>Ga0228536_1000302_pt1 | contig 109115 bp, 102 predicted proteins | sample SJ1Smetagenome_FD_168611 | JGI IMG/M metagenome (GOLD analysis project Ga0228536, IMG submission 168611) | Enriched culture of PCE-dechlorinating microbial communities from Ithaca, New York, USA - SJ1.S | ecosystem: Engineered > Modeled > Simulated communities (microbial... > Unclassified...
GTGATTTGGTTGAATCCTTCTTCGACAAGGCTTAAGAGTTCGGTATCGTCTTTTTTGATGGCTCTTCGCAGTTCGATAGTACATATGGAATCTGTCGAGTCGAATTCACTCTGAAGACCGTATTTGTAAATCATGTGCGTTGCGGGAGCTCTGTTCATTACAAATACTACGACTTCTCCTTTGCTGGCTGCCTTAATTATGTCTTCATAGCTGTCATATTCGACAAGATTGTTTATTCCTGCGTTTCTAAGTATGTTAGCAACTATGTCGCCCTTTTCTACGGCCACTGAAAATCCCTTCAAGGAGCGTATTCCATTTATGCCGGATATGTTTTTGCTGTAGAATATGGGAACCTCGGCGCTTGAGTATGGCTTTGTAAAATTAAAAATTGTTGCACGTTCATCGCTGAAAGAGATCGCATCTATTACATCGTGTTTCCCCTGAGTCATTTCAGTCAGTGCATTGTTCCAGTCCTTCGCATCTATTATCACCTTGACGCCTGTTTTTTTCTCCCAAAGCTTCCATTGATCTATGAGTATTCCGTGCAATGAACCGTCTGAAGCTCTGAATGAATAAGGCGGATAAGTATCTTCCATAACCACTCGGATTTCCTCAATAGGAGTCTTTTTTTGCGGGTCATATTTGTCGTAAGCAAATCCCGGAAGTGTTGCAAAAATCAAAGAGACAAAAATGATGGCAAGGCTTATAAACACAGCTTTTCCTGTAGAAATATTGCCAAGAATAATTTTCATTTGCGTGCTAGTCCTCTTTTCTCAATAAAGTATTATCGGCCAGTGGCTTGCTGCGAATGTATGGTAAAAACGACCTATGAATCTGGGGATTGTCACGTCCTAATACTCGTTTGAATTTTCTATACATTAAAATATATTTTACTTCATTATTTGAACGCTTGCAATCGAAATGAAACATCGGCAAGCTGTTTGGAGATATTCGAATAACAATAAGCAGCTAAAAATTTTCCACGCCTGTCGTTTCGTGATATAATTAAATGTAATATATTATGGGATAGTTGTGCGCATAATAGTAATTTTGCGCATAGTGATGCAGTATGAAGCGGAGGGATAGCATTATGATTAGCATAAGAGAATATGAGCTTGTGGATTCGCTGGAGCAGGCGCATGAGATACTTTTAAAAAACAGGTTCAACACTATTATCGGGGGCGGTGCCTTCCTGAGGTTGGGCTCAAAGAAGATAAACAAGGCTATAGATCTTTCAAAGCTGAAGCTTGACTATATAGAGGAAGACGAGCATGAAATCAGAATAGGAGCCATGGTTACGCTCAGGCAGCTTGAAACGTCGAGCGCATTACTCGAGAATTTTTCGGGGGCTGTTGCTGAGTCGTTAAAGCACATTGTTGGTGTGCAGCTTAGAAACATAGTAACAGTCGGCGCCACGGTGTATTCAAGATACGGATTTTCAGATCCAATAACGGCGCTGCTTGCGCTCGAAACTTATGTGGACCTTTACAAGGGGGGCAGAATGAGCCTTGATGAATTCCTTGAGAATGGTTCTCCAAGGGACATACTCACCCAGATAGTAATAAAAAAAGGCGTGGATAAGGCTTCGTTCAAAATGCTCCGCAATTCTGCGGGCGACTATGCGATATTGAATGTCTGCGCAGCCGCAAAAGACGGCTCAATAAGAATAGCTGCGGGTGCAAGACCCGCCAGAGCCAAGATAGCAAAAGCTGCCAGCGAGTTCATATCTGCCAGTGAGCTTAGCGAGGAGAATATAGACAGGGCCGCCCAGATGGCAGCAGAAGAGCTTGACTTTGGGAGCAATATGAGGGCGAGCGCTGATTACAGAAGGCAAATGTGCAGGGTGCTTGTAAAAAGAGCACTGATGGAGGTTTAATATGGATATAAATGTAAAAATAAACGGAAAAAATATGACATTTGAAATAGATGCCGATGATTATCTCTCTGAGACGCTCAGAAAATACGGCTATATGAGCATAAGAAAGGGCTGCGACACCAGCTCGTGCGGACTCTGCACTGTCTGGCTGGGTGGGAAACCTGTGCTATCATGCTCGACTCTTTCTGTAAGGGCAAATGGAGCCGAAATCACTACAATAGAAGGAGTCCAGAAGGAGGCCGAGGAATTTGCAAGTTTCCTTGTGGCTGAGGGAGCAGAGCAGTGCGGCTTTTGCAGCCCGGGCTTTATAATGACAGTGCTTGCAATGAAAAGAGAATTGAGCAACCCTTCTGAAGCAGAAATCAAGAATTATCTCAACGGCAACCTCTGCAGGTGTACGGGTTATATGGGACAGCTGCGTGCGCTAAAGAAGTATATGGGTGTAGAGTAATAGCCAAGGAAGCTTGTGAATATTTGGAGGATGGAATTTTGAAAATTGAAAAAATTGAAGATGCCATCGGAATATAGGTGAGATCATGCTCATTACGGAGCTTTTGGACATAGATGCAAACAAAGGAGAGCTTATAAGCATTGTGGGCGGAGGGGGCAAGACGAGCATTATGATGCTGCTTGCCAAGGAGCTCAAGGCTTCAGGCAAGCGTGTGCTTATAACGACTACAACTGCTATATACGTGCCCGGCGAAAGGAGCATCGACAGGCTCCTTCTGGGTAAAAACAGCTTCAAAGAATTCATATTCCTCAGCAACCCGACAGACGGCATAACGGCTGCGGCCAAGTTTTCAGACGGCGTAAAGCTTAAGGGCTTTGACCCGGATTTTGTGGATTCAATAAGCGACCTGGGTATTTTCGATTTTATAATAGTCGAGGCTGATGGTTCCAGGGGAGCACCTATAAAGGCGCCGGCTGAAAATGAGCCTGTCATTCCAAGGAATACAGACAGGATAATAGGCATGATCGGGCTTGACTGCGTGGGAGAAAAGGTTTATTCGAAGTATGTGCACAGGAGTGAACAGTTCTGCAAAATAACGGGCTGTTCAGCTGGCGATGATGTGAGTCCAAGGATGGTGTCAAGGCTTATAAAGTCAGACAATGGTCTCTTCAAGGGGGCACCGGAAGGCTCCAAAAAGTATGTGTTCCTAAACAAAGCCGAAGGAGAAAAAAGGCGATGTGCGGCTCTTGAGACGATTGATTTGTTGCTTGGCTGCGGCCATCCGGCAGACGGATTTTGCGCAGCCAGTCTTTACCTAAAGAACGCTTTCATAAAGTGGAGTTGGGAACGATGATTTCTGGAATAGTAATGGCCTCCGGATTTTCAAGGAGGATGGGAGCTGATAAGCTCATGCTTGAGTTTGGCGGAAAGCCTGTGGCAGAGCGCGTTATTGAGGCGGTAAAGTCTTCAGGGCTTGATGAAGTCATAGTCGTTTGCAGGGATCCTGCTGTATCGAAAATTGCCGAAAGTCTCGGGGTTTCGGCAGTAGTCAATGAAAAGGCACAGCTTGGACAGAGCGAGTCTATAAGGCTGGGTGTTATCAGCGCAAACTCTGAGGCAAACGGCCTTATGTTCATTGCGGCCGACATGCCGCTCCTTGAAAGCCGCGTCATAGACATGCTTATTCATGAATTTTCCATGAATCTCGAATCCATAGTAGTGCCGCTGTATAACGGCGTGCGCGGGAATCCGGTAATATTCCCCGCGAGCTTGAAGGAAGAGCTGATGTCGCTATCGGGAGACGAGGGCGGCAGGGCAATAATTGAAAAATTCAGTGAACGCGTGATTTTTGTTGAGACAGGAAGCAGTCTGAGCGGCATTGATATTGATACAAAAGAGGACTTCGAGAGTCTGAAAGCCCTACGGGAGAAGATAAATGAATGAATATCTCATTGTAATAAGAGGAGCAGGCGATATAGCTACAGGAGTAGCCTACAGGCTCCATATGTGCGGTTTCAGGCTGCTCATGCTGGAAACTGCAAGGCCTACAGTAATAAGAAGGGCCGTGGCCTTTGCTTCGGCAGTTTTTGAAAAGAGCGTAGAGGTCGAGGGCGTGCGCGCAGTGCTATCAGAAAACCTTCAACAGATTGAAACGGCATGGGAACGCGGCGAGGTGCCGGTAATAGTCGACGAGAGCTGCGCCATACTCGGCAGAGTCAAGGCGCATGTGCTGATAGACGCTACAATATCAAAGCGCAACATAGGAACAAATCGAGAAATGGCCGATATTACAATAGGCCTTGGACCGGGATTTACTGCCGGCGAGGATGTAGACGCGGTCGTTGAGACGCTAAGGGGGCACGAGCTCGGAAGGGCCATATACAGGGGCTCGGCAGCTTTTGACACGGGCATACCGGGTGAAATAGCAGGCTTTTCAAGCGAGAGGATAGTAAGAGCCCCTGCTGCAGGAATTGTAAGGCCTGTATGCAGCATAGGAGACATCGTGGCAAAGGGACAGGTAGTGGCATATGTCGGGGAAGACGAGGTGCTGGCTCCAATTGACGGAGTCTTGAGAGGAATAATACACGATGGAATCCTCGTCAAAAAGGGCATGAAGATGGGCGATGTTGACCCAAGAGGGATTGTGGGCAACTGCTTTACCATATCCGAGAAGGCCCTGGCCGTGGCAGGAGGAGTGCTCGAGGCTGTGCTTCACATAGGCTTTAAAAAAGGAAGATTAAAGGAAGGTGGATCCTATGGAAGATAGACTGCTGGAAATAATCTCAGGAGAGCTAAGAGAAGGGAGAAAATCTGCCATGGCGATAATCACCATGATTGCAGGCTCATCTCCACGGGGAGAAGGCTCAATGATGGTGATAAAAGGCTCAGGCGAGATTGAAGGCACAATAGGCGGCGGGGCCGTAGAGCGGGAGGCCATTAAGCGGGCTCTTGAGTGTATAAATGATGGGGTGAGCAGGCATTATGACTTCCTGCTCACAGAGAAAGAAAAGAGTCTCGACATGATATGCGGAGGAAGAGCCCAGGTTTTCATAAAGGTTTTCGTACCCGATAACAGGCTGCTCATTGCAGGAGGAGGCCATATTGCCTTAAAGCTTTACGAAATAGCCCAGATAATGGGCTTTAAGACAGTAATATTCGAGGACAGGCAGGAATTCTGCAGCAGGGAGAGATTCCCGAATGCCCACGAGCTGGTGCTGGGGGATATAGCTGAAAACATCGGCGGTTATCCGGTCGACGGGAATTGCTATGCTGTGGTGGTCACAAGGGGCCATTCCCAGGACGAGAAGGCGCTCGAGTCACTGCTGGGAAGAGGCGCCGCCTACATCGGCATGATAGGCAGCAGGAGAAAGACAGCGATAGTGTTTAACAACCTCATTGAAAAGGGAATTTCAAGGGATGAGCTTGAGAAGGTCTACGCTCCAATAGGCATAGACACGGGCGGCGAGACCCCGGAGGAGATTGCTCTTGGCATAATGGCGGAGATAGTCGCCGTAAAGCATAAAGCGAAAATAAGGCATATGAAGGACTTAAGGCCTGATTTTGTCACAGAGCCTATTTAGTAAGGGCGGTATTTGAAAAATACGGCTTCGTGTTCATGCCTCAATAGAGGAACGCCATAAAAGAAAAATAAGCAAAGGATGATATATATGATAAGCGATTTCTCTCCACTGCTGATATCGCTCAAGACTTCACTCAGCGCAACGCTTATAACAATAATCATTGGTGTGCCGGCAGCATGGATTGTAGCCTCATACAATGTGAGATTCAAGGGGCTGCTAGACAGTATACTCACATTGCCCATGATACTCCCGCCCACAGTGGCGGGCTTTTTTCTGCTTGTGCTGCTTGGAAAGCGGGGCGCCGTGGGAAAGCTGCTTGAGCGCATGGACATGTCGGTCATATTCACATGGCAGGCAGCCATGATAGCGGCAGCCGTAGTGGCCTTTCCGCTAATGTACAAGACAGCCAGGAGCGCATTCGAGCAGATAGACAGGAATGTGCTTGACGCCGCCAGGCTGCTTGGAGCTTCAGAGTGGAAGGTATTCCTAAGAGTGGCTGTTCCCATGGCATGGCCGGGTATAGCGGCTGGAGTCCTGCTGTCGTTTGCCAGGGCCTTAGGAGAGTTCGGAGCGACCATGATGGTTGCAGGCAATATACCGGGCAAGACACAGACGATGCCGCTGGCGATTTTCTTTGCGGCCGAGAGCGGCGACATGAAGCAGGCTTACGCATGGGTAATACTGATATTCGCCATATCGCTGGTCATGATGGCTCTGATGAACTATTGGAATGAATATCAAAAGAGGCTGGTTTCCAGCGAGGGAAGGAGAAATTAGCATGGAGCTTCTTGTTGATATCAGGAAAAGGCTGGCTGGGTTCCAGCTTGACGTGAAGCTTTCGGGAGGCAGTGAGGCTATAGGACTGCTCGGGGCGTCAGGTTCAGGAAAGAGCATGACACTAAGGTGCATAGCAGGCATTGTAAGGCCGGATGAGGGACGCATTGTAGTAAACGGCAGGACGGTTTTCGACTCGAAAAAGGGCATAGACTTAAAGCCAAGGGAGCGCGGCGTGGGGCTGCTCTTCCAGAACTATGCGCTTTTTCCTCATCTTACTGTCAGGGAAAACATAGAATTTGGAATCAGCAAGAAGCCTAAGGCGGAGCATGGAGCGGCGGCAGCTGAGCTCATCGAAAGATTCCACCTCAAGGGGCTTGCCGAGAGATATCCCTCTCAGGTCTCGGGAGGACAGCAGCAAAGAATCGCCCTAGCCAGGGTGATTGCAGCCCAGCCCGACATCATTCTTCTTGACGAGCCTTTTTCGGCGCTTGATGTGCATCTGCGAGTACAAATGATAGAGGAAATGAGGGAGCGTCTCCGGGAATTCGGCAAAAGCTCAATACTAGTTACCCATAATATAGAGGAAGCCTTCGCAATGTGCGACAATCTGGCAGTACTGAGCAGAGGAAGGGTGCATGCGTTCGATGAAAAAAACAAAGTTATGGAAAGACCAATGACGCTTGAAGCGCTTAAGATAACCGGCTGTGAAAACATAGCTCCGGTCAGAGCAATTTCTGACGGCTTTGTTGAAATACCCCAATGGAATCTAAGGCTCAAAGCAAACGTCAGCGAATGCTGCGGAGAAGGCCATGTGGGCATAAGGGCCAGCCATATAATGCTCCATGAAGCCTCAAATGACAATGAGAGCGGACGCAATGTTGTGAAGGCCTGGATAGCGGGCTTTTCCGAGACACCGTTCAGAGTCAGGGTACACCTTAAGTTCTCCAAGGACGGCAGCGATAATTTGGCATGGGATGTTGGAAGGGAGACCTGGGAGAAGGTCAGGCTAGGACAGCAGCCCATAGCTGTGCGAATACCTGCGGACAAGGTCATGTTCGTAGAGACGCTACCTGACGATGTCTAGCTAAAGTAAGGAGGAACAATGATAACTAAAATATTTTATGCCATGGCCATGGTTCTTCTGGCTGTTTCCTTTGCAAAGGACAGGAAAAAGACTAGGATGGCCCTTAAGAAGGCCTGGAAGTCATTCGAGAATATACTTCCGCAGTTTCTTGCAATAATAATAATTATAGGAATAATGCTTGCCGTGCTGAGTCCTGACACCATATCGAGGCTATTAGGAAGGGAGTCTGGCCTACTGGGAATGATAATGGCTTCGATAATAGGCTCGATTACTCTGATACCAGGATTCGTGGCATTTCCACTGGCCTCGGCTCTCCTTAAAAACGGCGCCGGTTTCATGCAGGTCGCAGTATTCATATCTACCCTTATGATGGTAGGTATTGTGACAATTCCTGTTGAAATGAAATATTTCGGCAAAAAGGCCACTATAGCTCGGAATGCTTTGGGTTTCGTATTTTCCTTCGTAATAGCGGCCTTCATAGGGGTGATGGTGGGATGATAAAAATAGCGAAGCGATACAGATTGTTCTTTATACTTGCAGGGTTGAACCTGGCTCTTCTTGTGATAAATCCCTCTCTGGGACAAAAATCCTTCAGCATAACATGGAGCAACGTGCTGGAGATGCTTTCGGTTCTGCCTCCGATTTTTGTGATGCTTGGACTTCTCGACGTGTGGGTGGAGCGTGAGGCCATGATAAAGCTAATGGGCGAAAAGTCGGGAATAATGGGACCGGGACTCGCCTTCCTGCTGGGATCCGCTGCGGCAGGCCCACTGTATGCAGCCTTTCCCATAGCCGGCATACTTCTAAAAAAAGGAAGCAAGCTCTCGAACGTACTCATTTTCATAGGCGCCTGGTCTACCACTAAAATCCCCCAGCTGCTGTTCGAGGCGTCCGCCATGGGAGTTGATTTTATGATGGCCAGATTTGTGATAAACCTTCCGGTAATAGCGCTGATTGCATATGCTACAGAAAAAATGCTGAGCGATTCGGATAAAGCCCAGATATACAAGTCTGCAGAGGACCTGCAGTAGGAGAGCATGAGAATGCTAAAAAGGAATCTGAATCCAGGTTCCTTTTTTCTGTGTTAAAAACAGACAAAGTGGTATATAAATGGGTATATAGCAAAGAATAATAAGAAGGTGGCGGCATGAAAAATGCTAAGAATGCGGACAAGTTCATATGGATACCCAGAATTGTTGCGATAGTTTACGTGCTATTTTTGATGATTTTCTCGCTTAATGCCTTTAAAATAGAGGGCGGGGCGGGTATTAAAATTGCAGGCTTCATATACTATTCGCTGCCTTCGATCACGGTAACGGCTGTCCTGGCTTCATACTGGAGAAGCCCTCGCGCCTGCGGCATTGTTTTTCTGGCAATAGGGGCTTTCATCACATTAAGGCTGGGAACCTATCACAGCATGGATACATTCCTGCTTACGTCGCTTCCACCGCTGGTTGCCGGCATACTGTTCCTCATAGCCTTTGCAAGGCAGAAAAAATAAGCGTGTCTTTTGACACGCTTTAACTATGCTCAAAATTAACAGCTACAATATCAAAAATCTATCCGAGAACCTTCTCCCTGGCCATGGCAAAGGCAGCCACCGAGCGGTCTATGTCCTCAAGGGTGGTCCTGTAGGAGCACACGCTCACTCTTATGACTGACTGGCCTTCCCATTTTGAGCCGCCGCACCAGCATTCACCCGAATCCTGGACTAGCTTCAGGGCTTTTTCTGTAGAATCAGAATCTCCAAGAGATAACAGAATCTGGTTGAAGCACACATCATTCTTGATCTGGAAGCCCTTGTCCCTGAGCGCAGCCGCGAAATAAACTGCCTTGTCATGCAAATCGTCTACCAGCTCCTCAACTCCTTTTTTTCCGAGGGATTTGAGTGTGGCCCAAAGCTCGAATATCCTCCCCCTTCTAGACATGTCAAGTGTGTATATCATGCCGTCGCGGTTTTCGCTGTATACGATGTAAGCGCCGCTCATTTGAAGGGCTTTAACCAAGGATTCTCTGTTGCGGCAGAAGACAATGCCGTTGTCGTAGGGCGCGTTGAGGGTCTTGTGGGCGTCTATGGACCAGGAGTCGGCAAGCTCAACTCCCTTTACAAGGTGCCTTAGCCTATCGGAAGCGGCCGCCCAAAGTCCGAAGGCTCCGTCCACGTGGACCCAGGCTCCTGCGGCTTTGGCCTTTTTGCATATGGATTCAAAATCATCGTAGGCTCCTGAATTCACGTTGCCTGCCTGGAGTATTAGAAGAGTCCTGCTGTCGAGCTCAGGCAAGGCATCGGCCCTTATGCCTCCGTGGTCGTCTGTTGGAAGCTTTATTATGCGCTCGCTTCCAAGGCCCAGCAGGGAAAGGGACTTGTATATTGTGGAGTGGGCTCCTTCGCCAAGCACAACCTTGATTTCAGGGGCTCCGAAAAGACCGCTTTTACCCGCATCATAGCCCAGCTGCTCCAGCAGGTGGTTTCTTCCAGCTGCAAGGGCGCATAGGGTTGCAGTGCAGCTGCCGCCCACAAATCCGGCTGCCGTATTTTCCGGCAACCCAAGGAGGTCAACAAGCCATTTTTCACATACATCCTCGAGAACTCCCGCCACTGGAGACATTACAAACATCCCGGCATTCTGGTCCCAGGTGTCGGAAAGCCATTTGGAGGCAAGAGCCGCCGGAGCTATGCCGCCGCATATAAAGCCGAAATAGCGTCCTCCTGTTTGAGCCACTGTTGCGGGCGAGCCGGCTTCGTGGAGCATCTTGATTATTTCATAGGGATCTGAAGGTTCCTCCGGCATGGGCTCCCTGAATGCTTCAAGGCCTTCGATAGCTTCACTTGTGGGAAAAACATTTCTTTCCTGAACACCCTTCATGTAGTCCAGTGCGTATTCCTTCGCCTGCTCCATGAGAGAGTAATCGACTGCTTGCCCCCTTAGGCGGTCGCTTATAATAGGGCGGTTTCTATTTAAATCCATTGCACAATCCTCCTATATGATAGTAGATATATGAACTTCAATATGATTGTACCCAAGCTTATAAACAGTATTCTTGAAAAAGACATTGATTTTTTGAAAATATGCATACGTATATTGTCGAACGGAAAAAGCAATATGCTTAAGATTTTTTCCCTGAACTTGCACTATTTTTGCGAATATTGATTACATTATATCGAAGTGGATATAATTAAATTATAATTTCGCTTTAAAGTGATGATGTGAAGATTTCGAATTGAGATTCTGTCAATAGATTTACGGGTAGTACGGAAGGGGTTTTAAGGATGAAATACAGCTGCATCAGATGTAGACTTCTCGGAGACATCGAGAGGATGAAGATTGAGCGTGAGAATCTTATATTTGAAAACAAAGCCGATATACTGGCTACAGAAGTCGCAAAGCTAACCAGAAGAATAAGCTCATTTGAAAAAGAATGCGCCAATTGCCAGACACGAATTGACTCGCTGGAAAATGCAGACAGAGATAGCGTATTCGGATGCCACATATCTTTTTATTATTACGGCCTGCAGCATCTTATTATGAACATGTACAGATATGTAGCGCAAGGATTTAAAAGCAATGAGCTTGCCCTTCTTTCCATGGAGCAGGAAATTTTCGATGAGATTGTTCAGCTGCTTAAACACATAGGCATTCCAGATGAATATGTCCGTTTTCACTCAGTAGAGGAGATAATATCGTCAAACAAGGAATTCGGGATTCATGGGCTCAAACAAACGGTGGACAAAATGATTGAAGGTGCCAAGAAGGAAGGCTTCAGTGGAATCCGCTGGATTGGTCAGCCTTCGTATGCGGTAAGAAAGACCTCCAAGGATGATTTTATAGCATTAGAGCTTGCACTCACGGAAGCGATTTCAAAAAAGGATATGTCAGTGCTTTGCATATACGATTCGTACGAATGGATAGCACGAAAAAAGCATGATGACTCTGATGTCATGAGCAAACTTATGCAAACCCATACCCACATTATGGGCAACATAGAAAGTGAATAGGTGTTTATGTTATTGAGATAGAGAACAGAGGCAGTTTTAAATGAAGCTTATCCTTAAAAACTGTATATTTGATTAAAGATATGCGGACAAATTTTATTGTACGCATATTTTTATTGCTGACATTAGTTTTTATGTCGAAGGGTATAAATATAAATGCAATGACTAGACTGTGAAAGAATTGACAGAATATCTCGTATCATTTGAGGGAGGCGATATCATGAAGACCGTAGTAATTTACAAGTCAAAATCCGGCTACACTAAAAAGTACGCCCAATGGCTGGCTGAAGCGCTGCAGGCTGACTTGTTCGAGGCAGACAAATTCAATAAAGAACAATTCGGCGCTTATGACAACGTCATATACGGCGGAGGTATATACGCCGTGGGGATAAACGGCATTAAATTCATAAAGGAGAATCTGCCGTCACTTAAGGGCAAGAAGGTGATAGTCTTTGCAACCGGGCTTTCGCCTGCCAGGGAGGAAGTAATAAATGAGATTAAAGATAAGAATTTCTCAGCCGAGGAGTTGGGCGCCATAAGCTTCTTCTACATGAGAGGCGGCTTCGATACAGCTAAGCTAAAGACGTTAGACGGCCTGGCTATGAAACTTATGAGACGGATTCTGAAGAGGAAAGATCCGGCCGCCATGAGCGAGGACGATAGGAGCATGCTGGACGCTTTCGAGCAACCGGTTGACTTCACAGACAAAAGGAATATCGAGCCTATTCTCAAAGCTTTGGAGGGATAGGGATTTATAAACGACCTGGCCAAGCTGTTTGCCAGGTCGTTTGTGGCGTATGAATTGGTATTCTGAAGAAATTTATTCGATATGCAATAAAGAGGCAATAGAAAAATTCGATTAACACAAAATACATAATATAAGTGATTTACAATGATTGACCCGAGTGGTAACATGAATAAGATTGAAGTTTTCGGAAAACTTCAAAAATCTTCAAAAATCTTCAGGAAATCCGACGGAGATTTCATGAGGATTTCATGACACCTGCTAGTATTAGTGGCAATAGTATATGACATAAAGCAATTATAAATAGGGGGGGTCTATTATTTATGAAAAGCATCAAATCAAAACTTATAGCCTACATATCTATAGCTTTACTTTTGTCATGCTCTCTAATTGGCGTATTTTCAATTATGGAATCGTCAAAGAGTATTCTTGGTGTAATAGACAAGATGTCCACAGACAAGGTGTATGGAGACATGGAAGCGGCGCACGTGTATATTGAAAAGCACTATGGAAACATCAGTCTGAAAGGCGGAGAGCTGTACGATACGAACGGACTTCCGGTGAGAGACAATTTCGAAATGGTGGATGCCGCGGGGAAAGACCTCGGGGACAAGGTAACTATATTCGTAAAGAAGGGCGACGATTTCGAGCGTGTTACAACTAACGTAGTTGACGAGCAGGGGGCCAGAGCCGTCGGAACATCGCTTGGGAGTGACAGCGCAGCTTATCAGAAGGTAATGTCTGGCGAAACTTATGTAGGGGAATGCCAGATACTCGGCAAGGAGCACATAGCCGCGTATGATCCGATAAAAGATTCTAGCGGGCAGGTCATAGGGCTGCTTTTTGTGGGCGTTCCAGAAGATGAAATCCTCGAGCTTGCAAACGGATTTTCTGCGCGGTTGATGTGGAAAATTGTGCTGCTGTCAATGCTGGCGATAGCAGCAGGAATAATAGCGGCAGTATTCATAGGCAATTCGATTACAAGGCCCATAGGAGTCCTTTCAGCCCAGATTGAAGACGGAGACTACACCAAGGATGTGCCTGATGCATTCCTCAAGAGGGAAGACGAGCTCGGGAAATTTGCTGGAGCGATAGACAAGATGCAAAAAGAGGTAAGGAATCTCATGTACGAGGTTAGGGATACTTCAAAGGAGCTTATGTTATCCTCGAATGATCTTGCTGCTATGTCAAAGCAGTCTTCAAGCACAACTAATGAGATAGCCCAGGCTATGGACCAGATAGCTGCAAGCACATCGAGCCAGGCGGAGAATCTGGAAAACAGCGTGTCGAGCGTGAACGATCTTTCTGTTAAGATTGACGTAGTAGCCCAGGCTATAGAGCATATGGGTAACATGTCGGCGCAGATGGACAGTCTTAACTCTACAGGCGTGGAGACAATGCAGGTGCTACTGGAAAAAGCAGCTGACACCAAAGATTCAGTGGGACAGGCCGATGAGACGGTTACAAAGATCAATGCAGTGGCAAAAAAGATAGGAGCTATAACAGAGGCGATAAACGCTATAGCTGACCAGACCAACCTGCTTGCGCTGAATGCTTCAATAGAGGCGGCCAGAGCTGGCGAGCACGGCAGGGGCTTTGCGGTAGTCGCGGAGGAGATTAGAAAGCTTGCAGAGCAATCTTCACACGAAGCAGAGAATATAAAAAATCTGATAGAGAACGTACAAGCCCAGGCAAGGAATGCGGCCGAGGCTATGGAGCACACCGCTGAGAGTCTCAAGGAGCAGGATATGTCTGTGGCCGAAACTGAAAAGATATTCCAGGCCATATCAGCTTCCATAGAGTCTATAAGGGAGCAGGTTGGAAGAATAGACAATGAAACGAGAGAAATGGAAAACAGCAAGAATGTAATAGTTGACATGGTTGAAAACATAGCAGCCATGGCCGAGGAAGCATCGGCCAGCACCCAGGAGGTTTCGGCCGCTGCAGAGGAGCAGCTTGCCGCTTCAGAGCAGGTTACAGCAAGCGCAAACAGGACCAGGGAGCTTGCTGCCAATCTCCAAAAAGAATTGTCTAAATTCAATATAGAATAATATAGTAATATAGTGGGACTGAAGAGCGCTTTCATGGCTTTTCAGTCCCTTTTCGTATTCTGATTTTGTAGCTTTCTATTAATATGTACGTTGAGGAAAAATAATGTACAATAGGAGTATATTTATATCTTCTGCTGAAATAAGTAAAAAAGCGAACCGTAATAGATATGCTCCCTTGCAGGGTAAATCCAAACACGGTTCGCTTAGTGTTTTATAGGCCTTATTTGAGCTTTTGCAGGTATTCTGCCTTGATTCCTGACTCGATCTCAGACAGAGGGATTTCGAATTCCGGTATGCCGGCGGCGTAGGGAGCGATCTCATAGAGAGGGAAATATATCACTATGGCGCCGTCTTTGATGTAGTATTGCTGATCCTTGGCAATGCCGCCAAAGCCTGCATAAGGAGCATATGCGTCCTCGGGATTTTCTCCGTTTTTGACAGCTTCCTCCTTGTACTGCTCGTTTATCTTCTCAATCTGCGCAGTTATGCTCTTGTCTATTGCGGCCTTGTAGTCGTAGTCCGCGCTGAAGAGTTCTGAAAGAGGTATAAGCTCGCCTGTGGCAAGGTCGAAGTTGTATGTTATGTCGTCATGAGAGCCATGGGCTCCGCCGGTGAACTGGTCATACACCACATAGAGGCTCAGAAGGCCATCCCTGCTGAACTTCTCCTCGAATGTAATCCCTGCATAGTAGGGAATATAATCGTAGCCCACAGTCTTTGATTCATCGAGCGCCTCCTTGGACTGTTTTTCGAGGCCATCAATGAATTTCATGCCTGCATCTTCAAGCATACTGTTGATATGCTTTTGTATATTTTCGTCCTTGATTCCGGTCACAACAGGTATGTTTGCTTCTATTGAAATCCATTCTTCATCCTTTTTTACAACTTTCTTGTCTATCTTCACAGCAGTTTCATTTTTAGAATCCGAAGCTGTGTTGGATTTGTCATCTGCTGAGTTGCCGTTGGAGCATGCCGCAAGGCCTGCCATGAGAAGCAGCACCATAAGCATTGAAAGTATTCTGCGGATTTTAAAGTTTGAAACCATATCCATCCCTCCTAATGCAGTTAATATTTATTCGTGATTATAGTATATTATTTAATATACTCGTTGCCAACTAGTATTTTGGAAATTACATCAGTAGGTATGACAAACTCCGGATTGCCCATGTAGCCTGGCGCCACTGAGTACTTGTCAAAGGATATAACGAGTTTGCCCTGGGGGTTTATATAGAAGCTCTGGTTCTTGTCTATCTTTTCAAACGCTTCTGTCAGGCCCTCCTCGACCTGCTCGTCTATCCAGTAAATCTTACCCTCGTCGCCCTTCATCTGGTCTCTCATCTGGCTTAGGATGTTGTCGCTTATTACATCAACGTAGCTGTCGTCCTTGAAAAGGCTTGGCAATGTTATAAGCACCTGCTTCTTCTTGTCTATAGTGTCATATTTGAGCTCGGTGTATGAAGAGCCTGCTGTTGTCAGCATATAGCGCTGCACAGAGAATATCGTATCATTGTCTGTAATGACCTGGTAGCCGCTGCTTACTCCCATGTGGGCTTCGCCGTTTTTATCTAGCTCTGAGATATCCTTCATGAATTGCTCGTAGAGTCCTCTGTTTTCCGCGAGGTATTTTTCGTTGAGGCTGCTTTCAAGCTCCTTGTTTTCAAGTCCTTCTATTGCAGGCACCTTTATGTCCGCGTTGTAATTTTTGTTGTCCAATTTGTATTCCCTGAATGTCACAAGCTTGACTATGCTGCCTACCACAGGCACCTTGGAGAGCGATTCCGCGAAGGATTGGCTTGTGTTGACTCCTAAGGTAAGCAGAACAAGCGATGCGGCCAGGGATGCGGCAGCTATTGCCGATTTTTGAAGCCCGGTCCTTTTTTTTCTGGAAATATCCACACCGCTGTCTTTCAGGGCTTTTTTCACTATGAAGTCCAGCTCATCAGGTATTTGTATATCCATATATTCATTTTTAAGTTTCACTAGATTATTGTTTTTCATGGCTATTCCTCCTCACCTTCACTAAGCTGTATTTGCAGCTTTTCAAGCGACTTGTATAAGCGTGTTTTGACTGTGTTTACATTTTCGTCCAGTATTTCGGCGATTTCATCTATTTTGAGGTCTTCGAAGTATCTGAGTACTATTATGCTCCGGCAGTTGTCAGGCAGGTTGTACAGAGCATTTTGCAGGTCAATGTCGTGGTAGCTGTCTTCACATGCGCTTTCTTGCAGCATGGCTTCGTCGTCTGAAAGCACTAGCCTTTTTTGCTTTCTCAGAAAGTCCAGCGAAGTGTTCACTACTATCCTGTAGAACCATGTCCTTATGTGGTCTGGATTTTTGAGGGCGTGCTTTGACGATATGGCCTTGTATATTGATTCTTGTACTATGTCCAGCGCATCCTCCCTGTTCTTGACGTAGCTGTATGCAAGCCTGTAGTGGCTTTCTTTGTTGTTTATGACATAATCTGCGATATGGCTTTCCAGATTGATTTTGTTCATCGCCCAACGCCCCTTTCCGTTATTATTATATAGCTTTTGCGGCCGCCTTATAATATATAGACGCACAGGCCGCGGTAAAAGTTTTAAACTGGAGTCTAGAAATATTATGTATATTGAATGAGAATTAATCTACATTGTATTATTTAGGCAGTCCATATTATTTGTATGTAGTGTAACTTAATAAAACAAATAGAATTGTTACTAAATTACAATAATATCTGTTTTTTTTGTCAATTTATGCTGATGACTCAAAAAAACGAGTATGCTATTATCGGAACATGAAAAATATTATAAATATTAGAAAATCAGAGATTAACTGATTTGGAGATTTTATAGTATAGGATTTGATCAAATCTAAATATTATAGTTTATTATTACATAATGAAAAGAGGAGGAAACGAATATGATGGATGTGAATGTTTATAAAATTGCCATGTCAGCACCGGATGATGTTTCAGGATTAAAGAAATTGATTGAAAAAGGTGAAATTAATCCCAATGAGATTATAGCAGTTTTGGGGAAGACCGAGGGTAATGGCTGTGTGAATGATTTTACAAGGGGACTGTGTACATTTGCTTTTAGAAGTTTTTTAGCTAAGGAACTAGGAAAAACCGAACGTGAAGTTGAGGAAAACGTTGCATTTGTAATGTCAGGTGGTACTGAAGGCGTTATGACTCCTCATGCTACTATATTTACAAAAAGAGAAGTGGGTGAGGGAGCTGCTTCAGGCGAAATGTCTTTAGCTGTTAATGTAGGCTTCACTAGAGATTTTTTACCCGAGGAAATAGGCACGCTGGATATGGTACAAGAGGTAAAAAGAGTGGTGCTAAATCTTATGGAGTCATCAGGGATTGAGAAAAAGGAAGACGTTCATTTTGTACAGATTAAATGCCCGCTTCTAACTTCGGATAGGATATTAGAAGCAAAAGCGAGAGGAAATCAGGTTGTTGTGGAAGACACCTACAAATCAATGGGATACTCTAGAGGGGCTTCAGCCCTTGGAGTTGCGGTTGCCTTGGAAGAAATTGACGAATCCAGAGTCACATCAGACTCGATTTTAAAAGACTGGAGCTTGTATTCCAGCGTTGCTTCCACATCTGCAGGTGTTGAGCTTATGAATTGTGAGATTATACTTATGGGAAATTCAAAAAAATCTATTAGCAAGTATAGAATGGGTCATAGCGTTATGAAAGACGCCATAGATTTGGAAAGTGTTATTGAAGCTATTAAAAACAGCGGATTAGAAGTTGATAAATTGCCTTCGGAAGAGCAAAAGAAGAGGATAGTAAATGTTCTTGCCAAAGCAGAGGCATCACCAGATGGGTATGTTAGAAATCGAAGAAATACTATGCTGACAGATTCTGATATAAACCACACTCGTCATGCAAGAGCAGTAGTCAACGGTGTTATTGCCTCGATCGTAGGAGATCCTATGGTGTACGTGTCTGGCGGAGCGGAGCATCAAGGGCCAGCCGGAGGAGGGCCAATAGCCGTTATTATTGAAAAGTAGTCCAGAAGTTAATACAATCTGAATTTTATTGATTCTGAAAGGATGTGAAACCGACTTGAGCTTGTTAATAAATTCGTTGCCATTAATATTAATACTTGCACTGCTGTTTAAGAGAAAACACATGCTTTTCGCTGGATTGATGGGAGGCGCTTTAGCGGTGGTCATAGGCGGTATAGAGCTGCAAGCGGCTAGTCAAATTTTTGTTGATGGTATAAAAAATATGCTTGGAATAACAGTTCCAATAATATATGCGGCTGCAGCTGCTATGGTGTCGAAAGCAGGCAGTATAGAGTCGCTAGTTGAATTGGCGCGCAGGAGCCTTAGAGGAAAGATAAGCATATTGGCAGGAATAGTGGTGCTTATACAAGCATTTGCTACGTATATGGCAGGCATGGGGGCTGGAAATACTATGGTTACAGCACCATTAATAGCAGCTGCAGTTGGTGCCGTGCCAGAAGTTATTGCAGCTATGTCGATAGCTACTGCAGTAGGATTTACTACATCGCCAGCATCTACTGAGACGGTATTAGCTGCTGAAAGTGCTGGGCGAGATGTGGTTTCCCATGCGGCAGCCATGATGCCTTACACAATAACGTTCTATATATTGGCTGCTTGTCTTGCAATATACGGTGTTCATAAAAGAGGAGCTTTAATAAGCGGAAGCGATAGTAATGCAAAAAATAAATTGGAAAAAAGCAATATGATACTTTTAAAGCAATCTATACCTGCGATAGCTCTATTGGTTATGGTAGTAGCCGGAGCAAAGATAAATGCAATGATTGGTATGAAATTATTTTCTCCTGCCACTTCAGTTATTGTCACGAGCATATTGACAGTACTTTTAACGCCTTTAAATATTGATAAAACATGTGATGCCTTAATTGATGGATCTAAATTTATATTGACTACACTTTTTTCAGTAGGGATATTTCTCTCATTTATAAATATGGTAGGCGAGCTTGGAACCTTTGAAGAACTGGCTGCTTTGGCTAGCAATGTTCCAGAATCAGTAGTTTTACCTGTAGCCATGATCATTGCTTTCTTAATAGCTATTCCTTCGGGTGCTTTTACGGCAGGTGTGCTTACTTTAATACTTCCGACACTGTCGGTTTTAGGGTTGCCATCTGAAGCTATGGGTCTAGTAGCAATAGCAACGGGACTTGGAACACAAGTCAGCCCTGTTCAAATTAATGTTGCAGCCCTGGCCGAAGGTTTTAACACAGATATGATCGATGTTATAAAAGGCAATGTCAAATATGTATTGGGAACTCTCGTTTTGTTGATTGTATTGGGAATTGTAATTATATAAATGAATAGCAGGCAGAGATTCATAATTCATATATGAATTATGAATTTATGCCTGCTGCAAAATATTTTGATTTTATGGATTCTGCATGCTGAAAGGAATGGTGGCTCCTATGAAACATACCGCGATAGAAATGGATGTTGTTTATGGCATTGAAGACAAGCCTGGATTGTCAAAAGGAATAATACTGGCATTCCAGCACATATTAGCCATGTTTGCTGCCAATATAACAGTACCACTTTTGCTGTCATCTTTATTAGGATTGCCTTCAAGTGAAACTACATTTTTAATACAGTGTTCTTTATTTATGGCTGGAGTGGCAACTTTTATTCAGATAGCGAAATATAAAGGTATTGGCTCGGGCCTTCCTATAGTTATGGGAACTAGCAACGCTTTTATCCCAACTGTTTTAGCTATTGGAAAAGATTTTGGAATAGGCGCGATTTTGGGAGCCAGCTTTATTGGAGGACTTTTTGAAGTGTTTTTAGGGAAAAGTCTTATTAAACTAAAAAAAATATTCACTCCTTTGATATCTGGCATAGTTGTTTTGACTATAGGAATTACTCTAATACCTATAGGGATGAGAGAAGCTGCGGGGATAAAAACTGGGTCAGGAAGCTTAATCAACCTTTTTATTTCAACATCAGTTCTCGTCACTATTATTTTATTTAATCGAAGCAAAAATAAATTCTTAAAATCATCATCAATATTAATTGGATTGGTCGTTGGCTATGTGATGTCATTTTTCCTGGGAATAGTGAATATGACTCCGGTGATTGAAACAGGCTGGTTTGCAGCGCCTGTGCCATTCCAGTATAAATGGTCTTTCGAACCGGCAGCAATTATTGCTATGCTTTTTATGTATATTGCCACATCTATAGAAACAATAGGAGATATCTCCGCGCTTACCATGGGAGCTGAAAAAAGACCTGCTACTTATGAGGAAATGAGCGGAGGAGTAATTGCAGATGGCATAGGAAGCAGTATTGCGGCGCTATTCAATGGATTTCCCAATACATCCTATACACAAAACATAGGAGTTGTAAACCTGACGGGTGTATTCAGCAGATATGTTGTAAAAATTGGAGGAATTATTTTGATTGTTTTATCAATTTTCCCTAAATTTGCAGCGTTGATAGCTATTATGCCAGAACCTGTGTTGGGTGGCGCATCAATGGCAATGTTCCCTATGGTGGTTGTATCCGGAATCTCCCTGCTGAAGGATGTCAAACTAGACAGCAGGAATATGTTAATAATAGCTATGTCATTGGGACTCGGAGTAGGATTAAATTTAGTACCAGAGGCCACGCAGCAGTTACCAAGGGACATACAATTCTTCTTGACATCTGGAGTTGTGCCGGCTGCATTTGTTGCAATATCATTAAATCTATTTTTTAAAGATGATATATTTGATGATGATGAAAGCAACGAAGAGCATATTTATTCAAGCCAGGTTAGGTGAGGTATGATTTATGAAGGATGAAGAACATATGAAAAACACTATTCATTCTGTAGTTTCTTTGGATGAAGCTTTCAACCGTTTAATCTGTGGAGCGGATGAACACGAGGGGATAATCGGAAAAGTTCATAGTATTTTTGAAAGGGTTATAAATTTTGAAAGTAGAAACAAGCAGATGTTCAGCATAATGAAAAATGACTTAGACAACGCGCCTTATTCAATGCGGCTGCATGAACAAAAAATTGCTGACTTTACTGTATTAGACATGAAAAAGGATGAAAATGTCGTTTTTAAGGAAGGTAATTTGAGAATCGGTGAAGCGTTGTCTCTAAAATTAACAGGCATCAAATTATGGAAACCCGAGAAGATTCCAATGAGTTTCAGTAAAAAGAATATGTCAATATTTGCCGATAATTTAACCTTATATAATGAGCAGATATTATTGAAGGGAGCAAATGGCGGTGTAAAGTATTATTATATAAAAAATCATACCAGCGTAAATCCGTGTCACAAACCATCTGTTATTGAGAAAGAGCTTGAAAAAAGAATTTGCAGTTTCAATATCAATCTGGAAAATAACGACGGCTTGCTTGAAGAGAGCATAAATGCGATCTTGGGATTTGGTAATGGACTTACACCTTCTGGAGATGACTTCCTTGCCGGATTCATTACCGCATTGAGTTTTTTTCAGAACAAAAAGGCAAAACGCACTATAGGCAAAATAAAGGGGATATTGGAAGAAAGTGAATTACCCACAACCGATATAAGTGCGACAATGATAAAAGTCAGCCTTGAAGGGAAGGCCAGAGAAAGTTTTATTGATTTTATTTCAAGTTTATTCGGGAACGACGATTTGCTTTTAACACGAAGTATAGATAAAATGTTTGGAATTGGATCGTCTTCAGGAACCGATTTATCTATAGGAGTTGTTTTAGGGTTAATGTATAGCCTGGATATAAATATAAGGAATTTTGAATATTTGAGCAGATATCAGAATTATGTAGACAGCAAATAACAGTAGCTGTTTACATAATTTTGATTTTGAACAATTGAATTTACTGTGAGAGGTCTATAAAATGATAAATTTTGTCAAAGCCTTGGATCAAAGCTTAGAGTATGAAAGGCATGAGGTATGTGATGACATGATATACATACATGTACACTCAACGCTTAAATCTGTAAGATGTCCTTATTGTGGGTTTTGGTCTCAAAGATGTCACTCCAGGTACAAAAGGGAGTTCCAGGATGTGCCCTTTATAAAGGGCAAGAGCACGATAATAATATTGAATAACAGAAAAATGTTCTGCGATAATCCCGATTGTAAACAGATTACTTTCGCAGAAACAGGCTCATTTATTGAAAGAAAATCCAAGAAAACAGCAAGGTTGATACAAGAAATACTGGATGTTTCAAAAAATAAGAGTTTATTTCAAGCCGAAAAAAATCTCAGAGGAAAACATATTAAAGTTGGAAAGTCCACAATTCACGAGTTTTTAAAAAAGAGATAAAGCCAAACTTGTGCATAGATTTTAATGCTGCTGAAAAATATATTTTTTTCATAAAAATCAACTAACATCGGAATATGTCGGCAATGTATGGACACTAATAAAAGTCGAAAATGTCGTTTTGGATAGTGCCATAAGATATGAAAACACATGGAATGCGAAACTTTTAGATGTTGTAGACGTACCGTGTAAATGATAAGATTATCACTAACACAAGCAACTAGGCTGGTAATTGTGGCGCAGTCCATAAGTTTTTTACAAATGATGTCACATAAGCTGTTAAGCAGGGAGGATTGAATTTGACAATCGCAATAAATGGAATTGAAGAAAATATGAACATGACGGTAAGTGATATTTTGGCTCTTGATGGATTTAAAACGGCAAGAGTGGTTGCCGGTAAGAAAGGGCTCTCAAATTCGGTCAGAAATGCGACACTAATGGAGGTTCCTGATATAATTCCGTATGTTGATGCAAACAGTCTGCTTATAACAACATTGTATCCCATATATAGCAATCAGACGGCAACTCATGAGCTTATTCCAAAACTTGCTGCCCATGGACTTGCGGGAATATGTATAAAGCCAGTCAGATACATAGAAAAGATACCAAATGTAATGATGGAACAGGCCGACTCGCTTGATTTTCCGGTAATTGAGCTCCCGGAAGAAGCAAACCTCTCAAAGTTAGTAAGTGAAATTTTGGACTTTTCGCTTAACAAGCATATAAATATACTCAAATTCAGAAATTATGTGCACGAGCACTTTATGGATCTTTTCCTGCGTGGAGCCGATGTTGGAACGCTTGTTGATAATTTAGCAAAAATAGTCCAGTTTCCGGCAATTCTACTGGACCAGGATTTGAACATTGTGTGCGCCTCTCAAGATATAAGCGAAAATGATATCGCAATAATTCCAGGAACTGGGGAGCGCGAGGGTTTCATAGTAAAGGGAGTGAACTTTGAGTATAACGAAGAGGCATATATAAAGCATTTGATTAAAGCAGGGCAGAACAGATTTGGGTACCTTGTATTGCTTAAGGGGGAAGTCGACAGTCAGAACCTTACAGTGGCAGTTGAGCAGGCTTCATTGCTTATAGCTTCGGCATTTTACAAAAATTTTGCTGTAATGGAAAAAGAGAAAACATTTCAGGATGCTTTTATAAGAGACATAATTCAGGGCAAGATGGCCTCGCAGATTGAGACTGTGAACAAGGCCAGAGCATTCGGCTGGAACATGGAGTTTCCTCAGGTGATAATGGTGTTAAAAGTGCAGGTTGAAGATGAAAAAAAGAAGAGGAGCGTGTATGAGCATATTCTCGACTCCAGAATAATAGAAAATACACTTGAAGAAAAAGGTCTGTTAAGCAGAAACCGGTTTAAGAGTGTATATTTAGATGATTCTCTTGTTTTGTTCATGAATGTTATATTTATGAACAGAGTTAAAGAGAATACAATAGAGATTGCAAATCTTATTGCAGAAAAATTAAAGGATACTGCGATTATGGGAGTTGGAATATCAAATATAATTGAAGATGTTTCAAGCTTTGCTACGGCTTATGAAGAGGCTCATGGCAGTCTGATTTCGGGATTTGTATTGAATAAAGGGTCATTTGTAAGTCATTATGATGATTACAAGGTATTCAACATAATAAATCAAGTAAAAGACAGGCAGATTCTAGAAAAATATGTAAGAGACAAGCTGGGGAGACTCCTCGAGCACGACAGGACAGCAGATATGAAGCTGCTTGATACTTTAAAGGCTCTCATACAGGAAAATTTCAATGCTAAAAAAGCAGCTGTAAGGCTTTATATACACTACAATACTCTTAGATACAGGATGGACAGACTTAAGGAACTCGGCATAGACATAGACAACGGATTTGAGTTAGGCGAGCTTGTTCTAGCATATAATATTTATCTGTGGCTGAAGGCTAGAGAATGATTAGTGGAGTTTAATATAAAAAATACCAAAATCAACATTGTTATCAATTCTTGACAACGATGTTGATTTTTTTTGTCTAATTATAATGATGACTTGACAAAAAACAATATGCTATTATTCAAGCAAGTAATAAATATTCACATATTTTCTTTTCCGAAAAAGGCCTGACAGGAAATAGAATCAAAAAGAAATAAAATCAAAAATTTAAATAGTGTATAAATAAGAATTCAAAGCATTTTGGATTTAATAGGCCTTGTGTATGGCCTGAATATTTTGGAAAACGGAGGTCTATAGATGATAACGAAAACTATTGTAAGAAAAAATGAATACTACGATTCAGTAACGCTCATGTCACTTTCAAGCAAGCTGCTTGGGGCGGACGGAGTGGAGGAAGCCGTAGTCTCCATGGCGACAAAGATGAACAAGGAGCTTCTATCTAACATAGGCATGTCCACGGATGAGGTGGAGGAAAGCGGCGACAACGATCTTATAATAGCAATAAAGGCGGCGTCGCAGGAGCATTATGACGGAGCGGTTGAGCTTGCAAATGAGCTTCTCACATCAAAGGGAGGCAAAAAGAAAAAGGGCGAGGAGCAGGCTCCAAAGACACTATCGTCTGCTCTAAAGAGGATGCCTGATGCCAACATGGCAGTGATTTCGGTGCCTGGAGAATATGCCGCAAGAGAAGCAAAAATGGCACTTGAAAACGGGCTGAACGTAATGATATTCAGTGACAATATGAGTATAGAGCAGGAAAGGGAGCTAAAGGAATTTGCAAGAGAAAAGGGTCTTTTCGTAATGGGTCCCGACTGCGGAACTGCTGCGATAAACAATGCAGGGATTTGCTTTGCAAACAAAGTAAGAAGCGGGGGCATAGGACTTGTTGGAGCCTCGGGAACAGGGCTTCAGGAGGTTATGGTTCAAATAGACAGGCTCGGAGGCGGGGTATCACAGGCCCTTGGCACAGGAGGCAGGGACCTTCACCAGGATATTGGCGGGATAATGATGATTCAGGGAATAAGGGCTTTAGCCCAGGATGAGTCAACAAATGTCATTGTTCTTGTTTCAAAGCCGCCGGCCAAGGCTGTCGAGCTGGAAATAATGGAAGCGGTTAAAGGCATTGAAAAGCCTGTAGTAGTGTGCTTCATAGAAGGGGAGGCATCAGAGGCTGAAAAAGCAGGGGCCGTGTTTGCAAACAGCCTTGAAAACGCAGCTGTGAAGGCTGTTGAACTTTCAGGCATAAGCATTGATGCAGATGGTGACTACGCCATGCTTGAAAAGGCCATTGCAGAGGAGAAAGCAAAGCTCAAGCCGGAGCAGAAGTTTCTAAGAGGCCTTTTCTGCGGAGGAACAATGTGCGCCGAGGCTCTGCATGTGCTGAGAGGAAAGCTTGACAATATAAAAAGCAATGTAGCTAAAAAAGAAGAAGAGAAACTAAGCGACATAAAATGCATAGAGGGCAACGTGCTTCTTGATCTTGGCGATGACGAGTTTACTGTAGGCAAGCCTCATCCGATGATTGACCCGGCATTGAGGCTCGAAAAAATTGCAGAGCAGGCCAATGATAGCAGCATAGGAGCGATACTGCTGGATTTCGAGCTGGGATACGGTTCTCACGAAGATCCTGTGGGAATAACCATCCCTGCCATCAAGAAGGCAAGAGAAGCGGCGGCTCGCGAGGGAAGGCACATAGCTTTTGTAGGATATGTATGTGGAACTAGAGATGATATTCAGGGTTATGAAAAGCAAAAGAGCATGCTTGCGGCTGAAGGTGTAATAATAGCTGAAAGCAATGTGCAGGCCGCGGAAACAGCTGCGAGAATACTAGTTTAACCAGGAGGTAAAATATGAACACAAATAGCAGTCTTTTTTCAAATGAACTTAAGGTTGTAAATATAGGAACATCGAATTTCAAAAAGGATCTGGAACTGCAGGGCGTCGAGGTGATACAGGTTGACTGGAGACCGCCAGCCGGAGGAAAGCCGGAGCTCATAGAGGCTATGGACAGATTGTCAGGCAATGATGCAGTTGCCAGAGCAAACAAGGAGGCGGTTGAGAGAATAAAGCAGTCGCATCCGCTGCTTGTAGGCATAGACAAGGCCATAAATGCAATCCCTGGTATGACCGAAAACACAATACTTCATTCTGGACCTCCGATAGTATGGGAAAGAATGTCCGGCCCCATGCAGGGAGCGGTTATAGGTGCGCTCATATACGAAGGAAAGGCGTCAGATGAAGACGAGGCGAGAGGGCTGGCCGCATCAGGCCAGATCAGATTCGCTCCATGTCATGAGTACGGCGCAGTCGGCCCTATGGCTGGCATAGTATCGCCTTCAATGCCGGTCCACATAGTTTATAACAAGACGCACGGAAATTATGCGTACTGCACTGTGAACGAAGGCTTGGGCAAGGTATTGAGATACGGGGCTTTCAACCATGATGTAATAAGCAGACTAAAGTGGATTGAAGAAGAATTCGCACCTGCCCTTCAAAAAGCTCTTAATATTACTGATGGAATTGATCTTAAGTCGATAATAGCTCAGTCCGTGCATATGGGGGACGAGTGCCACAATAGGAACAAGGCGGCTACCAGCCTTTTCTTCAGGGAAATAGCTCCCCTGTTCATTGAAGCGGGGGTTGACCTTGAGGTAACAAAGAGAGCTTTGCGTTTTATAAAGGAAAATGAGCATTACTTCCTGAACCTTTCGATGCCTTCCTGCAAGGCATCCCTTGATGCAGGGCATGGAATAAAGAACTCTACTATAGTTACAACTATGGCCAGAAACGGCGTTGATTTCGGCATAAGGGTCAGCGGTCTTGGAAGAAATGAATGGTTCACTGCTCCGGCCAACATGATAAAGGGCTTAATGTTCCCGGGCTTCAAGGAAGACGATGCGAGTCCGGACATAGGAGATAGTGCCATCACCGAAACCATGGGAATAGGCGGATTTGCAATGGGAGGAGCACCGGCGATAGTCCAGTTTGTGGGAGGAAGCGTTGCCGATGCAATAAACTACAGTCTCCAAATGTATGAAATAACGGAAAGCGAAAACCCAACATACTCGCTTCCTTCTCTGGATTTTAGAGGAACGGCCATAGGCATAGATGTGACTAAGGTTGTCCAAACAGGAATACTACCCATAATAAACACTGGCATGGCCCACAAGGTTGCAGGTATTGGACAGGTAGGAGCGGGTCTTGTGCATCCGCCTCAGGAATGCTTTGAAAAGGCGATTCTAAGACTTGCAGAGGAAATAAATCAGGAGGTATCGTAATGAGCAGAATAGTTATAGCTCTTGGAGGAAACGCGCTGGGAAGCAGCGCACAGGAACAGCTGATGCTTGTAAGGCAGGCGGCAAAGCCGATAGCCGATCTTATAGAGCAGGGGCATGAGCTTGTACTGGCTCACGGAAACGGCCCCCAGGTTGGCATGATAAATCTCGCTTTCGAAAGCAAGGCAGCAGGATCTGATATATGCCATATGCCTTTCCCGGAATGCGGAGCAATGAGCCAAGGCTACATTGGCTTCCATCTTCAGAATGCAATAAGGGAGGAGCTTGTTGAAAGAAGGATAAAAAAACCTGTGGCTACGGTTGTAACCCAGGTGCTTGTGGATGAGGAAGACCCAGCATTCAAAAATCCTACAAAGCCGATAGGCGCTTTCTATACAGAAGCCGAAGCCAGGGAGATTGAAATAAAAAAAGGCTACAAGATGGAGGAGGATTCTGGAAGAGGCTGGAGGAGGGTAGTGCCTTCGCCTATGCCTGTTGATGTAATAGAAAAAGATACAATAAGGACGCTTCTTGATTCCGGAAACATCGTAATAACCGTAGGTGGCGGTGGAATACCCGTAGTATCGGAAGGCAACGTGCTAAAGGGTGTGCCTGCCGTAATAGACAAGGACTATGCAAGCGAGAAGGTTGCCGAGCTTATAGATGCAGACTATCTGTTCATATTGACAGCTGTTGACAGGGTTGCCGTGAATTTTGGTAAGCCAAACCAGGAAAATCTGGAGCAACTGCCTACGTCGATGGCGTACAAGTATATAGCTGAAAACCAGTTTGCGCCGGGAAGCATGCTACCCAAGGTGGAAGCGGCAATAAGATTCGCAGAATCCAAGAAGGGAAGAAAAGCTGTAATAGCATCACTTGAAAAAGTTAAGGAAGCGCTTGTAGGCAAAAGTGGAACTATAATTTACAGCGAATAAAACATCTGCAAACAAAAAAAACAAAAGGGGAAATCCGCCGGGGGATTTCCCCTTTTGTTTTATATATCTCTCCTGTTGAAAACCCTCATGCCAATGATCAAAAGCAGCAATGAGTAGACGAATATGTACACAAGCATCGCGCTGCTGGGCTGGACTGTGGCTCCAAGCATCCCTTCTGCGCTCAGGTTCGTGCCGGAGGCAGTAGTGAAAAGCAGGGACGATGCCTTCCGGTATGCTATGTCCGAGGGCATTATCAGGCTTGTGACTATTCCTATGTTTGTAAGGGCGGCCTTGGCTGCAGGAGATGTCATGAAGCCGCCTATCTGTTCGAGTATGCCCCCGACCATGGCGCAGAAGTAGAGTATGACGACGGTGACTCCCGAGCCTACTGTGGGCATGAATGTGCTGAGGCATACGCCTGCAGATGTGAGTATTATAGGCAGCATCCAGAGTGCCAGCATTGATTTCATAACAGGGGCGGCGTGGAAAACCCAGGTTCCCGAGCCCGCAAAAAAAACGTTAAGGCCCACTGTGCTGAGGAAAAGCAGCGAAAGGTAGGGCAGGAGCACTGCCAGTATGCCTATGTATCTTCCAAGCAGCAGGCTGATTCTTTTTATGGGTTTTGAAAGTATAGCATCGAATGTACCCTGCTCGATGTCGGAGGAAATCGCTCCTATGCTTGCAAACACTGAAAGGAATGATATGATGAAGCTGGAGGCGTATATGCCCATTGACACAAGCTGTCCCGATACTGCAAGGCGTATTATGGCGCCCTCTTCGGAGAGATAGCCGTATGCGTACTTTAGGGCCAGGCCGTAGAGCAGAAGGAAGACAGCTGTGAGGGCCAGCGTCAGATAGAGTATCTTCTTTTTTAGCATCTCAAGGAATGTTAGTCTTATTATGGTATTCATCTGGCATCCTCCTCCCCGACAGTCTTTATAAACAGCCTCTCCAGGGCGTTTTCCATGCGCTTGATCTCATACAGGCGCCCGCCCTTTGATACTATCAGGCCGGCTATATCTGGTATCGCTTCGTCGGTCGGCGGATTCATGGTTATGGTTCCATCTGAAGCGGAAATTTTGCTGTCGTAGGCTTTGAGGGCGGAGATTATATCCTCGCTGCAGCTATCAAGCCTTATTACGAGTGGCGAGCTGAGGAGGCTTTCGAGCGTTCCTACTGTCTTTATGGTGCCGCGGTCAAGTATGCCTATCCTGTCTGAGAGGAGCTCGACTTCACTCAGCAGATGGGTGTTTAGGAATATTGTCTTGCCCTCGCCCTTTAGCATATGTATTATGTCGCGCACATGTTTCCTGCCTATGGGGTCGAGAGCGCTGGTTGGCTCGTCGAGAAACAGCAGCTCCGGATCGGCTATTACGGCGCAGCCAAGGCCTATGCGCTGTTTCATGCCTTTGCTGTACTGGGATACGCGTTTTTTTTCGTGGCCGGCAAGCCCTACTATGTCCAGCACTTCGCCAATGCGCCTTTTTATCTCAGGCGGCTTCATGCCGTACAGTCGGGCGTGGGTCTCCAGAAGCTCGCAGCCGCTCAGCCATGAGTGGTACTGGAAGAGCTCGGGAAGGTAGCCGATTTTTCTCCTTGCCTCGATGTCGCCAATGGGCCTGCCAAGCACGCTGGCAGTGCCCGATGTTGGATGAAGAAGGCCAAGGAGGGTCCTGATGAATGTGCTCTTGCCAGCGCCGTTTTTTCCCAGGAAGCCAAACACCTCCCCCTCTTTTACAGAGAGGGAGACGTTGGTTATGCCGCCTTTGCCGTCATAGTGCTTTGTCAGATTAACAGTAGATATTATCATTCAATCATCACTCCATAGTATTTGCTATGTCGACTAGCTCCTGCTTTGTGACGCCGTCAAATGCGCTGATAAAGAGCAGGTAGCCGTCCTTTTTAAAGCTCATGTTTGTATACGAGCCGTCCTTTGCTGAAATTACAACGGCCTTTTCGCCGGCCACAGTCATTTTCTCCATAGTTTCCTTATCCTTGTTGTATACTACAGGGATTGTAGTTGCCAGGTTGTCTATCGCTGAAAGCTGTTTTCTCAGGTCCTCCGGTATGAGCTTCATCGAAAGCATCGACTTTATGAGAGCCTTCTCATCAACATCGGACGGTATTTCAAGTGATGGAGACTTGGTTTGCGCTATGCTCATTCTTCCGCCTGACTCCTTCAAAATTGAATAGCTGACGCCTTCCTCGGTGTGGACATAGAAAGGCTTGTGGCTTACGGTATCAGGCAACAGCGCTTCCTCTCCCAGATATTCCAGGAACTCGTTTATTTTGGCTGAGTCAAGCTCGAATCTGATGTCCATCTCCGGGTGCATGTAGGCTTGGGAATCGGCCTTGAAGCCCTCGGAAAGTTCAGGAAGCTTTGCGTTTGCCAGTAGCCCTTTTACATCTTCAAGAGAGCTTATGCTTTCGCTTGTCACACCTTCATCCTTGGATACCACGTCCACCTTGCCGAAGTCCTGCATGTCAATGGAGCCTCTGCCCTCGCTGAATGCTCTGTCAATCTGGTATATGTCGGATTCGCTTATCGATATTGTCTCTACGTTTTCGACTCTGAAGACCTTCAGAAGATCTTGAGCCATCGCTCTTACGGGTTCGAAAGCGAAAAGTCCTCCTACTATAGCGAGTCCGGCCGCCCCTGCGGCCAGCTTTCTGTATGTTGAATTCATTATCCTTGCCCCCTTGTCATTTTTACTCTGGTATTTTGAAAGCATCAGAGTATGCTCAAAATTCGCAGGAGGAATCTGCATGCCCTCAGAAATGGCGCCTGATATGAAATCTTCGTCCCGTTTCATCTGCTCGAAGTTTCTTTTGCATATAGGGCACAGCTCAATATGCGCCATGACCTCCTGCAAATCGCCGTCGTAGCTCCCGTCAAGCACCTGCTGGAGCACTAAGTCTTCATAGCACTTCATATATATCCCCCTCCTTGCTGTAAAGTTCCATGAATTTCTTCTTCCCTCGCAATATCATCTGGCCTACGCTGCTCTTGGGTATGCCGGTTACCGAACTTATGTCATCGTATGAGTAGCCCGAGAACTTGAGCAGAAGACACGTTCTCTGGCTGGCTGGCAGCTGCGCGAGTATTCTGCGGACATCCTGTATTTGCTCGTTCTTGCATACCTCGTCCTCTGCGCTCATTATGGCTTCAAAGTCATCTATTATGCTGTCCGCCCTTTGCTGGCGGCTGCCTTCTGACCTTATGTAGTTGAGCGCCGTGTTTGCAGCCACTCTGGAGAGCCAAGCCCCGGGATGTTCTATGCTCGATTTTGAGTTGTATAATTTTATGAAGACCTCCTGAGCGATATCCTCGGCAGATGAGTTGCTGGCGAGAAGATAGTAAAGCTGCCTGTATACGACAGGGTAGTACTGCCTGTATATAAGCTCGAATTCTTTTTCTTTTTTGCTTTTTATGAATGGGATCCCGAAAATGCCTACCACCTCCTGTCATATATATAGACACAGCGAGAGCTCAAAAAATGACAAGCCTTTGAGAATTTTGTTGAAAAAATTTTCAAGGGAGACTATTTTGTTTCCAGCTAATACTATGATAACGCAAAAAACAAGAGCCTGTGACTCTTGTTTTTAATGTTGCGAAATTTCTGATGGGGTCCGTATATTTTGCAACAGCTACTTTCTTGTAAAGAAGCATATCTCCGAAAAGCCAAGTTCTTTAAGTCGTTGTTCTAAGTGCATTCTGGCTTCGTTTCCGTGGAGTGCGAATATCTCGTCCCAGTTGAACTTGTCAGCATTTGCAATCACCAGATCAATGGCATGCTCATTTGCCGCAACAACACGGTCGCTCATTATCTCGCCGTCCTCGGCTATTTCGTAGCCAAAGCGCTGTGTCTGGCCTCTGTATTCAATCTCGATGTAGTCGCCGTGAATATCTTCTATTTTTGTTATTTTTACGCTCATTCAATCAGCCTCCCTCAATTATTTAAAACATAAATACGTTGCGATTATGAATTCACATAGGTAAATATTATTGCTTATCAGATTTTAGGGTATAGTTACCCAATATATTTAGAAGGTATTCTGCAAAAATTATTATTTCCAAGAAACGGGAAGAATGGCTATATGCCGGTTTCATCGAGCTTTTGAAGATTGTAGCGCTTTATAATGTCCATAAGCTTGATCGGATACTTGGAATCCGTGGCGTAGCCGGCTCTTTTCAAGGCCCATGCGCCCTGCGTGCTGTCGTGCATTACTGTGCGGAACTGCTCGTATCTGCTGCCGCTAAGCAGAAAGTTCTTATGGTCATTCCAGCCTTCGCTTGCATTTCGGTAAGCTCTGAACTCAGCATCTATTCTGTAGGTCGTGCCGTTGTACTCCTCCCACGTGTTGGATGTAACGGAGCCAGCAGGGCCTGTGCCCTTTATGCCGAAGAGGTTGTAAGAGAGCTGCCCTGTATACTTGTCAACGGGAACGCTTTGTCCCCATCCAGTCTCGAGTATAGCTTGGGCTGTCTGAAGAGCGGCCGACATCCCGGTGTTCCGTTGGGAGTTTTGTCCCATTTGCGACGCCATGTCGAGGAACTTGTCTTTTTCAATTATCGGCACCGGTGCATAGACTTTGCCTGTGTACACTGTCAGAGGTATCGGCTCGCTGACTATTGTCTTGCCGGAATCGTAAGTGCCTGTGGCCTCGATTTTCCACGAGCCGCCATCTCCGGAGGCAGGTGTGTATGAGTATTCGGCCAGGGCGTCAATTCCGCCGGCTATGACCTTCCGTGCGCCTGTAGACGGATTAACCAGGGCGAAGCTGATGCTGTCTAGAGTGACATTGCTCTGAACCTGCAATTTCACCTGGCCTGTTATGACCTGATTAGGGCCGACGCCACTCATAAGCAGCTTTGGCGTACCCGGAACAGTGACATTTATAGGAGTGCTTTCGTGTAAAGTTCCCTTGGTATCTGTCACACGAACCATAAGCTCCCAGTGGCCCTTCAGCTCCGGTCCGGGGAACCACCTGAAGCTTTCGTAGCCGGTCGATTTCAGGATTTGCTCTGCACCAGTATTCGGATCCCGGAGGATGTAATCGGTCCGGCTTACATCGAAATTCCTGTCAGCCCAGAGCGTTGCAGGCTTGTCTACAGAATCGCCCGGCTTGACTCCCCTGAGTTCAAGCTTGCGCTCCACCTGCGCCAGCGCTGTCACAGCCGCGCTCTGACTGATGCTTGCGCTTGTAGCCACAGCAGGGCTTGAGTAGGCATTTCCGCTGTGGTCGTAAGCCGTTACCTTGAAGTTAACAGCTCCGTTGTCCTCGAGCATAGGCGTCCACTTGTACTGGCCGTAGGGATCCAATTCTTCTGTGGCAAATATTTTGCTTCCGTTTCGGCTTGTTATCTCGTATTTGACATAAGCCGCCGAGAAATTGGTTTCTGCTCCGAGCGAAACGCTCTCATTTATAATCTGGCCCTCCGCGATTCCTGTAAGGGAAACGGAAGGAACGACGGCAAGTTGCACCGGAACGGCGTCTCCTGATATGAATTGTCCGTTAGCGTCGTAAACGGCGGCGACTACTATGCGCTTGCCGTTGTCGCTTAGGCTGGGCAGATAGTTATATTCCCCGCCCAGCTGGTTTCCCTGAGCTATGACTATGCCTCTTGCAGTAGCGGGGTCAAGGAGGAGATATTTTATCGCGGCGGCTGAGGGGATTTCGCTTTGAAATTCGGATTTTAGCACAGCAGCTCCCGCAATCGTCTCATTGGCGCTCAGTGATGATATTCTCATGTCAAAGAAAGGCTCAATGGCGGACGTCACCGAGGAATCTACAAAGACAGTCCTGCTGGCATCGTCCCATTTTATGCCAACGCCGAGAGCGTTGCTTACAAGGCGCAGGGGAACGAATGTCCTATCACCCATGATCTTTGGGGACACGTCAGTCAGGTTGTAGGACTCGGTTCCGCTGCTGTTGTACGCTATAAGGCGGCTGTCGATCCTAAGAAGCACAGAGCGGCCGCCCCTTACTATATGGACAGTCCTGTCCTGGCCATTCCATGTGACCTGGGCGCCAAGCTGCTCGGAAACGAGTCTTACCGGCACCAGGGTGCGGCCGTTTTCTATGAAAGGAGCAGGCGAGGCAGAAATCTCCCTGCCGTCAATTACGAGCCGCACGTTGCCTGAAGCTGTGGCAGTATATGAAGGCAGTTGGACAAATGCGAGCGCAAGTGATATGCTTATTATCAAACGTAAAAATTTATTTCTGTTTTTTTCTTTCACGTATAAAACCTCCCGAGCTGTCTATAGAAATCGATTTGGATATTGACGTTCACATAATATTTATATCCAAAAGAGTCAGTAAAAATCGAATACTTGCTGATTGGATTTTTGTAGACTGGATTGGGAAAAATTCATACATATATTAATAGTGGAGGGGAATATGATGACTAGTACAATTTCAAGAGAGAAAGCGCTCGAACTGCTTATGAAGTACAACAAGGAGCCTTTTCATATTATGCACGGGCTTACGGTTTCGGGTGTTATGAAGTGGTATGCCCAGGAGCTCGGCTACGGAGACGATGCCGAGTATTGGAGCATTGTAGGGCTGCTGCACGACATCGACTTTGGAATGTTCCCGCAGGAGCACTGCGTCAAGGCTCCGGAACTACTAAGGGAGGCGGCTGTGAGCGAGGAGATGATATATTCCATCTGCAGCCACGGGCATGGCATTTGCGTGGACATGGAGCCAAAGCACATGATGGAGAAGGTCCTGTACGCATCAGACGAGCTAACAGGACTAATAGGCGCAGCGGCGATCATGCGTCCGTCAAAGAGCGTAATGGACCTGGAGTTGGCTAGCGTCAAGAAAAAATTCAAGGACAAGAAATTCGCGGCAGGCTGTTCCAGAGATATAATAGGAAAAGGGGCGGAAATGCTGGGCTGGAGTCTGGATGAGCTTATAGAAAAGACAATAATGGCCATGAGGTCATGCGAAGAATCCGTAAGAAGCGCTATGAGTGATTTGAAGCTATAATAAATCCGATGGGAATTATCAAACAAAGCCAGGTGAAATTCATTGCCGGCTTTTCTCTTTTTTGATGAAGATGCATACATTTACTACATATGCCTAATTTGTTTTTTGCAAAAATTTTGAAAAGTGAGAAAGCTGATATAGACATGCAAATCAGAACAGCTTAAAATAATAAAAAGGGAAGCGGGGTGTTAATATTAAAAAAGCCTATAAGATTATTGCGCTGCTTATTAGCATAATAGTTGTGAGCATATCTTACTACAGCAAATACAATTCACTTATAAATGAATTTGAAAACACAGCAATGTCTAAAGAATTTCTCCTCAGGGAACACATAAGAATGAGCAGCAATTTCATTAAAAGTATGATGATACACGGTAATACATTTTTTGAAAATGGCTCAGGCTCAGATTCTGAATTTTACAGTCTTCTTAAGTATAATCCAAAGGCCAACAGCTATAACATGGATTCTGCAAAGGTAACCACCCAGGAAAATGAACTCGGCAATATAACCGGTCTGGGGAAAATCCCGGAAGCCGGCGAGGTCAGAAATGAGCTTAATCTGGCCCTTCAGTACAATAAGTTTTTCAGCAGCTACTATGAAAAATTCCCGGAAGTTGCATGGCTTTACTACACCAGCGAGAATAACTTCATAAACATGTATCCCTGGATTTCATCAAAGGATTTCACATTTTCAGAAAAACTAAAAACAGTCGAATTCTATAAAATTGCAAATCCGCTCCATAATCCGTTTCGCAAAATTGTATGGACACCCGCCTACATAGACGAGGCGGGCAAAGGGACTATGATTACATTGTCAGCGCCAATATACGACATGGACAATTTCAAGGGAGTTATTTCCCTTGATTTGACTACCGACTGGCTGGCGAAAATAATAGCTTCAGATTATGAAGGCTACTTGATTGAAGATACAAACTCTATTCTGTCAGTCAGCCATAGCAGAATTTCCAATGACTCTGATAGTGAATTGGACGCGTTGATGAAAATCCCGGCAAAGGATTTTGAAAAACTGAAGAAATTGAAATTAAGTGAAGTGCAAATATTGGACGGCTATTACATATATTTGGCAAGTTTTAGTGAAGCGCCCTGGAAGCTTTTCTATATTGTTCCGGTGTGGCAGATTGCAGGCAAAGCCGCCGCTTCAGCCCTGCCGATTCTGCTGATAAGTGTATTTTTGATTATATCAATGAATCAAATTGAGAAGCGTAAAAAAAGCGAAGCACTCCTTAAAAGAGAAAAAGAGCTCTTGGAGACTACGTTCTTTTCGATTGCAGAGGGGATTATTGTTACCGACAAGTCGGGCAGAATAACGCTGATGAATGCAATTGCAGAAAAATATACAGGCTGGACTAAAGAGGAGGCCTGCGGCAGGGAATTTCATGAAGTATACAACAACATAAATATTGAGACTCGTGAGCGAAGGTATAATCCCGTAGCTCATGTACTTGAAACCGGTAAAAACATCCGTTCGGACAGGTATATAGGCTTGATTTCCAGAGACGGCTCTGAAAGCTACATATTGGGCAGCGCAGCCGGAATAATTTCTGATGCCGGAGAACTGTCAGGTGTAGTAGTGTCCTTCACGGATATAACAAAGGAATACGAGCAGGAAAGAGAGATAGCGGGCTTCCTCAACATAAATCTGGATATGCTCTGCGTTGTCGACATGGACGGAAAATTCCACAAGGCGAACAAGAGATTTGAAGAAATGCTGGGCTACAGGACTGAAGAAATGGAAGGTAAAAGCGTATTGTCACTGGTGCACGAGGAAGATAAGATGCTCATGCTCAGTGCGCACAGGGAGCTGCTTGAAAAGAAGGCGGTTTCTGCATTTACTGCAAGGTGCAGATGCAAGGACGGTTCCTACAAATATATAGAGTGGCACGCTCAAATAGGCAGCGGGAAATATATTTATTCTTCAGCAAGAGATGTGACTGATAAGCGCGTGCTTGAGGAGCGCCTGCGAACGAGCGCGACGAAGGACGAGTTGACGAGGCTTTACAACAGAAACTTCTTTGAATCAATCATAAAAAACAAGCTGGAAATGGCTGATATTTCAGATGAGGCTATTTCAATAGCGCTGATCGACCTGGATCATTTCAAGCAGGTAAATGACACGTGGGGGCACCCGGCAGGCGACGAGCTGCTGAAATCAACGGCACAAACCATAGAGAGAAACTTGCGTAAATCTGATATTTTAGTAAGGTTTGGCGGAGAGGAATTCATTGTGCTCATGCCCAACACATCAATTGATGGAGCTGTGGCTGCATCAGAAAAAATACGCTTTGCTATAGAAGGCTGTATACACCCGACAATCGGGAAACAAACCGCCAGTATTGGTGTGGCCGAGAGATTGGAGTCGGAGGCATTCAGCAACTGGTATGCTCGTGTGGATGAAGCGCTTTATCGTGCTAAGCATAGCGGGAGGAACTGTGTTGTAGCGGCTTCGGGTATAAAATAAAAAGTGCTGCAAACCCTTATAATGGGGTTGCAGCACTTTTTTATTTATAGTCTATTACATTGAGTCCGAAGGACCTGATAAGCTCCCTTCCCTCTTGCACAGCCTTCGCAGACGGAGGCTTGAAGGAACAGCTGTATTCAAGGCCAAGCGCCGGATACTTGCTCTCTCCGAAGCTGTGGTAGGGGAGCAGCTCGACTCCTGCCGCGTCCACATTCTTTGATATGAAATCAAGAGTCGACCTTAGGTTATCCCCGTCATTTATGCCTTCTATGAGCGGAATTCTGATGACGGGCTTTTTCTTCATGTCGGACAGCCTGACAATGTTTTTGAGTATTCCACAGTTTGGCGCGCCGGTGAGCTCCTTGTGCACCTGGTTGTCCATATGCTTCAAGTCGACGAATACAAAATCTATAAGCTCAATTGTATCCTTGAGCTTGTCCCACTCGAAATAGGCGCTAGTTTCTATCGCAGTGTCTATTCCGGCAGATGAGCAAAGCCTTACCATGGCATCAAGGAATTTAGGCTGCATTGTGGGCTCGCCGCCTGAGAATGTCACTCCGCCGCCCGATTCCCTGTAGAAAACTGAGTCACGCTTTATCTTTCGGAAAAGCTCTCCGGCTGTTATTTTGCTTCCGTACAGCTTCAGAGCCCTGCTCTGGCAAAAACTCAGGCACTCAAGGCACATTATGCACTTTGACCGATCAAAGCTCGCCTTGTCGCCGGATTGCGAAGCTGCACCTGTGGGGCATATTTGCGAGCATTTCCCGCAGCCTGTGCACTTTTCGCTGAAGAACAAGATTTCAGGCTTAATCCGCCATGACTCGGGATTGTGGCACCACTGGCATCTTAGAGGGCAACCCTTCATGAATATTGTGCTTCTTATGCCGTCTCCGTCGTGAAGAGACCAGCGCTGAACTTCGAATATTATGCCTTCGGTTTTTTCTAAGCTTTCTCTATTTGTCATGATAATGACCGTCCTTGTTATATTTCCTCGTATGTCGTCCTGGCTATTATTGCATCCTGCATTTGCTTTGACAGATTCACGAACTGCGTGCTATAGCCGGCGACTCTCACAAGAAGGTCCTTGTATTCCTCGGGCTTGGCTTGTGCCGCAAGCAGAGTCTCTCTTGAAATTACGTTGAATTGAACGTGGAACGCTCCAAGCGAGAAATAGGCCCTTATGAGTGACGCCAGATTCTTTAGGTTCCTCTGCGATGAAAGCAGCTCTGGTGAAAGCTTGATGTTGAGCAGTGTTCCGCCGGAATGCACGTCGTGGTTTATCTTAGCCGCGGAGCGCATTGCCGCCGTAGGGCTTGTTATGTCTGTTCCTGCATGTGGAGATACTCCTTCTGTAAGAGGAGCCTTTGCCATCCTGCCGTCAGGTGTGGCTCCTATTATGCTGCCAGTCGGGATGTAGTTGGATATGCCCATGAACGCTGAGTTGAAAGGCGAACCGAATATATCCTTATATTTTTTGATCTCCCTGTTGTAAAAGTCGGATATCTCGACTACGAGAGAGTCCACATAATCGTCGTCGTTGCCGTATTTAGGGCACTCGAGGGCTGCCTTCCTGAGTTCTTCAAAGCCGGCCCAGTCTGCATCCAGAGCTGAGCATAGCTGAGACATGCCGGTGGTTTTCTGATCGAATACAAGCTTTTTAACAGCCGCAAGTGAGTTTGCAGCGTTGGCTATACCTATTCCTGTAAGCACGGGACCTACATTGTATAGTGCTCCTCCGCGGCTGAGATCTAGCCCTTTTTCCATGCAGCCGTCAACAAGCAGCGACAGATAAGGTCTTGGAACAATCTCGGTGTGTACCTTCTGGGCAACTACGGACGCAATCACCGAGTGCTTTATGAGGTTTGCAAGCTGCCTGTAGAATGCCTGCTTCACATCCTCGAATTCTGCGTATGCATCTGGCGAGGACTCCTCTAGTCCCATGAGCTCGCCTGTGAGCCTGCTTTTGCCCATGTTGGTGGCGTATTCGAAGGCCGCTGGCAGGTTCACGTTGACTGCCGAGGTCCATTCCCCCACCTTCCTGAAGTGCGGCACAACGCAGCCGCAGTTGCTCCAGTCACGAGCGTCTTCAGGAGACAAACCGGCATTAAGGAGCATCTCGTAGCCTGCCCTGTCGTTGTGTATTGCAGGGAAGCCCGTACCCTCCTTGACAAGCTCGCACACAGCCATGAGGAACTCGTCCGGTGAGTCGGCGTGTATCCTGACGCTCAGGCCAGGCTGATGTGTCTTTACATTATTTGTAGCCTCAAGGCAAAGGTATGAAACCTCGTTTGTGGCGTCTCTTCCGTCTCTTGTTCTTCCTCCCACTGTGAGGTTCTGGAATGCGTTATAGCCTGCAAAATACTGGGCAGTATTCTTGGATATGGCCCATGCCCACTCTGATAGCTTGAGCCACAGGCACTCTATAAGGCCAAGGGCCTGCTCCCTTGTAATATTGCCGCTCTCGAAATCCTTCTTGTAGAAAGGATAGATGTACTGGTCGAATCTTCCAAGATTGAGAGCAAGCGAGTTTTCCGAAAGTATTGAGCCGAGTTGGACAAACCAGACAGTCTGGAGCGCCTCGTGGAATGTCGAAGGCGGATTCTCGGGAACAACCGCGCATATCCTCGATATCTCAAGCAGTTCCAGCTTTCTTTGAACGTCGTCTTCCTGGGCCGCCATGTCCAGAGCCGCCTTGGAGAAGCGTTTCGCGAGAGTAACTATGGCGTCGCACGATTCTATTGCCGCCTTGTAGAAGTTAATCTTGTCTATGTTTTCGTTAGAAATTGGCTCTATGCCTTCAAGCTTTTCAAGAGCCTCCTGCTTTATGCCGGCAAAGCCCTTTACGAATATTATATCCTGGTAGTCTGGAGTTATCTCGCCGACGGCGCTTCTCCATTTAGAGTCGTTGTCTATTATGCCCGTGTCAACGCCTATTCTCGCAGTGTCCTCTGGGAGCCTTGCAAGGAAGGTCTCTTCGAGAGATTTGCCTTTCCAATAGGGGAATATCTCGTTTCGCAGGATGGCCTTTTGCTCTTCGCCTATCGTATAGGGGTCCTGGCTTCTGGATTCGAAGGTGTCCATCTCCTCCTCGACCCATTTCCATGAGAATTCGGGGCATATGAAGCCTGAGCGTTTATATATTCCGGGAGTTCCAACGATGAGCTCGCCCTCGAATATAGTAGTAGGCAGAGTGTTGCAAAGATGCTTGAAAGCCTTGGCCCTTCTCAGTATCAGTGGCTCCCCCTCGGTCTGCTTGTGTGACTCTGTGAAGGCTATCGTTCTTTCGACGCATATGGCAGGTCTTGTGTTCAGGTATTCCTGCCTTATCTTTTCGATTCTCTCTGAGTTCATAGCTAAACCTCCTGTTAATTTGAATTTGACGATAAAAACTCAGCCAGCAGATTGCACGCCTTTTCCATGTGCTGCTGGAGGAGTGCGCATGCCGCTTTGCTGTCTTTGGCCCTGCATGCCTTGATAAGCTTGTAGTGTTCTTCCTGAGAAGTGGGGTGGTAGTGCATGTCGAGCAGATATATTCTCATGTACCTTTCGACATTGAGATGCATGTTTTCAATGAGTTCCATGAGCCTCATTCTTCCGCTGGCCTTGTATAGGGTGAAGTGAAACTCCCAGTTCAGCTGGCTGAGCGTGCTTCCGTCCGTGATTATGTCCATCTGCTTGAGCAGGGACTCTGCGTATGCAAGATCCTCATCTGTAAGGTTGTCTATCGCGAATTCCAATGCTCCTTTTTCGAGAAGTATTCTTATCTCGAACAGTTCACGGACCTCGTCCGCCGACAGCTCACTTACTATGGCGCCTCTGTTGGGGAAGATTTTTACTAGCCCCTGCGCCTCAAGTCTTCTGAGCGCCTCGCGCACTGGTATCAGACTGGCGCTGAACATTCCGGCTATTTCTTCCTGCTTGAGTGACTGGCCTCCTTTAAGTTCCCCGTTGAATATGGCCTCTCTGAGTGCTTCGGCGATTATGTCGGGCATGTTTTTTCTGTGCCCTAGTTTTTTATCTATAAGTGATTTAGTCTCCATGTATTTATTATATACTAGAAGGGGAGGAAATATTCTATATTTTATAAAATATACTGTATACATATAATTTCCGGAATGGTTGGAAATGAATAAAAAAAGCCCGCAATGAATACGGGCATATTTATGCAGGCATACTAAGCTATTGATTTTCTATGTTCACTTATACTATGCAAGCTGTCATTGGGCATTTCTTTTTTTAAAAAGAAAAAAATTGAATCAAATCCCAACCGTTTAAGGCGTGACTCTATGTATGCCTTGGATTCTCTCTCGCTTAAGGCAAAAACTCTATCCCAGTCCAGAACACTTGGATTATCAGCGATGAAGTCAATTGCTTTTTCGTTGAGGATGACGTGCATCTTGTCCAGGAAATCTCCGTCATCGGAGATTTCATAACCAAAACGTATTGATTTGCCGCTGCTGCATGATATCTCAAAATAGTTTCCAAGGATGTCCTTAACCTTTTTGACTGAAGGCTTCATAAAATCATCTCCCAGAGTAAAATATTAATAGTTAATTAACTAACAACTCATTCTATGTATATTATATCCTTGTTGCGCATAAATATAAACAAAAATCAGTAAAATTTACATAGAAATTCAGAATGGCTGGGATTTATAATTTGAATAATTGCTGGAAAAGCTCACGACGAATGTGTGGATAATTTTCAAATTATGTGCTGCAATGTGAACATATGGTGGTGAGACGCCGGAATTTGGGTATTAAATATAAATGAAACTGCAGTTTTTGGAGGTGACCATATGGATGACAGGATGAGCGACATAATAACTGAAGAAATGTTCATGAACCTCCCACGAGAAGGCCCTGGAGACAACGAGGAGACCAGGAGGGCGCTTTCTGTGCTCGGTTTTCTGCCAAGAGGGCTCAAGGTACTTGACATAGGTTGCGGTCCGGGGGAACAAACAATTGAGCTGGCAAGAAAGATAAACGGAAGGATAACGGCGCTTGATATAAACCAGATGTTTCTCAATGAGCTAAAGCGCAGGGCCAAATATGCCGGCGTGCTCGAAAAGATTGATATTATAAATGGATCAATGTTTTCCATGGGCTTCCCTGATGCCAGCTTTGACATTATCTGGGCTGAGGCGGCTATTTATATTATGGGATTCGAAAATGGTCTGAGGGAATGGAGGAAGCTCCTCAAAACCGGAGGCTATGTCGTGGTGTCCGACATGTGCTGGTCGCGAGATGACATGGACAATATACCCGATGAGATAAGAAGCTTCTGGGAGAGGGAAGCTCCGGGAATGAATACTCTCAGCATGAACAAGGCGATAGCTGAAAAGATCGGATACAAGCTGCTGGATTGCTTTATGATACCCGAATCCGCATGGTGGAAGAATTATTACGGGCCGCTTGAAGAGAGAATTGGCCAGCTCAAGAAGAAGTATGCTGATCAGCCTGAGGCAATAGACCTGCTGGACGATGGTCTTGTTGAGATAGAAATGTTCAGGAAATATAGCGATTACTACGGATATTATTTCTTTGTTATGCAGGCGGAGTAATGGACCGTTCCGGGTTAAAGACCCTTTGAGGCACATGGTCAAGAAGATAGTCATATAGAATGAATAGAATCTAAAGAGGCAGGGCTTTTGCTCATGCCTTTTTATAATGTGAGCGTAAATAGATGCCAATTATTAAAAAAATAAATATAATATAGGAGCAATTATAAAAAATACTTATTCAACTAGAATCTGAAGGCAATTCAATTGATATTGTAAAAGCCTTGATATATAATGATTTAGGCTGGCTTGGCCATGAAGGCGGATTAAAAAGCAGTACATATTAACACTCCCCAAGGCTAAAGCGAGAGGCTTAAAGGCGCTTTTGAGGTAATGAAATGTATAAAATGGGAAAATAACACAGATTGGAGGATGACATTGAAAAAAATAATTTTCGACTGCGACAATACTTTCGGCGTGAAAGATTGCGACGTGGATGACGGCCTGGCATTGCTCTACCTGCTTGGACATGAAGAGGCAGAGCTGCTTGGCATAACATGTACATACGGCAACAGCGACATTGAAACTGTATATGGCAATACAAGAAGCATGCTAGAGGAAATCGGGCGAAAGGACATTCCTGTCCTGAAAGGCTGCGCCAGTGCCTCAAATGTGCAGAGCGAAGCTGTAGACTTTCTTGTCGAAGCGGTAAACAGGAATCCGGGCAAGATTTCAATACTTGCCACAGGCTCGCTTACGAATCTGCATGGAGCATACCTCAAGGACAAATCATTTTTTGAGAAGGTCAGCGAAGTAGTTCTTATGGGAGGCGTGACTGAGCCTCTTGTAATAAACGGAAAACTAATGGCTGAGCTGAACTTTGCATGCGACCCCCTAGCGGCCCAGTGCGTGCTTTCTAATGGAAGGAATGTCGCGGTTGCAACAGGCAACAACTGCCTTGCGGCATATTTCACACGCGAGGGATACAATCGGCGCCTCAAGCAGTCCGAGCTCCCTTCGGCGCGATACATACACGAAAAGACAGCATACTGGTATGATTATATGAAGGAGCAGTTCGAGTTGGACGGCTTTTTCAACTGGGATGTTGTAGCGGCAGCCTACATTATGGACATAAGGCTTTTTGATGAAAACGAGACTGCAATCACACCTACAGTTGAATCTCTTCAAAATGGCTTTTTAATTGGGAGCGGCAATGAGATGAAGGTTAAGCTGCCAAGGATAATGGATCCAGCTTCCTTTGAGGAGGCAGTTTATGCGGCCTACTTAAATGTGAGCATGGACGGAGGAGCATGGCTATAAGAGCTTTGGGTCTTCGGCAAGAGGCCGGCTTTTATATAAAACAAATATTTAATAAAGGAGATTGACACGTATGAGCAGAAAAATTATTGCATTACTGCTGAGCGCAATGCTTGTGATGTTTTCAGCGGTGGGATGTTCAAAGGAAAAGAAGCAGGAGGAGTTCGACGCCAATGCGGATTTTGAAACTATTGTGGAACAGGCAAAGGGCTCTACCGTAAGATTCTATGGCTGGGGCGGCGACGAGCAGAGAAACAAGTGGCTAGACACAGTTGTGGCCCCAGAACTGAAGGAAAAGTACGACATCACCCTTGAGCGTGTGCCTATGGACATAGACCAGATCTTGGCGAAGCTTTCTGGAGAAAAGCAGGCGGGAGAAGAGAAGGGCTCCATAGACATGATATGGATAAACGGCGAGAACTTCTACTCTGCCAAGGAGAACGGGCTTCTTTTCGGGCCCTTTGCCGACAAGCTGCCTAACTTCAAGAAGAACATAGACGAGAATTCAGAGGAGATTCAAAAAGATTTCGGATATCCGATAGAAGGCTACGAAGCTCCTTACGGCAAGGCTCAGATAGTCTTTATAAACGACAGCGCAGTCACTCCAGAGGCGCCCAAGAATACGGCCGAGCTTATGGAGTACGCCAAGAAGTACAAGGGCAAGGTTACTTACCCGGCTCTTCCTGATTTCACAGGCAGCGCCTTTGTCAGAAACGTAATATACGACATAGTTGGCTACGAGCAGTTCATGGATATGGAGGCCGACAAGGCCACTGTCAAAGCGGCCATAGAGCCTGCCCTTGAGTATCTTAGAGAGCTCAATCCTTATCTATGGAACGAGGGCAAGACATTCCCTGCTGCATCCACGGAGCAGGACAACATGTTTGCCGACGGGGAGCTTGCGCTTAGCATGAGCTACAGCCCGTATTCAGTTGCTTTATCCATCGAGGACGGATTGTATCCTCAAACAGCCCGTGCATTCCAGTTCGAAAAGGGAACAATAGGAAACACAAACTACATTGCCATAGCTGCCAATTCGCCAAACAAGGCTGCAGCCATGGTTGCTATAAACGAAATTATGTCGGCAAAGCTCCAGGCCAGCCAGTTCTCTGTGCTAAAGGCGCTGCCTGTGGTTGAATACAGCAAGCTCACAGACGATGAAAAGGCAATGTTTGACAAGGTGGACATAGGCAAGGGAGCCATACCTCAAGACGAGCTTCTTTCCAAGAGGCTGCCAGAAATGCCTGCCAAGCTCGTTCCAATAATCGAGGAAATATGGGCTGAAGAGGTAGTAGGCAAGTAATGGCAAGATTGTACGGGAAGGTTAGCAGCGCGTTGGGCAATAATCACATTATGCGCAAGCTGGAGCCCTATGTCCTGCTTCTTCCCTTCATGCTGCTTGGACTACTCTTCTTTCTTGGAATAGGTAACGCTCTGCTGCAAAGCCTTGGCTATATACCCGCCCTGGGGCTTTCGGAGCTTACCTTAAGCTATTACAGGGAAATACTTCAAAAACCGGCGCTCCTTGACTCTGTGAAGGTAAGCCTTGCGATCGCTCTGGTTTCATCAGTGCTGGCAACGGTGCTGGGAGTGCTGCTCTGCGCGGCCATGGTCCATACTGGAATAGCAGGGGGCTGGAGGCTTCAGGCCATAAAGCTCCCTATACTTGTGCCCCACATGGTTGTGGCTCTTTTTGCGGTCACCTTCATGTCACAAAACGGATTGCTCGCCCGAACGCTATACCAGCTGGGGCTTTTAGGCTCCCAGGGGGATTTTCCGCAGCTGCTGTACGACCAGAACAACGCGGGAATAATAATAGCATACCTGTGGAAGGAGATACCCTTTGTGGCCTACTTCGTCCTGGCGCTGATGTCCAGTGTCAGCAGCACACTGGGGGAGGCCGCTGAAAACCTGGGAGCCTCCAGGCTAAGGACCTTTTTCCACATCACGCTGCCCCTGAGCATGCCCGCAGTTAAAAAGGCATTTCTCATTATTTTCGCTTTTGCCTTCGGCGCCTATGAGCTGCCTTTTTTGCTTGGCGCCACACTGCCTAAGGCTTTGCCGGTGCAGGCATACGTGGAGTACGTAAATCCAGACCTGCGCCATAGGCCCTATGCCATGGCCATGAACAGCATTATGCTCCTGCTTACCCTTGCAATATCGGCAGTGTACTACTGGCTGCTGAGAAAAGACTTCAAAGGGACGGGTGGCGGTCGATATGAAAAATAAAAGAAGCTTTTTCCAGAAACTTATTCTTTACACAGCAATACTGTCCATAGCGGCGCCTGTTATTGTGCTGCTTCTTTGGAGCTTTGCAAGCAGATGGGCCTGGCCGAGGCTCCTTCCTGCGGGATTCTCGCTGCGGGCCTTCGAGGAGCTTTTCGGCCCACATTCCCCAGTAATGCCGGTGCTGCTTTCGAGCATGGGAATTTCCCTGGGAGTGGCAGTCCTTTCGGCAGCCATTGGAACCTTCACCGCCCGGGCAATTGCACTTTACGACTTCTGGGGCAAGGAGCTGGTTTCCTTCGGCGGCATACTGCCCATAATAGTTCCGGGAACCGCTTTTGCAATGGGAATACATGTGGTATTCATACGCCTCGGACTTGCGGACACAGTCCTTGGGGTGATGCTTGTCCACATAATATACGCCCTGCCCTATACTGTAAACATAATGCTGGATGTAACACGGTCTGTGGGAGATACGCATGAGGTTCAGTCCCGGGTCCTTGGAGTTTCGCCTTCAAGAACGTTCATCCATGTCTCACTGCCGCAGCTTATGCCGGGAATAATGTCTTCTATCAGCATGGCCTATATAATATCCTTCAGCCAGTATTTTCTGACGCTAATGATAGGAGGAGGCAGCGTAAAGACCTTCGCGGTAATGATGGTGCCCTTCATACAAAGCGGTGACAGAACCATATCCTCTGCATACTCGCTGCTCTTTCTGGCGTCGACTGCAGCAGTGTTTATTATGATAGAAGCCCTTATAAAGAGATTCGCCTTCTGGCGCGACAAAACGGAGTAAAGGAGGAATTTGCATGGAGCTTTCCTTGCAAAACCTGTCAGTTGCCATATCCGGCAATGAGATACTGAAATCCATAAGCCTTACAGTTCGGGAGGGGGAATTTGTCTCCCTGCTGGGGGCATCGGGATGCGGAAAAAGCACGCTGCTTAAAGCAATCGCCGGCATAATTCCACAGTCAGAAGGTTCTGTAATTATTGGCGGCAAAAGCGCCGACATGCTGCCTACCCACAGAAGGGGGACTGTAATAGTTTTCCAGGACTTCCGCCTCTTTCCCCATATGAGCGCCGCTGAAAATATAGGCTTCCCATTGAAAATGAGAGGCGCAGCCAGAAGTGAATATGCAAAAACAGCCTTGGAACTTCTGGAAAAGGTCCAACTCAAGGGCTTTGAAAACCGCATGCCCCACGAAATGTCGGGAGGGCAGATACAGAGGGTAGCTCTGGCTAGAGCCCTTGCCGCCAGCCCAAATGTCCTGTTGCTGGATGAGCCCTTCTCCAGCCTGGATGTAAACCTGCGCCAGGACATGCGCAGCCTGGTGATCAGGCTTCAGAGGGAGTTCGAAATTACAACCGTACTTGTGACGCACGACAGGCACGAGGCACTTACAATGTCCGACAGAATAGCGCTCATGGCAGATGGAAGCATCCTTCAGTACGACACGCCTGAAAAAATATTCCAATCGCCAGCAAGCCGACAGGTGGCTGAATATTTGGGAGACGCCTCATATTTGGAGGGCTTTGTAAAGGACGGGATTTTCAAAAGCGGAATAGTGGAGTTTCCGTCAGACAAGCCTAACGGACTCTACCAGGCCATGCTTCGCCCGTCAATGGTGCGCATAGCTCCCAAAGGAGATAAAAGCTTCAGGATAGCGGAGCTCAGCTACCAGGGTGAAAGCTACAGCGCCCTCCTGGAGCACCTTGAAACGGGAGCGAAAATTAGGACACTTATTCAGAGCCCATGCCCATATCGGCTTGAGGACAAAGTTGCCCTGTCCATAGATACAGACAAGGCCATACTTTTTCCAGCCAACAAATAGCCAATATAAAAAAAGCAGATATAAAAGGAGCTATAATGGCAGTTTTTGCCGCTGTAGCTCCTTTTCTTATTGTTCAAAATAATATAAATGGAGAATCATATACTTTTATGCCATCAGCAGAATCACGGGAATAAGGGGTCACTTTTTTCGGAGTTGTTAGAGCATAAGCTACGCTGCATAGCAGGAGGGGATGTGAAATATGAAGGCCATTTCTTTGCGAGATTTTTCGAGATTTTTATGCCTTCTCATACCTGACCTGCACAAGCCCTGACTCAAAAGCCCTGCTCTCCACAAGTTTCAGCTGTCTGCGATTAGAAGTATCCTTGAAAAGACGAGTGCCTTTTCCAAGCATCATAGGGATAATAGATATGATATATTCGTCAATAAGATCCCTCTCCCGCAGCTCTCTTACGACCTCGGAGCCGCCGTCTATGAAAATGTCCTTTCCGTCCTCTTGCTCAAGCATCCTTATAAGATCACCTATGTCTCCGTTGAAGAATTCGACATCCGGATTTATGCCCTCCAAGGTTGTTGACATTACATAGCACTCCATATCCTTGTGCGGAAACTCGATTCCAAAGGAAAGCAGCGTTTCATACGTGCGGCGTCCCATTATTACGGTGTCTATGTTCTTTATGAATTCTCCATAGCCGTAATCCTCACCCGGCCTTTCAACAAGAGACAGCCACTCTATTCCGCCGTTTTCATCAGCAATGAAGCCATCCAGGCTCTGGGCAATATACAGAATCACCTTTCTTTTCCTGTCCATTTAAATAATCACTCCTGAATACATATTTGGTTATTTGACTTCGACAGCATCCTCATAGTTGGCTTCCAGATACTCTCCCTTTTGAAGCGCGATATGGCCAGATTCATAGAGCCCGCCGTCGATTGTAAGGATTACTCTTTGAGCATTGTAGTAGCGTCCGAAGGTGGCCGCTATGCTATCGAGTATCATGCTTTCATAGCCTGCGCCCGCGTTCATTTCGCTAAGGAAATCCCGGCTAAGGTCAATGTAAACCATGCCGTCTTTATTGAGATAGAGGCTGTTGATCTTTGTATTCGCTGAGACGACTTTTCCGGTGCCCTCAGGAGCGGATTCCTTGTAGGCCTCCGCGAGAACATTTCTGGTAACGTCGTTAGTCATGAAGCTGATCTCCCTCTCCCTGTAGTAAATCCTGTTGTCGTCAATATTAGGATAGTAGAAGCTGAGCCTTTGCTTAAAAGGCACGTCCTTTTCAATCTTCTTGAGGGTTGACGAGACCTCTGTGCCTTCAGATTCGAAAACGGATTTCACCATACCCACATCCTTGGCGTAGTAAGCTTTTATCGTGTCATAAGGGCTTTCAGTTGTAACCTCGATAGCCTCATAGCTTCCTGAAGGGGTGTCCACCTTTACTGAGGTTCCGGTTATAGTTCTCACACTGGAATCAGCCAGTGTCCAGGTAGTACCCTCTTCCAGAGGCTCCATAAGTATTATCTCCTCGTTGCCTTCCTTGGAATTCAGGAAATTCTCCCTGTAGTAAACTTCGCCCCTGGAGAAAATTTTTGTCAGCTTTCCGTCCTTGATCTCAAAGACTGTTGCCATTACAGTGCCTCCGTTGTCGGTCCTCTGCTGGATCTTGCCGTCTGAGGCGTAGTCGACATACACGTCATAGGATGCGTACTCGTTGCCCCAGCCCTCATAGATGTAGTGGGTGTTTTCATTGGCAGGGAAATAATCCTCGATTTTCGGCTTGGCCGGAGGCTCAGTGCCGTTTCCTCCGTTGTTTCCGTTCTCACAGCCTGATGAAAAAACTAGCGGCAGAATCGTGCAAAGGAGCAATATAAATTTTTTCATATAGTATTCACCACCCTATTTTTGTTTGATTCTTATTCTAGAAATACCCATGTATATCATGTTTAAAATAGCATTTCGTTTACAAAGACCTAGTAAGCGCTGGCAGATTGTGTCAATGCCAGCAGAGACACCATTACAATAGCGCTTCTTCAAGCTTACTGATGTGAATGAAAGGATGAATTGGGTAAAAATAAAATATGGATTTTTCGAGTATGTAAGCTGGAGGTGTGGGTGTGGGCAAAACTAGGAGCAAGAAATTGATAATAATATCGGCAGTATTAATAGCGGCATTAGCGGGGGCTTTTGCCTTGTACAGGCTGAACTCTCAGGGCGCGGCCCTTGAGGTGGACAAGCTTCAGGTGGAAAAAACAAAAATTACAGCCGACGTCATACTAAGCGGCACGATAAGGTCAGGTGACGAGGCCGAGATAAACTCTGAACTTGAGGACGCAGTCAAAGCGGTTTATGTCAAGGAGGGCGACCGGGTGAGCAGGGGTCAGGTGCTCGCAGAGCTTGAGACGGACGTGCTCAGGACCAGGCTGGATTCAGCAAGGGTGGACCTTGATATTGCAAAAAGGGAGCTCAGTGAAAGCATAGAGGGTTCGGCCCTGTACAGGCTTGAGAAGGAGGCTGACAGCAGGCGGCTGGAATACGAAAGCGCCAGGAACGACTATGAAAAAATGGCGGGCCTTTACGAGAACGGCGCCGTAAGCAAAAAGGAGCTGGACGACGCTCAAAAGAGCTATATGTCAGCCAAGAACGCATACGATGTGGCGCTAAACGACATCCAGGAGGAAAAGAGCGGAAGCGCCAGAAAGATAAAGGAGATGCAGGTAGAAAAACAAAGGCTGGCTCTGGAGCTTGCCCAGAAGCAGTATGACGATGCGGTACTCAAAAGCCCGGTAGACGGCACTGTCGTGTATGCCAACTGCAAGGTGGGAATAGAGGCGAGGCTCCAAAAGCCTATGTTTGTCGTGCACAACCTCGACAAGCTTCAGGTCCAGGCCAATGTGAGCCAGTTTGAAATACACAAGATCAGGCTGGGACAGGAGGCGATAATCACAGGCGATGCGTTCCCTGAAAGCGAGCTTAGGGGAATTGTGTCATATATTGCGCCAAGTGCGCTGGCCGAAGGGACACAGACTGAAAAGAGCGTGCTCGTCAAGCTTGACATACTCGAGCCGCCGGCTGGAATAAAGACTGGCTTTTCGGCGGACGTCGACATAGTCACGGGAGAAAAGAAGGATGCCCTCGTAGTGCCATACGAAGCGCTGCTTCAAAAGAGCGACGGCAAATATTATGTATACAAGATTGAAGGCGGCAAGCTCAAGGAGATTTTTGTGGAGCTGGGCATAGAAGGGGATCTTAAGGTGGAGGTCAAATCCTCGTTGCTGAAGGCAGGCGACGAATTGGCCAGCAATCCCGATGAAACATTTAAGGACGGCGTCCAGGTAAGGATAAAAGGAGAGCAGAAATGATAAAGCTCGAAGGCATAAGCAAGGTGTATGAAACGGGTAAAATACGGGTAGAGGCGCTAAAAGAGATAAATCTCCATATAAGGGACGGAGAGTTTGTCGCTATAATGGGACCTTCAGGCTCGGGAAAGTCGACTCTTATGAACATAATAGGCTGCCTTGACAGGCCGAGCGCAGGCGCATATCTGCTGGACGGAATTGATGTAAGCGAGCTTTCGGAAAACAAACTCGCGCATATAAGGAACAGGAGCATAGGTTTTGTGTTCCAGTCGTTCAACCTGCTTGCCAGAACATCGGCACTCAAGAATGTCGAGCTTCCAATGGTTTACGCCGGAGAAAAGAGGGGGACAATGAGACAAAAGGCGCTCGAGCTGCTTGCAAAGGTAGGTCTTTCAGACAGGGCCGACCATGTGCCCAGCGAGCTGTCGGGCGGACAAAGGCAGAGAGTTGCCATAGCAAGGGCACTTGCTAACGACCCTTCAATAATACTCGCGGACGAACCCACCGGCAATCTTGACACTAAGTCGGGCGAGGAGATAATGGAGCTTTTCACAAGGCTCAACAAGGAGGGCAAGACGATAATAATAGTAACCCATGAGATGGAAATCGCGCAATACTGCAAGAGGGCCATAAGCTTTCGGGACGGCGTGATAGTTAAAGACGTGCCTGTTGCTAAGGAGTGAGAATATGAACATTATTGAAATATTCAGAGTGGCAGTTGCGAGCATATGGGCCAATAAAATGAGATCCTTCCTCACAATGCTGGGAATAATAATAGGAATAGCTTCAGTAATAACAATTATGGCCCTCGGCCAGGGCAGCCAGGAGAAGATAGGAAGCGAATTCCAGAGCTTTGGAGTAAACAGGATATATATAGCTGTCAATTGGCAAAATGAAGATGCTGATTTCATGAGGGACGGCTTCACGGATGAAGATATAAAGACTATAGAAAAGGTTTTTTCAAATGATATAGAGGCGGCAAGCCCTGTGGAATACATGCAGGGGAAGGTAAAGACACCGGGCTCAGTCGAAAATGTAAGCCTTCAGGGCGTCTATGACAACTATGATCAGATAGAAATTTTGAACCTTACAAAGGGAAGATTTCTCAGAGACAGCGACCTGAAGTCTCAAAGAAGCGTGGCAATCATAGACAAGAAGCTTGCACAGGCAGCCTTTAAGGGCGAAAACGCGCTGGGCAAGCGGCTATACGTGGAAATGGGGGGAAGGCGCGCGGGATTCACGGTGATAGGCATATACGAAAGACCGGAGTCGATATTCGAGCAGCTCAACCAGTCTCTGGGGGGAACGCCGTCAACTTATCTCTATTGCCCGATAACAACTCTAAGGGCCATGCTCAACTCGACAGGCAAATACAGCGCGTTTGAAGCCATAGTTAAGCGAACTGAGGATGTAGATGCCGTAACCGACAGGATAGTGGCTTATGTCGAAAAGAGCAAGCTGAGGGGGGAAAAACCGGATGAAGAGATGTACATCGGCATGAGTGCCAAGGAGCAGATGCAGCAGCTTGACAGCGTCCTGGGCGTGGTTTCGGCAGTAATCGGGGCGATAGCAGCCATATCTTTGCTTGTCGGCGGAATAGGAATAATGAACATAATGCTGGTGTCTGTTACTGAAAGAACTCGGGAGATAGGCATAAGGAAGGCCATAGGAGCTACTAAAAGGAGCATACTCCTGCAGTTCCTTGTGGAATCGATGATTATCTCGGGCATAGGAGGGCTTGCGGGGACGCTTCTTGGAGTGGGTGCTGCGGCCATAGCCGGAAACATAATGGGAATATCAGGCCTAGTCAACATGATGACGGTAGTTATTGCAGTTTCGTTTTCATGCGGGGTCGGCATATTCTTTGGGATATACCCTGCCAATAAGGCGGCCAAAATGGATCCTATTGAGGCACTTAGATACGAATAGAATCCAAAAAGTAAGCGGGTCATCATGCAGAAAAATATGCTAGAATATTCAAAAGAGCTTGGATAAGAAACAGCAAAATCGAGATTTCAAAGGAGTAAATTATGGCGCACATATTCGATGAAAAAATGATGAAAAAGCTGGACAGCCCGGAGCGAAGAAAAGAGATGCCGCCGATTGAGACCCTCAAAAGGCTGGGCCTTAGGGAAGGTGACATTGCAGCCGATATAGGCTGTGGCATAGGCTTCTTCTCTTTGAGCGCGGCACAGATAGTCGGCCCTTCAGGCAGGGTATATGCGTTTGACATATCGGAAGCTATGCTTGAGGAACTTGCATCAAGGGCGAAGAAAGAAGGAATTCTGAATCTTGAGGCGCTGCTTTCCACGCAGTATGAATTTCCAGTGGAAGGTGAGGCGATAGATTTCTGCCTTATTTCAAACGTTCTCCATGAGGTGGACGAGAGGAAAAGGCTGCTTGAATCAATAAAGCACATGCTTAAGTCTGGAGGAAGGCTGGCGGTAATTGAATGGAAAAAGCTCAAGATGGACCAGGGGCCGCCGCCTGAAGTAAGGATATCGCAGGATGAGCTTGAAAGTCTTTTGGGCGACTGTGGCTTTGCAGTATCAGGCAAGGGAGATATATCCGAGAGATTATACTGGGTGAGCGCCATAAAAGGTTAAATAAAAAAGAGTGTATCAGTTTGAATTACTGGATTTTAATTCAAGCAGATGCACTCTTTTTTGCAGATGATTGGATTAATCAAAGAGGTCGAATTCATTCATAATAGAGGAATTCTCCTCGAGTTTTTTCACTATCCTCTCCTTATCCTTTTCAAGCACTCTTATGAGAATGAGATTGCAAAGGCCCATGTATGTGACGTAGGAATTAAGGAATTCATTGCTCTTTGTTTCTACTGTCAGGCAAATGTCGCTTAGAGCCATAATGTCCACGGCTCTAGGCGTTGTGAGAGTAACTATTTTGGCGCCTGTTGCTTTGGCTACTTTCAGAGCCCTTTTCTCATCTTTCAGGTGCCTTGGGGTGCAGCACATTATTACAAGGTCGGCCGACTTTATGGAAGACAGTTTGTTGGCAAATCCAAACCCACCGTTAGTATAGCACATAGTTTTAAATCCCATCTGAGTTAGGTACCAGTCAAGGAATTGAGCTACAACCATGTCGGTACCTATTCCTATTATGTGTATTGTTTCTGCAGAGAGGATTACTTCTGCGGCTGCGTCTATAAGCTCATAGTTTATATTTTTAAAAAACAGTTCGTGGCATGAGAAGTCGTTTTTCGCTGTCCTGACAAGCAGCGAGTCTCCATCTCCTTCGGATTCCCAGTTTCTCGAGAGCCGCTCGTGAGGAGCGTCATATAGGTTTATTTCGCTTCTGATGGCATCCCGCATCTCTGAAAAATTTGAAAAGCCCATGCTCCTTGCAAACCTTATTATGGTGGCATCGCTCACATCAAGCTCCTTGGCTAGTTCGAGCGCTGTCATATATATTACCTTCCTGTAGTTCGAGTGAATATATGAACCAATCTTCTTCTGGCTGTTTGTAAAGCTGTGATAATTATTCTTTATTCTGTTGAGAACGTGATCTTTAGTCATGGCGTACCCTCTTATTGTCATAGCGTATTTTTGTATCGAAATTAAAGCTAACTGCTTACACCTATATTCTATATCAGAAAAGCTACATTTGCAAACAAAAATGTTGACTTATCGACAAATAAGAATTACAATGAAGAAAAATCGACACAAGCTGTTTGGCTATATAGCATTCACAGGCTATAGATAAGGCGATGCCGGTGCAAGTGGATGTCCTGAAGGGAAGGGCAGATTGTAAAAATAATAATGAGGAGGAAGGGTTATGAAAAAAAGAGCAAGGGATTTGGGAATACCATTTGAGGGCAATACAGGCAGATTCAACGCTATTACTGACGTAGCAGGCGTGGAGGTAGGCTACTCGACTATTGTCTCGGGTGACGGAGAACTGGTTGTGGGGAAGGGTCCTGTTAGAACAGGTGTTACTGGGATTTTGCCAAGAGGCAAGCGATGGTCTGCATGCTTTTCAGGCTGGTATGCCCTTAATGGAAACGGCGAGCTGACAGGCACTACATGGATTGAAGAATCGGGCTTTCTGGAAGGTCCAGTTCTTATTACCAACACGCACAGTGCCGGCGTAGTGAGGGACAGCACCATAGGCTGGATGCACGAGCATGGCTTTTACGATCCATGCAGCGGCGAATCATTTTTCCTGCTGCCTGTAATTGGAGAAACATACGACGGCAGGCTAAATGATATAAATGGCTTTCATGTCAAGAAAGAAAACGTATATGAGGCGCTGAACAATGCAGCAGGTGGACTAGTGCAGGAGGGCAATGTCGGCGGCGGAATGGGGATGACTTGCCACGAGTTCAAGGGCGGCTCGGGAACTTCATCCAGAGTCCTGGCAGAAGAGGACGGGGGCTATACAGTGGGTGTGTTTGTACAGTCCAACCATGGCAAAAGAAAAAATCTTAAAATAGCAGGCATTTCTGTAGGCAAAGAGCTGACCGATCTGATGCCGGAGATACACACCACGCCGGCTCCGCCTCCGGGCGCAGGCTCGATAATCGTAGTAATAGCTACTGATGCGCCGCTCCTGCCTCATCAGTTAAAAAGACTCGCAAGGCGCGCGGCCCTTGGCATAGGTAATATAGGGGGTATGGGAGAAAATTCATCTGGCGATATATTTGTAGCATTCTCAACCGCGAACGATGGGGCATCCAACCGCCACGAAAATGTGAACGTCGACATGCTTCCAAACGACAAGATGAATCCGCTATTCGAGGCTGTCGTACATGCAACTGAAGAGGCGATAGTAAACAGCATGGTAGCGGCAGAGACTACAGTAGGAATAAACGGCAATACGATACACGCAATTCCTATAGAGCAGCTGCTTCAAATACTTGAAAGAGAGAATAAACTTGTATGATTTGCATTTTAAGATTCAATTGTAATCGAGTTTGGCATATAATAAGGTTATAGGGAAAAAAGAAAAATTTTGGAACAGCAGGCATGCCGGCACAATGGGCAATTTGAAGGGACTGGGGGAGTTGTAATGAAGGACAAGCCTTATTTGTTTATTGCGGTAGCTGCTGTATTCTGGAGCGTACAGGGAGTTCTTGGCAAGTTTCTCGGATCAGACCTAGCTCCGATGCAGACTGCATTTGCAAGAATTTTTACGGGATTTGTGCTGATATTTGCCTTTGCACTCTTAAGGCATAGGGATGAACTTAGAATTGACACAGGCGACATGTTTAAGCTTGCAATTATGGGAATAGTCTGTCAAAGCGGAACAAGCATGTTCTTTTTCTATTCCGTATCGAAGACGTCTGTAGCGGCTGCAACTGCGCTCATGTACACGGCGCCGATATTTGCAATATTCATATCGCGCCTGGTGTTCGGAGAGAAGATTACGCCGCTTAAGCTGCTTGCAGTAGCCGTGTGCAGCGCTGGCGTATTTCTGACCGTAACTATGGGGGATGTAAGCGTTCTAACAGGAAGCGTAATAGGAGTGATGTCCGGCCTTGGAGCAGGGCTTGTATACTCGCTCAACTCGATAATAGGGAAATCAATCATGAGAAGATGCAGCAACTGGGCCGTGCTTACTTACTCCTTCGGATTCGGGTCGCTTTTTATGGCTCCGTTTTGCGATCCGATTGGAATAATTCCAATGCTTTCAAAGCCCAACGTGGCGGTCGGAATATTTTTGATGGGATTTCTCCCAACTTTCTGCGCATTCGGGTTCTACTTCACAGGCATAGCCAGGGGAGCACAGCCTTCCAAGCTTAACATAGTAGCCACTCTGGAGGCGGCGCTGGCAGTAGTGTGGGCTGCCGTCCTTTTCGGGGAGCCTATGGGAATGATAAGAGTGCTTGGAATACTCAGCATATTCGCAGCCGTTTATATACTTTATGTTGAAAATGCAAGAGCCGCAAAGGCCACAGGAGTGGCGGCCGCTGCTGCGGATGTCGGCCAGGCGCAAGTGTAGCATTCTTTTGAGCTGTTATATATGAAGGATTAAGGAGAAAAGTTTATGGGTATTGTTGGAAGAGTAATATCGGTTAACACAAGTGACAAAAAAGGCGTTGTCAAGACTCCTGTTGCTGAGGTGGTCCTCAGGGCAGGGCACGGCATAGAAGGAGACGCGCACGCGGGAGACTGGCACAGACAGGTGAGCCTTCTTGGCATAGAGAGCTTCGAGAAGATGAGGGCCATGGGCCTAGAGCTTGAGCCTGGAAAATTTGCAGAAAACATGACAACAGAGGGCATTGTTCTGTATGAGCTGCCTGTGGGGACAAGGCTTCAGATTGGAGAGACTCTTCATGAGGTGACCCAGATAGGCAAGCAGTGCCACAGCGGCTGCGAGATAAAGAGCCTTGTGGGAGACTGCGTGATGCCAAGAGAAGGCATATTCACGAAGGTGCTGCAAGGCGGCAAAGTGAGGCCGGGAGATTCTATAGAGATACTATAGGTGATCCATGAAGCGGAATTTGTTGAGCTTGGGCACCCAGTGCCCAAGCTCAACAAATAGAATACTCTGCAGAATCAAAAGTGCTAAGCCCGGCAAGAAATATTCCTTGCCGGGCTCAGCACTTTTTGGGGACACGGTGACGGTATCGCTGTCCCTTCTGCATCATTTATTTTCGCGGGCGGCGAATTACTCGCCAGCCTCTTCAGTTCAGACGACTTTAAGTAGCTCGTCAGCCTCCTGGCATTTGTCTTCGCTAAGCATCTTCAGCTCATTTTTTATGAACCAGAAGGTTATAACTGAAGCCAGAATATCAGATATTGGATACGACATCCACACACCCATCAGTCCAAATCGCTGCGGAAGTATGAGCAGCAAAGGTATTAGCAGGATTACCTGTCTAAGAGTACTCAGAAAGAGGGATATCTTGGCCTTGCCTATCGCCTGGAAAAAGTTTGAGCTTATTATTTGAAAGCCTATAACAGGCAGCGATAGCATGAATATTCTAAGTCCACTTGAGCCTATTGATACTATGTTGGCATCCGGTGTGAACAATCTCATCATAAAGGCTGGCGCGGCCTGTACAAGGACGAAACCAAGCACGCAAACGGCAGTGGCCGCCGATATTGTAAGATATAGTGATTTTTTCACACGTGAGTAGCACTGTGCGCCATAGTTGTAGCCGACTATTGGCTGAGAACCCTGGTTGAGGCCGAATATCGGCATTAGGAACATCATGGCGATGCTTATGGCGATGCTCATGGCTCCGATGGCATAGTCTCCTCCGTTCATTTTGAGGGAGTTGTTGGCTATGACGTTTATAACGCTGGCAGCAAGCTGTATTGCAAAAGGCGACATGCCTATGGAGAATATGCCAAGTATGAGGCTTTTCTCGAGCCTCATGTTTTTAAGCCTCAGTTTGAGTGAGCTTTTTGGTCCAGTGAAATACCTTAGCACCCAGATGGTGTTGAGTCCCATTCCGATTACAGTTGCATATGCTGCACCCTTTATACCCATGCCCAGCTGAATTATGAATACGTAGTCGAGTATTATATTTGTGATTGCGCCGAGCAGATTTGTCATCATTGCTATTTTGGGGCTTCCGTCAGATCTTATGGCGTTGTTGAGTCCAAAGCCCACAGAGTTGAGTATCGTACCTGCGATTATAATGCTTATATAGTCCTTGGCATAAGCGAATGTTTCGGAGCTTGCCCCGAACATATAAAGAAGAGGATCTATGAATATGAGTCCCGCGGCAGTGACTGCAAGAGAGACTAGTATGAGCAGCATGAAAGTGTTGCCGAGGAGCTTTTCGGCCTCAGCGTGATTTTTTTCGCCGAGTCTTATTGATATGAGAGCTGCGCCGCCTATGCCCACAAGCATGCCGAAAGCCATTATTATTGTCATGAAAGGCATCGAAATGCCGACCCCTGAAATAGCAAGAGGCCCGACGCCCTGGCCTATGAATATCCTGTCGACTATGTTGTAAAGAACATTTATGAGCATTCCAATTATTGCGGGTGTTGAGAACTTAAGGAGCAGGCTGCCAATTGGCTCTGTCCCTAGGGAAATCTGTCTTTGCATAATTACTACCTCCAATACTAACAAAACACAAAACAATATCCGCATGAAAGCATGCGGATATTTGAAGTCCATAATTTAAACACGATTAATATCTACATAAAGTTTACCATACAGTGAATTCAATGAAAATACTTTATTGAAAAAACCATAAAAAAATCACAATATGCCAAATAAATATACTGTGAGTACCGAACCCATTACAACGACAGTTGAGTTGAGGTTAAACAGCGAAAGCGCTATGGCCGCCGCAAGTCCGGCAGCTGAAAGTCCAGTGCTGCCGCAGGATGAGAACACGCCGGGGAAAACAAGGGCGCTCAGCATGGCAAAGGGCAGGTAGCGGAAAAAGCCTTCCCAGAATCGGCTCAGCTTAAGGTTCTTGAGCCATATCATGGGGATGGCTCGCGGCAGATATGCTACAAGCGCCATGAGAAGAACTAGAATCAGCAGGTTATTCATTGTCATGCACCTCCACAGGGAATATAAAGGCTCCTGCCCCGGCAGCGGCAATGGCGGCTATTATAACAACCCATCCCGGAGAAAGTGACATGCTAGGCAGATAGCTGAGTGAAATTGAAGCCAGAATTGAAATTATGCTTATGACCAGCGCCTTTCTCGATTTCTTAACAGCTGGAACAAGCAGGCTAAGAAACATTGCATATATTGTTATGCCAAGGCTGGTTGCTATTTCAGGGCTCATGTCGGATATAAAGTAAGCCCCTAGGATGGTCCCTGCCGCGTATGCAACATACAGAATTGAGTTTACTCCAAGGAAGTAGGCTGAGTCGACATGGCGCTCTTTTCGGGCTGTTGCAAGTATGAAAATCTCATCTCCGATGCAGCAGGATATAAGGCTGCGCAGCTTCTTGGAAGTAGAAGGTTCGATTTTCTGGGAGAGGGCCGAGGACAGCAGAAAATTCTTGGCGTTTATTATGAAGGTTGTCAGTATGATTTCAGGATACGGCGTTGCGAGTGTAAGCAGATTTACTGCTATGAACTGGCTGGTGGCCGAGAACACAAGCATGGACATCAGCACGATTATATGATTTGGAAGGCCGTATGATTTCGAAATCAGAGCAAAGGTTATGGCTACGGGTATATAGCCAAGCGATATGGGGAGAGAATCTCTAACTCCCTCGAAAAAAACAGCATTCCTTGAGGCTTTAACTTTTTTCAATTCGAGTGTTTCTTCCATGACAAAAGCTCCTTTTCAGTCAGGTAATTTACAAAGGAAATTAATGCGATATAATGTATATATATCTTATATAATGCATTATACGCTATACCGTCCATAAATACAATATATTGTTTTTGGAGGAGACCATGGAAGATATTAGAGTTATAGTTGGGAACAACCTTAAGACGATAAGGAAAGACAGGCATATGACGCTAGAGCAGCTTTCCGAGGCTACGGGAATAAGCAAGAGCATGCTGGGTGAGATTGAAAGGAGCGCAACAAATCCGACGATTTCCGTGCTGTGGAAAATCGCAACAGGCCTTAAGATTCCATTCAGCAGCCTGATGAAGAAAGAAAGGGAGACTGTAAATCTAATAAAGAGTGATGCCATCAATCCTACGATAGAAGGCGAAGGCTACAAAATAGCATCAGTTATGGGATTCGACGAGGAGAAGGGCTTTGAGATATACATGGAGGAATTCGAGCCTGGGAGCAGGGTGGAGTCCAAGGGACACGACAAGGGCGTAGAGGAGTACATATTCGTGATAGAAGGAACGCTGAGCGTGGATATCGAGGAGAAAACATATGAAATCTCGGCCGGCGACGTCATGAATTTTGCGGCCGAAGGCCCGCACACGTTTTACAACGCCGGAGAAAAGACTGTAAAGGCCTTCGTCATAATCTACTATGATAAAAAATGATGCTGGAAACCATGATAAGATAAGGCAAAAATAGTGGAGGAGGTCAGAGATATGAGAGAAAACTGGCAAAGCAGGAAAGGTTTCATTTTCGCCGCTGCCGGGGCTGCGATAGGTCTGGGGAATTTGTGGAGATTCCCATTTCAAGCATATAAAAATGGCGGGGGTGCATTCCTCCTACCGTATTTGGTTGCAGTGGCCACCTGTGCGATACCGCTTATGATAATGGAGTATGCATACGGCAGGAAAATCCGCGGAGGCTCCGTAAAGGCTTTTTCGGAGCTGGGCAAGAAATACGAAGTGTTTGGATGGCTGCAGGTTATGGTGCCGGTAATAGTGATGATGTATTATTGCTCGATAATAGCGGTTTCGCTGATTTTCATGGTGTTCTCCCTGGGACATGCCTTCGGAGTTATGAACTGGCTGCAGGACCCGGGACCTATTATGGGGATGGTAGTGGGAAGTGCAGACAGTGCCCTTGACCTTGGCGCAGGCATGAGCATATATATTCTTGTTGCTGTTATTTTTGTCTGGCTTTCCAACTGGCTTATTGTAAAGAAGGGCATATCGGGCGGCATAGAAAAGATGTCATCAATTTTTACGCCTATACTTCTAGTTATGATGGTAGTCTTTATGATTAATGCGGTGAGATTGAATGGCGCCGCTATTGGGCTTGAGAGTTTATTCAAACCGGATTTTTCGAAAATTATGAGCCCAGGCATTTGGGTATCGGCATATGCGCAGGTTTTCTTCTCAACAACTCTGGCAGTTGGTGTTATGATAGCTTACGGTTCCTACCTGCATGAAAAGGCTGATATTGTAAATAGCTCCTTTATTACTGTGCTGCTTAACTCTAGCTTTGACTTGGTATCAGGAATTCTGGTATTCTCGACACTCGGCTATCTGGTGCAGAATATGGGTGTGGAATTCACGTCGTTTGGAACAGGAGCCGGCGTGGCATTTATAGCCTTTCCTATTGCAATATCAACAATGTCTTCGAATGTAGTCATTCAGGGGCTTTTGGGATTCCTTTTCTTCTTCTGCCTCTTTGTTGCGGGAATATCCTCAAGCATTTCAATGCTTGAATCCTTTGCGACGGCCGCAATGGATAAATTTGAAATATCCAGGGAAAAGCTTATAGGAATACTGTCTTTGATTGGCTTTGCAGGCTCCGCTTGTTTTGCAAGCTATGCAGGCTTCAATTATATACTGGACATTGTTGACTCCTATGTGGGAAACATAATAATAGCGGGCCTTGGCCTCATAGAGGTTGTCCTGATAAGCTATATTTACGGTACGGAAAAGCTCAGGGAGGAGGCCAACAGGTATTCAGACTTCAGAGTTGGAAAATGGTGGGACTACCTGCTCAAATACTTCACTCCGCTGCTGCTGGGAGCAGTAGTGGTGACCAACATATTCAATATTTTCACCGGCCTTTTCAAACAGGAGTCAATCGGAGTCATATCCAACATAATATTTGGATGGGGCGCAGTAGCAATCATGATCGGAGCTTCATTAGTATTGCGCAATAAAAAATGGGCTGTTAAGGAGGAGGATTAGCCATGGACGGGAGTGCTGTTTTAATGATGGTAATAGGCTGCGGAGCTGTTTGGGGCGGTGCCTTGATAGCCATAATAATCGCTCTTCGGGTTGACAAAAGAGCAGGCAATTAAGTATTATCTGCCCAAAAAGAGATGTGATATATCAACAAAAGCCAGGAAAGCATTCAGTTTATGCTTTTCTGGCTTTTGTCAGTTAAGCGAGATCACCATGTCCTTTACAAATCACCTTCGTTAATTACTTCAATCCCGTTTTTCATGAGCAGTTCCGCCGCCAGGCCATTTCCTTCTATTAATCTTCGTGAAAATGTCCCGTCGTATACGAGCCCGCAGCCGCAGGAAGGACTTTTTGACTTGAGAACGGCTTTATTGGCTCCTGTTTTTTTAGCTATTGAAAGCGTTTTCTCTGCCCCTGATTCATATTCCGGGGTATAATCACGACCGTCTTTGCCGATTACACTTTTATTGCCGTGCTCATCCATTGTGATTTCGCAGCATGTCCTGGGGACAGCAAGCCCACCCAGAATTTCTGGGCATACAGGCACAGCCTTGCCCTGCCTTACCAATTCTACTACAAATCTATTTTCGCTGCTTTTACCGTCGTATCTGCAGGGGATTCCCGCAAGACATGAACTCACCAGATACATAATTTATGTCTCCTTTTTCTATAGAATAAAAAATGAAACAGCGATAACAACATAAACCGCCAGCAGCTGCACTCCCTCAAGCCAGTTGGACTCTCCGTCGTTTGAAACCCTGTTGGCTATGAGCACGGCGACAATGAGCGATATGAGCTCGAACTCGTTGAATATTATGCTCATAGGCGTGAAAAGCAGACTCAGGAATATAAGCACAGGCGTCACGAAAAGAATTATCTGAAGGCTCGAGCCTACGGCGATTTCTACTGCAACATCCATCTTGTTTTTTACAGCCATGACTATGGCAGTGCTGTGCTCCGCGGCGTTTCCTATTATGGGTATCAGTATTATTCCGACAAAGAATTCGCTCAGTCCTATAGCTTGGGTCATGGGCTCCACGGCCCCCACAAGGAATTCACTCTCCAGGGCTATCAGCGCAGTCGCGCCAATGAGGACGATAATAGATTTTTTGAGAGACCACTTGGCTTCGCTTTCTTCGGAGTGGTCGACAGAGTATATGTCCTTGTGCGTGTGGAAGGAGAAAAAAAGGCTTAGTATATAGATTACAAACATTATCACCGCAACCAGCACGCTTAGGTTTTCGTAGCGGGTGTTCAGCAGCTCGGGTCTTACGGTGTGCGTGAAAATTGCAGGTATGCTAAGGCCTATTACGGCAAAAAGCAGCATGCTTGAGCTGACCTCGACAACCTGCTTGCTAAAATGCTGCGACTTGTGCCTTATTCCTCCGAAGAGCATGCTGGCGCCCAGCACGAGCAGTATGTTGCCTATGACAGAGCCTGCGATTGAGGCCTTGACCACCTCGAAAAGTCCGGCCTTGAGGGCGAAGAAGGATATTATAAGCTCTGTCGCGTTGCCGAAGGTGGCGTTTAGAAAGCCCCCGGCCCTTGGACCTGCATAGAAGGAGATCTCCTCGGTGGCTTCGCCCATAAGCCCTGCAAGCGGCACTATGGCAAGGGCAGAAAGCACAAACATAATAGTCGGACTTATATGCATAAGCTCTGCCACTATGCTTATTGGCACAAAAATCAGCATTAATTTAAGTAGTTTCATTATACTGGCTCCCGTCATCATAGATTTGTCTCTGACATTATACATTATACAAGCCTGAAAATAATATGTATATTGGCCAGGAGTAATTTTTTTGAGCCCATAAGCTAACAAAGCGAGAAAACATGGCAAATGGGTATATGTATATATAGTTAAATGATTTCTGTGTAGCCGGAAAGTAAGTGTTGCGGAGGAGTTTTTATGGGAAAAGGTATACTTTTCAAAAAGGCTGTAAAGGACATGCGACAATCCCTGGCGCAGTTCGCCTCGATATGCATAATGGCGGCTCTTTCCGTGAGCATAGTAACTGGACTTGACAGCATGTGGAAGACAATAGAAGACCGCTCCGGCGAGATGTATGAGATGACAAACCTTTCCGACATTTGGATTTCAATCGCCAATCCGACGGAAAAGGATATGTGGAAAATAAGGAACATAGAGGGCGTTGAGAAGGCAGAAAAAAGGCTGGCTGTCAATTCTGTCGCAGACATAAAGGGAAGGCCCACTCTGCTCATATACACAATCTCGGAAAAAAGTACTCTGGACAGGCCGCATATAATAGAGGGCTCTCCTGGCGGTCCGGGCGAGGCTATACTCGACGAGACCTTCGCAAGGCGGCATAATCTAAGGCTTGGCGACAAGCTGGAGCTGGAGCTAAATGACAAAAAAATCCACCTCAAGATAGGAGCTCTGGCCCTAAGCAGCGAGCACGTATTTTCAGTCAAGGACACAACTTCTATAATGCCCAATCCGGAAAAATATGGCTTTGTGATGGTAGATGAAGACGTGCTTAGAAGCGCATATGGCGGCAGAAAGGCTTACAACCAGATTTGCGTCAGGCTTGGTGATGGAGCAGGGGAACGGGAGATTTTAAGGCAAATCGATGAGGCGCTGGGAGACGACCTGAACGGCATAATAAGCAGGAAGGACAGCCGAAGCGTTAATCATGTGGCGAGTGAGATAAAACAGTTCAAGGTGCTTTCTGTCATATTCCCGGCAATGTTCTTCCTAGTGACGGCACTTGTGACGCTCAGCACGATGTCCAGGCTGGTGGAGGATCAGAGGGAGCAAATAGGAATACTAAAGGCGCTTGGCTACAGCAAAGGGAACATAGTATGGCACTACACTTCCTATGGCGTGTATGTGGGGCTGCTGGGTGCGGCACTTGGGGCAGCCCTGGGTCCTGTAATAATTGGAAGAAACCTCATAGGCCAGATGAAATTCCTGCTTGTGCTGAGCGACTACCGCATGAGTCTGAATGTGAGCAACCTTGTGTTCAGCACGCTGCTCATAGTGCTGTGCACCGGCGGAATATCCTGCTACACGTGCCTTAGGAGGCTTGAGGAGACGCCCGCGGCGCTTCTGCGTGAGAAGCTCCCTCGAAGGGGCAACCGAATTTTCCTGGAAAAGATGACAGGCCTATGGGAAGCAATGAGCAGCAGCAGGAGGCTCATTGCCCGCAATACATTCAGGAACAGATGGCGCATGCTCATGAGCATAATCGGTGTAATGGGCTGCACGGGACTTGTAATCGGCGCATTCAGCCTGAATGACATGATGTATGGAGTCTCGAGGCTCACCTATGACGGGGTTTACAGTTATGACCACAAGATAATACTAGATGACAAAGCCACGGAGTATGACATACGAAATCTGGCTCTTGACGGCACGGTCCAAAGCGTACAGGAAACGGCTGTACAGGTGGTTTCTTCGGAGGGAGAAAGAAGGATGGTGCAGACGACGGTATTCTCGCCTGAAAGCCCCCTTATAAAGCTCAGCGACATGGAGGACAATGAAGTAAGGCTTCCGCAGGAAGGTGTTGTCATAACGAGGAAGGAGGCAAGGCTGCTCGGCGTCGAAAAGGGCGACACGGTCAAGATTAAGCGCACAGATGAGAGCTATGTATATGCAAAGATAAAGGAAGTCATTTACATGGTGTCGGGGCAGGGAATATATATGTCTGATTATTTCTGGGAAAGCACAGGAGAAGAATTTATTCCCAATCAGCTGCTTGTCAAATGGGATAAAGTGGACCAGGGATTCCTTGAGAGCGACTATGTAGAGAGCTATGTGGAAAGGTCGGCTCAAAAAACTGATTTCGACGCAAATCTACAGATAGTGCTGACGGCATCTGTGATGCTCATTGCCTTTGGAGGCATTCTCGCATTTGTGGTGCTCTATAACCTGAGCGTGCTTAATTTCTGCGAGAGGATAAGAGATATTGCGACAATGATGGTGCTGGGCTTTCGTCAGAGGGAGGTGCGATTGCTTGTGCTGGCCGAGAATGTGGTTTCATCGTTGCTGGGCATGGCGGGAGGCGTGCCTGTGGGCGTGCTCATTTCATATATGATTGCCAGGGACTTCGGTGACGACCTCGATCTTGTAAGCCGGGTGAGCGTTCAGAATGTCATGATGGCAGCAGGCATCACGATGCTGTTTACGGGTTTTGTAAACAGCGTTGTTTCAAGAAAAATGAGGACGATTGACATGCTCGAAGCACTAAAAAGTGTGGAGTAGAGATATGTAAGACGGGGGTGTGAAAAGTGGCAAATAAAAAAACCATAAACAAAAAAATTGTAAGGTGCGTGCTCGCAATTATTGCGATAATGGCGGCGCTCGCAGCATGCACTCCCGGTAAGGAAGAGAAGACAGAGCAGGTGGCTGGCGGCGAGCAGGAGGAAAATACCATAATAGCTTGGGGAGAAGTCAAGTACACGGATGTATACGAGCTTGCAGTTGATTTTCCGTGCACTGTCGTTTCGGTGGAGGTCAAGGAGGGCGACGAGGTTGGATTGGGGGATATCCTGGCGATACTTGACATGACCGAGTTTAACGAGACTGTAATAAAATTGAGCGAGCAGGTGGAGTCTGGCAAGGCCTCCCTTAGGGATGCAATAGAGGATACTTCGGCTCTTGAAGCGGACATAGCCAGGCTCAAAAAGGAGATTACGACAAAAACAGCCGAATACAGCAGCGGAACAAAGGCAGAGCTAAGACTTCTTGAAAGCTCGCTAGAGAGGGCAGAAGAGGAGCTCTCAGATGTAAAAGAAGATTTTGCGCTCAACCAGAAGCTCTTTGATGAGGGAGCTGTATCACAGGATGTGCTCGATCAGCTTGCGGACGTCGTGGAGCAGAAGGAAAAGCTCAGAAGCGACATAATGGACAACATAAGCAAGACAAGGCGAGTGCTCAAGGAAGAACTTGACGCGCTCGGCACGGAGCTTCAATACAAGCAGGTCCAGCTAGACAAGACGAGGGAGAGCAACAGCGCGAATCTGGAAAGGCTTAGCAGCAGCCTGGCCATGGCTGAATCTGATTTGGCCATAATGAAGAACAGAGCGCAAAAGCCATACCTGTCGGGGGGCAATATAGTCTCCAGTCTGGAGCACGCCATAGTGCGGAATATAAGCATAATCAACGGCAGCAGCCTGGGGCAGCCGAACGAGAACCACAAGGCTATGGAGCTCATTGATGCAGACTCTCTGATTGTCAGCGCCGAGGTGCCCGAGGAGTTCATAGGCGAAATAGACAGCGGCGCAGAGGTGAAAATCGTGCCTGCCGCAAATAAAAAAGCGGCTGTTATGGGTCGCGTGACCCAAATAGCCGGAGCTGCGGTTGAAAAGGATGGGGAGCGGATAGTCAGGGTCGAAGTGACTCCTGACGGGAAGTCGGAATTTCTAAGGCCCGGCTACAGCGTTGATGTCACATTCACAAGGAAATAAATGCAAACAGCATGCATATTTGATAAGGCGGTTATCTGCTATCATTGTATGCGGATGCAAAAAGCATTAGAATAATATGTAGCAGCCGCTAGCAGGCTAAATGTATGAGTGCGGCATTAATTTTCAGCATGGGAGTGAAAAGCTTGGAAAAGACTCTTGCTATTATAAGCAGCAACCAAAGCGAGGCAGAATACCAGAAGAAGCAGATAATAAGCCTTTTCGGCGACAAAATAGAAGTAAGACTTTATCCTATGGAATGGGAAGGTGCTGGCTCTGGCATATATGAGGACCTGATACTGCTGCCTTCGTACGAGTGCTTTCACAATTTAAGAAGCAGGATAATAGGATCTGGAGAGGTTGTAATAGCACACAGGACGATAACGAAATCGGCGCTTGAAAAGCTCATGGTCCTCCCCGAAGGGACAAGGGCTCTGCTTGTAGATGAAAGTCACGGCCTCGCCATGGAAACGTCGGCGCTTGTATACCAGCTTGGGGTAAAGCACATTGAGCTTGTACCCTGCTTAAGTCATGGACAAGGAATGCAGCAGATGCAAGACTTCGATACCATAGTCTTAATGGGTGAGAGGGAGAATCCCCATCCTATTGCAAGGAGGGTTGTAGACCTTGGTTTTGGACTATTAGACATAAGCACGATACTCGACATAGCCTTCAAGCTGGATCTTGACTATGTGATACAGAGGCAGAACGTAATAAAGAGCTTTAAGGAGATAGTCACAGTAAACGTCGGGCTTTTCAACATAATAGGCAGGTTCAACAGATTTGAGGCGCAGCTTGACATACTTTTGCAGGTGCTTGACGATGGCATAGTGGCAGTTGATGCTGAAGGTATAGTCTACTCATGCAACGAAGGAGCCGAGAAAATAATAGGAATGAACAGGAGTGAAATGGTAGGCAGCGAATGGATGGCACTGATGCCAGAGATACCTTTCTACAAGGCTCTCAAGGATAAGGAAAGTATATCGGAGAAGATAATAAGCATGCACGGCTATGACGTTGTGGCTGCAGTGGATCCTATAATACACTCCAACAAGCTCTATGGAGCAGTTGCCAGGATAAAGCGATTTTCGGACATTGAAAGGAAGCAGCACAAGCTCAGGAGTCAGCTTATTTCAAAAGGACATAGGGCCAAATACGGCTTTTACAACATATTCGGCAATAGTCCACAGATAATGCAGTGCAAGGACATAGCCAGGAGAATGGCCAAATCCAGTTCGTCTGTGCTCATAACAGGCGAAAGCGGCACCGGCAAGGAACTTTTCGCCCAGGCAATACACAATTCCTCGGAGCGGAGGGACTATCAGTTTGTGGCCGTAAACTGCGGGGCCATCCCGGAAAGCCTGCTCGAGAGTGAGCTCTTCGGATACGAGGAAGGCGCCTTCACAGGGGCCAGAAAGGGTGGAAAGACTGGACTTTTCGAGCTGGCCCACAAGGGCACTCTTTTTCTCGACGAAATAGGAGAAATGCCTATAAACCTACAGGCCAGACTTTTGCGTGTCCTCCAGGAAAGGCAGGTAATGCGCATTGGAGGAGACCGGGTCATAGATGTGGATGTGAGAATAATAGCAGCCACAAACAGGAATCTGATAGAGCTTGTAAGAGAGGGTAATTTCAGGCAGGACCTTTACTTCAGACTTAACGTGCTGCCGCTCAGGATACCTGCGCTCAGGGAAAGACGCGAGGACATACCGGAGCTGATTGAAAGCTTTAAGCTCGAGTTTGAAAGCGGTTTTAATCTGAGCGATGCCGCCATGGAAATGCTCATGGCCCACACGTGGGAGGGCAACATACGAGAGCTGAGAAACTACGTCGAGTACTTTGCAAATCTGGACAAGAAGCTTATAGAAGTGCAGGATTTGCCGTTTGCGCAGGAAGTGCAGCGCAGGTTTACGAAGCTCAGCGGCATTGAAAAAGACATGTTCAGGGCCTTCGAGGAAGAGGCGAGAGGGAAAATGGGAGACTACAGGTTCATACTTTCAAAGCTGCTGGAAGCTCAAAGGCAGGGCGAAAAAATGGGCAGAAGGAGCCTGAGCAGACTTGCGGAATCCTCAGGAAGACACTTGAGCGAGCAGGAGATACGAGGAATGCTCCTTGAACTTGAAAAGTTCGGAATGGCTGAAGTATCAAAGGGGAGAGCCGGAACAGCCATAACCGAATTTGGAATAAAGGTGCTTGAAGAGATTCGGTAAATGGAATAAAGGGTGGAACGGGGTTGAATGGTATACCATTCAACCCTTTATTTGTGTTCCGAGCGTTCATTTTGCAAGTGCATGCAAACGATTTCATTGTATATAAAGTGGAACAATATGAATATAGAGAATACTTAATCGGTTCGGAATTAATGGGATAAAGGCATATTAGTGGTTTTTTGAAATACAATGCATATTTCTTTATACATTCCTAGCAGTGTCGCGAAAGTTGGCATAAAAGTTGCTTATATATTTGGCATAGGGTATAAGTATAACATATCAGGCAATTACATAAGCCGAATTTGCCGGTGAAACCGGGCACATAATTTCGTGTTCCGGATGAAAGCAGGGCTTTACAACAAAAGGAGGAAATAAGGTTATGATTAAGACTCTTGAAGGACTGCTCGAGAGAGTTAAGTCGCTTCCAAAAATGAAGCTTGCTGTTGCAGCCGCAGAGGACAGGGAGGTTCTGCATGCAGTATTCGATGCCAAGGAGGCTGGAATCATAACTCCTGTTCTTGTGGGAGATGTCGAGAAGATAGAAAAAATAGCTGCCGAGTTGGGCTTTAGCCTTGAAGGCGTAGAGGTATTAAGAGGAGACGACCTTGCTGACTCTGCTATGAAGGCTGTAAAGCTGGTTTCTCAGGGACAGGCGGATTTTGTCATGAAGGGGCTGCTCGACACGTCGATACTCCTAAAGGCGGTGCTCGACAAGGAGTATGGCCTTAGAACAGACAGTCTTCTAAGCCATGTAATGGTGTATGAGCCGAAGATGTACCATAAACTGCTCTTTATTACGGATGGCGGAATGAACATAGCGCCAGAGCTTGATGCAAAAGTGAAGATACTAAAGAATGCAGTGCAGGCTGCAAAGGCATTCGAGCTGGAGCAGGTGAAGGCTGCGTGCATAGCTGCAAAAGAAAAGGTCAGCGACAAGATGCCATCGACTGTGGATGCCGATGCGATAGCCAAGCTGGCGGACGGCGGAGAATTTGGAGAAGGTGTAATAGTCGAGGGGCCGCTCGCGTTCGACCTTGCAATTTCAAAAGAGGCGGCGCAGATCAAGAAGTTCGAAAGCCGGGTTGCCGGTGATGCCGACATACTCCTGGTGCCTACAATAGAGGTTGGGAATGCTGTGGGTAAGGCGCTTACCTACCTTGCAGAGGCCAAGTCTGCAGGCATAATAATGGGAGCCAAAGCTCCGGTTGTGCTTGTGTCAAGGGCTGATTCGCACGAGTCGAAACTTTATTCGATAGCGCTGGGCGCCATAATAGCAAACAAATAAATATTTATTTTGAAGAAGACGACAAAGATAACCTTGAGGAGGATAAAGTAGATGAAAAAACTGCTTACTGGTAACGAAGCAATAGCAAGAGGTTTCTACGAAGCTGGCGGACACGTTGCAGCGGCATATCCGGGAACACCATCGACTGAGATACTTGAAAATATGGAGCAGTATAAGGAAGACGTGTATTGCGAATGGTCTCCGAATGAAAAGGTTGCCATGGAGGTTGCAATAGGAGCGTCAATGGCGGGAGCAAGAAGCCTTGCGGCCATGAAGCACGTCGGACTCAATGTTGCTGCCGATCCTATAATGACTTACGCCTACCTTGGAGTTAACGGGGGTTTCGTATTCGTTTCTGCGGATGATCCGGGAATGCACTCTTCTCAGAACGAGCAGGACAACAGGTATTTTGCCAAGTTCGGAAAGATGGCAATGGTTGAACCTACAGATTCTCAGGAAGCAAAGGACTACGTTAAGGAGGCTCTTAGGGTTTCTGAGGAGTATGACGTACCAGTGCTTTTCAGGGTTACAACGAGGGTGTGCCATTCAAAGACCCTTGTTGAGCTCGGGGAGAGAACTGAGGTGGCCAAGAAGCCTTACGTCAAGAATGTATCCAAGTTCCTTGCGGCTCCTGCGCATGCAAAGGTGCTCCACGTCACTCTGGAGGAAAGGCTTTCAAAGCTCGAGGAGTACAGCAACAACTCTCCGCTTAACACTGTAGAGTGGAACGACAAGAAGATAGGCATAATAACTTCGGGAATCTCTTACCAGTATGCTAAGGAAGTATTCGGCGATTCGGCGTCGTATCTAAAGATAGGCTTCACTAATCCGCTTCCTTTCGGGATGATAGAGGATTTTGCAAAAGAGGTTGAAACTCTTTATGTAATAGAGGAGCTTGAGCCTTACATGGAGGAGCAGATCAAGGCCAGAGGAATCAAGTGCACAGGCAAGGAGCTTATACCTAACGTGGGAGAGCTCAATCCGGACATAATTGCAAAGGCTCTGCTCGGCAAAGAAATCAAAACAATAGAGGGACTGGATGCTCTTGACGATGCAATGATAAAAAGGCCTCCGACTCTATGTGCAGGCTGTCCTCACAGAGGTCTGTTCTACTCGCTTTCAAAGATAAAGAACGTAATGGTAACGGGCGACATCGGCTGTTACACGCTTGGATTCACACAGCCGCTTAACTGCATGGACACCTGCGTTTGCATGGGCGGCTCGATATCTACAGGCCATGGAGCTGCCAAGGCGTTCAAATTGGCGGGCGAAGACAAGAAGGTGGTTTCTGTAATAGGAGACTCTACATTCTTCCACACAGGCATGAACTCGCTTGTGGACGTTGTATACAACAAGGGAAACACTGTGACTGTAATACTCGACAACAGGATAACAGGAATGACTGGACATCAGGAGAATCCGGGAACGGGCTATACTCTTATGGGAGACAAGACAATAGCAATAGACATACCAAATCTTGTAAAAGCTCTTGGAGTTGAAGACATACAGGTTGTAAACCCCCTCAATCTCAAGGAGACTGACGCAGCTCTCAAAAAGGCTCTTGAATTCGACGGTCCTTCAGTAGTCATAACAAGATGGCCTTGCGTGCTCAAGAAGTTCTCCCAAGAGGATAAGACTGAGTTTGGCTGTGAGCTCAAGAAGTTCAAGGTTAACGAGGACAAGTGCAAATCCTGCAAGCTTTGCCTCAAGTCAGGCTGTCCGGCGCTGTCTTTCGACAAATTTGCAAAGATTGATCCAGACATGTGCGTGGGATGCTCGGTTTGTGCTCAAGTTTGTCCGTTTGAAGCTATAGAAAGGGTAGGTGAATAATATGTCGAATGTAAAAAGTGTTCTGCTTGTAGGAGTCGGAGGACAGGGTATAATACTTGCTTCGCAGATACTCTCAAGCGGTCTGATAGAGGCTGGTTTTGATGTTAAAATGTCAGAGGTTCACGGTATGGCCCAAAGGGGAGGAAGCGTAACAACTCAGGTTAGATACGGCGAGAAAGTGGACTCTCCGATAATAGGAAAAGGATCTGCAGATGTAATGGTTGCCTTCGAAAAGGTCGAGGCTGTAAGATGGCTTGAATACCTCAAGCCGGGCGGAGCTCTGGTTGTCAACAACTACGAGATACCTTCTGCCACTGTAATATCAGGAGCTGAGGTTTATCCTGAAGGAGTAATGGAAAAGCTTAAGGCCACAGTTGACAACATATATGTAATAGACGCTGCCAAAGAGGCCATGGAGCTTGGAAACATAAAAGCCCAGAACATAGTGCTTCTTGGTGGACTCATAAAAGCCATGGGTGTTGAGGGCGTAGATTGGGACAAGATGGTGGAGCAGAATGTGAAGCCAAGGTTCGTCGAGCTAAACCTCAAGGCTATAAACAAGGGTATGGACCTGGTGGCTTCGGAAGTTAAGGAAGAAGTCAGCATATAGCGAATCAGAGGCCATTGTAAACCATCAATTTGAGTGAGCCTCTCCAGCCGCAGTTTTATGCGGCTGCGCCTGGCTTACTCAAAGGTTTAATATTTTGTCAAACTCAAATCCCTGGTCCTTTTACCACTACCTCTAAGGATCAGGGATTCTTTTGCAAATGGCGGAAGACGGTGCTATAATTAACAGATGATTTTTTAACAATATTTGAGGAGGCATATTTTGAAAAAAGGCGATTTTATATGGGCCGGAGTGCTTGCGGCAGTAGTGGCATTCCTTCTGACCCCTGCGACGCATGAAATATTCATAAAATTCACGGGCACCCACCCGTTTATAAGCGGATTTATCAAATTCTTCATACTGGCAACAATGGGCGAGCTTCTTGCAATAAGGATAGCAACCGGCGACTGGAGCATACCTCACGGCATACTGCCAAGGGCTGCAATCTGGGGATTTCTGGGCATGACGATAGTCCTCGTATTCGACGTGTTTGCAACTGGCGTGAAGGGAGCGCTTGAAAAGGGGCTTCTGCCGGGGGGAGACTCCAAATTCCTTTTTGCCTTCTTTGTCAGCTCACTTATGAACCTGACGTTCGCACCGACCATGATGGCTTTCCACAGGGTTACAGACACATACATTGATCTTAAGCATGAGAAAGGCGGAGTTGTTTCGCTTGGAGATGTAGTCAAAAGAATAGACTGGAACGGATTCATATCTTTCGTGCTTGTAAAGACGGTTCCGCTGTTTTGGATACCAGCGCATACTATAACCTTCATGCTGCCGCCGGAATACAGAGTGCTTATGGCTGCAATGCTTTCAATAGCGCTCGGCGGCATACTGGCTTTCGCTAAAAAATCGGCTCAAAAGGCCGCTTAAATTCAATGTTAACAGTTAAACCGCAGGTCCTGCAGAGCTCAATTCGCAGAACCTGCGGTTTTTGTTAGATTATAAACGAGTGTATTCTGCCGCAGTATGGGGTAATATAGACTTATAATATGCAAAAGCGGAGGTATTTAAAAATGAAATTATTTGCTAGGAAAACAGTTTTGATGGTGTCTTTGGCGTTATTGACGCTCGTGCTGTCGGTTGGCTGCATGAATCCGGAGCCGGAAAAACCTGATGGCAATCAGCCTGAAAAGAACAAAAAGTTTATAGAAGCCTCGAAAGAGCTTAGAGATACAAACGAGCTGACGCTGCTTGACGAGTATGAAATAGACCTCGAAGGCGACGGACAGATGGAGAGCGTTCAGATGTACACGGCTGCCCAGAAGGACCCAAGCGGCAACATAATGTGGGATGACGGGCAAAACTGGCTTCTTACAGTAAGAGGAGAAGACAGGGAGTATGTCCTTTTTGAAGGCTACGTGCAGCTGGGCGAAATAAAATACTGGGCGTACACAGCCGGAAGCGATACGAAGCTCCATATAACAACACTTCAGCCGGGTTCAGCGAGTCTTCAGCTCATGGATTTCGAGTACGACTCGGATAAGGACGGCTTTGAAGGAACAGAGATTTTTAATCCGGATAATGTAAATCTGATGCATTCTTCTGTGAATGTGGAGTAAAATGCCATATTTTAAATACTATTTCAGGCGTGGAAAAAGTGAATATCTTTTGGTATAATTTCAGTATACCTGTTTTTTTGAATGCCAGGCCGGTTGCGCTTTAAAGTGCATGCTTTCCAAGTCCGGATATGGCAGATGGATGCTTGGCTTTGAGCTTCGCCTTGATTATGAAAGGGGCTGCAGGGTTTGAAGAGAAAAATAATATGGATTATTATGCCTCTGCTTCTGCTGGTGGGAGATATATTTTATGAAGTCCATTTTGTCGCATTAAACAGCATAGAATTCGAAAGTGAAAAGCTCGGAGCCGGTAGAAAATTGAAAATAGTCCAGATATCAGACTACCACAATGCCAACGCAAATGAGCGGGTGCTTGAGAATGTGAAGAGGATTAAGCCGGATGCCGTTGCCATAACAGGGGACATTGTAGACCAAGCGACTGACGACTACGATAGGATATTTGCGCTTGCAGAGGGCCTTGCAAATGTTTGCGAAAGAGTCTATTTTGTAAGCGGCAACCACGAATGGGCCAACGATATGGGAACCATAAGGCTTGAAGCAGAGCTCGAGTCGCGCGGAGTCAGGGTTTTAAACAACAGGAATGATATAATGAGCATTGAAAATATGGATATATACATCTGCGGCGTGGATGACTACGATACAAGGCACAGCGACACTGAAGAGGCTTTTGAGGGCCTGGATGAAACAAGCTACACAATACTGCTCTCGCACTCGCCGAATATAATCAAAGAGGGCGAAAAACTAAAGAGCGATCTTATACTCAGCGGCCATACGCATGGAGGTCAGGTCAGGCTGCCTTTTATAGGAGCTGTTGTGGCTCCGAATCAAGGCCTGTTTCCAAAGTATCAAAAGGGAATTTACAAGCTTGAAGGCGCCAGATATCTCTATATAGACAGCGGAGTCGGGGTGAGCAGGCTTCCTGTCAGATTCATGAACAGAAGCCAGATGACGCTTATAGAGATAAATGGAAAAGGATAATGTGTGATATTTACATGCATCATAAATTATGTCTAATCACAACACATGATGAAAGGCGGAAAAAACAATGGAAAACATTTTCAAGAGAAGAAGCATAAGAGAGTTTGTAGACAGGAAAGTTGAAGAAGACAAGGTTGAAACCCTGCTTAGAGCTGCTATGCAGGCGCCTTCTGCAGGCAATGAGCAGCCGTGGGAGTTCATAGTAGTAAGGGACAAGAAGGTGCTCGATGAAATTTCGGGAATGGACGAGTATTCAGATATGTTGAAGGATGCATCATGCGCCGTGGTGTTCCTAACTGACATGCAGAAACTGTTTTTCCCCGACAACTGGCAGCAGGATATGGCGGCAGCGGTCCAGAATATGCTTTTGGAAGCCACTCATCAGGGGCTTGGAGCCGTTTGGGTTGGCGTTGCTCCGGTAGAAGAAAGAATGGAGTTCATAATAGACTACTTTAACCTTCCGGAGAACATAATGCCTTTTGCCGTAGTGCCTGTGGGATATCCTAAGGGTGAGGGAAACAGGTTTGTGGACAGATTTGATTCAAGCAGAATACATTACAACAAGTGGTAGAGTATTTCAAGACGGCCGTGGCCGTCTTTTTGTTATGTAAAAATATGTATAATTGCAACTGGTATAGATGTGATATAATTATATTGAGACAATTCTAATGCTGCTGATAACATGGAGATGATAGATATATGAAGATGTGTTCGAAATGCAATAAGAATATAGCAGTTGTTTTCACCCAGAAGCTCAAGGATGGAAAGCCTGTGCTCGAGGGCTACTGCATGAGCTGTGCCCAGGAGATGGGCATATCAGTCATGGACGAGCTAATGAAACAGTCGGGAATGACTCCCGAGGACATGGACAACCTCTCAAAACAGATGGGGGAGATGTTCGAGAACATGGACATGGACTCAACCGACCCTGACGAGGCGATAATGAAAATGATGAACGGTTCCTTCCCGGATTCTGAGGACGATGAGGAAGAGGAGGCGTTTGCAGGAGCCCAGACCGCTGAAGATGAAAAGGAGCAGAAAAACTCCAAGAAAAAGCTAAAATACCTTGAAAAATTCGGCACAAATCTTACAGACAAGGCTAAGGAAGGACTTGTCGACAGAGTTATAGGAAGGGAAGCTGAAATCAACAGGGTCATACAGATACTCAACAGAAGAAACAAGAACAACCCCGTGCTCATAGGCGAGGCCGGAGTAGGAAAGACGGCCATAGCAGAAGGCCTGGCTGTGAGGATAGCGCAAAAGAAGGTTCCATCGAGGCTTCTGAGCGCCCAGGTATACCTGCTTGATCTGACCGCCATAGTTGCGGGCACGCAATTTCGCGGCCAGTTCGAAGGCAGGATGAAGGAGATAATAAAGGAAGCCAGCCAGAGCAGGAACATAATCCTTGTGATAGACGAGATACACAACATAGTTGGCGCAGGAGAGGTGCAGGGCGGCGTCATGAACGCGGCCAACATACTAAAGCCCGCGCTTGCCAAGGGCGAAGTCCACATAATCGGAGCGACCACTATAGACGAGTACAGGAAGCACATTGAAAAGGACTCGGCGCTTGAGAGACGTTTCCAGCCTGTAATGGTGGACGAGCCTTCGGTGGAGGATACCATTGAGATACTAAAGGGCGTGAGGGACTACTATGAAAAGTTCCACAGCGTAATCATACCTGACGAGGTGGTTGAGGCTGCCGCAAGGCTTTCGGAAAGATACATCACAGACAGGTACCTGCCGGACAAGGCAATAGACGTAATAGACGAGGCCGGCTCTATGGTCAACCTCAAAAACAACCTTCAAAAGGAGCTGGACAAGCTAAAGAGGGAGCTTGCCGAGGTGCAGCGCAATAAGGAAGAAGCCGCAACCAAGGACGACTACGAGACCGCGGCAAAATTCAAAATGGAAGAGATTGAGCTGCAGGAAAAAATTGACGGGATTCAATCGGACACTGCCGCCTTCCAGGTGACTGTAGAGGATGTGGCGCACGTTATTGAATCCTGGACAAAGATTCCTGTAAAGAAGATAACCAAGGAAGAATCAATGAAGCTCCTCGAGCTCGAGGAGAGCCTTGCAAAGCGGGTCATAGGACAATCAAAGGCCATTAGCCTCGTCTCGAAGGCCATAAGGCGAAACAGGTCGGGCTTTAGGAAAAAGAAAAAGCCGGCATCCTTCATTTTCGTGGGACCTACAGGTGTGGGAAAAACCGAGCTTGTGAGGGCGCTCTCGAGCGAGCTTTTCGGAAGCGAGGATGCCATGATAAGGCTTGACATGTCAGAGTACATGGAAAAGCACACCGTATCCAAGCTCATTGGAGCCCCTCCGGGATACATCGGCTATGACCAGGGCGGACAGCTGACTGAAAAGGTCAGGAGAAAGCCCTATTCGGTAATACTCCTTGACGAGATAGAAAAGGCGCACCCTGACGTGTTCAACATGCTGCTTCAGATACTCGAGGACGGCAGGCTTACAGACAGCCAGGGCAGGACAGTATTCTTCGAAAATACGGTCATAGTAATGACATCCAATGCAGGCACCGATACGAAGTCGCTCGGCATAGGCTTTGGCCACGACGGCTACGATGCCCTCGAGGAAAAGGTGCACAATGCTCTTAGGGAAACCTTCAGACCGGAATTCCTGAACAGGGTTGACGAGGTAGTCGTATTCAACTCGCTAACCAGGGAGGAACTTAGAAAAATAGTAGACCTGATGCTTTCCGAGGTCAAGGAAGAGGCGAGCGAGAAGGGCATAACTATAAGCGTTTCGGATGCAGCCAAGGATTTCATTCTGGAGAAGGGCTACAGCGACAAATACGGCGCAAGGCCTCTTAGAAGGACAATTCAAAGCTATGTAGAGGACGACATAGCGGAAAAATACCTCAAGGGTCTCATCAGGGACGGGTCGAGCGTCAGCGTGGAGCTGGAGGATGGAAAGATCGTCATAAAGGAAATTTAACAACGTGAAAAAGGCGGGGATTCCCCGCCTTTTGCTGTTGAAGCTATTATTGAGTTTTGCTGTGACTGATTTGAATATTATACTACGCCCTGCTCCTGCATAGCCTGTGCAACTCTCATGAAGCCAGCTATGTTTGCGCCAGCCACGTAGTTTTTTTCCATTCCGTACTCTAGTGCTGCGAATTTTGCTGAATTGTATATGTCTATCATTATCTCCTTGAGCATGTTGTCTACCTTCTCGAAGCTCCACTTAAGTCTCATGTCGTTTTGTGACATCTCAAGCGCCGATGTTGCAACGCCGCCTGCGTTTGCAGCCTTTGCAGGAGCAAGGAGCACGCCTTTTCCGATAAGCAGGCTTATAGCTTCGTTTGTAGTAGGCATGTTTGCGCCCTCGCCTATTGCTATACAGCCATTGTCTAGAAGCAGCTGAGCTTCTCTGAGGCCTATTTCATTTTGAACTGCGCATGGAAGGGCTATGTCGCAAGGCACTGTCCATACATCCTGAGGTCTTTCCACGTAAGTGGCATTCTTGTAGAACTCAAGATACTCGTTTATTCTGCCTCTGCCCACTTCCTTTATTCTTATGAGCAGGTTTATGTCTAGTCCGTTCTCGTCGTGGAGGTAGCCGTTTGAATCGCTCATGGCCACTACCTTAGCTCCAAGCTCCTGAGCCTTGGCGCAAGCATAAAGTGCAACGTTTCCTGAGCCTGATATGGCTATTCTTTTGCCGTCCATTACGTGGCCGTTGTCTCTAAGCATTTCGTCAACAAAGTATATTAGCCCGTAGCCTGTAGCCTCTTTTCTTACAAGAGAGCCGCCGTAAGCTATTCCCTTGCCTGTCAGAACGCCTGATTCGAATTCGTTTCTTATTCTCTTATACTGTCCGTAAAGGTATCCTATTTCTCTCGAACCTACGCCTATGTCGCCGGCCGGTACGTCAACCGAGTCGCCTATGTGTCTGTAAAGCTCTGTCATAAAGCTTTGGCAGAATTTCATTATCTCTGAATCAGACTTGCCCTTTGGATCGAAATCAGAGCCGCCCTTGCCGGCGCCTATAGGAAGTCCAGTGAGAGAGTTTTTGAATGTCTGCTCGAAGGCAAGGAATTTTATTATTCCAAGGTATACTGATGGGTGGAAACGAAGGCCGCCCTTGTAAGGCCCTATGGCGCTGCTGAACTGTACCCTGAAGCCCCTGTTAACCCTTGCTTTGCCTTGATCGTCTATCCATGGAACCCTGAACATTATCTGTCTTTCCGGTTCGCAGAATCTCTCCAGGAGTCCCGATTCAAGATATTCCGGGTGCTTTTCTATTACCGGCTCCAGCGATGCGAAAACCTCTTCCACGGCCTGGTGGAATTCAGACTCTCCTTTGTTTCTTCTTTTTATTTCTTCCAAAAGTGTTTGAAGCTTTGACATTGTAATTCCCCCCTGAATTTGATTATACAACTGAACGCTTTTTATATTCCCGCTGAGCATGCTCGAGATCATATACCTGTGAAAAAGTATTTTTGAGATGCGGGATTTTTGAAAAAATATTTCTGAAAAATGCAGAATCCCATAAAATAAAATTCATAAATTCAAATATGCCTTTCGAGAGAATAATAAAAAAATAACTATATCTCCAGAATTAAATGTTGATAAATGAGTATTGGCACCGTCGCGCTGAGGAACAATTCGAACTGTTTAATATTCTGTACAATTTTCTTATTGCAATATTAACATGCCAATCCTGCAATGTAAAGACTTTTTTTGAAAAAAATCGAGCTTAATTTGCCTTGTGGGCTCAAACAGGCTCAGAAAATGTTTTCACGGGGAAGAAGGCGAATAAAAAAACTGAAAAAAGCATAAATCAAATTGCATGAAATGAATTGTATACATTCATACTAATAGACGATTTGTATTTTTCTGATAAATGGAGCATAATATTTATATACAAAGTTTGCTCAAAAAATATGAGGAGGCGGTCTTGTGAGAGGCATAAAACTTGTTGCGATTTTCAGGGTTAAAAAAGAATGCGTAGAGGAAGCCAAGGATGTATTTGAGGCGCTTATTGAGCCTACAAGAAAGGAAAAGGGCTGCATCGAGTACGAGCTTTTCCAGGATACGAGCGACCCTGCGAGCTTTGCATTCATAGAGGAGTGGGCTACTGCAGAGGACCTTGAAAATCACAGGAAATCTGAGCATCTGATGAGTGCGAGAGAAATTATGAATTACTTCACAGTGGAGAAGATATCTTCGACATACAGCCTGGTCAAGTAGACGGAGAAAAGCAGTGAAAAATATGTTAAAATGATTTGGAAGAATAGAGCAACATAAAAAAATAGGAGGGTTAAGATGGCTGTTGAGGATGTAAGGAGATATTTCAAGGAGAAGGGGCTAGATTACGAGATAATAGAAAAGGAAGAGAGCACTGCCACTGTAGAGCTTGCAGCTAAGGCGATAGGGGTAGAGCCTGCGATGATAGCCAAGACGATGGCATTCAAGCTCAAGGACAGCGACATAGTCGTCGTGTCGAAAGGTGATGCAAAGGTCGACAACAAGAAGTTCAAGGCGCAGTTTGCAACCAAGGCCAAGATGATGAGCGCTGAAGAGGTGCTCGAATCCACCGGACATCCGGTGGGCGGAGTATGCCCTTTCGGGCTTAGAACTCCTATGCGGGTGTATCTGGACGTATCCCTAAAGCAGTTTGAACATGTATATCCTGCCGCTGGATCGCCGAATTCAGCTGTCAAGATAATGCCGGATGAGCTTATGGAAGTTACAGACGGCCAATGGGTAGATGTGTGCAAATAAATATGTATGTAATGTCAACCTCCGGAATTTTTCCGGAGGTTTTTTAAAATAGAAATAAAGCTAATGCACTGGGTTTTATGCTGTATTTTGGGTAAATAGAATTATATTATTAAATTCATTAGCCAAAAGAGGGGTACCATGAAAAGGACAACTTTGTTTTTTGCAGCTATAGTTATTTTCATATTTACTGCGGCTATTTTCACCGGTGCAAAAGGCATCTTCATGGCCAAGGATACGCCCGAATTGAGAAACGGAAAAATGGACCTTTCCGAGTGGGATTTTGACAGGCAGGGCGTAGTTGCGCTGTCTGGAGAATGGGAGTTTTACTGGAAGAGACTGATTAGCGAAGACGACATAATAAATGGCACGCTCGGAAGGTATGATGTGTTGGCAGACGTACCCGAAAAATGGAACGGCTATGTCATAGACGGCGGAGAGATTGGCGGATACGGGTATGCAACGTACAGGGCCAGGGTCAAACTCCACCACATCAACGAACTGATTTACATCAAGGTAAATGATTTTTCAAGTGCATACAAGCTCTATGTGGACGACGTGCTCATAGGCGAAAACGGAGCGGTATCGGATGAGCAGAGCTACTCTATGCCGGAATTCGATCCGGCCATATATCACTACAAGACTAAGCGCGACTACATTGACATTGTGGTTCAGGTGTCCAACTTCAGCCACGACAAGGGTGGCTTCTGGGAACCCCTCTACATAGGAAGCGGATTTCATATTGCAAAGCTCCATCAGCAAAGCCTAATATCCGACTTTTTCCTTATGGGCTTCATGCTCAGCATGGCGCTCTATCATATAGTGATAGCTTCGTTTATCAAGAGGCAAAAGGCTTTCTTTTATTTTGCGGTGTTCTGCAGTATTATGTGTGCCCGCATAATGCTCACAGGGGAGCGGTTTGCACTCGACGTATTCGGATGGATCGGGTGGGAGCTTGCGCAGAAGCTGGAGTACCTTACTTTTTACGCGGCACTGCCCGTATTTTTGAAATTCATGGACACTCTGTTTGAAAATGTGTTCAGCAAGCGGATGAACACAATAATATACATGATCTCGGCAGCCTTTGTGGGGCTTGTAGTGATTTTGCCTGCCGGTGTATATACAAGGAGTGTGCTGCTCTTCCAGCTGCTGACGCTTGCGAGCGGCATATACATTGGCAGAAAGCTCTATGAGGCTGTAAAGCTAAGGAGAACAGGTTCTCTTGAAATACTCATAGGTTTCACGCTTATGCTTGTGCTTGTCACGCTGGAGATAGTAGGAACAAACGGTTACGAGGGCTACCTGGGCTACAAGGGGATGACCTTCTGGGGTGTAATGATATTCTTTTTTTCAATGGCTTTTGGAGTATCAAAGCAGTTTTCGCTTGCCTTCATAGAAACGGAGCGGCTTGCAACTGAAAACAAGCTTATGCTGAGCAAGATAAGAAAGCTCAACCGGGCCCTCAAAAAGAGAAATACGGAGCTTTCAAACAAGGTTTCGAGAGATGGGCTTTCGGGTCTGTACAATCACAGATACCTGCATGAAAAGCTGCACGAAAAAATTGCCAAGGCTGCACTTGGAAATACCAGCCTTAGCATAGGAATGTTTGATATTGACAGGTTCAAGGATGTAAATGACAATCACGGACACCAGTTTGGCGACAAGGTGATCGTAGAGGTTGCACGGATTCTGGCTGAAAACACAAGGGGCAGGGATGTAGTGGGCAGATATGGCGGCGAGGAGTTCATGATAATATTCGACGGTGTTGACGCGGTGGATTGCATCAATATATCTGACAGACTCAGGGAGAAAGTTGCTAAGGAGATCAAAGAAATCCTGGGGATAGAGGTTACAATGAGCGGAGGAGTTGTGCATCTGCAGCAAAACGAAAAGCCCGATGAGATTATTCAAAGAGCTGACAGACTGCTGTACAGGGCCAAGGAGAACGGCAGAAACAGGATTGAATGCGAAAAAGGGCCGGTATAGAGCCGAAAACAGCACAAAACAAAAGGAGGCAATGCCTCCTTTTTGATTGCGTTACAATGTGCTGGACTTTTCTAAAAGCCATTCCTGAATGTCGGTGATCATGTCTTCTTCAGTGTCGTCAAGAGGAGTTGCAGCGAGTGAATCGGCAAGCACATCCAGCTTGAATTCACAGCCGCGCAGGGCCTCCTCGATTCTGTTGAAGAGGTACACGTTTAGAGAGTCGGAGTAGACTTTAACAGATGACACTTTGCCGTTTAAGAGCGTCATGCAGAAATCGATTCCGCCCCATGGGAACCTTTTTTCGAGCGATATGTCGAACTTTGGGGCCTCGCCATAAATCCATTCCCATGATGAATATTTAATGTAAAGGTCGGAAATGTCAAAGTCCGAAGGGTGGCATACGACTGGAGCTGATGCGTATTCGGCGGCAAAGCTCCTCTCAAGCTGCTGCGATATGGCATCGATAGTCAGGCTGTTGTTGAGGCTTTTGAGGTTTACAACGCGCGACCTCACGGAATCGACCCCCTTGGCAGCTATCTTCTCTGGAGAAACGGTCAGATATCTGGTGAGTCGCTCAAAGTCTGAATCTATCAGTATTGTGCCGTGATGGTAGGCCTTGTTGTCGCGGTAGTAGTAGGCATTGCCTGAGAATTTCCTGTCTTCGGCAAGTATGTCATTTCTGCCTGAAAAGTATGCGTTTATCCCCAGGGACTTTACAGCCTCGAGAATGACAGAAAGCTGCCTTTGTATGTCGAATATTTTCCTGTCTGTTATGAATGTGAAGTTGAGGTTGCCCATGTCGTGGAAAACGGCACCGCCTCCCGAAAGACGCCTGGCCAGTTTGCCGCCCTCGCCTTCGAGTTTTTTGTGGTCGCATTCCTTCCATGGATTCTGGTTCCTGCCGATGACCACCGTGTCGCTGTTCTGCCACAGATAGAGTATGGCCTCGCCTTTCCTGACATCCTCAAGCAGCGCTTCTTCGAGCGCCAGATTGTACCAGGGATCTATTGAGTCTGATTTTATTATGCGGGTAGTTAAACTGTTCAATGCAATAAGCACCGCCTTCCGAAATATTTGTACATTATCTAAAGCTGCCGAGGCGCATTACCAAGCCGTCGCGGGCAATTCCGTCCCTCGATTGAAAGAACGACTCCAGCCTCATAACTTCTTCAAAGCCGCTATCGGAGTATATTTTTCTGGCGCCGTGCCAGTCTTGCGAAACTATAAGCACGGCAGAGCCAACGCTTGGCAGCTGAGCGCGAACGTGTGCCATGAAGCTTTCGAACAGGAGCCTGCCGAGCGAATGCCCCCTGTATGCTTTGAGTATCCCCATTGAGGATATGTATATTTCGCCGCCGCCTGCAGGCAGGTCTGAGCTGTGGAGAGTCTCTATGGAATGGCCCAGTTCGAAATGCCCGGGGGTAATGACGTCGCGATGCGGCCATATCTCCGAGCTGATGTAGCCGATTATCACCCCGGAATACTCCATAACAAGGAATCCCTCGGGGAACACCGTAAGCCTTTGAAGTATGGTAGGCCTGTCCTCTCTTATGCCGCAATCGAACGACTCGCCTTCGATTGCCAATACATAGTCGATATCCCCGGAAGAGGCAGTCCTGACTCTTATATTGTTGTAATCCATGCTTGCACCTCCGCACACAAAATGCCAGGGGGACGGTTCTTTTGTCTTTTTGATGGTTTCAAAATTGAGGGTTTGGAAATATGGATATGTGTTAATATATCTATATATAGATTATACTACATAAATACTCGATGTCCAAATTCTGAAAAGGTATGGAGGGAATTTTTGTGATGGAATTTACTTATCACATGCCGACAAAGGTCATATTCGGTAAGGGCGCAGCAAGGAATGCCGCTGCGATTTTCAAGGAAACTGGCAGCAAGGCAATAATAGTAACAGGAAGGCACTCGTCCAAGATAAACGGCTCGCTTGCGGACGTAGTAAGCGCTTTGGGCGAAGCGGGAGTGGCTCATGTGCTCTTCGACGAGGTGGAGGAAAATCCGGGAGTCAAGACTGTCCAGAAGGCAGCCGAAATGGCTAGAGAGGCAAGTGCCGATTTTGTCATAGGCATAGGCGGAGGATCGCCTATGGATTTTGCAAAAGGCTTGGCGGTGCTCATTGAAAATCCTGAATGCACCTACCTGGATCTTATCGAAGGTCCTCCGCTGGGCGCAGCCCCGGTAATAGCGGTAGCTACAACATCTGGAACGGGCTCCGAGGTAACCCATTATGCAATTTTTACAGACTATGAGGAAGACACAAAGAAGAACTATGTCCACAGGATATTTCCTAGATATGCGCTTTGCGACCCCTCTTATACGCAGTTTCTGAGCTCCGAGGTGACAGTTAACACGGCGGTTGATGCGCTGTCTCACCTTGTGGAGGGATACATGGCTACGGCGGCAAATCCGATAAGCGACATGCATGCGAGGAACGGCTTTGAGATTTTTGAAAAATGCAAAAAGGCGCTTTTGGAGGGTGAGTTCAGCTACGAAGACAGGGAAAATCTTATGCTCTGCTCTACAATAGCAGGCATGGTCATAAGTCAGGCGGGTACAAGTCTTCCGCACGGCATGGGCTATCCGCTTACCTATTTCAAGGGCATAGCCCACGGAAAGGCTAACGGACTTGTGATGAGGGAGTATCTTGAATTCTGCAGCGACAAGGCTAAGCTAAGAGGCATGCTGAAGCTGCTGGGAATGAGTTCGCTGGCAGAGCTTGGAGAATTCCTGGACAAGCTGCTCGGAATCGAAAAAAGCGTGAGCGCCGAAGATATAGCGAGGTATTCGTCAGACATGATCAAGAACGTCGCCAAGCTGAGGAACCATCCTTGCCCTGTTAGGGAGGAGGACATAGCGGGAATATATGCAAAGAGCCTGCTGAGATAACCGGTAAACCGCAAAAAGACCCCTCGTTTGAGGGGTCTTGAATTTTGATGTGTCCCGGCGTTTTTTTAAAATACGCCTTTCGCATTCAACGGAGCCTGGTATTCTTTGTCGGTGCTGAGTATGTGTGTGATTATCCAGTCTGCCACGAACCCGAAGAGCTCGTTTAGAGTCTCGCTCTGATATTCGTCGATGTCGTCGGATTTTTTTTCGTGTAGAGTTTCTATGAAGAATCTGTGCTGAGATAGATGCTTGTCAGACAGAGGCAGCCCGTTCTTGTCAAGCAGCTCTTCCTCGAAGCTGAAGTGATATTCAGTATAGTCGATGAGCTCCTCGAGTATATACATTATGTCGTCATATTTGTCGTCCTTGTCCGATTTCATTGCATTTGCCAGGTCGTTTCCAATTTCAAACAGAACCTTGTGTTGTTTGTCTATTGCCTCGACTCCCACGCTGTAGCTGTCTTTCCAAATGAACATGTGCGCCCCCCTTATTTATACGGCAAAATTTTAACGATATTAGAATAAGTATATGACATGCTGTAGTTTTTTTCAAGTTTAAAGCTATTCACGCGCATAGGTTTCAATAAAACCGATGACATTGCCAAAAAGCAAATCCAGGTCATCGCTTGAGGCGTTCAAAAGCGTATGCTCTGCGCCGGGTATTATGATAAGCTCCGAAGGCACTTTGTTTTCATTGAAGGCCGAGTAGAGAAGCTCCGACTGAGAAAGGGGCACAAGGCTGTCCGCTTCTCCGTGTACTATTAGAGTGGGCGGTGAAGCACTGGTCACGTAAGTTATAGGACTTGCCTTTTCAAGCATGGACTTGTCTGAATAGTAGCTTCCCATGAATTTCTTGACAAAGTGGCTCGATGGGATTTCTTCTCCGGAGAAAGTGACAGGGCCGAAGAAGTCGACCACATAACGCACTGATGGAACTTCTGGATAAAACTCCTGGTTGCCGACAGATTCGTCCTCAGGGGAGTATGCGCACATCATTGCAAGGTGGGCTCCTGAAGAGGACCCCCAAAGGCCTATGCTGTTCTCGTTGACGCCGTATTTATCTGAGTTCTGGCGTAGCCAGCGCAGTGCATCCTTGCAGTCCTCAACGGGCGCTGGGAAAATGCCGCCGCTAGCGGCAAGCCTGTAGTTTATCGAGACGACCGTGAAGCCACGCTCTCTGAGTGCGTCGAAATATGGCTTGAGGGCCTTGAATTCGGCCCCGTTCTTGCTTCCGTAAATCCAGCCGCCCCCATGTATGTATACTATGACGGGGCTTTTTTGTCCTGAAAAATCGCCATTGGGCCTGTATATGTCGAGCAGCAGGCTTTTACCGGAGACGTGCTTGTACTCGACGTCAAGTATCTCGCTGGGTAACTCGGCAAGCTGCTTGCTGGGTTCCTCAACGCCGGCAGAAGAGGCGGAATCGTCTCTGCTGGCGATGTTGCCTTGAGAAGCGCTGCAAGGTTCCAGAGCCGACTCCTCTGCGGCAATAGTTACTGCCATACTTGATGGGTGCGAAGAATAGGGGATTGGGCTTGGCGATGCCTTGGTGCCTGCGATTTTAGCAGCATCTGGTTTTTCGGCCTGAGCCGGAGCGCTGCTTGAGCCCCTGCTGGCGCTCGGCTTTCGGGATGCTTCCTCTGTCAAAACTGAATCTTTGGGATTGGTGTAGTCTTTTATATTATGAAGAGCTGCAATTGCTAATGCAAATACTATTAGGGCTGCAGACAGCTTCAAGATTGATTTATTTTTCATGGGAATCAGCCTCCTGTTAGTTCAAAGTATATTTTAACATATAATTTTTCTGAGAAGACAATTAGTTTTGGCGGAGTATGGGGTATCAATTAAAGGACATAATCTGGTGGTTTTTGGCATGTGAAGAGCTGAGAAAAGGCTCCGGCGGAGTGAGTTAAGTGAAACGAGGTGATTAGAATGTGTGCAAGGTTCGAAAGGCTATTCGACTCAGAGGAGCTTGAAAAGAGATACAGGGCTGCAGCGGATAGGTACAGCTTCGGCAGAAGGGAGCAGGTATACCCTACGGACGAGACGCCGATCGTACGCATGGAGGACGGCGCTGTACACATACACGGTATGAAGTGGGGGTTCAATCCCGAATATCTCAAAAAACCTGTCATAAACGCCAGGTGCGAGACGCTCGCTGAAAAGCCAATGTTCAGGAAGGCGCTTGTAAGCAAGAGGTGTATAGTTCCTGCAAGCGCGTTCTACGAGTGGGAAGCCGTAGCTTCAGGGAAGGTCAGAAGAAAGATAGGATCTCCGTCTGAAAAAATAATTTCGCTGGCTGCTTTGTATGAAAGCTTCAAGCAGCCGGATGGTGTTTTACAGGAAAGATTCGTCATAGTAACAACAGACGCGTCCGAATATGTGAGCAGTATACACGAGCGCATGCCTCTTATCCTTGCCAAGGAGCAGGAGCATGACTGGCTTAGCCCGGTGTCCAGGCTTGACGATATATTCAGGCTGCTAAGCCCTTATAAGGGCAAGCTCTACGTAGAGTAGCCGCTATTTGTGTCTGAAAAAGAAAAAGCCCTAAGGCTCAATGCGCCTTTGGGCTTTGCTATTTTACTGCTTTGAGTATTTGCAGTTTTATCTCCTGGTTTTCGACTCTGTCTGTAAGCACTTCAAGATTTTCTCTTATTTCACAGATGCCCTCATAGGTTTGAGTATATCCGTCATAGAGCGCCTTGTTGTTGTCATCCATTTTGTTTTCGATTCTGACTAAGTTTTGTGTAAGCTCGACTTTCATTGATTGCATTTCAGACCTAAGCTCAGATTTCATGGTTTGCATTTCATTATTAAGCTCAGATTTCATAGTTTGCATCTCGCTGTACATTTTTTCCATCATATCAAAAAGTTTGCTGTTTTCCATAGCACACCTCCATAAAAGATATTATATCACATACTGCTTTTGATTTTGCACGGCTTTTTTAAATTCAATTAATAATTTCGATGGCAAATTAATGTCGATTATTAGCCGTAAACGAAATAATGTGATATTATTGTAAGGTCTATTCCAATTCAGAAAATTAAAAAAAAGGAGGAAACAGTGTTGGAAAAATTCAAAGACATCAGTAAAGCCAAGCTTACCAGGGGCAGCATTAGAAACAAGCTCATAGCAATCATTTTAATTTCCATAGTTGCCCAGCTTAGCGCTTTCGGTTTATTTTCACACAAGGCGGCTTTCGACGTGCTTAGCGACAAGCTTGCCACAACAACGCAGCAGACTATAAGTGAAACTGAAAAGTATGTAGATCAGTTTCTGGCGGTGTTTGAAGCGCAGATTGGCAGCCTGGCAGCCAATTCATCAATTCAAAACTACGATCCTGCAGCGGGGGATGAGGCTCTAAGAAGCATACTTGAGAGCAATCCCAACATCATGAACACGTATTTTGGAGAGGCCAACAAGCAGATGCATATGTTCCCGGCCCAGGAGCTGCCTGAAGGCTACGATCCGACTGAAAGAGAATGGTACAAGGTTGCTATGGCAAATCCCGATAAAACTGCCTGGACTGCGCCGTATGACGATGCTACTACCGGCAAGAAAGTGGTCACAATTGCAAAGGCCGTCAAAAATGACGCAGGAGAGATAGTGGGAGTAGCCGGCATAGATATCGATATATCGGTTCTGTCGGATGTAATAACAGGAACCCATATAGGAAGAGATGGATATGTAATACTTGCGGATGCTGAAGGTTCCACAATAGCTCACAAGGATGCGGCGGTTATAGGCAAGCAGCTGCTGGCAGAGGTAGGAGTTTGGGACAGAGTCAAAGCAGGCAGTACAGGATTTATAGAATATGAGTACAATGGCCAGGACAAGTTCATGACGTTTGCCACGAACGAAAGAACAGGATGGAAGCTTGTAGCTGCAATGGAAGAAGCTGAGCTTCTTGCTGATACTGATATTATAAAGAAATCTACGATGACAAGTGTCGCCGTAGGTTCTATAATTGCAGTGGTGATAGCTCTCTACATAGCCAGGATGATAGCCGTGCCGCTAAGTAGGGGAGTTTCGCATATCAGGACTATAGCTGAAGGCGACTTCACAGACGAAATGGAGGACGCTTATATAAACAGAGGCGATGAATTCGGAGAGCTGGCCAAGGCGGTGGGAATGCTTCAGATGAATCTGCGTGAGCTTTTGCACAATGTCAGGCTGTCGGCCAGGACTGTTAGCGAATCTGCATCGACCCTCTCTGACATATCGAATCAGTCTGCCGAAGCCGCGGATTCTGTAGCAAGGACGATCGAGGAGATTTCAAGAAGCGCTGAATCGCAGGCGACAGATACGCAAAGGGGCTCGAAAAATGTCGAGGATATTGCCGTAATAATAGACAAGGTTTCAAGTGAATCCAACAGCATAAAGTCCGCATCGGAAACAGCTAATGAGCTTACGAGAAAGGGCTTTGAAATAGTAAATATGCTTGAGAAAAAGAGCGCTGAAAACAAGATTTCTACTGAAGAGGTAAACGATATAGTTGCCGAAGTGGCCAAGAATGCTGAAGGCATTGGTATAATAGTCGAGACGATTACGGCCATATCTTCACAGACAAATCTGCTGGCCCTTAATGCCAACATAGAGGCGGCAAGAGCCGGAGAGCACGGCAAAGGCTTTGCCGTAGTTGCTGAGGAGGTCAGGAAGCTTGCCGAGGAATCTGCAAGATCTGCAGACAAGATAAAGGAAATAATAGAGGTAATCCAGAGCAAGACGGCGCTTGCTGTTGAAGCTATGGACAAGGCGTACTCGGTAGTTGAGGAGCAGTCTGATGCAGTGGAACAGACTAATTCCATATTCAGGGAGATATCGCAATCCATAGACCAGCTTGGCCAGAATGCAAACGAGATAAAAATGGACAGCGGCGAGATGATAGTAGCCAAGGACGAGATTGTGCTTGTAGTAAACAACATAGCCTCGGCCGCAGAAGAGTCTTCTGCAGCTACTGAAGAGGTCTCAGCCGCCACAGAGGAGCAGCTTGCTTCAATGCAGCAGCTTTCGAGCCAATCAAGCAACCTTGAGAACCTGTCGGAGGAGCTGCTCAGAGCGGTAGAAAAATTCAAGATAGACTAAGCAGCGGAATTGAAAAAACATGTGAAATTATAAAAGGGATAGGCATTCGTATTATTAGAATGCCTATCCCTTTTTATAATTGTATCTTTTTTGCTGCTAATCTTGCCGCGGATGCTAAGCGACGTTTTTATTTTTTGAAAACCCCAGCTTCATTCCGGAGAAGGAGTCGAGCTGGCTGTATAGCGTGGAGCCCAGTATCAAAAGACCTCCAAGAATCTGCTGTGTCGACATAACCTCTCCGAAAACTACGCTTGCAAGCACGACTGCAGATATTGGATCGATGTAGCTGAGTACGGCTATGCTTTGGCCGTCGATGTCCTTAATAGCCGAGAAATAGTTGGCGTAGGCTATGCCTGTATGAACTATGCCGAGTGTCAATATCAGCAGCCAGGAAGTCTTGTCCATGCTGAGCATTGTCCCTGCCCCCACGTTTATGAGCGTGACAGGGAGCATCACTATGGCAGCTGTAGCAAGCTGCACGAGCGATGTTTCAAAGCCGCTTATCCCCTTCATACGCTTGCTTGTCAGTATTATAATTGCGTAAAACGCCGCTCCTCCAAGACCGTAAGCTATTCCGAGCAAGTGGTTGTACCCTTCTGCAGCTGGCTGTGCAGACTGAGAGGAGAGTATAAGATAAAGTCCCAGCATTGCTGCGAACACGCTTGAAATCTTCTTTGCCGTAAACTTTTCGCCAAGCACAAGGGGAGAAAGCACAGCTATGAATACAGGCGCGAAGTAGTAGCTCAGCGTGGCGTTTGAAATTGTGGTGTATTTGTAGGCTTGGAAAAGTAAAAGCCAGTTAAAGCCCATTGCAAGCCCCGTAATCATAAGCGGTTTTATGTTGTTTTTGATTGCCGTTTTTGAATCCTTGTTGAGCATCCATATTCCCAGCACTCCTAAAAATACGCTTGCTGTAACAGCCCGAAGAAATGCTATTCCCATGGAAGGGAGGTCTATCCCTCTCACCAGAAGCCCTATGCTGCCCCAGATGAGCATAGAGATGATCACCCTCATTTTGTTGTTCATGATTTCCACCCCTTTAAGATACAAGCCTTTGCACTGTTTATATTTTCTATGCTGCGCGCCTGTTTCGCGAAATTAGTTTTATTTTAACGGAAAAAATTGCCCAAGTAAATAGAATGCGGATCGTTTTGGAGAATATTCTGAAAAATCGGAAGTGTGCAGCGCGGAATTAATCATTTTTTAATCTTCTGGATTAAATGGATATGATCCTGTGGAATCAAGGCTTTAGTGAAGCGGAGCCCTTGCAGGCCCATATATTGGCATTGATTTATTCTGTGATTTGAATATAATTAGATTTGGAAAAGATACATTTGAATGGATTGAAAATGAATTGAACTTTTGAAGGCAGAGTAAACGAGGAGATGAAAATATGAAAAAAATAGCATTTTTAGCAGCTTTGATGCTTGCATTCACAACGATATTTGCAAGTGCGGACAGCTTCAAGACGGTGAGCATAGGAGCGGATCTTTCTGAGCAGCAGAAACAGAAGATGCTCGACGTATTCGGAGTTTCGGAAGAAGATGCGCTTATAGTGACAGTTACAAACGATGAGGAGAGAAGCTACCTGAGTGGAATAGCCCCCGAGTCTAAGATAGGTAGCAAGGCCATATCGTGTTCGTACGTTGAGCCACAGGGCGAGGGAAGCGGACTTCAGGTGATGGTCAAGAACCTTACATGGGTTACTGAGGACATGATAGCCAACTCGCTGGCGACTGCCGGTGTCAAGGACGCCAAGGTGGTTGCAGCTGCGCCGTTCAACGTTTCGGGAACAGCAGCGCTTACAGGCATAATGATGGGCTTTGAGAAGGCCACGGGAGAGAAGCTGGATGTTGACGCCAAGGACGCGGCAAACAGGGAAATGATAACAACAGGAGAGCTCGGAGAGGACCTGGGCAAGGACAATGCCGTCAAGCTCATGAACGAAATAAAGCAGGAAGTTATAAAGAACAACCTCTCGAGTCCTGACGACATAAGGACAATAATACAGAAGGTTGCAGACCACTACGGCGTAACACTTTCCGAAGACCAGATAAACCAGATCATAGACGTAATGCAGAGGATAAGCAAGCTCGACATAGACATAAACGACATATCAAACCAGTTGAAGAACATGGGCGACAAGCTTCAGACGCTGATAGAGGAGAGCGAGGAGACAAGGAACATGCTCCAGCAGGTCCTTGACATGCTCAGCGGTCTGATATCAAAGCTCAAGTTCTGGTAAGATTATTCAAAATTAAATAAATGCACATATTAAATAGGCCCTCCGGATTTACATTAGATGTATTTCCGGAGGGCTTTTTACATGCTGAGCTAGAGCCCACATTTACTTGTTTTTAATGGTTTTCAGTTTTTTGTAGAGAGTGCTCCTGTCTATTTCTAGTGTTTTGGCAGTCTTCGTAATGTTGCCTTCGCATCTTTCAAGGCAATCATGAATAGCGATTTTTTCCCATTCCGCAAGAGACTGCATGTTGTATTCATATTGACTGCATAATGTGGCTTCTTCCTGCATGCTGTCTGAGCAGAGCCTGTAGAATTCGGCCGGAAGACCGCCGTTTACAACTATGTTCTCAATTCTGTTTTCAAGTTCGCGAACATTTCCCGGCCAGCTGTAGTTTACCAGCAGGTCGTAATCTGAAGAACTTATGACCGGCGCCTTGATTCCAAGTCTTTGAGACTTGTTCTCCAGAAAGTGATCGACAAGGAGGCCTATGTCGGTTTTTCTTTCTCTTAGCGGAGGCAGGTGTATTGGTATTACACTCAGTCTGTAGTAAAGGTCCTGTCTGAAGCTGCCCTTTCTTATCTCGTCTATAAGATCCTTGTTAGTTGCAGCTATGACTCGAACGTCTATAGGCATGCATCTTGTCCCGCCCACGCGCGTTATGCATTTTTCCTGGAGCACGCGCAGAAGGTTGACCTGCATATCCACTGGCATCTCTCCTATTTCATCAAGAAAAATAGTGCCTCCGTTGGCAAGCTCGAACTTGCCGGGCATGCCTCCCTTTTTAGCCCCTGTAAAAGCGCCGTCCTCGTATCCAAAAAGTTCGCTCTCTATAAGATTGCGGGGTATGCCGCCGCAGTTTATGGCAATGAAGGCCTCCTCCCTGCGTGAGCTCATGTTGTGTATGGCCTGCGCCAATATCTCTTTTCCCGTTCCGCTCTCACCCTGTATTAGTACCGTGGATGGTGTGTTCGATATCATCTTTGAGTATTCTACAACTTCCTGCAATTGTTGGCTATGGCCTATTATATCATCGAAAGTGTAGTATGCATTTTTGCCGGAGAACTTGTTCACCAGTTCGTAAACGTTTTTGATGTCCCTAAGCATAACAACGGCGCTTGTGGAGCCTCCTATTGTATATACGCTGAGGCTGAAGCTTTTTTTTCTGTTGCCTCTCACATGCGTACACTCTATGTTGCTGCAACTGCCGATTTTTTCTGTGGATGTGAAAATGTCGTTCCAGTCTTCGATTATATTCTCCATCTTTTTGCCGACCAGACCATCTTCTCTTAGCGAGAATATATCGAGTGCTTTGCCGTTGGCCGATCGTATTCGCCCCTTGCTGTCTATTAGGAGTATCCCGTAGTCTATAGTGTTGATTATGGTCTGGTTGTACTGGTGCAGTTGCAGGAGCTCATCCTCCGATCGCCTGATCCTGAACTCGTTTTCTATTGATTCGACGGCCGCAAATACAAGGCCGAGAGTATGCGGATGCACGAGGTTGTGAAGGCCGGTCATGTTCAGACAGCCTATTATATTTCCATCGGTGTCGCGTATTGGAGATGAGGAGCATGTCCATATATGGAAGATTTCGATGAAGTGCTGTTTTCCGGCCATCTGCACAGGACGGTTTTCATGCAGGCAGGTTCCTATGGAGTTTGTACCGCAACTGCGCTCGCTCATGTCGGTTCCAACGTGCATTCCCATATTCTGCGAAAGCTCTACTACGTTGTCGTCTCCTATCATAGAGAGTATATAGCCGTCCTTGTCTGTCAAATCAATCAGAAAGCCTGAGCCCTTGAGAAACTGGTAGAGAAGGTTCATGAATGGAAGGGCAATATTGACAAGATTCTCGTTTTGACAAAGTAGTCGCTCAAGCTGGTTTCCTTTAAGTATACTAAGCGGTCTGGGGATGTCCCTGTGTAGGCCCATTTCGATGCAGCGCCTGTGTGAAGCTTCTATTACAGGATTAAAATCCATGGAAGCACCTCGCTTTGCTCATATTATAACAATATATTAACAATATTCAACTGTGAATGTCAACGCAAACCAAAAAAAGAAAAGCATATTTAATGCATATATACGTATAAAACTGACATGTTGCAAATCGGCATAAGAACTGCTTTGCGAGTTTATTCTAATATTACCCTATCGGTTCAATATGCAGACGATGAATATTTATATAAAAAGTGCCTGCAGGTGCGTAGAAAAATCCAACATATGTAGAAAAAAGCCACATGCGTTGGCGATGGGATTGTAGGAAAAACCAACAATTTAAAAAATGATTCACTACAGTTAGTGAAAAAACTGACATTCAATTCTGGCATGAAATTTGCTCTATGTATAGGCAAGCCATAATTCATGCTGGCTCTATCGGATAGTCTCTACAAAACTATCTTGACAACCAAAAATTAGGAGGAGATATTATGAAAGGTTTTGCAATGTTAGGTATCAACAGGACAGGCTGGGTAGAGAAAGAAAAACCTGCTATAGGAGCATACGATGCTTTAGTAAAACCGCTTGCTGTTTCCCCATGCACATCAGACATACACACAGTTTTCGAGGGCGCTATAGGTGACAGGAAGGACATGATACTAGGGCACGAGGCAGTCGGAGAGGTGGTTGAGGTCGGAAGTCAGGTCAAGGATTTCAAACCGGGTGACCGGGTCATAGTTCCAGCGATAACGCCTGACTGGCTTTCGATAGAAGTTCAGAAGGGATTCCATCAGCACTCCAATGGCATGCTTGCCGGCTGGAAGTTTTCGAACTTCAAGGACGGAGTTTTTGGCGAATATTTCCATGTGAACGATGCGGACATGAACCTTGCATACATGCCTGACGATATACCGCTTGAAAGCGCAGTAATGCTTGTGGACATGGTAACTACAGGCTTCCACGGAGCGGAGCTCGCAGACATAGAACTTGGCTCCAGCGTGGCAGTAATAGGGATAGGTCCTGTAGGTCTCATGGCAGTGGCGGGAGCCAAGCTAAAGGGAGCAGGAAGGATAATAGGCGTGGGCAGCAGGCCTGTATGCGTTGAAGTCGCCAGGTTCTATGGTGCCAGCGACATAGTCAACTACAAGGAGGGTGACATAGTAGACCAGATACTGGCTCTTACAGATGGCAAAGGCGTGGATAGGGTTATAATGGCAGGCGGCGGAGCTGAAACTCTCGAGCAAGCTATAAAAATTCTAAAGCCTGGCGGAGTGGTTTCGAATGTAAACTACCACGGATCGGGAGAATATCTTTCCGTGCCGCGCGTTGAGTGGGGCTGCGGCATGGCGCATAAGACAATCAGGGGCGGACTTTGTCCTGGAGGAAGAAACAGGATGGAGATGCTTGCAGACCTTGTAAGGTACGGCAGGCTGGATCCAAGTAAGCTTGTTACCCATGTCTTCCATGGCTTTGAGCATGTGGAGGAAGCGCTTATGCTCATGAAGGACAAACCCAAAGACCTTATTAAACCAGTAGTAATCATTGAAAAATAATAAAAATGCTCAAGCTGCAATTCGGTGGCAGATGGTTTTGGAATTTGTGATTATCCAGGGAACTTTCTGCAGATGTTAACGTCTATATAATTGTATAGAACAAAACATCAAACAAAAAGGAGAAATTGACATGAATTTCAAAAAAAGCATAACGACAGGAATTGCAGCCTGCATGATATTTGGAAGTCTTACGGCATCACACGCAATTTACGATCCTAACATGGATTACTCGAAGCTGGATCCCAATATGCCCATGATACTTAAGGCGGATATTCCCATGCTCATATCGGAGCAAGGGGGAGTGGCTTCATATGCATCAGAAGCCTTTGCAATAGCTGGAGGGATAAGCATAGGCGGCGAGGAGCTCTCTGCAAAGGCAATCAAAAATGAAGATGGCACTATAATGATACCTCTAAGGGCGGTGGCCGAGAAACTGGGCTACGAACTTAAATGGAGCGGCAACGACAAGCCTATAGAGATTGTAAGAGGGCCGCAGTGGACGACGGTTACATTAGGCAAGAACAGCTACTTCTTTGCCAAAATGGCTCCTATACAGCTTAAAAGCGCGCCGGTGCTCTATGATTCGGCAACCTACGTTCCGGTCGAGTTCATAGGCGAAATATTTAGGACGGAATACAAAATAGGCGAGCAAGGCGCTATATCAGTGGAATTGCCGGGCGAGCAAAAATAACCATAGTTTGAATTGAACAGCAACACATGAGAACTGGGACTGTCCCCTTTATGACCATCAGGTCATGAGGGACAGTCCTTTTTTGTAAATTTTACAAGTCATTTACACGACCTTAATGAAAACGTAACATCTGTTCCCTATACTGATAGATGAATATACAAAATGGGGGGATAAGGCATTCATGAAATTGATTAAAACCAAAAGAATTAGTCCTAAAAGCATATTATCAAGGATGAAAAAAGCATGCAGCAAATTGACACGCCTTAATACAACTGCCAGGTTCTTCAAAAGCAGCGGCATAAAAAACAAGCTTATGGTGATTATACTTGTCTCGATGGTTTCTCAGCTCGGTTTCTTCGGATTTTTTTCGCAAAAGGCAGCCTTTGACCTGCTAAACGAAAAGCTGGCAGTGACAACTGAACAGACATTGACAGAAACAAATAAATTTGTAGACCATTTCCTGGGATCATTTGAATATGAGCTCACCACTATCAGCCGGAATCCAGCCATAAAAGATTTCGAACAGTCAGGAGGCGGGGATGTACTTAAAACTGCGCAAGAAGGAAATTCGAACCTAATGGCCATATACTTCGGAACAGTTGGCAAGCAGACATATCTTTACCCAGAGCAGAAGGTTCCGGATGGTTTCGACCCCACATCAAGGCCCTGGTACAAGGAAGCTGCGAAAAAAAAGGGGCGAGTAGTCTGGACTGAGCCATACAAGGACGCTTTCACAGGCAAGAGGATAGTCACGCTTGCAAGAACTGTTGAAAACCAAAAGGGAGACATAATTGGAGTGCTTGCCATGGACGTTGACCTCTCGCGCTTTTCGAAGATGGTCCTCGACACTAAAATAGGGAGGGAAGGCCATGTGTTTCTTGCAGATGCAGATGGCACGACCATAGCTCACCATAATGCGGAGCAAATCGGGAAGCAAACCGCTGCGGAAATGGGCATATGGGATAAAATGGATTCTGTCAAGGCGGGCTTTTCAAAGTACCGCGTCAATAGAGACAAAGGATTTATCAGATTCGCCACAAACAGGCAGACGGGTTGGAAGCTTGTGGCTGTTATGGATGAAAGGGAACTTCTTGCAGATACCAACATACTTAGAAATTCAGCATTTATGAGCATTGCGATAGGATCATTGGCAGCAATAGCGATGGCTTTTTACATAAGCAGGATGATAGCCAACCCATTGAGGACGGGAGTCTCTCATATCAAGACTATAGCCCAGGGAGATTTCACTGGAGAAGTGGAAAGTTCATATCTGCAAAGAAATGATGAGTTTGGAGAGTTGGGAAAAGCTGTTGAAACGCTGCAGACGAATCTCGGAGAGCTCCTTTTGAGTGTAAAGCTTTCTGCAAACACGGTAAGCAAGTCGGCATCTGCGCTTTCTGAAATATCCAGCCAGTCGGCAGGAACGGCAGATTCTGTGGCCAAGTCGATAGAGGAAATATCAAAAGGTGCTGAGGCGCAGGCTACAGACACTCTCAGAGGCTCGGGTAAGGTTGAGGAGCTCTCGGCCATAATAGAAGGAGTATCTGGCGAATCAAACAGCATAAAGCTTGCGGCAGAGGAAACGAGCGAGCTTGCGGCAAAAGGCGCTGAGATAGTAAGCGAATTAGACCAGAAGAGCGATGAAAGCAGAGCGTCGACAGAAGAGGTTCACAGCATTGTATCTGATGTGGCCTTTCATGCAAAAGGCATAGGCGTGATTGTTGACGCAATTACTTCAATAGCCTCGCAGACTAATCTGCTGGCTTTGAATGCAAACATTGAGGCGGCAAGAGCGGGGGAACACGGCAGGGGATTTGCGGTAGTAGCAGAAGAAGTGAGAAAGCTTTCTGATGAGTCATCGAAATCAGCTGAAAAGATAAAGGAGATTATAAGATTTATACAGGGCAAGACGGAGCTTGCGGTTTGTGCAATGGAAAAAGCACAGGCTGTCGTGAGGGAGCAGTCCAAGTCTGTTGACGAGACACGAGCAATATTTATGGAGATATCGCAATCCGTAGAAAAACTAAGCGTTAATGCTAACGATATTAAACGGGACAGCGGCGAGATGCTAAATGCCAAGAATGAGATAGTCGAGGTCGTAAGCAACATAGCATCAGCGGCTGAACAGACATCAGCCGCAACCCAGGAAGTGTCAGCTGCGACTGAGGAACAGCTGGCTTCGATGGAAGAGCTCTCGAATCATTCGTGCAATCTTGAAATGCTTTCAGAAGAGCTTCTGACAGCGTTGAAGAAATTCAGAGGCATTGACAATGACTAGTGTAGCTCTTTCTAGATGTAGAACATAAGGTAATTGTCACCCTTATGTCTTTCGGCTTCGCCTACAAGGTCAGCAAGCGTAACGCCATCGAGCACGCCTGCTATTGTGCTGTCGAGCTTGTTCCAGACTAATGCTTCCATGGACTTGTCTATCTCGACAGGACCGCTTGCAATTGAGCTGTCCGTTTTTTCAAACAGGCTGAGCTCTGTGGCCATGAGTATTTCGCCGGCAGTGATCTCGCCGGAAGCCTTTGAAAGTTGATATCCTCCCTGTGCGCCCTTGACAGAGTTTACAAGCCCGGCTCTTTTGAGAAGTGAAAAAACTTGCTCGAGATATATTTTGGAAATGCCCAACTTTTCAGCAATGCTTATAATTGAAACATACTCGCCGCTGCTGGCCACCTGGGCCAGACAGATCATAACGGCAAGTCCGTATCTGCCTTTAGATGAAATCTTCATATTGCGCCTCCAATGCATACCAATCATATATGTTTTATATTCATGATAATGCAAGCCGGAAGACAAGTCAATCCTCTAAAATGCCAAGTTGCAATAATACTGAATACTTGAATAAAATGAAAGTGTGCATAGCCCAATAGCATATGCAGCAACAATAAGAAGGAGTGCGGCAAATTCTGTAAACAGAATCTGCCGCACTCCTTTTTATCATATAAGATTGCATCGGCATTCTAACTGTGGTCGAATATGTCTCTGAACATACTGCAGAATTCTTTCAGATTGCCGTCGAATATCAGTAAGTTTATGTTCAGCTGCTTTGCCCTGTCCAGAACTGTCTTCTTGGCAGGAAGCGAGGTGGCCACGAGTATCTTTATTGAGGATGTGCCGCCGATTTTGAAAGCCTCAGTCTCGAGCTCGTGGAGCGTGTCCTCATCATATCGGGCTGAGTCCTTGCAGGATATTGCCACGAGACGGCCTTTGTATACTGCCATTACGTCAATCTCGTTGGAGAGTGGCGTGTCTGACTTGTCCCAGAAAAGTGTAACACCGCTTTCGACATCGTCCATTATCTTAAGGTGCTTAATAGTGCTGTAAGTCAAAGCCTCCAGCCATGAGCCGTATGTCATGACATAGTGCTTGAAATCGAGTGACTTGAAGTTGAGAAAATATTTTGACTTGCCCTGCTTATCCATTTTTATCAGTTTGAACCTGTGGAGTGCGTATATATATTCAAGCAGGAGACTCTTGTTCTTGGGATTGAGGTTTTTCATGTCTGCAAGCACACGCGTTTCCTTGTCGTTGTATCCGAATGTCTTGAAAAGCATCTTGGACTTAATGAGTCTGTTTATACGCAGCCACTTGGAATAGTTTTGAATCTGCCATGATAGTATGTCGGATATTTCTTCGCTGTCGAACATGGCTGTAGACTTGTGGTAGACTACGCCTCCTTCGCTCTCTATGAAATCCTCAACCTCGAAGCTTACATCCTTCATAGGCAGCTCGCTGCATGTCCCGTTTTCTATCATTACCGCCCTGTTGTCTCTTTCGGAGAATATGAAAACGGGGTATTTCTTGTACGAAGCTTCCTTTAGGAAGGCTATGGCCACCGGATGTCCGTTGGAGAGGTCGAGCACCAAGTCATTCCTTGCAGCCTCTGCTATGTGATTTAGCGTGTTGTTGATTGCGCTGCAGCTGTAGCAGTTGACTTTAATATCCTTCACGAAAAGCTTTGGGTAGGTGTTGTTTAAAAACTCGCTTATGTCAGTCAGGTCGTACAAGTCGCGCTTGCTGCCGGAATGTATAAGGTATACTCCCTGAGGCTTGAGTTTTTTTATCGCCACGAGCAGGGAAATGTTTCTTCTGTTCACTAGTCCAACTATTACACTCATGTCATCACCCGCATTCTTGTATGATTTATTGTGTGATTTTTACTGCCTCTTTTTTCGGATTTCATCTACGAATTCCAGAACCGCCTGAAGCTCTTCGTCACTCATATCGGAAAGGTTTAGTATTCCGCGGGCTGAGCGAACCGTCTGCTTGATTTTATTGCCTATGAAGTAGGTCGCTATTGTACCTGTGAGCATTCCGGCAAATCCAATGCCCACAACCATCTGCATAACGGCAATTAGCCTTCCGTATGAAGTTACCGGAGCGATATCCCCATAGCCCACGCTGGATATTGTCACAAAACTCCACCAGAGGGCATCCTCGAAGGAGTGTATTGTAAGGCCGTACTCGAAGTGGTATATGCCTATTGCTCCGAATATTATCATGGCTATTGTGATGTATATGACGTATATAAGCCCGTTTGTGTAGACGAAATGGTTGATGTTGAGCTTGAACCTTTTGGCGACAACAACAAACCGGAAGAGCTTCACAAGCCGCAGCACTCTCAGAAATCTTACAACCCTGAATGCCCTGAAGAAGGCGTTGAAGGGTATTATGGAGAGCAAATCGGGTATGTTTTTTCGAACAAACAGCTTTTTGTCTTCGGCGGCGTATAGTCTCGCCAAATAGTCCATGGCGAATATTATTAGTATGACAAGCTCTGTATAGTAAAACTCGTTGTGGCTTACGTGCATGTTGATTTTGCCGGTTAGGTCAAGAAACGCTATCACAACGGCAATCAGCGCCAGCAGAGCCATGAAGAGCTCGTAGCCCAGGTGAATCCTTTCCTTGTTAAGCGGTTTATTCTTCATATGCCCTCATCTCTACTTTGCGTTTCCGTCTTCCTGCCAGATTCCAAACACATTGCCCTCGGTATCAGTGCAATTCGCCAGATAGCCCCAGCCCGGTACGGTCATTTTTGGAGTCAGCAGTTTGCCGCCCCCGGTTACGATTTTTGAGCAGTACTCTTCTATTGAATCCACTCCGATGTAGCAGGTGATCCTCTGCTCGGGAGCTCCCCTGAGGCCGAGACCGCCGCCTACTCCGGGTGTTCCGTCGAGGCCCGTTGTTTCGAACAGGTAGTAGTCCGGCATGCCGGGTGAAAAAAACTTCCATCCGAAAATTTCTTCGTAAAACTTCTTTGCCCTTTCGGGTTTGTCAGAAGCTACGTCTATATGGACTATAGTTGCCATAAAATCACTCCCTGTTTTAGTATTTACAGTAAAAATACCCGCAAAATGAGGAATATAATCCAAATAAAAAAACTATGCCGTATTTTGAGTGGCATAGTTTCAAGATAGCCTTGCTGTGATTCGAGATTGCTAGGGATTGCAAGCTTTGCATGGCACGTAACCAGAGTTTATCGCGTCTTGCCTGTGGGAAAACATCACTCTGTTTGAAGAGCTTATTTTCTGCGCCCATTCGCAGTCGGCGTCATGGAACTTCATAGAATTGGAATTGCCAATGAACGCATATACAGCTTGTGCTGGCGCAGCAGGCGAGCCAGAGGCCGATGAAGCGCTGCCTGAGCTGTTTGCACCTGAGGGAGCTGTCGCGCCCTCTCCCCAAAATCCCTTCTTGAGCTCTCTGGCTTGCTTTTCGAGAGCCTTGAAATCGTCTACATATTTTACATTCGGAGGAAACGTGGCTATCTTGGCATAGCCCTCTGACAGAAGCGTCTTGTTGTACATAACACCGTCTATCCACACATAAGCAAGCATCCTTCCGTACTTGTCGCGCTCCTCAACGTCGAACTCCAGCTGAACGCTTCTTCCTTCGAGCTGCGACTTTGTGAAATCGGAGGCTATCTTGCCCTCTGGCGTGTTTCTGGACTCGTCGGGATGCACGCTCTCAGGAGTGTCTATGCCTATCATTCTGACCTTTTCAGCTTTGCCGCCGAAGTCTACGATTATTGTGTCCCCGTCAACAACGCGCAGCACCTCGTATGCTTGAGAGGCTAAAGCGGCATTTTGCCCTGCTTGGGCTGAGCCCTGCACAGACTGGCTGGTATCTTCGGTTGCCGCATCTCCTGTGCCTATAGAGGCTTCGTCCTGTTGCTGGCTCTCTTCTGATACCACGTACTGCTCCTGACTGCCGCTGCAGCCGGAAAACAGAATGCTTAAAACCAGAAGGGTAGTCAGCAATAATGAATTAAAACGCATATTTTTGAAAAAATACATAAATCAACACTTCCATTTCAAAGATTTGCGCGGCAAGCTTATCCGGGATGCCGTGCATTTTTACATAAAAAAATTATACAGCAAAACAAATGATTTCGCACAGCTTTTTAGTCGGCTGCCATGCATGAAATCAGTTTTGCAATGGGATTTGCCAGGAATAAGGTTTATAATAGATGAGTATCTGGATTGAAGGGAGCTGATTGCCATGGAATTCACAGTTGAATATAGAAACAGAAGGTCCTTTGAGCTAAGAGTCGAGCCCCCTGGGATTGTTAAAGTTGTTGCGCCCCAAAATGCCAGGGAAGCCGAGGTGCTTGAGCTGGTAGAATCAAAGGCTCAATGGATAAATCAGAAGCTTTCAGAAATAAGAGAATTGGAATCCAGAAGGTGCAAACGCGAATACAAGGACGGCGAAGGCTTTTTATACCTTGGCAGGAATTGGCCGCTTGAGGTGGTGCTTGACAGAGGCATTGCCAAGCCTTTTGTAAGCCTAGAGGGCGGCAGACTCCGCATCGTGTCTGTCAGGCTTGGCCAGGAAGAGCTGAGGGCTGTGCTGGAGAAGTGGTATAGGCAGAGGGCGGCGGAAAAGATTAAAGAGCGCCTGCGCCATTACAGCACAATAATCGGAGTGGAGCCCAATGCAGTTAGGATAAAGAATCAAAGGAAAAGGTGGGGAAGCTGCAGCTCTAGGGGCAATTTAAACTTCAACTGGAGGTGCATAATGGCCCCGATTGAAGTGTTAGACTACATAGTGGTGCATGAGCTGTGCCATCTTGTGCATATGAACCATTCAAGCAAGTACTGGGCGCTTGTAGGGCGCATAATGCCGGACTACCAAAATCACAGTGATTGGCTAAGACTCAATGGGATAAGCATGGAGCTTTAGAATAAAGCCAACAGAAGAAACAAGGCCAGGGACACTTTCAAATGGGAGTGTCTATTTTGCGCGGTAAAGCGAAAAAATAAAATAAATTGTATGGTTACAAAACAGGTTTGTTGTTTTTGTGGTGAAATCATATTGCCAAAACACCCCTTGCGGTGCGATAATTGAGAACAAGAAAAGCACTTACGTGGAAATTGTATCAATACACTATATAGGGGGAAGTTGAAGATGAACAACAGATATGAACTCAACAAGAATCTTGCACAGATGCTAAAGGGCGGAGTAATAATGGACGTTACAGACGCGGAGCAGGCTAAAATAGCTGAGCAAGCGGGCGCATGCGCAGTAATGGCTCTAGAGAGGGTTCCGGCAGACATAAGAAAGCATGGCGGAATAGCAAGAATGTCTGATCCAAAGCTTATAAAGGAGATACAAGCGGCCGTTTCAATACCTGTCATGGCAAAGGTGAGAATAGGACACTTCGTGGAGGCTCAGATACTTGAGGCCCTGGAAATAGACTACGTGGACGAGAGTGAAGTCCTTACACCCGCAGATGACAAGCTTCACATAAACAAGAAAGATTTCAGCGTGCCGTTCGTATGCGGAGCCAAGAACCTTGGAGAGGCTCTGAGAAGAATAGGCGAAGGCGCTTCGATGATAAGGACTAAGGGGGAGCCGGGAACAGGCGACGTTGTTGAGGCTGTAAAACACATGAGAGCCATGACTTCTGCAATAAACAAGGTTGCTTCTATGGGAAAGGAAGAGCTTATGAACTACGCAAAGGAAATAAGCGCTCCGTATGACCTTGTAGTATACGTGCATGAAAACAAGAGCCTTCCGGTAGTAAACTTTGCCGCAGGCGGAATAGCAACTCCGGCAGATGCGGCCATGATGATGCAGCTTGGATGCGACGGCGTGTTCGTAGGTTCTGGCATATTCAAGTCGGGAGATCCTGCGAAAAGAGCTCAGGCAATAGTCAAGGCGGTTACAAACTACAACGATCCTAAGATGCTTGCGGAGCTTTCTGAAGATCTTGGAGAACCGATGGTTGGAATCAACATAAGCACAATGCCTGAAGAAGACAGAATGGCAGGCAGGGGTTGGTAGGCATGGCGGATCGCAAGGACTTGAAAATAGGCGTGCTCTGCATGCAGGGTGCATTCCGCGAGCACAAGAACTCGCTCGAGAGGCTGGGAGTGCAGGTTGTGGAAATAAGAAAGGCATCGGACGTTGAAGGGATAGACGGCATAGTACTTCCAGGAGGCGAAAGCACTGCAATAGGCAAGCTCATAACAGAGCTTGGCATAAAGGAAAAACTGCAATCAATGATAGAATGCGGAACGCCAGTGTGGGGCACATGCGCCGGCATGATACTCCTTGCAAAGAAGATATCAGGCCAGGACAATGTACACATGCCTGTAATGGATATAGAGGTCATGCGAAACGCCTACGGAAGGCAGCTTGGCAGCTTCAATGTGGATTATGTTATGGCGGGCGTAGAGGGTGAAATCCCAATGGTGTTCATAAGGGCCCCTTATATAAAGGAAGCAGGCAGGGACGTAGAAATTCTTTCAGTAGTGGAGGGAAATGTTGTAGCAGCAAGGCAGGGTAACATGTTTGTGACTTCTTTCCACCCGGAGCTCACAGACGACCTAAGGACTCACGAGTATTTTGTCGACATGGTGAGTGGTATTAAATAGCGTATAGATCAAAGTGCAGAATAATCAGCTCGGAGCATGGCGGGCAGATTGTTCTGCACTTTTTGTATGAGTACTCCATATATGCAATCTATCACTCAAGCTCAAGGTAATCTACATAGGCTGCATATGTCTGTTCCTTTATATATTCATGCAAATACCTGCTGAGCATGGCCAGTGTGCCAAGATCCATCACATCAGGAAGCTCATGCCTCCTGAAATATTTTGATATCCCATTGAACAGAGACTGGCACCGCATGTTTTCCTCAAGAGCGGAATTGAAAATTATGTCTTCATCCAGCTTATACTTGCTGCAAACTGCATACCTTGCAGAATCCTGGGCTTCTTTTGTGAGGGTTGAGAAGATGCTGCAGACTATGTTTTCCACAGACTTGTTTTTATAAAAATGGGTATCATCCTCGTATGTCTTCTCATAGTCAATCAGCAGGTTGATTATTTTTGGAAGCTCTTTTTTCAAATTGAAGTCGGCCAGAGTATCCTGCTCATTCAGTCTGCTTACTATTTCCTCGTCGGTTAAGACACCGTACATATTCATCAC
>Ga0228536_1000304_pt1 | contig 108695 bp, 93 predicted proteins | sample SJ1Smetagenome_FD_168611 | JGI IMG/M metagenome (GOLD analysis project Ga0228536, IMG submission 168611) | Enriched culture of PCE-dechlorinating microbial communities from Ithaca, New York, USA - SJ1.S | ecosystem: Engineered > Modeled > Simulated communities (microbial... > Unclassified...
TTTACTACACCCTTCATTCAGCAAAAACGGTGAGCACTAAATCCCAAAGGGACCGGGTCCGGGACGACGGAAAGAAGAATTATTCCCTTATCGCTCATACGAACAAAACAATTGCGACACAGTCTCTAAAGCCGGAATGACATCAACGAACAACGTTCAAGCGGCTCAAGCGATTCAAGCGGCTCAAGCCGTCTTTATAACACTTCCTCCAGACTCTTCCTCACTGCCTCCCAGTTCACGATATTCCAGTAGGCCTCGACGAACTTCGCCCTGTCGTTCTTGTAGTCGAGGTAATAGGCATGTTCCCAGACATCGATGGCCATGAGAATCCTGAACATGGGATAGATGTTGACGTTGTGCTTTTCCACCTGCATGATAAGAGGTCTGTTCGTCAGTCTGCAGAAGGTGAGGGTGGCCCACCCCGAGCCCTCGACGCTCATGGCCGCCTGGGAGAAGATCTTTTTAAAACGGTCGAAGGAGCCATATTCCCTGTCGAGGAGTTCCGCCAGGGCTCCCGCCGGTTGGCCTCCGCCACCCTTGCCGGCAGGGGCGAGGTTTTCCCAGAAAATGTAATGGAGGAGATGACCCCCGATATGGAAGGACAGTTCCTTGTACGTTGCCTTCGTATCGAAGTCGGCGTTGTCGGCCTTCGCCTTGTCGAGCCTCTGAAGGATGGCGTTGGCCCCGTTGACGTATGCCGCGTGGTGCTTGTCATAGTGCAGTGTCAGGAGATCTCTTGATATGTATGGCGCGAGCGCGTCATAGCCGTAAGGAAGATCGGGTAAAGCGTAGAGTTTTTGTGCGTCCATCTCGTTACCTCCTTCTTAATTGTTCTTACGGGTTTGCCTGTCCGTTCCTGTATCGAATAGAACCTGTCACATATATATGAATTGTACCACGTAATCCGCCGGGAGGGCATATGATGGCGGCCTTCTTCGTTGCATGACCGCGTCCTACGGGAAGCTTCCCTCTTTCCTCGAGAACATCTGACACTCCATCCCGGAGTTGGAGAACACCTCGCGGGATGGGATGACCCGGGACTTGAACCCCATCGCCCTGCACCCGTAAGGGAACGATTTGTCATAGGTAATGTAGAAATGAACACAGGAATGACACCTGATACCCCCCGCCTCGCCCCGCCGCCCCCCACGAGCGTCTGACTCACCGTTCATGCATCGGCCTTTCCGCTGTAATGAGAAAATGAACAACGTTCAAGCGGCTCAAGCGATTCAAGCTGTTCAAGCCCTTCGTCTTGTGTTTACCGGGGTCCCTGGAAAGAGCTTATCCTGCGGTCTATCTCCCTTTCCTTCCTGTCGAGGTCGTCGCTCTTGGCCTGGAACTGCGCCTGCTGGCTGGCAAACCTGTTCTTCAGGTCGTCGAGGCGCTCATTGAAGTATCTGACATCGTCATTGAATCTGCCCATCTCCTTCATGCAGTACTGCGGGTTCTTGCCATACTTCTCACCCGAGCACTCCTCGTAGAGGTCTGTCTGCTGCATGTCGAGCTGTTTTCTGAGCCGGTCCAGGGGTTTGTAATATTCGCCGTGAAAGTTGCTTTGTTCCTGGAGCAGTTTCAAACGGGCCGCCCTGATCTCCTCCTTCTCCTGTTTGAGCTTTGACAGCTCTCCCGACTGTTGCACTGCCGCGGCGGAGGTTGATCTGGGTTGAGCTGCCGTGTCGGGCACGGACGCGAGAAGGCACAGGAGCACCAGGAAGACGGGGCACGCCAGGCGGCATATGCGTGGCCACGGTTCTCTTGCAGCCTTGTCTGTCCTGATTGGTCTCATATGTCTGCCTCCTCGATGGTGTTCCGACGGGAAGAAATCATCCTGACTGTATTTTCCTATAGCCGGCGGGTCTATTGCAAGAAGATAATAAGACCCACGGGCCGGGGGCTCATGGGTCCTGTCTTCCGGAAAAGCGTGTGCTGCTAAAGCCTGAAGCGGTTCACGATGCCCTGGAGTTCCTTTGAGAGGCTGGCCATCTGGGAAGCCGCACCGGCATTGCCCTGGATGTTCCTCGCCGTCTCCTGCATGGCCATCGATATCTGGTGGATGTTGTTTGTTATTTCATTTGTGGTTGCCGTTTGTTGTTCCGATGCGACCGCTATCTGGTTCACTTCGGCGGCGACGATGCCGATCTGCTCCAGGATATCCTTCAGGGCGATGCCGGACTTGCTCGTCTCGCTTGTTCCGACCTCCACCTCCTTTACACCCTGCTCCATGGAGGTGACGGCCGATTTTGTCTCGCTTTGCATGGACTGGATGGTTTTCTCGATCTCCTGGGTTGCGTCTGTCGTTCGCTCGGCGAGCTTCTTTACCTCGTCGGCGACAACGGCGAAGCCACGCCCGTGTTCTCCGGCCCTCGCCGCCTCTATTGCGGCGTTGAGTGCGAGAAGGTTCGTCTGGTCGGCGATTTCGTTGATGAGCTCAACTATAACGCCGATCTGGTCCGAACGCTCACCGAGCTTCTTGATGATCTCGGCCGATTCTTTGACCCTCAGGTTGATCCTGTCCATGACCTCTTCGGTGTCTCTGATAATGGCGCCTCCCGATACGGCGGAGGCGTTGGCCTTTTCCGAGCTTTTGGCAGCCTTGACGCAATTCTGGGCGATCTCCGTCGATGTCGTCGACATCTCTTCGCTTGCAGTGGCCACGTTGTTGATCTGATTCGCCGCCTGCTCGACGCCCGTTGCCATCTGACCGGAATTACTATCTAGGGTATCGGCGGCGGAGGCTACCCTGTTGCTGCTTTCCGCCACTTTCGTGACCGTTTCATGGAGGTTTTCCACAAAGGAATTGAACTTATCTGCCATCCCTCCAATCTCATCGTTGGACTCAATGTCGATCCTCCTGGTGAGGTCTCCGCCCGATATCTCGCCGATGACCTCGACGGTACGCTTGATGGGGTTGAGCACGAAACGCGTGAGCGTGATGCTGACGAACAGGGACGCCACAATGGCCACGATGATGACGATCATGAAGACCATGACGACCCTGTTGTACGTTGTGAGCGACGCATCGTAGCTTTCCCGGCCGAGCTTGTTCTCCAGGGCGAGAAGCTCCTGAAGGGACTTGTTGAGATCGTCGAATCTCTTGTCCGCCTGAAACATCAGCGTTGTCGCCAGGCTGAAATCACTGCCGCACATGTCTATGACCTTGTCGACGGACTCCCTGTAGGCCTTCAGGGACGTCAGGGATGCGGCATAGAGCTTCTTCTGTGCCTCCGATATCCTGCCTGATACCCGGGTTTTCTCCATGAGAGCGCCCGTTTCATCTATTGTCTTGAAAACGTGCTTCGAAAGCTTTTCGACGTTCTGCCTCAGAAAATCGGCGCTCGACCAGCTGAGCACCTTGTACGTGTTCGAATGGACTTCCTTCATGTCGTTGACCATGGTTGAGACTGTCTGGTAGCCCTGAAAACGGTTGCCGTAGATCTCGTTTATCGTTGACCTCTGACTCGCCATCCCTATAAAGGAGATGATTCCGAAAACCACAAGGAAGACAATGACGGTGAGTGGAGGCAACAGGAGCTTCTTCTGCATCTTCAGGTTTGAGATCATCTTTCTCATCATTCCCCCCTTGCGCCCGGAAGAGACGGGAACCATCGGTCAGGCCCCCGTCCCCTCGGCCTGCTATTTGTAGGCTCCCGCGCAGAGGATGATGTCGCCGGAACGGACGAAGTACGTCGTCTTGGGTTCGATCTTCTTCGTTTCAGGATTCAGGTACTTGTAATCGACCCACCCGCTGCCCTTCGTCTTCGCCTGCTCTATCACATCCTTCCTGAAGAACTTCCCGTCAGGATCGGGAACCTCGAGAAGGTTCTTGCCGATGATCTTGGGGTTTTTGGGATGTGCAATGACCGTCGCAGTCATGTCATAGGCAAAGACGTAGAGCTCTCCCTTGTCGAATTGCCCCTTGGGTTTGCTGATCTCTGCAACGGTCTTATCTTTGCCGTTTGCCTTGGCGTAGGAGACCGCCTTGTCGACGAGGGCCTTTGCCTCGGCGGTGTTGCCGGCAGCCTGGACGTGGCCGGCCATGACGAAACATGCCAGTGCGAAGAAGACTGTGCATACCACTAAGAAACTCATCCTTTTCATAATTCCTCCCTCCATAGATTTGTTGTGTGTGGACATCTTTTGGCCGGCGGGATGGTTACCTTCGGCCGCTGTCGATGTTTATCGGACTATCTCAGGATATTCTTAAGAAAATTTGTCGTGAACCTCATTGTTTGGGGCCGGGCAGACCCCGCCGGGAGGGGGTTCGCAAATCGCGGGTTGGGTGTATACTATAATGATCAGGTAGGACATTTCATCCGCCAGGAGGTGGACCATGCCGGTGCGAAGGTTGAAGGAGTTCCTTGACGGGAACCATGTAAAGTATGTTACCATCGCTCATTCTCAGGCCTTTACCTCCCAGGAGATAGCGGCTTCCGCGCATATCCCGGGAAGGGAACTGGCCAAGACGGTGATGATCAAGGTGGACGGGAAGATGGCGATGGCCGTCGTCCCCGCGTCACAAAAGGTGGATCTCAGTCTCCTCGAGGGAGTGACAGGGGGACAGAAGGTCGAGCTGGCAACGGAGGATGAGTTCAGGTACAGGTTTCCCGAGTGCGAGATAGGCGCCATGCCCCCTTTCGGGAATCTCTACGGGATGGATGTCTTCGTGGCCGAGGAACTTGCGAAGGACGAGACCATCGCCTTCAACGCGGGCTCTCACACGGAGCTCATAAAGCTCGCCTACAGTGATTTCCACCGTCTTGTCATGCCGAAGACGGGGAAGTTCACGTTGCGGAGAAGGTTGTAGGAAGAGACGGGGGACGGGCTGTCGTGTGCGGGAGGAAGGAAAAGATGCGGCAGGGAAAGGACGAATGGGCGATTATCTCGACGTAAGAACCCTGGCTTTTGTGTCGGCCCTCATCAGCGCCGTTCTCTGTCTTCTCATGGTATACATCTATGTTGCCCGGAAGACATATCCCGGTTTCGGGTCCTGGCTGAGCGGCGTATCCTTCCACGCGGCGGGGATGCTGCTGTTGGCCTTGAGGGGTGATATACCGGATATCTTCTCGGTGATAGGCGCCAACCTCTTTCTTGCCCTCTTCCTTGTGTTCCTGACGCGCGGCACCTCCGCCTTTGTCGGGGTGCCTCAGAGGACGCTGGTGCAGGCCTCGTCGATGATGTTCCTTGTGGCCGCGGCGTTCTATTTCACGTACGTCACGCCCAGCGTGAGCAGCCGTATCGTTCTCTTCTCCGCCATCCTTGCGGTCTACGGCGTTTGGCTGGGATGGGTCATCGCGAAAAGGATACCCGTCCTCCTCCATGGCATGAACTGGTTCCTGATCGTCGTCGTAGGTATCTTCGTGTGCGGGCTTGTCGCGCGGATAATACTCACATTGCTTCTTGAACGGGACACGGACGAACTGATGTCGCCCTCCCTTGTGCAGGGGACAAGCCTTGTTGTTTTTGCGGTGCTGGACGTGGCGTTCATCCTTGGCCTCGTCATCCTGAATTTCCAGCGCGTCGAGGATGATCTCATGAGGTCCATGGATGAGATCAAGACCCTGAGGGGTATCATCCCGATATGCGCGTCATGCAAGAAGATCCGGGACGATCAGGGCTACTGGAAACAACTGGAGGCCTACATGCGGGACCATGCGGATGTCACCTTCAGCCACGGGATCTGCCCGGAATGCAGGGAAAAACTGTATGCAAAGCTTGATACCGGGACGAAGGACGCTTTCGACGGAAGCAAACAGGGACCGCACGACGAATAGCCTGTTCCCGCATGATCCTTTTCACATTGCGACCGTACCTTGACTTGGTTCCGGGCGGCGGATATACATCTAGAGACGGGTTCAAGAGTTCAAGAGTTCAAGAGTACAAGGGTTCAAGGGTTCAAGGGTTCAAGGGTGGAACGGTTCGGGGGAATGAGGGGGGTACGTATTGAACCGTTGGGAGCCAAGGTGAAGTTGTTGTCGAGAGGGAGCGAAATATGAAAGATGAGTATCTGTCGCGCGTGTATGATGCGCTCTTCCGGCCCGAAAGCATTGTTGTCGTGGGAGGCAGTGAGAGCCTCAGCAAGCCCGGGGGAAAGGTGCTCGCAAATATCGTCGAACATCACTACCGGGGAACCCTCTGGGTGGTCAATCCAGTCAGTGGCGAGGTCATGGGGGTGCCCACCTTTCCTTCGGTGACGGACCTCCCCGGGGTTCCGGAGCTCGGGATCATTGCCATCCCGGCCCGGTTCGTGGCGGGGGCCCTCGATGAGCTCGGCCGCAAAGGGACAAAGGCCGCCGTTATCCTTTCGGCCGGTTTTGGAGAGAAGGGAGAGGAGGGCAGGCGGGAGGAAGGGCGCCTTTTGGCCATTGCCGATGGGTTTGGGATGACGATCGTCGGTCCCAACTGCTCCGGGTTCATGACATCCCATTACAGCGGGAAGTTCGCAGGTATCATCCCCGAGCTGAAGCCCCGGACCATCGATTTCATCAGCGGCTCAGGCGCCACCGTGGACCTTGTCATGGAGCAGGCCGTCCTCAGGGGGCTTACCTTCTGCAACGTTGTGAACGTGGGGAATTCCATACAGACGGGCGTGGAGGACCTCATCGCCCTTTATGACGAGAACTACGATGTCGAGGGTTCCCCCATTCTTATGCTCTACCTTGAATCCTTGAAGAAACCGGCAGCTCTCCTCAGGCATGCGCGCAGCCTGACACGGAAAGGGTGTGCCATCGTGGGCATCAAGTCGGGTGTTTCCGGTTCGGGCGCAAGGGCGGCGGCAAGCCACACCGGCGCCATGGCCACCGACGACAGGGCCGTCGATGCCCTTTTCGACAAGGCGGGCATCATCAGGGTGAAGAGCAAGATGGAGATGATCGATGTTGCCTGTGCCCTTCAGGGTACCGGTGGGCGACTGAGCGGCAACCGTGCTTGCGTCATCACCGATGCCGGCGGCCCGGGTGTCATGCTTACCGACGAGCTGGAAAGACAGGGGTTTGTCCTGCCGGTGCTCGGGGAGAGGACCCGTGAAAGGCTGCACGGGATACTTCCCTCCGAGAGTTCCGTTCTCAACCCCATCGACTGTCTTCCATCGAGGACGGCGGACCAGATAGGGGAGATATTCAGAATACTCGCCGAGGAGGAAAAGGACAGTATCGATGTCATTGCCATCCAGGTGGGGAACCCCGGCATGTACCCCAACAGGGAGATATACCATGAGGTCGCCCGGGCGATGAAGGCCTCTCCCATCCCGGTCCTCCCCGCACTCAGTTCCGTCACGACCTGCACGGAGCCCATCGCGGAGTTCGCAGGGGGCGGCAACTTCTCCTTTCCCGACGAGGTGAACCTGGGGAGCGCCCTGGGCAGGGTGCTCCATCGCCGTGCGGTCTTTGAGGTGTCCGGCGCTCTGCGGGACTACGACCCCGCCGGCATAGGGAAAGAGTTGGAGGGACATAGCGGCGTGCTGCCGGCGCGAAACGTGACGGAGGTCCTTAAGAGGGCGGGTTTTTCCTTTCCGCCGCAGGCAGAGGCCGCGTCCCTCGAAGAGATGACTCAGGTTTCTGAGGCAATGGGATATCCCCAGGCTATGAAGGTCCTCGGGCCCTTGCACAAGAGCGACCTTGGCGGTGTGAAGCTCGGTATCGCGGACGCCGCCGCTGCAAAGAAGGCCTGGCATGACCTGATGCGCATAAAGGACGCACGGGGCGTCCTCGTCCAGCCCATGGTGGAAGGCACGGAGGTCATCCTGGGCGCGAGCCGCGCCGGCGAACTCGGCCACCTTATCATGTTCGGGCTCGGCGGGATATATACCGAGGTGCTCGGGGACGTCACCTTCGCTCTTGCGCCCCTTGCCAGGGAGGAATGCCGGGGGATGGTGAAGGGCATTCGTTCTTACCCTATCCTTGAGGGCCTGCGGGGTCAAAAGGGGGTCTCCGTGGAGCGTCTCGCCGACTATCTGGAGCGTCTCGGCCGTCTTGTCTTCGATTTTCCCGTTATCGGCGAGATCGACATCAATCCCCTGAAGGGCAGCGGCGGAGCGTTGTATGTCGTGGACGCGCGGATAGTGCTGCACAGCGCGCTGAATTCCTGAAAGCCGTTCTGAAACAAAGAAGGCCGGTCCCCCGTGACAGGAGACCGGCCCTTGGTATATGTCGTGAAGTTCTAGAGTTTGAAAAGAAGGTCCGTGTATGTGGGAACAGGCCACGTATCGGCAGGGACCATCATCTCCAGGCTGTCCACGTCGCCCCTTAAGGCCTGCATTGCCGTGAAGACCTTGTCGCGGTAGGCTTGAGCCTGTTTCACGGTGTCAGTGGTGGCCTGCGCTTTTTCGACGGCTGCTTCGAGCTTGCCGAGGTTCTTGTAGGCGGATGTGAGGACGGCACCCAGTCTCTTCAATATGTCTTCGGGGATGGCCGCAGGCCCCTTGACGGATTTCAGGTCGTCGATGGAATCGGCAAGGAAGGTCGCATATTCGAGGGCAGCGGGAATGAACTGTTTCCTGACCATGTCGATGGCGACGTGCGCCTCGATGTTGATTTGCTTTGCGTAGGTCTCGACGTAGATATCGTAGCGGGAATGGAGTTCCTTGCGGGACAGGACATCATACTTTTCGAAGAGCTTGAAGGCCTTCTCCGACACGAACGCCTTGAGCGCGTCGACGGTGTTGGCCACGTTCGGGAGGCCCCTCTTCTCGGCTTCCACCACCCACTCTTCGGAATAGTTGTTTCCGTTGAAGATGATCCGGCCGTGTTTCTTCCATGTGTCCTTTATGATCGTGGCGGCCTCGGCATTCTTGTCCCTGGCCTTTTCCAGCCTCGTGGCGATCTCGTCGAGGGCTTCGGCTGCTATGGTGTTCAAGGCCACATTCGACCCCGCTATGGACTGGGCGGAACCTACCATCCTGAACTCGAACTTGTTGCCCGTGAAAGCAAAGGGCGAGGTCCTGTTCCTGTCGGTGTTGTCCCTCGGTATCATGGGCAGCGTATCGACGCCGACGTTGATGAGTTGCTCGCCCCGTGACGCTGTCTTTTCGCCTTTGGCGATCTTCTCAAGTATCTCCGTCAATTCGTCACCCATGAAGATGGAAACGATGGCGGGCGGCGCCTCGTTGGCGCCAAGACGATGATCGTTCCCGGCGGTGGCGCAGGTCGCCCTCAGGATATCGGCGTGCGTGTCGACGGCCTTGATCATGGCACAGAGGAAGAGGAGAAACTGGACGTTCTCGCTGGGAGTGCTGCCAGGCTCCAGGAGGTTCTGGCCGTCGCTGGTCGAGAGAGACCAGTTGTTGTGCTTACCCGACCCGTTGATGCCCGCGTAGGGTTTTTCGTGGAGAAGGCAGACGAGGTCGTTCCGGAAGGCCACCTTCTGCATTGTCTCCATGACGAGCTGGTTGTGGTCGGTTGCTATGTTCGTGGTGTCGAAGATGGGGGCCATTTCGTATTGGGCCGGTGCGACTTCGTTGTGCTTTGTCTTGGAGGTGATACCCATCTTCCAGAGTTCGATATCAAGGTCGTGCATGTAGTCCGAGACACGGTCCTTGATGGCGCCGAAGTACTGGTCTTCAAGTTCCTGGCCCTTGGGTGGAGGTGCTCCGAAAATGGTACGTCCCGCCAGAAGCAGGTCGAGGCGTTGCATATAGTATTCCTTGTCGACGAGGAAATATTCCTGCTCCGGGCCCACGGTGGACGTCACATTCGTGGATGTCGTGTTGCCCAGTGCCCTCAGGACCCTCAAGGCCTGCCGGGACAGGGCCTTCATGGAACGCAGAAGCGGGGTCTTCTTGTCGAGGGCTTCTCCGCGGTAGGAGTAAAAGGCTGTGGGGATGGTGAGCGTCACGTTGCCGCTCTCGTCTTCCTTGAGGAAGGCGGGCGACGTGCAATCCCACGCGGTGTACCCCCGTGCCTCAAAGGTGGCCCTCAAGCCGCCGCTGGGGAAGGACGAGGCGTCGGGTTCACCCTGGACGAGCTGTTTGCCGGAGAATTCCATGATGATGCAGCCGTCGGGTGCGGGGGAGATGAAGGAATCGTGCTTCTCGGCGGTGATTCCCGTCAGGGGCTGAAACCAGTGGGTATAGTGTGTCGCACCTTTTTCGATGGCCCAGTCTTTCATCGCATTGGCCACTACGTCGGCCACGTCGGGCCGAAGCGGGGTGCCCTGCTGGATCGTCTTCCGAAGGGCCTTGTAGACCTCCTTCGGCAGGCGCTGTTTCATGACCTTATCGTTGAATACGTTGGATCCAAATATTTCTGTCAGTTCCATTTTAATCCTCCTCACAAGTTGGACCGGACAAAGCCGTATAATAACACTTTCCATCTATCTATGGAAAGGTCTGTTCAGTCCTTAAACATTGACTTTGGGTGAACTTCTTTGTTCGGTATACTTGCTTAAGCCCTCGGGGCCGTTGAGGGGAACACATCAATGTGCGAAAACAGTATAATATCACACTATCGAATTTACAAGTAAATTGTCAGCGACCCTGGTAAGGCATATCCTGCCGGGGCATGATCCGGTAGATCCTGTCGTCGCCTTCCCCCGGCCGGCCGCGCCCATCCCTGTTGCTTGTGAGGAAGTAGAGATAGCCGTCGGGTCCCTGCACCACGTCACGGATTCTTCCGTAACGTCCTTCGACGTCACCCGCGACGAACCATCGCTCTATGGCCTGAACGGCATAGCCGTCTCCCTCCCTCCTGAGTTTCACGCGGATAAGGGCGTTGCTCCTCAAGGTCGCGATGAAGAGGTTATTCTCGAGGTGGGCGAGCGGTCCTTTCCCGTAGAACGTGATACCCGCGGGCGGGGTTGCCCTCCTCCAGACAATGATGGGATCCCTGTAAGGCCTGACGGATGGGGCTCCGGCAACCTCGGGCCATCCGTAGTTGCCGCCCCTGACGATGATGTTTACCTCGTCGTTGCCGAAGACCAGGGCTTCGCCCGAGGGCCCGTGCTCGGACGCGAAAAGCTCCCCCGTGACGGGGTGCCAGGCAAGACCCTGGGGATTACGATGTCCGTAGGACCAGACCCGCGAATTGAAAGGGTTGTCGCGGGGAACATCGCCCTCGGGGGTCACCCGGAGGATTTTCCCGTTAAGCGAATTGAGGTCCTGGGCGAGCTTTCTTTCGTATTTCTCGCCCGTGCCCACGTAGAGCATGCCGTCGGGGCCGAAGGCGATCCGTCCGCCGTTGTGGTTCCTGGCCCCCGGTATCCCGTCCACGATAATTCTGTCGAGGCGCCCCGTGTCCCCTTCATCCTTCAGGCGGACAACCCTGTTCATCGTCTCGCCCTTCTGCACGTACGTGTACATGGCATACACGTACGGCTCTGCCGGGAAGGCCGGGTGGAGGGCAAGACCCATCAGGCCGCCTTCGCCGGCGCTCCGGACATCGATCGTCGCCCAGGGGCGGGACTCGAGGATGCCATCCTTGATGAGGCGTATCCTGCCGGGTCTCTCACTGACGAGCGCCCTGCCGCCGGGGAGGAAGATGAGCGACCATGGCACCTCGAGGCCCGCGACCCACGGCCTGGCAACAACGTTGTCCCCCTCGGGGAGGAACCTGTCCTGTACCGCCTGGGGGACGGGACCCACCTGCAGGGCGGTTGCCTGTGGTGCCGCCGACAAAAGGACGCAGAGGACTACGAGCAGGATACCGGCACACCGTGCGGGCATAGATCCACCTCCGGGCTGTGATGAAAGCTGGTTACCTGTCTTGCCTGGCATATAAGGTAATGATAGGGAGGACTGGTCGATGTGTCAACCGGTCGGGTCGGACCAGGGACAACTAGAAAAAGTTAACTGCACACGATTATAGTGCATAATAGCACTATTAAATAGCACGATAGTGATTCTATGCAATAGATACTTTCGGTTCTTCCCCGTGCCATTAATAATAGGGAAGTTGCTCGTCGAAACGTTCCTTGCCGTTCCTGTACCATGCGGCGACGTGCTTGACGGCCTCGACGGCCTTCGTCAAGGCCGCGATGTCGGAATTGAACCCCTGGTGAGGCTGGACGTAGATGTTGGAGCTTCTGTCGATGGACTTCTCCACGAGGGCCTTCGCGGCCAGAAGGTTGGCGTCGGTTTCCCCCGGCTGCCCGAGCAGCAGCGCCGAGAACTGCGACTCGCTGCTGAAGACGTCAAGGCCGATCCCCGTTATCCTTCCCGAGCGGTAGAGGTCGAGGAGCGCCGATTCGGGGGCGATCTCCCCGCGGGTCACGTTGATGAAGATGAGGTTTTTTTTCGCCTGAGAGAGATACTCTTTCGAAAAGTAGCCCACATTATAGAACCTGCTCTCCGGGTTTCTCGTCAGGTTCATGGCGTTGACGATGATGTCGCTCGACCGGATGGCCTCGTCCTTCGAAACGAACCGCACGCTCCCGCTGTAAAGGCTGTCGAGTTCCTCCTGCCTCACGTCGACACCCTGAACGGTCAGGCCGTTGGCCTCGGCAAGCTCGTATGTCCTCTTGCCTATCTTGCCGACGCCGAAGACGGTCAGAGTCCTGTTCCTGTCGAGTTCCATAAAGGCCCGGGAATCCTTCCTCTCGAAGGTGACCGTGTTGAGGGAGTAGTGGTTGAGCTCGCCCGCGGCGGCATAAAGGAACTTCATGGCCGTCTGGGCGACGGCATTCACGCAGTACTCTCTCAGAGAGGCGATGTTGACCCTGTCGGCGAGGTGCTCGAAATGGTCATACCCGGCGCTGCGGGTTATCACGCTCTTTCGGCCTCCTTCGATATACGGCGCGGGAAGAACGGAATGCGTCTTCGTGGTGACGATCTCCGGGAGGATCGTCCCGGGGTTGTCCCTCACGTATTCCTGGAGGTTCTTCGGGGTGATGAGGAATCTGTGACCTTCGGGAATCTCTTTCCGGGTGATCGCCGTGTGTATCTCCTCTTCGAGGTGCCGGGCCTCGGGCCCCAGGGCTTCGAAATGCATGATGTCGTATGGACTCGTCTGTTCCTTCACATGTGCTCCGTTGAGGATTTATTTGGTTCCAGCGTATCCATTGTCTCGCAATCGTTGTGTTTTTTCAATCTAAATCGGGCGGTGTTTTTCCTTCCCACCCGTTCCCGATTCCTGCTATAGTACTGCAGCGACATCATAGGGAGAAAGGTAATGAAGACCATCATGTTGCTCACCGTTTCCAACGTGTTCATGACATTTGCCTGGTACGGCCATCTGCGGTACAAGAACTCCGCTCTCTGGAAGGTGATACTTGTCAGCTGGCTCATCGCCTTTGCCGAATACTGCTTTCAGGTCCCCGCGAACCGCATCGGCCATTACCAGTTCTCGGCGGCGCAGCTGAAGATCATCCAGGAGGTCATAACCCTCATCGTCTTCGCCGTATTTTCTCTGCTGTATCTCAAGGAAGAATTCAGATGGAACTACCTCATCGCCTTCGCCCTCATGGCCGGGGCGGTGTTCTTCATGTTCAGGGACTGAGAGGCGGTTCAAGAGTTCAAGAGGAAGACGACGAAGGGGGATCGGCTGTCGACACAATTCGTACACCAGCCGAAGGCATCCGGCCCCCTTTTTTCTTTATACTCTTGAACCCTTGAACCGTCCTCTATTTGTCTTCCGTGGTTATTACTATTCGCCAGTAGCTGTCGTAGAAGGGGAGGGTCTTCCAGACGGCTGATTTTCTGACGACCTTTTCCGTGCCGGGTTTGACGTATCGATAGGTTGCCGTCCCCTCCTTTTCTTTGACGATGCGTTCTCCCATTTCGCGCAGTTCATGGAAGCCTTTGTATTCGGTACTTTTCAGAACGTTGAGCCTGGCCTGGGTGGGGTCGGATGCATAGACATTGGTGCCGTCGGGCTGGAGGATGACGATGCCGGTGCCAGTACCGAGCTTAACGTTCTTGAGACACTCCTGCACCATGACCTCCGGGGATATCAACAGACTTACAGAGCCGGCAAACTCTCCTTTCTGATTGAAGACAGGGTATTGGACCGCTATGCTCTGCAGTCCCTCGACTGATGTAAAGAGTTCGCTGAAAACGGGCTTGCGGGTCTTGTGGACCTTAACCACTACGGCATGGTCTTTTATGTTTGCGCCTTCATGCTTGCGGTACTTTTCGGGCTCGATGATCTCCATCACACCCTTCGCGTTGATAAAGGCGCAATCGATGGAATAACCCTTTCCGGAACAGAGATCGCGCAATGCCTGTCTCATGTCGGCGCCGGGCGATGGGCCCTCGCCGACAGCCTTCGCTGTCTTCGAAAGGTCGGCATCGATCTTCTTGAACGCTGCCGCTGTTCTCGTCGATACATCATCAAGCAGCGCCTTTGCTGGGTCTGCGGCGAGGCACGCAAGAGAAAAGATGGTGCTCAAAAAGACCGCTGATATGCCCAGGATGGCTTTCTTCATTTGTATTCTCCTTGTTATTCTTTAATTTCCTCTTCGTCGGCGAAGAAATTCCTGCCATGGACGTCGTCATGGCAGTAGGTGCAGAGGTTCTCCCAGTTCGACCCGTCGGGCGGGTTATTGTTGTGGTTCCCGTCCTTATGATGCACGGTGAGGAGGTGCCTGTCGGTGTGGTCGAATTCCCTGCCGCACCTCGCGCACATGAGGCCGTACATCTTCAGCGATTGCTCGCGGTACTGTTCGTTCTTGATGTCCCTGTCCCGGGTGATCTCCCTTACGATGTCCCGGACAGACCCCGTGATCTCTTTCTTGACGGGCCGATTCGACCTGCGGACTGTAAATGCTCTGCGTTTCATCGTCTTTCACCTGGAAGCGCCCACGGGTCTGCGCTTCGCGCAAACGGGCACACGGGCACACGAGGAAGAGTCTTGTTGACCGGTCTCCTTGTCGCCCGGACCATACACATCAACATATTGTACCTTTTTTTCATGAAAAGGCCATAAGAGTCTGTTGTTCTTACCTCGTCCGCCCGTTTGCGCGTCAGCGCAGACCCGTATGCCCGTCCGCCCTCAGGGTTTTGGCGATGTCCTCCACCAGCGGTTTCGACCCGACGTAGAGCGCTGTCCTTTGATGGTGGTCCTTCGGTTCTATGTCGAGGATCGGGGTGCCGTGCTCGTCAACGGCGTGACCTCCCGCCTCCCTGCACATGAAGGCCACAACGGATGCCTCGTACATGAGGCGGAGTTTGCCCTCGGGCCTCAGCTTTTTCGGGTCGGGGTGGTTGACGATGGCGGGATACATGAACATTCCTCCCCTCGTGAGGATCCGGTGGAAGTCGCCCGCGAGTGCCCCGAGATAGCGGAAAGTGTACTGTCTTTCATTGTGTCGCACCCATTCGCGGACCTCCTTGCGGTACGTATACCGGTTCGTGGCATTGAAGGACAGCTCCCACGTGTCCCGGGTGTCGGGCAGAATTATCCTGACGGGCCTGACATAGTTCATGGTCTCGTCGATTTGGAAGCGCCATGTTCCCGCTTCGCGGAAGGCGATGGTCAGAGAACCGGTGGGGATGACGAACATGCCGGCGGCGATGTACTCTTTTCCCGCTCTCAGGTGAAAGTCCTCGGGACCGTCGAGGTTGCGCTTCGCTATGCCGAAGAGAAAACCCACGGGAAGACCGTGGGCGACATTGGATGAACCGTCGAGGGGATCGAAGTAGACAAAGTACCGGCCGCCTTCCTCGTTGAGGGAGATGATGTCCTTTGATTCCTCGCTGACGGCCCGTATGACCCTGTCCGTGGTTTTCAGGTAATGGATGATGATCTCGTGGGCGATATCGTCCATTTGCATCACATCTTCTCCCTGGACGTTCACCTTGTCGGCGCACCCGAGGTTTCCCTTCAGGGCTCCCGTAATATAATAGTGTTCGATACGCTTTGCCGCACTGATAATGGAGTCCATAAGGATGAGAAAGTGATAGGTCCGGTTGTGCCTTTCCTGATGGTGGAGAAGGAAGTTCATGAATGTCTGTTCCAGTTGCATGCGTACCTCTTTGCGGTGATTTGCCGGATGCGGCGGATACCTGTGAAGTATATGTGTTTTCGGGCCGGCAAGTCAAAGGATAATAAGCCGTCTTTTCCTTGAAACCTTGGTCGCAGTCCGCTATTATCGTTTTGTCTGGGGGAGTGATCACCGGAATTCGTCCCGACGAAAGGAGGTTGTTCGATTATGAAAAAGGGTCAGGCACCATTTATGCTCTGTTGCTTCATTTGCGTTGCCCTTCTTTCGACCCTGATGGCCGGCAATGCCCGGGCCCAGAGGGTCCCGTACGAAAAGCCGAAGATGACGAAAGGCCCTTCCTCACTGGAAGTCGTTCTGGAGCCGTACCTCGAGAAATACGGTTTTCCGGCGCTTGGCGCTGCCGTTGTCAGGGACGGGAAGATCCTGGCGATGGGGGCGGTCGGCACGAAGGCCGCGGGTCAGCAGATCCCTGTCGCGACGGGGGACCGTTTTCACATCGGCTCCGACACCAAGGCCATGACGGCGCTTCTTGCCGCAATGCACGTGGAAGCGGGCAAGCTTCGCTGGGATTCGACGGTGGAGGAGGTCTTTCCGGAGTTGAAGAAGACCTTGACCGCCGGCTGGGGCCAGGTGACGCTGGAGGCTCTTCTCTCCCATACCAGCGGCATACCTGCCGACGACGGAAGGTTCGGCAGGCTCCTTGGAGAATCCTTCGAACAGGGAGATCTGGATCTCAGGGGATTGCGCTACTGGATGTTGTCAAAGTTCGTCGCTGAGCCCGTCTCGGCCGCGCCCCGGAAGCAGTTTGCGTATTCGAACATGGGGTACATGATAGTCGGGGCCATGATCGAACGCGTCGCCGGCAGATCCTGGGAGGAGCTTCTGCTGGAGAAGATATTCGTACCTTTAAGACTTCGCAGCGCCGGATTCGGCCCTCAGTCGACGGTGGGAACCGTCGACGCCCCGCTCCCGCACAGGATCATTGACGGCAAGGTAACGCCAATGCTTGCCGGGCCGAACGCCGACAACCCTCTCGTTCTGGGACCGGCCGGCACCGTGCACATGTCCCTGCAGGACTTTGCCAGATGGGCCATCTGGAACCTGGGAAGGGGCAAGCGCGGGCCCGGTCTTGTCCGCGCCGAAACGCTCGCCAGACTCATGACCCCCGTGATCGATATCCCTCCCGGGAAGGACTCTGCCCCCGGGACGCCCTCAGGGGGACGTTATGCGCTCGGCTGGGGCCAAAAGGAATATCCCTGGGCAAAGGGCCCCTTTCTCTGCCACGCCGGATCGAACGGAATGAACCTTGCCCATATCATTCTTGACCCGAAGAACGATTTCGGCATGGTTCTTATGACGAACATCGGCGGCAAGAAAGCCGACGAAGGGTTCGGTGCCCTGGCGGAAGATCTTTACAAGAGATACGCAAAAGAATAAGAGCGGGTATCGGGTGATGGGTGATGGGAAGAAAAGGGCTGGAACCGTTGGAGCCGGAAAAGAATGATGACAGAGATTCTTCCCGTTGCCTGTCACCCGCCTTTTTCCCTGTTTTTTTCAATATTTTTGTGGTAATATGACCCAAGCTGCTTGGATCCTCTCAGCTTTGCCATGACCGAACAAGCGAGAAGAAATGGTCGAATGCCGGGTGGGCAGGAGCGGTGCAATGTTATTATACGGAGAGTACATGCAGAACACGAGATTCGAAAAGTTACATCTGTCCAAAATGGTACAAAAGGCTCTGGACACCATGGGTTTCAGCGAACTGAGCCCGATCCAGGAGCAATCGATACCCCTTGTCCTTGAGGGTATGGATATCATCGGTCAGGCACAGACCGGCACGGGGAAGACAGCCGCCTTTGGTATCCCCCTCATCGAGCTTCTCGACGCGAGAACGAGACAAACCGACGCCCTTATCCTCTGTCCGACCCGTGAACTGGCAGTCCAGGTTGCGGGTGAGCTCAGAAAACTGGCGCGGTACAGAAAGGACATCATTATTATTCCCGTTTACGGGGGACAATCCATCCGGACCCAGATCACAAGCTTGAAGAAAGGAGTCCACATTGTGGTGGGGACGCCGGGCAGAATGATCGACCACATGAGGCGCAGGACGATCAAACTGGGGACCGTTACGAAGGTCGTTCTCGATGAGGCCGACGAGATGCTCAACATGGGTTTCCTCGAAGATATCGAGACCATCCTCGACGCGACATCCCCGAAGCGGCAGACCCTTCTGTTCTCCGCCACTATGCCGGAGAGCATCAGGAGGCTTGCCGCCAAATATCAGAAGAACCCTTCCATCGTGAGAGTCGTTGGTGAGGAGCTTACGGTGGCGGAGGTGGAGCAGAGTTATATAGAGGTGCGGCCAGGCAGGAAGCTTAACCTTCTCCGGAAGGTTGTCGATACCTACAGTTTTTCTTCATCTCTCGTGTTCTGCAACACCAAGAGGTGTGTCGACCAGGTGGCCCGCGACCTCAAGGCCCTGGGTTATGACACGGAGGCCATCCATGGCGACCTGGCGCAGGCCCAGAGAGACCGGGTGATGTCGCAATTCCGGAAGGGTCGTTCGACGATTCTGGTGGCCACTGATGTCGCGGCCCGAGGAATAGATGTTAGCGGGGTCGAGGCCGTCATCAACTATGACGTCCCCCGCGATGACGAGTATTACGTCCACAGGATAGGCAGGACCGCCAGAATGGGAAAGAAGGGTCATGCCTTTACCCTTGTGCTTCCCACGGAGATGGGCAAGCTCAGAGACATACAGGCCTACGCGAAGACGGAGATAAAACGCCACACCCCCCTGTCCCCCGAGGATGAGTTCACCATGGCCGTAAAGGTGGTGAGCAAACGGCGGACCACGTACAAGCTTTCGGGAAGGGGACATTTCAGAAGATCCTGACAAAGGAGAGGGGGATACCATGCTGGTAGGGAAGCTATTGACGGGCAACCGTGAGCGTCTTGTGGTGGAGGTTCTCGACAAGTACAAAGGCACGAGGTCCATCGATTGCAGGATCTACAAGGTTTTGAGCGATGGTGAGCTGATGGCGACGGCGGACGGTGTTACCATAAGTCCCGAGCAGGTTGGGAGTCTTGTCGATCTCCTGCAGGAGGCGGTGAAGAAGGCCCGGGATAAGGAAGGGGCTGCCCGGAGCTGATTTTCCGACGTACGATTCAGAATACCTGACGCGCAACAACCAACCTGCGTTACGGGAACATCCCCGGGAGGCGCGTCGTAACCCGGGTCCGCCATCGGCCCCCTTGACGAACATCACGATTTCTTTTATTATTCCACTATTATCCCATGCATTTTTGTATCTTTGAATTCACGGGTCCATAGGATGCAAGGTGAAATATCGTTACTGGCTTGTTCTCTTCCTGTGCGTTCTTTTCCTCTGTTCGGTGCTTTTTGGCCTTTTCTATAAAGAGGCCAAAAGGAACGCCATCGATGACCTGAACGATCAGCAGCTTCTCGTAGCCCGGCAGACGAAGAAGGGTATCGAAGAGTTCTTTCGTTTCCATACGGGGTTACTTGTCAGGAATGCCGCGCAGAGACACATGGCTCGCCCCGACGCAGAGGGCAGGATGAACATGGAGATGCTGTACAAGGCCCTGTCCGACAGCGTTGTGGCTATTACCAGGGTCGACGCGGCGGGCCGTATCGTGTATACAGTTCCTTTCAACGGGAGGAACATTGGGAGGGACATCTCTCATCAGTCCCACATCAGGGAAATCACGAGAACACACGAACCGGTCATGAGCGATGTCTTCACGGCCGTGCAGGGATTCAGGGCCGTTGCCCTCCACGTGCCTGTCTTCGAGGGAAGGGTCTTCAGGGGGAGCCTGGGTGTTCTCATCCGCTTCGAGAGCATCGCGAGGGGTTATCTCGAGAACATACGGATCGGCAGCAACGGATATGCCTGGCTTGTCACGAAGGAGGGAATAGAGCTTTATTGCCCGGTCCCGGGCCACATCGGAAGATCGGTGTTCGAGAATTGCAGGGACTTTCCCTCCATTATCTCCATGGCACGGGAGATGACGGAAGGGAGGCAGGGAACCACGACGTATCTCTACGACATGATCCGGGACAGGAAGGTGACGACGGAGGTGAAACACGCCGTCTATCTGCCCATCAATGTGGTCAACACGTACTGGTCAATCGTTGTGGCCACGCCCGACAGGGAGGTGATCGGGGCGTTGGCGAGGTTCAGGACGAGACTGCTCGTCATCTTCGGGATACTCATTGTTTTCGGCATTCCCTCGTCCTATTTCGGTGCCCGGGCCTGGAAGATCCTGGCGGAAGAGAAGAAGAGAAAAGTGGCCGAAGAATCTCTCAGAGAGAGTGAGGAACGCTACAGGACCCTCTTTGACACCTCCGGTGACGCCTTGTTCATTATCTCAACCGACCTGACCCCCATCGATGCCAACCCCGCGGCGCTGCGAATGTTCGGTTTTTCCGGCAGGGAAGATTTCATGAGCCACACTGTGGCCGACGGGTCACCGGAGTGCCAGCCCGACGGCACCCTTTCTTCAGTCAAGGCGGTGAAAATGGTAGGTATTGCCCTCAGGGACGGATCCCACTTTTTCGAGTGGACCCACAGGAAGACCGACGGGACGGAGTTTCCCTCCCACGTGCTGCTTTCCAGGATGCCCTATCAGGGGAGAGAGGTTCTCCAGGCATCGGTCCGGGACATCAGCTCGCAGCAAGCGGCCGAGAAGAGCCGGCTGGAAATGGAAAAGAGGATCCTTCACTCACAGAAGCTTGAGAGCCTCGGGTCGCTGGCGGGAGGGCTGGCCCACGAGTTCAACAATATTCTCACCGTCATTCAGGCGGGTCTCGAGATCGTGCGGATGGAGGCGGAGAGGGGGCTCTCCGTTACGACCTCCTATATTGACGGGGCCCTTGACGCGTCAAAGAAGGCGGCCGATCTGACCGCGAAGATGCTGGCCTACGCGGGCAAGTCCGTCATTTCCGTGAGGAGGAAGGTTGATGTCAACGCGGTCGCCCAGACCGGCCTTGCCCTGTGCATGGCTTCGGCCGGAGACAACATTGAGATGTGTTTCAATGGAGCGGCGGACCTGCCCGGTATCAACGGTGATGTCAACCAGATCCAGCAGGTGGTCATAAACCTGATCACAAATTCCCTCGAGGCCATAGGGTCGATGAAAGGATCCATTTCCGTGAGGACCAGTGTTGAGGATTGCGATGAAGAGCGTTTGAAGGCAAATGTGGTTGAGGACAGTCAGTGTGTGCCGGGACGCTTTGTCTTTCTGGAAGTGGCCGATTCGGGCTGCGGCATCGATGAGGCCGCGAGGAAGCACCTGTTCGAACCCTTCTTCAGCACGAGATTCCTGGGCAGGGGCCTCGGGTTGCCGGCCATACTGGGGATAGTCCGGTCACACAGGGGCGCCATCTTCCTAAACAGTGTCCCGAACAGGGGAACGACGGTCCGGGTCCTGTTTCCAGCCGGGGAATAGGATCATCACGCCTTGCGCAGTTCCCTGAAGATGTCCTGGTATCGCATCTCTTTGTTGGAGAGCCGCGTGAGGGCGCGGATGACCCTGGCTCTCTTATAGAAGAAAGACGGCGACGCGTAGAAGATGTCAAAACACCATCGTGCGTAGCCATAGTCCTTCGTGACACGCTTCGTCACTTCCTTTGTGTATCTCCGGGACAGGCGGCCCTCTTTCCTCAGTTCCTCGAGGACTGTCCCGGCGGCGATGGACGCGCTGAGCACGGCGTAATATATGCCCTCCCCGCTGAAGGGGTCTACGAGGTGGGCGGAATCCCCGACAAGACATATCCTGTGTGTGTTCATGGGTCCGGAATCCCTGCAAAAGGGTATGAACCAGCCTCTGCGCTCGCCCTCGTCAGCATCTTTCAGGAAATCGAAACGGTCCCTGAAACGGCGGTACAGGGAGACCAGCTCGGGCATACGTCCATGGGTGGTGCCTATGCCCACGGAGAAATGGTCCTTCTTCGGAAAGACCCAGCCGTATCCCCTGGGTATAAAGCCGAACCCGAAGACCGCCCTGTCGCCGAATTCATCGAGAATACCTTTGTCGCGGGGATAGATCTCCGCCTCTAGGGCAGTGCCGCCGTAGCCTCTTCCGAGGCCGGCACCGCCGGCAACGACGCTTCGCGCGCCATCGGCACCGATGACGACGGGGGCCGTGATCTCATCACCCCTTTCGGTAATGACGGTCACGTTCCTCGTGGACTCCCGTACGGAGACGACCTTTGTTTTCTCGACAAGGACCGCTCCCGCATCGGCCGCCTGTTTTACGAGATGATGGTCGAACTCGCTGCGTGACACCATATCGACCTCCATGCCGTCGGGATACCAGGTGCAGTCCTCCGCTTCATCGAGGCTAAGGAAGGTTATTCCCCTCACCGTCCGTTCGACCACCCCGTGATGGTCGAAGTCCAGAAGACGCCGTATCGCCGGGGTGACGCCACCTCCGCACACCTTGTTTCTGGGAAAGGACTCCTTATCGATGAGGAGGGTCTTGAATCCCTCAAGCGCGCTCTTCCGGGCAAATGTCGCACCGCCCGGTCCAGCGCCAACGATCACGCAATCGTATCGATCCATAGTGAATGACAGTTAACAGTAATGACCCGAAATCAACCCTTTTCTATGCAACGATTATAGTGTACCGACCGTCCTATTTCAAGAGATTAGTCAGAACCCGGGCGAAGCCGGTCAACCGCGGTTCGGATGCATCAGGTGCATTTTCAATGCCCTGGCGATGGGACACTGACATATATTGCAGAAATGAGCAATCCCTGACACATGCGTCAGTGTGATTCTGTCGTATGCGATAGGATACGGTACCCCTGATTGAGATAACTATTTGATAAGAGGGAATAATCACCTCTGGCACATCCTTTGCTTCATTCTATGGAAAGGTGTCGGTTCTGAAGAGCCCCTGCAGAGCCGTGAAGTTGAGGAAGGTAGTCTTTCAGCATGTTTGGATATGCGTTTCGAGCGGACAGGAGGATGTCATGGCGAGAGCGTGGTCACTTCAAACAGTCACAAACCTGAAGTTCAGAGAGCTGGAAAAAACACTGATCGAGATCTTCGGCTGTATCCCCGTGGATTACAAACGGGTCATAAAACTCGATGTAAGAAGAGGAACGCCGATGGTTCAGCCCGAGTCCGCTCTTGGCATCCAGGAAAAGGGCATTGTGGAGATCTTTGGTTGCATGCCTCACGATAAGCATGTTATCGACTTCGACGTGGACAGGAAGAAGAAGGTTATCGTCACAGTCGTCCGCGAAGAGGGTGATCTTTTCCACCATAGTGTGCCGTGCGCCTGATTGTGTGAAAAGCTTCACATAATTCATTGACAAAGGCGGCCCGTTCCGTTAGAATTGTGTGCCAAGATTGGCCCACTCGACGAAGCCTGGCTTGGCAATCCCATACACACTAGACCCCGCATCGGTATACAGCGCCGGGGTGAATAAGGAGTTAAGATGACAGAATTACGAGACGGTAATGGTTTAGCAGCCGCCGAAAAACTCTACACCCAGTACGGGTCCAGAGCGAGAGAGCTGAAAGCCTCGGGGAAGAAGATCATCGGATATCTGTCCGCCCTTGCCCCGGTGGAGATCATGACGGCCGCGGGTGTTGTGCCCGTCAGACTCAAAGGCAACGTGTCCGAAGCGATCTCCAAGGGCGATGCGTACATGGAGTCCATCGTCTGTCCCTTTGTGCGGAATGTCTTCGATGCCGCGGTCAAGGGTAAGTATGATTTCCTCGACGGCATGGTCCTTCCTCACCAGTGCGATTCCATCGACCGCACCAACGAGACCTGGAGCTACACCCTGAAGCTCCCCTACTGGCATTTTCTGAATGTTCCCCACGTAACGGACGATCCTTCGATCACCTTCATGAAGGAGATTCTGCGGATCTTTATCACCACCCTGGAGAAATTCACGGGAACGAAGATCACGGATGAAGCCATCGCGAACGCCGTGAAGGCCCACAACGAGAACAGAAAGCTCATGAGAGAGCTTTACGATCTCAGGAAATCCAATCCTCCCCTTATCTCCGGCACGGAGATGATGAAGGTTCTCGTCGCGGCCATGAGCCTGCCGGTCGATGAGTCGAGTGCTCTCATCAAGGCGGTGACGAAAGAGGTTAAGGAGCGGAAACCCGCGGCAGCAAAGCCGGCAGCGAAACGCATCATGCTGATCGGTGACCAGATAGATGACGTTGCCGTCATCGACGCCATTGAATCGGCCGGTGCCTACCTTGTCATGGAGGACCTTTCGATCGGCGCGAAGATGTACTGGGAAGACGTCGACGCCACGGCAGACCCGGTCCAGGGCATCGCGGAGCGTTACCTGAGAAAACTGAAGATACCGACAACCTTCGTTGGTTCGGCGGATACCTATGAAGGCATTCTCGACGAACGTTTCGGGCAAATGAAGAAGTACGTAAATGAGTTCAAGGTGGACGGAGCCATCCTCTTCATCTACAAGTATTGCGACCCCTACGGATTTGAAGTACCGGCTATCAAGAGCTACGTTGAAGCGGCGGGAGCGTCTGTCCTCTACCTGGAGGATGAGTATTCCACATCTTCCCTTGCAAGGGTGAAGACCAGGATCGAGGCGTTCCTCGAAATGATCGCATAATTGAGAGAGAGGAGAATCACATGGCTGAAGAAAAAAAAGGAAGAGCAGTTGCAACGTCAACGGCAGCAAAGATACCGAAATTTGTACGGGGCAACCTGTCTGCAACATTAAAGGCTAAGGAAGAGGGAAAGAAAGTGGCCGCCGCCTTCATCGCCGACGGTCAGGACGAGATCATGCGGGCGATGGACATCGTTCCCGCATGGGGCGAGAGCTTCTCCGGGGTCTGTGCCGCGAAACGCGATGCAGAGAAATACCTCCAGAAAGCGGAATCGGACAACTTCTCCCGGTCCCTGTGTACCTACGCGACCTGTAACATCGGCTTCGACATGATGCGCGAAGAACTGGGCGGGGTTTCGCCCGAAGGCGCCCCCTGGGGCGGCATGGCAAGGCCTGACATGATGCTCGGCAACGGCCAGCTTCTGTGCGACCCGCGCTTCAAATGGCCCCAGGCCACGCAGCATTACCAGAGGGATGTTCCCGTCTTCGTGACGAACATGTATTATCCGCCGTGGGACCCGAACGTAGACCACCACGACCAGGAAGCCATCTACGTGAAGTATGCGACCGAGGAACTTCGGGAGACCGTCAAGTTCTGCGAGAAGGTCACGGGCAAGAAGATGGATTGGGACCGCCTTGCGGCGACTGTTGAGCTCTCCGACAAGACGTGGGACCTCTTCATTGAGACTTACGAACTGCGGAAACACATACCGACGCCGATGGACACCGGCGACGCCATGAACACCATGGTTCCCCTTACTTTCAACCTGGGAACCCAGGAGGCCTACGATTTCTACGTTGACCTCAAAGCGGAGTTGGAGCAGAAGATCGCCGACGGAGTGGGTGTTGCCAATCCCGAGAAATACCGGGTCATCTGGGCCGCAGGCCTGCCGAGCTGGTTCGCCCTGGGAGATTTCCAGTACTTTAACGGCAAGGGCGTTGTCTTCCCCGTGGAAGTTACCTACCGCGGCTGTGAGAAGATCGAGCGTCTTGACCTGCCGAAAACGAATGACCCGTTGGAACACATCGCCTGGAGATGGGTGAGATACTGGACGCACTGGTACGATGCGGCAAGAAAGCGCCCGGGCTCAACCCCGAAGGTAGAGCGGATAATAGAGTATATCGAGGATTACAAGTGCGACGGCGCCGTGTTCCATTCCGCCTTCTCATGCAGAAGCTGGCACGCAGGCATCATGCAGCAGGCCGCCACGCTGAAGAACGTGTACAAGGATATCCCCATACTCATCATGGAGGGCGATATTGTTGATATAAGCTCCTACAACGAGGCAGACACGCACAACAGGATCGATGCCTTCATCGAGACCCTCGCGGCCTACAAGAAGAGACAGGGCTAAAGCTTAAGGGCTTCTCGAAGACCGGATAGGAGCAGTACCAGATGGATTACTTTGCCGGTGTCGACATCGGTTCCACCATGACAAAGGTGGTGATCGTAGGCGACAGGATAGAAGCGTCGCTCATAGGGCCCACGGGCCCTGAGCACCGGAAGCTTGCAAACAGAGTGATGGAGGAGGCGCTGCGTCAAGCGCGCCTCCCTTTTGAAGATCTGTCATACATAGTTGCGACTGGATACGGCAGGATAAACGTTCCCTTTGCAGACCGACAGATCACCGAGATAACCTGCCACGCGAAAGGCTTGCATAGCCTCCTCCCCTCTGTTAAAACCGTCGTCGATATCGGCGGTCAGGACAGCAAAGGCATCAAGATCGAGAACGGCAAAGTTATGAACTTTGTCATGAACGACAAGTGCGCCGCCGGTACGGGGCGCTTCCTCGAGATCATAGCGGATTCGCTCGGCGTACCCCTCGAAAAGATCGGAGAACTCTCGCTGACGGCTGAAAGGATAGCGTCCGTAAGCAGCACGTGCACCGTGTTCGCCGAGCAGGAAATCATCTCCCGGCTGGCGGGCGGAGAGCCCATTGCGAACCTGATGGCCGGCATTCACGACGCTGTGGCTACCAGGGTCTATTCTCTTGTTAGAAAGCTGAACGTGGAGCCCGATATCGCCGTCACGGGAGGGGGAGCGAAGAACATCGGTCTCGTCAGGGCGCTGGAATCGAAGTTCGGGCAAAAGCTTCTCGTCCCGCCGGAGCCTCTCATAACGGGGGCCCTGGGCGCCGCCCTCATGGGTAGGGACATCTTCGAGAAATACGCCGCCGAGGGACAGAAGCCGACCCGCAGCGGACACAAGCTCGAAGAGGCGACATTTTTCAAATAAGGAATCGATTCGTGGCGTACGTGCTCGGCATAGATGTAGGTTCAGGTTATTCGAAGGCGGTTGTCCTCGAAGGGGACGAGATTCGTTCGTGGGCTGTCATACCATCGGGCGGCGACTACCGTGAAGCGGGCAGGGCCGTGGCTGAGGCAGCCCTCCAAAAGGTGAACCTCACCTTGAGCGACGTGGCCAGGACCGTAGCGGCCGGCTACGGCGGCAGCATGGTCGATATTGCCGGGGAGACCTCTACGGACATCTCCTGCCATGCCCTGGGTGTTCACTACCTCTTCCCTTCGGTGAGGACGGTCCTCGATGTGGGAGCCCAGTACTCCCGCGCCATACGTCTCCATGAAGAAGGGAAGATAGCCAATTTCATCATGAACGAGAAATGTGCCGGCGGAAGCGGAAAGTTCCTGCAGGTTGCCGCCCGCATCCTTCACATGGACGTGAGCGACATCGGGGATCTCTCCCTGAAGGCGCAGAAACCCGTCGAATTCACCACGGGATGCGCGGTCTTCGCCGAATCCGAGGCAGTATCACGCATATCGGAAGGTGCCAGCCCCGCCGACATCCTGGCCGGGATCCACAACGCCATGGCATCGAAGATAGTCACCCTCGCCATGCGCGTGGGGCTCACCCCCGATTACGCCGTTACAGGCGGCGGTGCCATGGACATCGGGCTCGTCAAGGCCATAGCGGCCGAACTGGGAACAGACCTCCTTGTTCCCGAGGTACCCCAGATAACAGCGGCCCTCGGCGCGGCACTCATGGCCAAAGAAAAAGCTTAAGCCGCTTGAACTGCTTGAACCGCTTGACAGGCTGTTGGCACAGTGATTTCTGAAGACGATTCGTGCTCTTTCGTCATTCCGGCGAAGGCCGGAATCCAGGAAAAACGAGGGGTTAGAGAAACCTCTGGATTCCGGCCTAAAGCCGGAATGACGTAGAAAATGGGTTTATCAACAGCCTGTTGAGCGGTCAAAGGCGAAAACAAGGCAGCCTCGTACCGCGGCTCCCTGTCTCAAGGATTTGTTGACACTCGACCTCTTTTCACGGTCTTTTTCCCGCAACCCGCAACCATCTTCTGTCCCCGAGGCCAACATGTGACATCCCCCGCGTCACTCACCTCTTTAAGTGTGTGCAATTTGTGGCGGTATCGGGTATATTTTTATCGTTCGGACGGTTCAGACAGCTTGACTATCTATGCGGGAGGTCTCATGAAAAAGTTCGTTGTTGTGTTGGGCATGGCTCTTGTCGTTACAGTTTTTGTGATCGCGTCCGGTCCCCTGCGGGTCGGTGCAGCGGGCCCTCTGGACGCCTGCAGTCTGCTCACAAAAGCTGATGCGGAGGCACTTCTCAATCAGGCCAGTTCGTCGCAGAAGGCCGGCAAGGTGTCCGCTCCGGCAGGCAGCCAGTGCGCCTATTTCTTCAAGAAGAAAGGCGGCACATACAGCGCGAAGCTGAAAGTCTCCTCTTCGGAAGAGATCAAGAGCGAGGGGATCTTCAAGTCTGCGCGGGACGTCTTCGACAGGCAGAAGAAGGCCCGAATGGCGAATGCCGCTACGGCGCAGAAGATGAGAAGCGTGGGCGGCCTGGGCGACGAGGCCTTCTGGAACGGCTACGACCTCTGGGTCCTCAAGGGCGGGTACCTTCTCACCATACTTGCGCAGGACCATCTGGCAGGCAGTTTCAAGAACACGGAAGCCATGGATAAGGCACGGGCGGAGCAGGACTTCAACCTTTCCCAGAGGGCGGCGTCCGTTATACTTCTGAAGATCAAGTAAGCTGTGGTGAAGGGGTGACGGTCATGATCAGGAAAGTTCTTCTCGCGCCCCTGTTGCTGCTCCTCGTTGTTGCCGTCGCCGGGGCGGAGGGGCCGCAAGGCCTTAAGATCCTCTCCGTCAAGCCCGTGAAGAGCGGGATATACGCGATAGTATCGGTGGAATTCCCGAAGGCCTGGAGCGACGCGGCGTTCACCGTGGAAGTGAACGGGAAACCTGTCAGGATGAGGCGGGTGGGGGGCGGTTTCTCCGAGGACCGCACCATGGCGGACCTCATGTTCATGCCGGGAAGGGCGGCGAAACAATCCGTTGCCGTGAAGTGCACGGCGGGAGGAAGAAAGACCGAGGCAAGAGCCGGGTTCGATTGGACTCCCGTGCCTTTTATCGCCGTTCTGGGGCACGCGGGGAACCGGGAAATGATCACGGCGAGAGGGAAGCTGACCATCGCGGCGGTCAATGTCACGGGGATGAAGATGTTCTTCAACGGCAAGGAGGTCCAGGGGAGACCTTCGGCAGGCGATATAGAGACGTTCACCTTCGATCCTGCCTGGAAAAAGGGCAGGAACGTGCTTACCATCAACGCGGACAAGTGGGATGGAGGCATGATCGCGAGGAACCTCACCTTTTTTGACCTCGGGGAAGGAGGGACGCTGCCTCCGGGCCAGAGCGTCCTCGTGCACCTCGGGCGGGAGGATACGAAGAGCGGCCCTTTCTATGACGTGAAGGTCGAAGGCGATTCCATCGCTCCTCCCCAGGGCACCACGGTCCGCCGTGATATCATTGACAGCGACGGATGGCTTGTTTCCGAGACATGGGTCGCTGCGGAGTTGAGGGCCCGGAAGGAGGGAACTGCGAAGGTACGTGTTTTCGTGAAGCCCCACTTTCTTCAGAACATGGAACTGGAAAGAGAGTTTTCGATCACCGTCGGGGAAGGGTGAAAAGAAGGTGTTCTGCCCTTGTGGGTGGTTGACACGTGACAGTCGCATTACTATAGTACGCCAGTGACAACTGGTGAACGAAGCGACAAAAGAAGGGGGAGGAACCATGGTGATGATCGATGAAAAGAAGATAAGGGCCTATCACTCCAGGAGCGATAACGCCCTTGTTTGTCCGTTGTGCGCGACCGATGAGGAGCGCGAGTCCGCGGAGCCGGGGGACCTCGTCACAGAGGACGTGATCCATGACGACAATCCCATGTACTGCGCGAGATGCAGGAAGAAGATCGAGAAACAGGGTTCCTGACGCAGGGACAGTATCGGGGTCTATCCCCTCCTTTGCCTCAGGTTTCCGAATCTCTTTGCCCGGACGTTGATAAGCTTCTCCTTCTTCTCGACGATACCCTCCACGAGCAGGAAAGGTTCGAGGCGTATGATGGTCCGGTGCATCCTGTAGACCTCCGGCCGTATCACGACGTTGATAAGCCCCTCTTCGTCCTCTAGGGTCATGAACGAGAACCCTCCCTTTGCGGTGGGGGGCATCTGGAGACACACCATGTACCCGGCGATGAGCACGGTCGAGCCCGGCGGGCAACGGGTAAGAGCGTCGCTCGTGACTGCTCCCAGTCTGTCGAGGGCCTTTCGATAGAGTTTCATTATATGGTGTGAAGTGGAAAAGCCCTGGAAGGCATAATCGGTTATCGTCTCTTCCGCTGCGCTCATCTCCGGTATGGGGAGGCTTTCCTGCCGGTCTTCGCGGGCGAGCGAAGCGAGTCCCGCTGGTCCCATCGAGCGCAGCGTCCCCGCTTCCCACAGAAGCTGTCTCCTCGACCGTTTGATGGCGCTGAAGGCCCCGACGGCGACGAGGTTCTGCACCGACCGATCGTCGAGTCGGACCCTGTCGGCAAAGTCCTCGAGCGATGTGAAGATGCTCTCCCGCCGTGCCTTGAGGATGCGGTCACCCTTGTCTTTGCCGATGCCTTTCACGTACCTGAAACCGATCCTCAAAGACCCCTCCTCGATGGAGCAGTTCCACATGCTCCTGTTGATGTCTACGGGAAGAACGGGGACGTTGTGCCGTTTCGCGTCCCCTGTTATCACCTCGGGGGCGTAGAATCCCATGGGCTGGTTGTTGAGAAGGGCGCAATAGAATTCCGCCGGATGGTATCGCTTCAGGTATGCCGAACGATAGCACAGGATGGCAAAACTGGCGGCGTGGCTCTTGCAGAAACCGAAATCGGCAAAACCGCTTATGTGGTCGAAGATCTTCGTCGCGAGCCCGCGCGCTATCCCCTCTTCTTTTGCCCCTTCGACGAAACGGTCGTGCCACCTCGCGAGCTCCTCGCGGGCGTTCTTTCGGCCCATCGCCTTGCGCAGCATGTTGGCCTCGCCCGCGGTAAACCCGGCTATGGCCATTGCCACCTGGAGTATCTGTTCCTGGAAGAGGATCACCCCGAGCGTTTCATCAAGAATAGGGGCCAGCTTCGGATGGAGATGGACGACGGGTTCCTTCCCCTGCCGGCGCCGGATGAAGGGGTGTACCATGTTGCCCTGCAGGGGGCCGGGTCTCACGATGGCTACTTCCATGGTAAGGTCCTCGAAGGATCTGGGCCTCACCTTGGGGAGGGTCTGCATCTGGGCCCGGCTTTCCACCTGGAAGACCCCGACCGTATCGGCGTCGCCGATCATTCTATAGACCTCCGGGTCGTCCGGGGGAAGGCTGTCGAAATCGAGAGTGAGCCCCTTGTATTCACGGATGAGTTCCTTCGCGTCGTCGATAAGGGAGAGCATCCTCAGGCCGAGAAGGTCGAACTTGATGAGACCCGCGTCATCGACGGAGTCCTTGTCCCACTGGCAGACGATCCTCCCTTCCGCGCGGGCGTGTTCCTGGGGGACGATCTCATATATTGGCCTGGGGGTAAGGACCATGCCGCCCACATGGATGGACAGGTGTCGTGGAAAGTCGGCTATCTTCGCGCAGAGATCTCCGAAATGCTCCCAGGCGCCGGAATCGAGATAGGACGCGAACTCGGGGACCTCTTTCAGGGAGTCGATGGCCGCCCGGCCTCCATAGGCGGAAACGGTTTTTGCCATCCTGTCGAGGATGTGTGCGGGAAGTCCCAGGACCTTTCCCACCTCCCGTATCGCGCCCCGCCCCTGAAAGGTCACGTAGGTGCAGACCATGGCGGCATGATCGCGACCGTATGTATCGTAGACATACTGTATGACCTCCTCTCTTCTGTTCGTCGCGATATCGATATCGATATCGGGGATGCTGAGCTCGTTGAGAAAGCGCCCTACAAAGAGCCTGTGTCTCATAGGATCCACGGGGGTTATCCCGAGGGCGTAGGCGACAACGGAGCTTGCCGCCGACCCTCTTCCCTGTGCCGATATCCCCATCTTCCTCGCATGCTCGACAATGTCCCGGACGACGAGGAAATATCCCGAAAGCCCCTTTTCCTCGATAAGTGCGATCTCGTCTTCGATCCTCGCAAGAAGCTCTTCCGTGATGGAGCCGTACCGTGCGCGGGCCTTTTCCGTGGCGAGTCTCCGCAAAAACCCCGTCGCCGTTTCTCCCTCCGGCAGGGGAAAACGGGGATAGGAAAAAGAGGAAAAATCGAGGTCGAAGGCGCAACGCCCGGCCACCTCCCCGGTCCTTGCTATTGCCTCTCTGGGGAGCCAGGGGAGCTGCATCATCTCTTCGAATCCCTTGAGATGGAATTCGGAATTCAACCTCCGGAAAGGAGCCGATCTGTCGAGGGGTACCCGGTGTTTTATACAGGTAAGGACGTCGTGAAGGACGTGTTCCGCCCGTGTCGCGTAGTGGACATTATTCGTCACCACGGTCTCAAGGCCGAGGGTCTCCGCGAGATCCACAAGCTGCAGGCACAGGCGCCTGTCTTCCGGAAGCAGGTGGCCTTCGACCTCGACGTAAAAGTTATCCCTGCCGAAAAGCGCTGCATATCCCTTCGCCGCGTCCCACGCCGCGCGCTTTTCCCCCTTCATGAGAAGGCGGGAGATCTTTCCCTTTGCGCACCCCGACAGGCATATAAGGCCTTCCGTGCGGCCGGACAGCTCCGCCTCTGCAAGTACGGGTTTTCCCTTGGAACCGGCGAGATGTGCCCGGGTGATGAGCTGCGAGAGGTTGGCGTAGCCCCTGGGGTTCTCTATGAGAAGCGTCAGGTGGTGGCCCCCTTCCAGGGTGATCTCCGCTCCGATGATGGGTCGTATCCCCGCCTCCCTCGCCGCCTTCGAAAAGACGCAGGCGTTGTAGAGCCCGTCGTGGTCCGTTATGGCAAGGGCGCCCATGCCGAGGGATGCCGCCCGCTCGACAAGGCTCCGGGTCGAGGATGCCCCGTCGAGAAAGGAAAAGTTCGAGTGGGCATGGAGTTCGGTGTACATGGCGAGTCCTTCATGCGGTCCAGTTCTGCCGGTACCACGCGCCGCCCGGCAGGTCCTGAAAGACGGTGACCCGCCTGCCGCTCTCCAGTTCGAGGGTATAATACATGCGAACGACCGGCCTTTGCCACCAGGTGTCGTCGACACGCCAGATGTTGACGATGTCCCTGACCTTTTGCCTCTTCTTCCTGAAGGTCACCTGCACCGGCCGACCGCTGACGAATATCACTTCCACGGGTTCGGGATCGAAGGGAGAGGTTTTCATGGCTCGACAAAGATGAACCTGTCATCGGGCAGATGGGTGCCGCTGTCGTTCCTGACGGCGCGGGCGAGGGGCAGGGCGCCGTATTTTGTCTTCAGAAAGCCGCTGACATCCTTCATGCCTTGCGTGAGGCCCGGACGGGACCGAAAGAGCCTTTCCTGTCTGCCGTCATGGTTTACGAGGCCGCCGGCACGTACGCTCATTATCCGGACGGGGCCTGCGAGCTCCACGCCTTCCAGCCCGGCCATGATCCTGCGCAGCATGTCTTCCTTGCGGGTAGTGGGTGCGTGCAGGACGAACTGTTTCTCGAAAAAGGTCTTGTTCCGGAGGTCGAGTACGAGCCTTACGGTGCGGCATGCCTTGCCCAGCTCTTCAAGTTCGAGACAGAGCCCGTCGAGGAGTTCGAGAAGGGCCGCCTTGATCTCTTGCTTCGAATGGACCGGTCCGTCGCAGACGAGCTCTCGATCGACATCCGTTATCGTGAAGGCGCAGGGTATCCTGCCGCGCTCACCGACGCCGTTGGAGAGTTCCCACAGGTCTTTCCCGACGGCGCCGAACTGGGATGTCAGGGCGGAAAGAGTGAAGGCGCTTATCTGCCCCAGGGAATGAAGCCCAAGGAGGTGAAGCTTCTCCCGCACATCGTCGGGTACGGGCAGACGGTCGATATTAAGGGGTGAGAGGAAGTCCTTTTCCATGCCCGAAGGTATGACGCGTGCATCCTTCAAGGCGCAAAGCGCGGCCTCGAAGGCCATGAAGCGGGAATTCCCGGCGCCGATCCTCACGTTGAGCTGAAACCGGTCGGATATCATGCATCCAAGAGCCGATGCGACCTGCTCCTCGCTTTTGTACATCCCGGGGAGCCGCGTGACATCGAGAAAGACCGTGCCTTCCTCCTTTGGTTCCATGCGCAGTGTTATCCCGGCTATGGAAGAGAGGACCTCTTCCCAGAGAAGGCTGTGTTCCCTTCTTCGCACGAGGACGGGTACGGCGTCGTAGCACAGATGATATACATCCTTAAGGGGCATCGTGGGAGCGACCCCCCTTTGGGCAAGCTCCTCGGAACAATCGATGACAAATCCCCTCTCCTCGGGCATGCCCACGATAACGACGGGCCTCTTCCCGAGGTCGGGGTCCTTCAGACATTCGACCTGCACATGAAAGTGAGGTACATGAACAGAAACCACTCGCATAACGAACATTATAGAACAGATGTTCTAGAAAGACAAGGAAAAAGATAAAGACGGTTTTAAATTTTAGGTTTTAGGTTTTAAGTAAAAAGAAACAGCCTCATTATTTTTCGAATGCAATGCCTCATGTCTTTGCCTTTATTTAAAACTTAAAGCCTAAAACTTAAAACTTCTTTTTCCTTCCAAAATATAGTACACTTGTTCTACCAAGGAGGGTGTGATGCCGCGAAAGACGGATACGAGAGAGAACATACTCGATTTCATCAGGGCCTTCCGGCGGGAGAACGGCTATTCCCCGTCCGTGCGGGAGGTTGCCCGCCATTGCGGGATAAAGAGCCCCTCCGTGGTGCAGTATCATCTCGATCAGCTTGAGCAGACGGGGCTTATCACGCGGGACAGGGACAGGTCGAGGAGCGTCGGCATCGTCGGTGAAGAAGGAGAGGTTCCCCAGGTACCCCTTCTCGGTGTCATAGCCGCCGGATCGCCCATAGGGGTGCCCTCGGTGGACAGGTGGAGCTCGGAGGCGCAACGGATGATAGACGTGCCCCGGGAGGTCTTGAAGGGCGGGAAGGACCTCTTTGCTCTCGAGGTCAGGGGCAACTCCATGGTGGACGCCATGATCGCCGATTCAGACATCGTGGTAATGGAGCAGGGGGGCGACATAAAGAACGGCGATGTGGCGGCATGCTGGCTTGAGAACGAGCAGGAGGTTACCTTAAAAAAGGTCTATTTCGAGAAGGACAAGGTGAGGCTCCAGCCCTGTAACCCCTACATGCTCCCCATGTACCACGACGCGGTCAATGTCCGCATCCAGGGAAAAGTGGTGGCGGTGCTGCGTATGAACCCGAGGTGAGACATTCCGATTCTGTGACTCTTCCCGGTTACTTCATCTTTGACTCCACGAACTCCCAGTTGACGAGGTGGTCGAGAAAAGCCTCAATGAAGTCGGGACGCCGGTTCTGGTAGTCAAGATAATAGGCATGTTCCCAGACGTCGCAGGTCAATAAGGGCGTTTGGCCGTGGACGATCGGTGTATCGGCGTTGGATGTCTGCACGATCTTCAACGCGTCTCCCTCCTGAACGAGCCACGTGTAGCCGCTTCCGAACAGGGACGCGGCCGCGGTCCTGAAAGCGTTTGCGAATCTTTCGAAACTGCCGAAAGAGGCCTCGATCATCGTGAGGAGCTTCCCGGGGGCGGGTTTGCCGCCTCCTCCCTTCTTCATGCATTGCCAGAAGAAGTCGTGGTTCCAGACCTGGGCGGCATTGTTGAACATCGCGGTCCTGTCCGGCCTGCCCGAGGTCTCTCTGATGACCTCCTCGAGGGACCGTCCCGCGAAGGGCGTCCCGGAGACGAGTTTATTCAGATTGTTCACGTATCCCTGATGATGCTTCTGGTAATGGAAGCTTACGGTCCGGGCCGATACGTAAGGCTCCAGCGCGCTCTCCGGGTAGGGCAGGGGTTGTTTCATGAAATGAGGTTTCCCGGCCGTGGTCTGCGCGGTGCCGTCCATCAGGTCGGGGCCGGGGAGTACCAGTAATGCTGCCGTGAACAGAACGGCCTGCCCGATGAGCCGGACCGACCGGAGCGTCTTCCGATGGTGGCGTTTTTCGCTTCCTCTCTCTTGCTCGTCCATGGTTTTCCTCCTTTTCTCTCGTATGAAGGGGTGCCGGGACCCTCATGCGGGGGGAGACCGTTCGAGGGAGACGGCCCGCCGCCTTCGCGCCATCCAGAATTCTATCACAAGGGCGCGGGCGGGCAGGGGCAGTCAGCCCCGTTTTTTTGTTGTCAGGAGCCGTGGAACGGGATTTGAGCGGGGTAAGAAAAAGGCACCCCCGCTTCTATCGGGAGCGCCTTGAAAGAAAACCTCAACGACCAGCGTTCTATGGTTCCACGGGTGCCTTCGGGTCCTTCGTCCACTCCTCCATTGAACCGTCGTAGATCCTGACGTTCTTGTAGCCGAGCACTTCCGTCATGATGTAACCCCATGAAGAGCATACCTTTCCCGTATCGCAATAAACGATGATCTCCTTTGCGAGGTCGGTGCCCGCGGCTTTGCCGACCAGGGTGGCGAGATCGGACTTGCTCTTGAATGTGCCGTTTTCGGTGTATGCCTGTGACGGCGGCAGGTTTACAGCGCCCTTTATCCTGCCCGGTTTGGCTACGAAATCCAGTTTCTTCCTGCCCTCATAGAAATCCGGTTCCCGGGTATCGATAATGACGGCCTTGCCAATGACGGACATGACGTAATCCTTTTTCGCGAACATGGCCTCGTTGGCCCTGACGTCGTACTTCACGGCCCTGGGTTTGACGATGTCTGTGGCGACAGGCTTCTTGTCGGCAAGCCACTTGCCGTATCCTCCGTCAAGGATCGCCACGTTCGTGACACCGGCGTAGCGGAGCGTTACTGCCACGCGGGATATGTCGGCGCGGTTAGGCACGGTGTCGGCGTTTCCCACGACGACGACATGAGAATCGGCCCCGATGCCTGCGCTGGAGAGGACGTCCGAGAGGTCGTCTACGGGCGGCATCTCATTCCTCAATCCTGCCCTCATGATGGCGAAGGAGCCATAGACCACGTTGACGGCGTTGGGGACATGCCCGGCCCTGTACTCTTCGACCTTTCTGATATCGACGATGACGAGTTTCGGATGACTCGCATGCTGTTGCAGCCAGTCGGTTGATACGATAGGCTCTATGTCGCGGGCGACGGACGTGAAGGGAAGCAGCAGCATGAGAAAAACAGAGACAGTAATGGTGTAAAGAACCGGTCTTTTCATGGTCTCTCCTTTACTTTATCGGTTTTGGGTTGTAGAGCAGAAGCTCGTTCGCCTTTGATCCGTTCTTGATGAGGACCTCTTTCGTGAGGAAATCCTGCTTCTCGACGTGACAGACCTCGCAGGAACGGGTCCGTTCAGTCCTCTTCTTGATGTTATGAGTGGGCGTGGCCCAGTAATTGGGGAGGGTGTCGTACTTTTCCATGGCTATCCCCGCGGCCGCGAAGGTATCCCGGACCGTAGGGATCAGGCGAAGGGTCGTGATCGTCTTTCTGTCCTTCGGGTCAAGGCCCAGGAAGAATCCGGGTTTGGCCGTGGCCCCTTTCCCCAGGTGGCAATCAGTGCAGTTTGTGTACACGCCGCCCGAATGGCAGGCATAGCAGCTTACCCTGCCCTTGTGCTGCGCGTGGGAGGTCTTCGCCTTTTCCGTCTTTTCGCTCCCTGCCTTGTGGCAGTTTTCGCAGGCAGGTTTTTCCTTTACCTCACTCTTGGACGAGTACGCGATTCCCGTTCCGTGGAGTTGGGCCTTGCCGTGGCAGTCGAGGCAGGTCATCCCCTTCTGGTAATGGATGTCCGCCGATCCGCCGAAGTCTCCCGTGAATTCGGGATAGACCCGTCCTCCGTGGCACATGGCACAGGTCTTGCCGTCATCTTTCGCAACGAATTTGTGGCCCTTGAGAAGCCCCGTGCTGACGCCCGCTATCCGTGGAGACCTGACGTGGCAATCGCCGCAGGAGGCGTGGCAGCTCCTGCAGGATTGCTCGAAGACCTTCTCGTCGAAGACCCTGCGCTCCTTGGCGGAGAACCTGCCCGACACGCCGTGCCTGAGCCCTGCGGTAGTGAAGTGAAGGGCGTTTTTGTATGTGCCCGCGATCTTGTCGTGACACTTTCCACAGATTGCAAGGTCGGTGGACGGTCTCTTGACGAAGCCTGCGTGCGCCTTCTCCCGGGAAGCCGCCTTTTCATCGCCGCGGTGGCAGGAGGCGCAGCCTTCGGCGAAGTGGGGATCGCTGTCGAGAAGTTTTCTGTCCACGATATATGCCTTGTACCGGGATTCCGCCGGGACCGGCGGAGGCACTCCCGCTCACCCCACTCCTTCCTCGAGCACGACCTTGACAGGATGATGAAGGGACTGGATCATCCTGTCGTTGGTATGGCATTTTACGCAGCCGCTTTCAGCGGCATAAAGGAGCGAGGGCAGGACAAACACGGCCAGAATTAGTGGTGATAAGAGGATGACCAGACCTGAGAAGCGGTTTCTCATACGGTGCCTTGTCAGAAATGGTAATCGCAGCCAGGGTTTTTGTCAAGGGGGAGGAGAAGAACCGTCCCAGGTTTCACGTTTCACGTTTCAGGCAAAAGACAACAGCGCCAGTTTGGCCCTGGCACGTGGAATGGATGGGGAGGATTCCCGGTCACCGGGCCGCCTTTTGTTTTTGCCTCTAGCCTGAAACCTGAGACCTGGGACCTGGGACCGTTCTTAGAACTGTCCGAAAAGAGCGGGGAAGTGTATGCCGCCTATCACGGCGTTCCTGTATTTTTCGCTGATGGACAGGCGGGCTTCGGCCAACTCCGGGGACTTGACGCCATTCTCCGTGGAACAGTACGTCTCGACATACGCCGCGAGGTCATCAACGGCCTTTATCATCGCCCCGTCCCGGGGGTTGAAGCGGTCTTCGTTGTAGCGGCTTGTTATCGTTTCGGTGTTGGTCTTGAAGACCTTCCCGTCAACGAGCGCGATGCTGCTGAACTCGTCCTCTGTAAAGGTCCTCATCTCCGGGTGCCATTCGGGCGGGATGAGGTTGAAGACCTCCTTCTCCATCTGTTCCTTTTCATAGGCCTTGATGAGGGAGTCGAGACCTTCGATGGAGCGCTTGACGGGGGATATGATGTCCCTGGTGAGGACCTCCGGCAGGTCGTGGAAGAGGCCCGTGAAGTAATTGTTGAAGCACCGCCTGGGGCAGGCGCCGATCTGAAGGGAGAAGAGATAAGAAAGGATGGCTACGATGAGCATGTGGCCGAGGACCGATGTGCGGGGTATCATGTTGATGTGGCTCCACCGGTACTGGAAACGGAGCTGACCGCAGAGGTCGAGGAAGTTCCGATACTTCTCGAAGAGGGCAAGCTGCTGGATGCCGGTGAGGTCGTAGTAGCGTTCCTGCCTCTGCTGAAGGAAACCTCTGATTTCCGGTATCTCGTAGCCCGTGGGGTTGGCGCGCTCGATGATGCCGAACTCCCACCGGGTGGCGTAGAAATGGGCGGCGTTGATGATCCGCTTGTTGATCGTATTGTCGGCGCTTGAGAAGTAGTGCCGGAAACGTTCAAGGAAGTCCTCACCCAGAGGTGAGATGACGGGCTCCAGCTTCTTGTACACCCATTTGGTCAGTTCCTCGTACCGTTTCCTGTCCTCCTTTATCCTGTTGAATATCTGTGGTTTCAGATCCGTTATGACGAGCCTCTCCAGGAACTCGAAAAGCCCTCCCTCAATGATCTCGAGCCAGTCGAACCCCTCTCTCGACTCCTCGAACCTGCCCAGGAAATAGGCGATCGTCATCTTGTGCGCCTGCTTGTCCAGCTCCTTGAGCTCCACGGGCCGTATCTTGTCATTCCACCGCTGCATGGCCGCGGCGCTGAACAATTCCAGTATGAACGATTTGGTGAGCATCAGGTTTTCCCCCTAGAGCTTCATTGTAAAGGAATTGGTGAGAAAAGGAAAGGGGGCAACAGGGCAGGGGGTAGGATCCAGGGTCGTGATAGGACCGATAGGGGAGGATAGGACTAATAGGAAAATAGGACCTATAGGACCAATAAGACCTATAGGACACTTAGGACCTATAGGACGCTTAGGACCTATAGGACGGATGAATCCTTTGTTGCGGGCAGCGATTGACCTCAACATGTCCTATACGTCTTATGCGTCCTATAAGTCCAATATGTCCTATAGGTCTTATTTTCCTATTAGTCCTATCAGCCCCCTTCCCCCTGCTCTCTCCCTCTGGCCAATAAAAAAGGCCGCCCGCAGGCGGCCTTTTTTATTGATATTCTTTCCTTACGCCTTTGTTATCTCAAAGGTGATCTGGCCGTCATCGTACTTGAGGGGCCGTACCGTCACATCCATGCCTATCTTCGGCTCGCTGAAGTCCTTTGCCAGACGGGCGAAGGCCTTGAGGCCGGCGCCGAAGTCCACGACCGCCATGGTGTAGGGCGCGTCGGCTTCAAAACCGAAGGGGGCGTACATTGCTGTGGTGAAGGTTTCGAGGGTGCCTTTCTTCGGCAGTTCGAACCAGTCCATTTCCTTTGAAAGACAGGCGGCGCAGTCGGCGCGCGGAGGGAAGTACTTTGCTCCGCACTGCTTGCAGACCGTTCCTTCCACCTTGCCCTCGGCAAGGAGGTCGACGAATTTTCCCGTTTTCGTGAAACTGGTGAAGCTCTTTCTTCCAAATTTATCGAATCCCATCTTAGTCCCTCCCAAAAATAGTGACGTTTCCGTAGAGGCCCACACCGCCGATATTGTGGTTGAGGCCGATCTGAGGATCTTTGACCTGCATCGGGCCGGCTTCGTCCCTGAGCTGAAGGACGATGGTCCGGATCTGAGATCCGCCGGTGGCTCCGATCGGATGGCCTTTTGAGAGAAGCCCGCCGTCCACGTTAACGGGAATCTTGCCTTCCTTATAGGTGGCCTTTTCGCGGATGAGCTGTTTACCGTCGCCCTCGGGTGCGAATCCGAGCCCTTCGTACGCCATGATCTCAGCGATGGTGAAGCAGTCATGGACTTCGGCCACATTGACCTGATCGGGACCGATTCCGGCCATCTTGTACGCCTGGCCTGCCGCTGCCTTGGCGACCTGGATGCCCTTGGAGAAATCGGGTCTGGAAGCCATGTTGACGACCTCCGACGCGGCGCCTATGCCAAGGATCCATACCGGTTTCTTCGAGAATGTCCTGGCTTTCTCGGCGTTCGCGAGGATGATGCATGATGCACCGTCCGCATTGGCGCAGCAGTCGCCCACGCGCAGCGGCGACGCAACGGGTCCCGCCATCTTGGCATCGGGGTTGTTGGGATCGAAATCCTCGGGTTTCACGCCCTTGCGGTAGACAGCTCTCTCATTGATCTGACCGTAGGTGGCCGCCTTTACCCTGACATCCCTCAAGTCATCGAGGGTCAGGCCGTTCTTCGCCAGGTACGCCTGGGCGTAGAGCGCATAGTAGGCCGGCATCATGGTGCCGAAGGGAGCCTCCCACTGGATGTCGCCGCCGCGGCCCATTCTCTCCTGGGACTCGGCGGAGGTGATCTCGGACATCTTCTGGAAACCGAGAACGACGACGATGTCGTGGAGACCGGCTTTGATCATGCTGTAGCCGATCTTGACGCCAACCGTGCTGGATGAACATACTGTCTCAACGTAGAATGTCGGCTGGGGGACAAGGCCGAGATACTCGGCGAGAACGCCCGCGGGTGATCTCTGCTTGTCGTATTCCGGAGCGGAGCAGAAGACGGATGCATCCACATCCTTGTTAGTGAGATTTGCGTCCTGCATCGCTTCTCTGAAGGCTTCGAAGGCCAGTTCCCTGATGGAGCCCTCATAGCCCCTGACGAAGTACGTCTGGCCAACGCCGATAACTGCAACATCTTTTGCCATACATTCCTCCTTATATTATTGTGTTGTCCTGTTTCTCTGGTACATTTCGACGTATCTGTTATGCTCTGCCATGTCCCGCGAAAAGACATGGGTACCATCGTTCTTTGAGACGAAGTAAAGATAATCGACAGGTGCCGGGTTGAGCGCGGCCAGTATGGAGTCCTTTGACGGGGTGCATATGGGCCCCCTGGGATAGCCTTTCAACATGTATGTGTTGTAAGGCGTACGGGTCAGAAGGTCGATCTTCCTTATCGGGGAGCCGAAGCCCTTCGTTCCGTAAATGACCGTGGGGTCGCAGTCGAATGACATCCCCTTGAGCATCCTGTTGTGGAAGACGGCGGAAACGAGGGGTTTCTCTTCTCTCGCTCCCGATTCCTTCTCGATCATCGAGGCGAGGGTGAGCGCCTGGTGCTGGTTCATCCCGAGAGAGGCCATCTTCCGCCTGATGCCTTCATCATCAAAAAGCTTAAGGGTCCTCAGCACTATCCCTTCGAAGAACTTCTCCCTGTCGATCTCCTTGCTGTAGAAGTACGTGTTGGAGGAAAGATACCCCTCGAGAGAATCGGCCTCGATGCCCATGCGTTGCAGGTACTTCCTGTCCGTGGCGAGTTCAAGAAACTCTTCTCTCGTCATGATGCCGCTTTTGCGGACCGCTTCGGCCACCGTGTATATGTTGCTGCCCTCGATGACCTTCAGGACGTAGATCTTCCGTTTGCCCTGTCCCATCTTCCGTATGATCTCGAACGTGGACATGCCCCTCGTGAGTTCATACTCGCCGGCGATGAGGCGGCCCCTGTACAGAAGAGAGCCGATCGTGAAGAGCGCCGGTGAGTGTATGAAACCTTCCTTCCCGAGAATGGCAGCTATCTCTGCCACACCCGTCCCCTGTTTGATCACAACGGGCCGTATCGACCGGTCGTTGTCCTTGGGGATACAGGCGAATATCAGGCCCTGTGAAAAGATGAAGATAATGACGGCAATGACGATGGTCTTCTTATCGCGCGCTGCGAGCATCAAGGTATCCCTGCAGAATTATCTGTGATGCCATGATATCCAGATATGGTCTTCTCTTTTTGTGGCGCACTTCGGCCATATCAAAGACCCTGTGCGCCTCATTCGTGCTGAAACGCTCATCCCAGAGGGTAACGGGTATGGCCACCGATTCACGGATCCTGTCGGCAAGCCCCATGACCTTCTGCGCCCGTGTTCCGATTGTGCCGTTCAGGTTCCTGGGAAGGCCCACAACGATCTCCCCGACCTCGTGTTCCTGCGCGATGCGCTTCAACTCCTCTACATCCTCTTCGAGGGAGGCGCGGCGGTACAGTTTCAGGCCCTGGGCAATCGACAGCGTGGGATCGGACAGAGACACCCCGATCTTCTTGTCCCCCACATCCAATCCGAGTATACGCATCAACTATTATAGCAGTTTTTGCTTTCGTTTCAAGAACAAAACTACCCGGAGAAACGCCGTCACAGGTTGTAGTGAACAGGGCGCAGGGAGCAGGATTCAGGAAAGATCCGAGGCAGGGGCGGGGATAGGACCAATAGGACAGGATAGGACCTATGGGACCAATAAGACCTATAGGACGCGTAGGACCTATAGGACGGGTCCATTGCCCCTGCGGACAGCAATTGCCTGCAAAGTGTCCTATAGGTCCCATCTGTCCTATAAGTCCTATATGTCTTATTGGTCCTATTCTGTCCTATTGGTCCTATCTGCCGACCTTCCTGCTCTTCCCTCTCCCGCTCCCCCTCGTGTTGACAAGTCCCCTTTCTCTGCTATACTCCACAGTAAGAAACGAAGTCGCGCGGGGGAGGCATGGAACTCACCGGACCCGTGAAGCTGAAAGTGCTCACCTTGAAGGATCTCGATGCCGTCACTGACATCGACGAATCGCTCCTGGGGACAAAAAGAAGGGACTACTGGGAAGTAAGGCTGGAGCGGGCCGAGGTGTCGGGGGTGCCATCTCTTGCGGCCGAGCTTGACGGCCGGGTCATCGGTTTCATTCTCGGCAACGCGAGCGGCTGGGAATACGGCATACCCGAGAACATCGCATGGATAGATACTCTCGGGGTCAGAAAGGAGTATCAGAAGCAGGGGATCGCAAGGCTTCTCTTCCGGGAGATGTTTTCCATGTTCAGGAAGGTCGGCGTCGATACTATCTATGTCTTCGTCAACTGGAGAGACTGGGACCTCCTCAGGTTTTTCGACCGGATAGGTTTCAAGAGAGGCGACATGATCAACCTGGAGATGAAGATCTGAAAAAGTCTTTAGCGGGCCGACTCTTGCCGGCCCAGCGGTATAGACCGCGGAAGACCGGGGCCACAAGGGAACCACCAGCCCCGGCCTTCTTGTAAAGACGGCTTGAATCGCTTGAATAGCTTGAGAGTTAAAGACCGAAAAACTCCAGAGAGACCTGTCGAACGGGGTACGTCTTCTGTTTCTTAACCCTCAAGCTATTCAAGCGATTCAAGCAACTCAAGCCGCCTTTAGAACATGTATCTCCTGGTGCTGATGTTGAGCAGGAGTCCCACGCATATCATCATTGAAATGAGGGATGAGCCGCCGTAGCTGATGAAGGGAAGGGGAATGCCCACGACGGGGGCCAGGTGGATAGCCATCATCACGTTGATGGTGAACTGGACCCAGATGATGGCGGCGATGCCGAAGGCGATGATGGAGCCCAGCTCGTCATGAGCGTTCATGGCGATCTTCAGACACCGATTGATGAAGGATATGAAGAGGGCGAAGAGGATGACGGAACCTATGAAGCCCCATTCTTCGCTGAAGACGGTGAAGATGAAGTCCGTGTGATGTTCGGGTATGAACTGGAGCTTGTGTTGCGTACCGTTCATAAAACCTTTGCCGAGGAATCTCCCCGACCCCACGGCGATGATGGCCTGCTTGGCGTGGTATCCGAAGCCGGCCGGGTCCGCATCGATGTTGATGAAGCTGAGGACCCGCATCTTCTGATAGGGTTTCATTAGGTAGTTCCAGGCAAAGAATGGTGATATTGCTCCGACGCCGAAGATGACGGCGTACGTCGATTTCTTGAGGCCCACGTACCAGAGGATGGCAAAACAGACGAGGATTATGACGATACCCGTGCCGAGGTCCGGCTGTTTCACGATGAGGATGAAAGGTATGAGGGTCCACAGGAGCGGTTTTCCGATGTCCTTCAGGGACAGCGGGATATTCTGTCTCTTCTTCTCGTAGAGCATGTGCGCCAGGAAGACAACGAGAATGGGTTTCATAAGCTCCGAGGGTTGAAGGCTGAAGCCGAAGAGGCTTATCCATCTCCTGGCTCCGCCCGCCGCGAGCCCGATGATAAGGACGAGGATGACAAGGAGGATCCCCCCGAGATAGATCCAGCGTGACTGATTCGCTATGATGCGGTAGTCATAGTACATGACAATGCCGATGAGGACAAGGCCCACGGCAAAGGCTATGAGCTGCTTGATCATGAAATTGTAGGAACCGCTGGAGAATGAACTGGTGGCGCTCACGAGATTCAAAAGGCCGATGCCGAATATCATGAGGCCGTTGATGATGAGGTACCAGTCGAGGTGGTAGTATCTTCTTCTATCTATTCTCATCCGCTTTTGCTTCCTTTATAACCGTTTTGACCTTGAAGAGGGTCTCCGTGATGCCCTTGGCTATCGGTGCGGCCGCGGACGAGCCGTGGAGTCCGTGCTCAACGAGGATTGATATCGCGATGGATGCGTCCTCGGCGGGCGCGTACGCGATGAACCAGGCATGGTCGCCGAGTTTCACCTTGTCGGAGCCTGCCTGGGCCGTACCCGTCTTGCCGCACATGAGCACGTTCTGCACCCGTGAGGCGCCGGCGGTGCCGCCCGGTTCGTTGACAACGCCACGCATTCCATCCTTGACGAGCTTCAACACCCCGGGTTTGAATTTCACGTCGGCATTGACGACGGGCTCGAAGGTCCTGACCGTCTTGCCCTCCGTCGATACGATGCGGTTGACGATCTGGGGTTTGAAGTTTTTGCCGTCGTTTGCAGTGAAAGACGACAGTTGCGCGAGCTGGATCGGCGTCAGCCAGACCGCCCCCTGCCCGATGGCGACGGAAACGGTTTCACCCTCATACCAGGGCTGGTTAAAGCGTTTCCTCTTCCATTCCGTTGACGGCATGAGGCCCTTTTGTTCGTTGGGGAGGTCGACCCCTGTTGCCCGCCCGAGACCGACAATGTTACCGAATTCATGGATGCGGTCCACGCCGAGCTTGAGGCCCACGTTGTAGAAATACACATCGCAGGATTCCACGATGGCGCGGTGGATCGACACGGTGCCGTGCCCCCCCTTCTTCCAGCACTTGAAGACGCGGTTGCCATAGGCGAAACCGCCCGTGCAGGTGAAAGTGGTCCGCTCGTTGACGATGCCGAGTTCCAGGGCCTGGAGGGCCGTGAGTATCTTGAAGGTCGATCCTGGCGGATAGCCTCCCTGGATGGCCCTGTTCTGAAGGGGATGCGTCTTGTCGAGGGCAATTCTCTGCCAATCCTTCTTGGATATCCCCGAGGCGAAGAGGTTGGGGTCGAAGCCCGGCCGGCTTGCCAGAACAAGAACGCCGCCCGTTTTCGGGTTCAGGGCCACCGCGGCACCCCTTCTCGTTTCCAGCGCCTTGTCGGCGGTGAGCTGGAGGTCCAGGTCCAGGTTCAGATGCAGACTGTGCCCCGCAATGGGGTCAACGACATCGAGGGTGCGCACCTCGCGCCCGATGGCGTCCACCTCGACCCTTTTTTCACCGTCCACTCCCCGGAGGTCGTTCTCGTAGGACCTTTCGAGTCCGTACTTTCCGATATAATCGCCCGGGGAATAGTCCTTGTACTTCTTCTTGTCCTTGAGCTCCTCATCGCTCACCTCCGAGACATAACCGATGACATGCGCGAAGGCCGCCCCGTAGGGATAATTGCGCTTCGGCTCGATCTGTATGGAAACACCGGGTATGTAAACACGGTGAGCCTCGACGCGGGCAACCTCATCCATGGGTATGTCGGATTTGATCTTGATGGGAAAGGATGGCGGCATTCTGCTGGCGGCCTTCATCTTCTCGATGATCTCTTCACGCTCGCAGGCCAGAAGACGGGCAAGCCCGTCGACAGTCTGACTGAAATCCCTGATATCCTCCGGCGTCAGGTAGACGTTGAAGGACGGGCGCGTGTCGGCAAGCACCTTGCCGGTCCTGTCGTAGATTATGCCCCGGGGGGCGATGATCTTCTTGACTCTGATGCGGTTCTGCTCCGATAATCTGCGCATCTCCGAGCCGCGCATGATCTGCAGATCCCACAGCCGGATGAGAAGGACTGTCATGGTTATGACAAGAACGAGGGTACACCATTTGTACTTGTTCGAAAGACTCTCGTCCTTCATCAGGTCCTCTCCAGGAAGGTCTCGTTGAGTTGTTCGATCAAGGAGAAGAGCAGTATGGACACGAACCCCGTGACGATGGCATTGGGAATCGTGTAGAACAGAATGTTGAGCGCTCCTCGCGCCTCACCGCGGGCGAAGAAGGTAAGGGCCAGGAAAAGAAGGGCCTGGACGACGACGGATGCGCTCGACAGGTAAGCGAAGCTGTACTTGGACTCGACGAAGAACTTCCTGCGCATCACCACGGCGATGAGATAGATGAAAATGATGGTGAACAGGAGCGAGCCGCCGGGAGCCGCGGAAAGGCTCTCCTCGACGAGGCCGATGCACACCGCGGCGACGAGTCCCGACCTTGCCCCCAGGAAGAAGGTGGTATAGAGGACGATGGGAAGTCCCAGTTCCGGTTTGAGGACATCAAGAGAGAAGTGGGGAGAGATCACCGTTTCCATGAGGAGAAGCACGATGCCGAGGATGATATAGACAAGAGTCTTCATTTTTTTATAAGAAGTACTTCCTCGAGCTGCCTGAAGTTGTTGTATGGCATGACATCGATATCCGCGAAGATCCCGGCCTTGTTCCTGTTCGCGGTGATGACGATCCCCGCCGGTATCCCTTTGGGATATATCCCGTCTTTGCCGGACGTGACGAGCTTGTCGCCTATCTCTATGTCGTCGTTCTTGATGACGTATTTCAGCTTGACCGTGTTTTGTCCCGTGCCCTCGAGGAGCCCCCGGGTGTTCTTGCCCTCGACGTTGACGTCTATCGAGGAGTTCGTGTCGTTGAGCACCATGACCTTTGCGTGCCAGAGGTCCACCTCGACGACCTGACCCACTATGCCCTTCGGTGTCACCACGGGCATCTTTTCCCTGACCTCCTGCTTGCGCCCCTTGTCGATGATTATGCAACGGAACCAGTTCTTCAGGTCTTCCCCGATGACGCCGGCCGCTATCATCGTGTTCGGTTTCTTCTGGGTGAACTCAAGGAGTTTTCGGAGCCGGGCGTTCTCCCGTTCCGTTTCGACGAGCTTCTGGTTCTCGACGTAGAGCCTTTCGTATTTCTCCCGGAGTTCCTCGTTCTCCTTTTTTGTCCCGACGAGATTGAAGTAGGAGTCGAAGAATCCCCCCACGGAACCGACGGGCTTGCTCGCGATGCTGAGCACCGGCCCGAAGACGCTGCCGACGCCGCTTTTCAGCGTGGAATAGGACCTTGCCACAAAGGGTGCGTTCGTAAAGGAGAGGAATGATATGACAAGAACGAGAATGGCTATGATTATAGCTATCGAGTTTCTCAAGTCGTCACTATCTTAGAAATATGTTGCTATCTCTTTCAGGAGACTTACCTCGTCAAGTGCCTTTCCCGCGCCCTCCACGACAGCCGTCAGGGGGTTTTCGGCAATGATGACGGGAAGACGGGTGACCTCCTTGATGAGGGTATCGAGGTTCTTGAGCATCGCTCCTCCGCCGCTTATGACGATACCCTTGTCGACGATGTCCGATGCCAACTCGGGCGGCGTCCTTTCGAGGGCTATCCTGACGGCCTCGACGATGGCGTTCACCGGTTCGTTGATGGCCTCCCGGATCTCTTTGGATGATATCTCCAGCGTTTTCGGAATGCCGCCCACGAGGTCCCTTCCCTTGATCTCCATGGTCATCTCTTCCTCGTCCGAACTCGGATAGGCCGAACCGATACTGATCTTGATCAACTCCGCCGTTCTTTCGCCGATGAGGAGGTTGTATTTGCGCTTGACGTACTGGATGACGGCCTCGTCGATCTTGTCGCCCGCAACGCGCACCGAGTTGCAGTACACGATGCCGGCAAGACTTATGACAGCCACCTCCGTCGTGCCCCCGCCGATATCCACGATCATGTTGCCGCTCGGCTCCGTGATGGGCAGCCCGACGCCTATCGCCGCCGCCATGGGCTCCTCTATGAGGTAGACCTCGCGCGCTCCGGCGGACTCCGCGGACTCCTTCACGGCCCTCTTTTCAACGGGCGTGATGCCCGAGGGGACGGAGATGACGATGCGCGGCCTGGCGTAGGATTTCTTGTTGTGTATCTTCTGAATGAAGTATTTGAGCATTGCCTCGGTGATCTCAAAGTCGGCGATGACGCCGTCCTTGAGCGGCCTGATGGCAACGATGTTGCCGGGGGTCTTCCCGAGCATCTTCTTTGCCTCTTCACCCACGGCTATGACCTTCTTGGTTCCCCGGGAGTCCTTGTGGACGGCTACCACGGAGGGTTCATTGGAGACGATTCCCCTGCTTTTCACATAGACGAGGGTGTTTGCGGTGCCCAGGTCTATAGCCAGATCCTTTGATATAAATCCAAAGAGTGATTCGAACATCGACTCTCCCCTCAACCGCGAATTTTAAAAGTTATTGAAAAAACAGCCTTAATATACTATTTTAAAGTTTCAAAATCAATATTCTTTAGAGGGAACGGAACCGATGCTCAAGTTCATGAGAAAATATGCGAGAAGCTACCTGATCAAAATCATCTTTGCCGTGATTATCATTGTCTTTGTCTTCTATTTCGGGGCAGGGTCCATCAGGGAAAGCGAGACGGTCATAGCCGAGGTCGGCAGTTTTGAGATCAGAGATGAGGAGTACCGGGAGTCGTACAACCGGGAGGTTGAGATATTCCGGCAGCTCTACCGCGACAGGATGGACGAGAAGCTCCTTGCCGACCTGAAGGAAAAGGTCTTGAGCGACATCATCAACAGGTACATCCTTCTTACCGAGGCCAGAAGGCTCGGGATTTCCGTGAGCGACCAGGAATTCGCCGACCTCATAGGGAGTGTCGAGGTCTTTCATAAGGACGGGAAATTCGACAAGGAGAGGTATCTCGCCGTGTTGAGGCAGAACAGGACCGACGCGGACCAGTTCGAGAAGGCCCAGAAGACGATGCTCCTTCTCCGCAAGGTCGTCAGCATCATCAGGGACACGGGGGCACCTGTCTCCGATGCCGACATCTGGGCTGGATATGTGAGGGAGAAGGGAAAGATCGAGCTCGCTTACTCACGCTTTGACCCCGCGGTATACAAGGACAGGGTCACGGTTTCGGACAAGGAATTGAATGACCTGTACGAGAAGGAAAAGGACCGCTTTCGCGGTGAGAACACCTTCCGCCTGAAATACATCGTCATTGACGGCACGAGCAGTCTTAAGGACGACCAGGCGTATATGGACCTCCTCAAGGCGAAGGACATCGACACCTACGGGAGACAGAAGGGCCTTGCCGTGTCGGACACGGGAGAGGCCAGCCAGAGTGAGCTTTTCAGGAGATTCAGGGCCCTGAAGATCGAGACGTGGCTCAAGGACCTGAGGAAGGGTGACATTTCCCTTCCCGCCCGTGACGACGGCACGTCATACATCTTCCAACTCGTTACGCGCGAGGATGGAAAGCCCATGGAGAAGAGCGCGGCTCTTGCGAGCCTCAAGGCCAGGATAACGGGCGAGAAGGCGAAGGAAATGGCCCGGCTTGCGGCCGGGGACGCTCTCAAGGCGAAATCCACGGGGGCAAGGACCACAACGGGTTTCATCTCGCGGACGGCCACGTCGATCCCGAAGCTGGGAGAGATTCCGAAGGACGCCATGGACATCCTCGGGCTCACGAAAGAGAAGCCCGTCTATGACAAACCCGTGGAGATAGGCGGCGCTTACTATGTGTTTTCATTCGCCGGCGAACAGGAACCGGACAGAAAGGAATGGGAGAAGAACAAAGAGGGTTTTTCCCGGTACTACGCGGCAAGGCACCGGGAACAGTTCCTGAGATCCTTCATCGAGGAATCGAAACAGGCCATGCTCAAAGACGGGAAGATCAAGGTGCTGAAGCCCGCGAAGGAGCTCTGACAGAAGCCCCGCCCATGCTGATCCTCGGCATCGATACCTCCTGCGACGACACGTCGGTGGCACTCATGGAAGAGGGCCGGAAGATCCGGTCCCACATCGTCTCCAGCCAGGCGGACCTGCACAAACGCTTTGGCGGGGTCGTCCCCGAGATAGCGTCCCGAAAACACGTGGAGCAGATAGATGTGATATACGAAGAGGCCCTCGCCCGGGCGGGCGCCTCGGCTAAAGACGTGGACCTTGTCGGCGTCACCGCGGGACCGGGGCTCATCGGAAGCGTCCTCGTCGGTCTGTGCTTCGCCAAGGGGTTCTGCCTGGCCCTTGGGAAACCACTTATCGGCGTGAACCATATAGAGGCCCATGCCATGAGTATCTTCCTGGAGCGCGAGGTGGATTTCCCTTTCGTCGCCCTTGTCGTCTCCGGGGGGCACACGACCATCCTCCTCATGGAGGCTCCCTGCCGCTTCAGGGTACTCGGCTCCACCCGCGACGATGCGGCGGGAGAGGCCTTCGACAAGATCGCGAAGTTCCTCGGCCTCGGTTACCCCGGCGGGAGGATCATAGAAGAGATGGCCCGAAGCGGCATGAGGGATTACGTCGCCTTTCCCCGTCCCATGATGGACGACACCACCTGTGATTTCAGTTTCAGCGGGCTTAAGACGGCCTTTCTTACCTACGCGAAGAAGCATACGATAGATGATTCCGCCATCAACCACGTCCTCGCCTCCTTCCAGGAAGCCATATGCGATGTTCTGGTGTCGAAGACCATAAGGGCCGCGAGGCTCGTCAACGTGGAACGGATCGTCGTCGGGGGAGGCGTCGCCGCCAACGGCAGGCTCCGCGAGGTCTTCCTCGAACGCTGCCGGCAGGAGGGTATCGAGGCCATGATCTCGTCCCCTGAGTTCTGCACCGACAACGGGGCCATGGTCGCGTCACTGGCCTCCTTCCATGCCGCCGCGGGGATATACTCCGGTCTCGATATCAAGGGGTATTCGCGGATGGCGCTGAAATGATCCGACGGCCATGCTGAAAAGGCGTTTTTCGCAGAACCTCATAAAGGACGGCAACATCCTGCGCAAAATGGTGTCCCTCGCCGGGATCACCGGTGAAGACACGGTGGTGGAGATAGGCGCCGGACAGGGCGACCTGACGCGGGCCATCGCCTCATCGGCCGCGCGGGTCATCGCCGTCGAGCTCGACCGGGAGATGATCCCCCACCTCGAGGCGGCGTGCCTTGCTTTCCCCAATATAGAGATCGTCTCCGGCGACATACTGGCCGTCGACATGGCCGGTCTTGCCCGGCACGGGACCGTCAGGGTGATGGGGAACATCCCCTACGGGATCACGGGACCGATCATCTTCAAGCTCATCGGTGAGAGGCGGTCCATCGAGAGTGCGTACCTGACCGTGCAGAAGGAGATCGGCGAGCGCATGACCGCGAACCCCGGCACCAGGGCGTACGGTTCTCTCTCTGCGGCCTCGCAGCTCGTCGCGGATGTAAAGGTCCTCATGCATGTCAGGGCGCAGGTCTTCATCCCGCCGCCGAAGGTGGACAGCATCTATCTCGGGATGCGCTTCAGGGACGATGCGGAAGACGTCGACGACGCCCTCCTTTCTTTCATCCGCCAGGCTTTCAGCCATAAGCGCAAGTTCATGCGCCACGCCCTTCTTGAGGTCTTTACCGAGGCCGAGGTGGAAGCCCTCTATGAGAAAATGGATTTCCCCCGTTCCGTAAGGGCCGAAACCCTGGAACCCGGGATCTTCCGCAGGATGTACGAAGTCTTGAAGAAAACAGGAGACTGAAACGGTCTTTTCCTCTCACGGTCTCGGGTTCAGGCCCGCGCCTCTCACGATGTCGGGGACTATCTCCTCCCATTCTATGGCCATGATGTGGATCCCGGCCACGCCCTTGACAGCCCGCACTTTTTCGATGGTCTCAAGGCAGATCGTGATGCCTTCCTCGCGGTGGCGTTCCTTTGGTACCGATGCCATGCGCTCCACGAGGTCGTCGGGGACGTCCATCCCGGGGACGGAGTCCTTCATGTACCGGGCCATGCCGGGCGATTTCATGGGGGTGATGCCGGCGAGGATATGGGCCTTCTCGTGAAGGCCGAGGTCGCGGACCATTTCCATCCAGCGGGCGAACTTCTCGACGTTGAAGACACATTGTGTCTGGACGAATCGGGCGCCGGCGGTAATCTTTTTTGCCAGCCTCGGGGCCCGTATTTCGAAGGGGTCGGCAAAGGGGTTTTCGACACAGCCGATGAATATCTGAGGTCTCACCGTGATCTCGGCGCCGCTTGAGAACCTGCCTTCATCGCGCATGGCGCGCGCCATGTCGATGAACTGGATGGAGTCGATATCGTAGACGTTCTTCGCGCCCGGGTGGTCGCCGAATGACTGGTGGTCGCCGGCAAGGCACAGGATGTTCCTGATACCCAGCGCCGCCGCGCCGAGGATGTCGCTCTGGAGCGCTATGCGGTTGCGGTCACGGACGGTCATCTGGAGCACGGGGTCGAACCCCATCTCCTTCAGTATGAGGCACGCCGCCATGCTCGACATGCGGACGACGGCCGTCTGGTTGTCGGTGACGTTCACGGCGTCGACGAAGCCTTTGAGATGCCCACCCTTTCTGCGGATGCTTTCCGGGTCAGCCCCGCGTGGCGGGCCGCATTCGGCCGTGACGGCGAAACCACCCGAGGTGAGTACTCTTTCCAGGTTGCCCGGGGCCGTCATATCCTCATATCCTCCCGTACCCTCTTCCTGGGCCCTCCGTCGCGCGACGTGGACCAATCCCTCGGTTTCGCGATCTCGCCATACCTCACGAACTCTCCCGAGGCCTTGAGCCTGTCGATGATGAGCTGCCAGGCGCAGGGCGTGTCATGGCGAAGCTCGCATTCGCCGTTCTGCGATCCCCCGCAGGGACCGTTCATGATGCTCTTCGCGCACCTCGTGACGGGGCATATGCCGCATGTCCTGTCGAGAACACAGTCTCCGCATCCCTGGCACCGCTCCGCCCACACCCCGTGCTGCTCGGTCACCCCCATGAAGCGTGTGTTGAGGCCGGGCAGGACCCGAAACCCCCGGCATGTTTCGGCGACAAGCTGGACGCCGCAGCCGCAGGCGATGGAGAGGACCGCGTCGTATCCTTGCAGCGTCTCCGCGAGGGCATTGACGTACTCGGGTTCGCACTGGCGCTCGAGCGTCTTTTCATCAACCTCCACGGGGCGCCCCTCGGCCCTTTTCTTCATCCGGATCTGGGAGGCCAGAAGGGCGACTTCCTTCGCGCCTCCGGCCGCGCACACAGTAACGCACTCATTACACCCGACGAGAAGGATTCTCCCGCAGGACTCGATCATCCCCATGATCTCATCAAAGGGTTTCCGGTCAGCAACTATCATAGAAGCTCCTTAAAAGACGGTTTCGAGTTTCGGGTTTCAAGTTTCAGGTCAAAAACCTCAGAGTATCAATTTAGTAGTATGTATTGGTACTTCGCAAGTCCCGACGGGTTATGGGTAATAGGTTATAGGTTATCGGAACAGGAACTTAATCCGTTGTTTCGTCTTGCCCTATCACCCATTGCCCATCACCTGTCACCTGTCCCTCGTGGGATTCGGTCCGAGTTCCCTGACCCTTTCCGCTATCTCCCGTGCCACCTGCGCGAATCTGGGGCCGTCGGCAGAGGACAGGTTGCACATCGTGAGCCGCGCGCCGCCGATACCGGCCTCGTCAAGGAGCTGTTTCGCGTACTCCACACGCTTGCGCGCCCGTATGTTGCCTGATATATAATGACAGTCTCCTTCGAGACAGCCCACAAGGCAGACCCCGTCCGCGCCGCCCTCAAAGGCCTCGAGGATGTGGATCGCATCTACCCTTCCGGTGCACGGTACCTTGACGATTCTCACCGACGAAGGATAAGAAAGCCTCATCGAACCTGCCAGGTCCGCCGCGGTATATCCTCAGTACTCACAGCAAAAGGCTATGATCCGTGGGTCAAAGTCGCTCATCGTTTCCTCTTCGCGCACACGCGCACACGGGCATACGGGCATACGAGGAAGAACGCTTTCTCGCCATCTCTCGCGCGGTGTGTCCGAGATTCAAAGGGTTCGTGCGCTTTCTTCGTTTTACCCCGTATGCCCGTATGCCCGTGTGCCCGTGTGCGTATTGTCATCTCTTTACCCCCGCTCTCACCTTTTCCACGATCTGCCTGTCCCGGGAGTGCATGAGGTCTATTGCCTTCGCCGGGCATTCGGCAACGCAGGTTCCGCAGCCCTTGCATTTCGTGGTATCGATGAAGGCCTTGCCCTCGTCCCCTATCACGGGGACCGAAAAGGGGCAGACGCGGACACAGGTGAGGCAGGCCGCGCATCTTTCGGGTTCTACCCTTGCCGTCATGGCGCCCATGGTGATGACATCCTTCGCGAGGGTGGTGGCCGCCCGGGCCGCGGCGCCCTTTGCCTCGGCGATGGTCTCCCGGATACTCTTCGGTGAGTGGCAGGAGCCGGCCATGTAGAGGCCGTCGGCGGCGAAGTCTATGGGCTTCAGCTTCATGTGGGCTTCATGGAAGAAGCCTTCCCGGGTCCGGGGGAGCTTGAACACGCCCGCAAGCGGGCCGGTATCGTTGGGGATCACGGCGGCGGAAAGCACCAGCCTGTCGGCGCAGTGTTCCATGACCTCACCGAGCGATATATCTCGGCAGCGGACGGTGAGCCCGTCTTCCCCCCTTTCCACGACGGGGGGGTCCTCCGGGGCGAAGCGCACGAAGCGTATCCCCATTCTCCTTGCCGCCGTGTAATACCTTTCCAGGAAGCCGTAGGTCATCATGTCGCGGAACATGATGGTGATCGCCGTGCCCGGCCATCTCTTCTTCATGGACATGGCGTTCTTGAGGGCGGTCACGCAGCAGGTCCTGCTGCAGTAAGGCCGCTCCTCGTTCCGGGAGCCGACGCACTGGATCATGACGCACTCCTTCGGCTCGGGCAGGGACATGTCCTTCAAGACCTTCTCCAGGGCGAGCTGGGTCGTCACCCGTTCGTCCTCGCCGAAAAGGTATTGCCCCAGGGGCGTGAGCTCCGTGGCACCCGTTGCCAGTATCGTGACGCCATGCCGTATCTCCCCGGGTTCGCTCAGGCCCGCCGTCATGATCTCCGTGAGGAAGTTCCCCCTCGACCCCTCAGAGCTGATGACCTCTGAGTCCATGTGGAGGTGTATGTGGCCGTGCTCCGTCACGCGTTCAATGACGCCGCGAAGGATATCCTGCACGTCGGCGCCCTCGATGGTGTGGAAGATGTTGACAAGGTTGCCTCCGAGGCGCCGCTCCTTCTCGACGAGGTGCACCTCGAAGCCCTGGTCCGCGAGGGAAAGGGCCGACGTCATGCCCGCTATCCCGCCGCCGACAATAAGGGCGGATGGCTCGACGGAGAGCGTCGTCTCCGTGAGGGGCTCGATGTGGCGGGCATTCGCGACGGCCATCCTCACCAGGTCCTTCGCCTTCTGCGTCGCCTTTTCCTTCTCATGCATGTGTACCCAGGAACACTGGTCCCGGATGTTGGCCATCTCGAAAAGGTACTTGTTGAGTCCCGCGTCGCGGATGAGAGAGCGGAAGATGGGTTCGTGGGTCCTTGTCGAACAGGAGGCCACGATGACCCGGTTAAGTCTCTCATCGCGGACGATACTCTTTATCTTCTCCTGGGTGTCCTGGGAACAGGTGAAGAGGTACTCATCGGCGAGGACAACGTCGGGAAGGCCTTCGGCGTATCTCTTCACTTCGGGGACGTCGACGATCCCTCCTATATTGACCCCGCAGTTGCATACGAAGACGCCTATCCGTGGTCTTTCTCCGGAGACATCGCGCTCGTCGGGCAACCGGGGGACCTCGATGTCCTGCCAGCGCGTCGACGCAAGGGATGAGGCAACCTCGCAGGCCGCGGCGGAGCCCTCGACGACGGTCTCCGATATGTCCCGGGGAGCCGCGGAACCACCGCAGACGTAGATACCTTTCCGGGAGGTCTGAAGCGGTGAAAGGGTGCCCGTCTCGATGAACCCGTATTCGTTGGTCGTCACACCCATCACCCGGGCGAGGCCTGCGAGCTGTTTCGAGGGGCGAAGCCCGACGGCGAGGACGACAAGGTCAAAGGTCTCCGTGACAACACTGCCGTTCCCGTCGGTGTACGTGATATCGAGGTCCTTCGTATCGGGGTCCTCGTAGATCTTGGAGATGAGGGACCGGATGTACCGGATGCCATATTCTTTCGTCGCCCGCCGGTATTGCTCTTCGTAGCCTTTGCCGAAGGTGCGGGTATCCATGTAGAAGATGGTCGGTTCGATGTCCCGGTGGTGTTCCTTTGAGATGATGGCCTCCTCCATGGCGAACATGCAGCATATCGAAGAGCAGTAAGGGTTCTGCCTGTTCCTGCTGCCGACGCACTGGATGAAGGCGATCCTCTTCGGTATCCTGCCGTCGGAGGGACGCATGACGACGGCGCCGGTCGGACCCGTCGCCGAAAGCACCCGCTCGTAGTCGACGCTGGAAAGCACGTTCTCACAGGAAAGATATCCCAGCTCTTTCATCGTCGATGCATCGAACTCGTCGAAGCCGCAGGCGATGACGATGCTTCCCACATCGAGGATGCGTTCTTCCGGGCCTTCCCGGTAGTCGATGGCCTCGGGCTTGCAAGATTCCTCGCAGATCCCGCAGCCAAGACACCGGCGGCAGGAAAGGCACCGCCTCGCCTCTTCGACGGCGCTTCTTTCATCGAGGGCCTGCACAGTCTCCACGAAACCGACGCGGTCGGTAATAGCTTTGCGGGGGATGCTGACCCGCACCTTTCGCCGGACGGGGAAGGGGACCTCGTCGAGTATCTTGTCGTCCTCGGCGAGGCGTCCTTCGAGGAGGTCCCTGCCTTCGAGGTACCTCGTGATCGATTCGGCCGCCCGCTTGCCCTGGGCAATGGCATCGATGGCGCTGCGCGGGCCTGTCACGGCGTTTCCCCCCGCGAAGACGCCCTTCAGCGTCGTTTCCAGCGAGACGGGATCGACCTTGACCCTGCCGTCGCCATGACGCTCTATGGCGTCGGATGCCGCGAGATAGGCCGTGTCGATCGTCTCGTAGATGACAAGGACGAGCGTGTCCATGGCGAAGGCAACCGTGGTCGATGTATCGTAGACGGGATCGAAGAGACCCTCCTCGTTGAAGACGCGGACACAGCGGGCAAGCTCCATCCCCGTGAGCCTGCCGCCCTCGGCGAGGATTCTCAAGGGGCCCCAGGCGTTGTGGAAGACGATATCCTCCTCGATCGCCTGGTCGATCTCCCACCGGTGGGCGGGCATATCGTCCCATTTCTCGAGGGCCACTATATGGACCTCGGCGGCCCCCAGCCTGCGCGCCGTGATGGCCGTGTCCATGGCGACGTTGCCCCCTCCGACGACGAATACCCTTCCGCCCAGCCGGACCTCTTTGCCCGTGTTCACGTCCTTGAGGAGGTCGAGGGCGCTCAAGACGCCCCTTGCGTCCTCGTTCTCGAGCCCCAGCTTGCGCCTGCCGTGGGCCCCGGAGGCGATGAACACGGCGTCATGGGGCGAGAGGACCTCTTCGAGAGGGATGTCCCGGCCTATCCGCGTGTTCATGATGAGCTTCGCGCCCATTCGCTCCACGATGGAGAACTCCCGGGCAAGGACGTCCCGGGGAAGCCTGTAGGCGGGCACGCCGGCGTAGAGCATCCCGCCCGGCTTTTCGTTGGCGTCGAAGACCGTCACGTTAAAGCCCGCTTTCCTCAGTTCCACGGCGCAGGCGAAGCCGGCAGGCCCGGCGCCGATGATCGCAACCTTCCGGTCCCTTTCGGTCTCTGTCACGGGAAGGGGTGGCTCGCGTCTGCCGACCTCGTAGTCGGCGACGAAGCGCTTCAGGGCGCAGATGGCAATGGGCTGGTCCACTTCCTTTCCCCTTAAGCAGGCATTCTCGCAGGGATGCGCGCAGATCCTGCCGATGATTCCGGGAAAGGGAAGCTTTTCCCGAATGAGATCAAGGGCCTCGAGGAACCTGCCTTCGGCGACGAGCCCGATGTAGTCGCGGGCGTTGAGGTTGATGGGGCAGGTGTAGATGCAGGGAGAGAGCTGTCTGTCGATCATGTACGTCGAGGGTATGGCCTGGGGAAAATTGATGAAGGCGGCGCTGCGCAGGGACATCTCCTCGTTGTAGACGTTGCCGACCTCCAGGGGACACGCCGCCGCGCAGGAGGCGCAGGAGGTGCAGCGCCCCGGGTCGACACGTCTCGGCCGCGTACGGAGGGTTACCTGAAAGCGTCCCGGGCCTCCCTCGAGGCGGAAGACCTCGGAGTTCATGACGAGCTCGATGTTGGGGTTCTTGCCCACTTCCACGAGTTTCGGCGCCATGACGCACATGGAGCAGTCGTTGGTGGGGAATATCTTGTCGAGCTGGGCCATGTTCCCGCCGATGTTCGGCTTGCGGTCGACGAGGTAGACCTTGAACCCGGCCTCGACGAGGTTGAGAGCCGCCTCCATGCCGGCGATGCCTCCCCCTATGACGAGGACCTTTCCCGTCCTATCCATGGAGACCGTTCTTCCCGTTGCGCGAACGCCGGTGTGCCACTGTCATTTTCTCCTGTACAACGCATCCCGGTCTTCGTATCCCGAGATCTCGACGAGGTCCCTGCGGGACAGTTCCTTGAGGTGACCGAAAACAGCACCCGGTGCTATCCCCAGCCTTCGCGCCAGCTCCGGCACGGATGCCGCTTCGACCCCGAGGCTCTCCAGTATTCGGGAACGCTCGATGGCCCGGGCGAGCAGGGGGTCGAAGACGAGGGAAAACTGCCGCTCCGTCATGCGTTCACCATAGGAGTTCCCCGTCACGAGAACATCCTTTCTCTTAAGGAGCTTCTCGAGTCTTTCCGCCCCGTCGGGGTCGTGACGCCTTACGTATCCGAGCGCCCCGGTCAAAGCCGTGTCCTGTCCGTGGCAGTCGCCGGGTCCGGTCATGCGCCTTTTCCTCTGAGCGGCTCCACGGACCCTTCTATGGCGGCCATGGATATAAGGTGGTTCCTGCTGCTGTCGGTCCTGCCAAAGAGGGCGAGTTCGAAGACCTCCGTCAGAAACAGGACGGGGATGGTGTTAAGGTCGCCCCTTAGGTGCGCGGTGAGATCGAGGTTGAGCTGGCACAGCGGGCAGGTGGTGACGACGGCATTCGCCCCGGCCTTGAGGGCCGTTGCCATGATACGCCCGGAGAGCTGCGCCGTCCTGTCGCTGTCCGTCGCGGTCGACCCCGCGCCGCAGCACTCCGTCTTGAACTGCCAGGGAACGACGGAGGCCCCGATGGCGTCGAGAAGGATGTCCATGCCCGAGGGGTCTTCAACGTCGTCGGAGGAAGGGACGTCCATGATGCGGGTGAGGAGGCACCCGTAATAGGGGACTGCGCGGACCGAGCCGATGCCGTACACGGCGGAAGCGGCGATCCTTTCGACCCCGACGTACCGGAGAAGGACCTCGATGACGTTCCTGACCTCCACGGAACCCTTCGCGGACATCGGGGCGAGGGCCTCGTTGACCGTCTCCCGCACGGAGCTGTCGCCGGCTATCTTCACGGCGCTCGCCCGTGTCCGGGCATAACAGGCGGAGCAGGGGGCAAGCAGGTGAAGGCCCGACCTCTCGGCGATCGCGATGTTGCGGGCGTTCAGCACGTCGGCCAATCCGTGGTTCACGGCGGGCGCGGCGGCGGCCCCGCAGCAGGACCAGTCCTCAAGCTCCTTTAGCTCCACTCCGTAGAAGGAGAGGACCCTCCTGAGGGAACGGTCGTAGAAAGAGCTCGACGATGTCAGGGAACAGCCGGGGAAGTAGGAGAGGGTGATCATCTGTCCTTGCGCCCCCGCGTCCGACGTATTATCGCTCCCAGTTCCTTTCTGCCGCGGATATTGTGTGATGACAGGCCGATGCGGCCTTTCCTCAGCATGTCGAGCCCCATGGCCGCGTCTTTCAGGAGCTGTCCCTTCGACAGACGATAGCGCATGATCGTCTCCAGTTCGGCGAGGCGCCCGTGCCGCTCCACGCTGTCGATGACGAGGTCGTCGAAATGCCGGACGTCGTTCTTTGCCGCACAGCCGGAGGCGATGGATATCTGCCGGAGGGTTTCGAAGACGCGGGCCACGTCGATGCCGTTCGGGCAGCGCAGGCTGCAGGTGGCGCACACAAGGCATGTCCACGGAGATGCCGAAGCAAGGACCTTCTCGCGCTCGCCGCTCAGGATATATCCTATGACCCTGTGGGGGACGATGTCCATGTCGCCGGCAACGGGGCACCCGTTGGTGCAGCGGCAGCACTGGTAACACACCGAGACTGGTACCCCTGACCGTGTCTCTATCTCGTCGAGGAAGGAAGGGCGCGGCATATCAGACTCTTATTCTCAAACTTTATCCCCTTGATGTCAAATGGATTTTCCTCCCGCCGCTCTCACCTCTTCTTCCATCTTTGTTCCCGTTGTGGTATATCTAGGGGTCATGGAAAGACCGAAGCTGCGTTTCATCGATGTGGTCCCCTTCGAGCAGGACGGGCAGGAGTTCATACTTCTCAGCGATGCCGAGGGGGTGGTTGAGAACGCCCTCGCCGTCAGCAGGGAGGTGGCCTTCATGGTGGCCCTCATGGACGGCACGAGGACTCTCCGTGACATCCAGGCGGAGTTCATGCGGGCCTCCGGCGAGATGGTCTACATCGAGCGCATCGAGGAACTCGTCAGGGTGATGGATGAGAACCTCCTCCTCGAGTCAGAGCGCTACGACAGGCATTTGAGGGGCCTTCGCGACGAGTACTGCAACTCCCCCGTCCGGAAGGCGTACCTGGCGGGAAAGGGATACGCATCGAACCGGATGGAACTCTTGACCTTTCTCGGCGACTTCTTCGACGGCAGCGCGGCGAGTCCCGCCTCCGCATGCGAGATCGCGGGCATCCTCGCGCCGCACATCGACTACCAGAGGGGTGCCGCGGTGTACCGCGAGATATACCCCTTCCTGAAAGGGGGAGCGAAGCCGCTTATCGTCATCTTCGGTACCTGTCATCGTCCCACGGACCGGCTCTGGAGCATATCCCTCAAGGACTTCGAAACGCCGCTCGAGACAATACCCTGCGAACAGGGGTTGAGAGAGTTGATAAGGGCAAACGACCTCCTGAAGGGGTATATTGACGAATGGCCGCACCGGGTGGAGCATTCCATCGAGTTGCAGCTCCCCCTCATTCAGTTCATGGTTGAGGAGGATTTCGAGATCCTCCCCATCCTTACGGGTTCCATGCACGAATACGTGGGCGGCCTCAAGGGGACGGACGAGGAGGAAGTGGGGCAGCTCGTCGAGAACCTGAAAGGCGTGCTTGACGCCTACGGGAAACCCTGCCTGATCCTCTCCGGCGCAGACCTTGCCCATATCGGGGCCCAGTTCGGCGACCGTTACCCCCTTGACCCTATGACCCTCGAGAGTTCGCGGCGCAAGGACGAGGCCATCCTCAAGCATGTCGGGAACGTGGACGCCGAGGGTTTTTTCCGTGCCGTCAAGAGCGAGGGGGACAGCCGGAGAATATGCGGCCTTACCCCCATCTACTTCCAGCTCAGACTGCTTGAAGGATGTACATCCGAGATCGTGAGCTACGATCAATGGACAGACGGTCAGTCTTCGGTCAGCTTCGCCGGTGGCGTCTTCTACCGGTGACCACAAACTAAGCGTCAAGGAGCGGTGATGATGAACAAGAATGAAAACAATGCTCCCGTCGATGCCATCACCCGCCCGGCCCGGGAGGACTGTGTGGCGGACCTCGTCGGATTCGTGCGGAACATGGCAACGGAATGCGGCTATCGCGAGGATACGATAAGAGACCTGGGGCTCGCGACGGAAGAGGCGGCGGGCAATATCATACGGTTTGCGTGCCGCGGCAGGGAGGCCGAGATAGGGATCTCCTGCGCCATCCACGACACCGGGGCCCTTTACATCACGATCACGGACACCGGTGCCCCCTTCAACATGCTTCTCGCCGGCACTTTCCCCGAGACGGACGATTTTTTCAAGCCGGGGGAGAAACCATCAACGAAGATCATGAAGAAGGCAGCCAGGAACATCGAATACAAGCGCAACGCGGACAAGAACATCCTCATCTTCACAGTATCCCACGACCCGGGAGGGATAAGGCGGTAAGAGGCGGCTTGAACCGCTTGAACAGCTTGAACCGCTTGAACGTTCAGAAACAGAAAGACTTTTCCTGACCACTGGCCGTGATCGCCCTGTCGTCGTTATGGCGCAAACCTGGCATCCTCACAAGCCTTCTTATTTCTTAGTTCTTTAACGTTCAAACGGTTCAAGCTGTTCAAGCGGTTGCAACCGTCTTTACGGTTTTACGTTCACGCTTGACCCCGGGGCGGCCTTGAGTTTTATGGTGTTCCATGTGAGCGTTTCCTCGTCGGAAAGGTAGGTGACGAGGTGGCGGCCGGGGGGTATGCTGGCCGTGATCTCCAGTGTCTTCCCGTCCTCCGTCTGGAGGAGGATGGTGTGTTCCCCGGCCTTCACTTCAAGGGAATCGATCGTACCCTGGTAATCGTTCTCCTCGGGGATATCTCCGTGGCCGGGAGGTAGCTTTGCGGTGAGGATGCCGTCGATGTACAGGCTTCCGTCAGGTTTGATGAGTGTCTGCGTGAGCTTTCCCGCCTGCTTCCCGTCGATGATGACGAGGGCGTCCGAAAACAGCTCTCCATCGACGGCAAGGATGATCCGGGCAGGCTCGGGTTTCTTGCAGCCTCCCAGGGAAAGAAGGGACAGGAGAATTACAAGGAAGAGGGCAATGAGCTTCAGCGGCAACAGACGGTACATGAGATCCCCCCGATTCTCGAACATCCTTCCTCACTACAGCATGCACGGTGAAATACGACTCAGTATAGTCCAGAAAGAAAAAGGTTGCAACCGCTTGACAGGCTGTTGATAAACCCATTTTCTACGTCATTCCGGCTTTAGGCCGGAATCCAGAGGTTTCTCTAAGCCCTCGTTTTTCCTGGATTCCGGCCTAAAGCCGGAATGACGAAAGAGCACGAATCGTCTTCAGAAATCACTTTGTTAACAGCCTGTTGAACGTTCAAAGAAGGAGAGCTTTGTTTTTAACGTTCAAGCGGTTCTAACGGTTCAAGCGGTTCAAGCGGTCTTCTCATTGCCCTATCATCTGCACCACCACCAATCGTTTTCTGGGGCGGTTGTCGAATTCGGCGAGGACCACCTGCTGCCAAACACCGAGGAGCAGTTCGCCTGACTCGAAGGGCACCGTCAGGGACTGGCCCGTCAGCGTAGCCCTCAGGTGGGAAAAGCCGTTGGCGTCACCCCATGTCTCGTCGTGGCGGTATCCTCGATCCGAAGGGACTATCCTTTCGTAGAATTCCTTGACGTCGCCTATAAGGCCCGGTTCATACTCGAAGGTGGTGATGCCCGCCGTGGAACCCTGCACGAAGATCGTCATATTGCCGTTCCTGAGACCGCTCCCGGCGAGGCAGCCGACGAGCGTCCTGGTGATATCGATGAGGTCGCCGCTCCCCTCCGTTGAAAATTCCCTGCGTTCGCTCACTACCTTCATGGAATCAGTCCTCCTGGAAAATAGAGGTGATAGGTGATGGGTCATGGGCTATGGGAAGGACCGGACCTTTTGTCCTATTGCCCATCACCCATTACCCATGGCCTATTACCTGTTTTCATTACACTACCAGAGACGGGCACGCATTGAAAGGATTTTGGACGACACGGAACGGTTCGGGTGCCCTGACTCTGCCATACTCTACTTGACGTTTATTCTGAATATATGGTAACTGTGTTGTCGCAATGGTAGACAGGAGATCGTGGATACAGAGGATAGAAGAGGCCTGGGAGCAGGCGCCCATTGTATGGCTCTCCGGCGTGAAAGGAGTGGGCAAGACGACCCTGATGCGGGGTCTCGGGACACAGCGGGCGCTCCACGTCGATTGCGACCCCGCCCGGTCCGCGCACATCGCGGCGGACCCCGAACTGTTCTTCCGCGCCTGTGACCGCGGGATCGTGGTATTTGACGATGTCCACAAACTCCCCGATGCCATGAAAGTGCTGAAGACGGGCGCCGATCTGTTTCCGGAGCTCAGGATCATCGCCACCTCCTCCACCGTGGCTACGGACGGAAAGGCCGGCGATACCCTCGGTGACAGGAGACGCCGCGTCCACCTTGGCCCTGTTCTTTGCAGCGAGCTTTCCGCTTTCAACGTTTCACTGGAGAGGCGCATCTACCATGGCGGGCTCCCCGAGCCCCTGCTGATGGAGCACCGGCAGGGCGGGTTCTATCGTGAATGGATGGACGCCTTTTTTGACCGCGATATTCGCGAGCCCTTCGGTTTTCGTGATTCAGACAAATTTACCACGCTCTTCGAGTATCTCCTGAAGGTAAGCGGTGAGCCTTTCGAGACAACGCGGGCATCGGAGACCCTCCACATTAGCCGTCCCACCGTCGCGGAGCACGTAAGGGCGCTCGAGGCCACCGGGGCGATAACCATTGTCCGGCCTTTCCACGGAAAAGGGCAGAAGGAGATAATAAAGATGCCCAGGGTCTACGGGTTCGATACGGGTTTCGTGGTCTTTGCCAGGGGTTGGGACCCACTGCGCCCCGACGACCTCGACCCCCTTTGGGAGCACGTTGTCCTGGAGTATCTTGAAGCCCACGTCCGGGAGTCCCAGGTCCAGTACTGGAGATGGGCGGATGACCGGAAGGTCGATTTCATTGTCTCCGGCACGCGGGATGAGGTGGATGCCATCGAGTGCGAGTGGGACCCTGACGCCTTCGACCCGGCGGGGCTGAAACTCTTCCGCACCTGGTATCCCGAAGGAAAGAACTATATCGTTTCTCCCCTGTCAGGCCCGGGCGGTGAAAGACACATCGCCGGCCTCGATGTTCACGTTTGTGACCCTGAGGGGTGGCATGAAAGTCAGGGTGCCACCCGCAAAGACTAGCCGGGGGAGTGTTATCCCGTTCATGGGATATTCCCGCGCACCTTCCCGAAAAAGAGGAAGAGTTCCTCCCGGTCCTTTCCCTCTATGACGTGTTTCAGAAATGTGAGGCGGGAGGCGGCCTTCTCGATTTGAGTGATGGAATGGTCATTGAAGAGGATCTCCGCAAGAAGGCTGTCGTCCTCGGACATAAGGCCCTTTGCGATGGCCATGTGTCTCTTGAAGGTGGTCCCCGGGATCGCATCCGTCTCGGCACATCCCGCGAATATGAGGGACGCTATGAAGGGCAGTGTCAGAGAGAATGCCATCATCCTGTCGTGTTCCTCAAAAGAATGCTCAAAGATGGTCAGTCCCAGGCGCGTGAAGAATTGCCTGAAGAATGCGGCGCCTTCCGGATCGGACTCGGTGATTATGACCGCGTTTTCTTCCCGCAGCGAGTCCATCGTGGCGAAGGTGGGGCCGAACATGGGGTGGACGGACACGGACCTGAAGGGACTCTCCCTGTAATATTCGGGAAGGCCCGCCTTGATCGACGCGACGTCACAGATCATGCAGCCGCCCGGCAGATGGGGCGCCCATTCCTCGAAGGCGGTGATCGTGCTGGCGAGGGTGACGGCGTTGATGAATAGCTGAGGCTCAAAGCCCGCTATCCCGGAAGGGCCGGAGAGGACCGTCAGGTCTTCAAGGACCGTCAGTCTTTCTCCGACCCTGTCGTACACGGCGACCGTGTTGTCGCGGCGAAGCTCTTTGGCCAGCCATGAACCGAGATGTCCTGTGCCCGATACGATTATCCTCATATCCCCCTCCTTCTGTAGCAGCCGAGGAACTTCAGGGTTTCCACGGCGGCACGCAGTATTTCCAGTGCCGCGACGACTTTTACGTCCCCATCGGACCCTTCGAAATCCAGGAAGAACACGTAGCTCCCGGGGTCGCGCCTCGCGGGTCTCGATTCTATTCGTGTCAGGTTTATCCCGGCGTCCGAGAACGTCTTGAGGACCGAAAAGAGCGCGCCTGCCCTGTGCCTGAGGGAGAATACCACCGAACACTTGTCTCCCTTCCCGGTGAGGCCCTGCTTCGAAAGGACCACGAACCTCGTCGTGTTCGACGCATGATCCTCTATATTCTCGCACACAACCTTCAAATCGTAGAGTTCAGCGCACAGCCGGTTGGCAATGACGCAAACATCTTCCCGTCCTTCGTCGGAGAGCATCCTCGCCGCGCCGGCGGTGTCATAGAACGATCTTGCCTCCAGCCTGTGTCGTGCTATGAACCCCCGGCACTGGGCAAGCGCCTGGGGATGAGAGTAGACGACCCTGAGGCTCCCGCGCCTCGCATGGGGCCGGGCAAGGAGACAATGATGGATAGGCATGGTGACCTCCCCCACGATCTTCGCATCTGTTTCGACTAAAAGGTCATTGACCTCGGTCACCGGACCTTCGAGAGAGTTTTCTACAGGGACCATGCCAAAGTCGATCTGACCCGAGATGACCTCGTCGAAGACGTCCGAGAACCCCCCGTACGGGATGGGGACGAGAGAGGACTCGAAGGCGCGGGAGGCAGCTTCACTGTATGCTCCGTGCTCTCCCTGGAACCCTATCAGTTTCAGTTCCAGCTGTTGGACCCGACTGGATTCATCCATGATGCAGCGGTAGAGACCCTCCGAGAACTCGGGCCTCATGACACCCCGCGAACAGGCGCGGACATTCTCGAACACCTTCGATTCTCTTTCCGGTTCGCGGACGCTGCCCTTGAGCCTTTTCAGCCTCAGGGCGAGTTCCATCCTCCGGTCAAGACCACGGATGATTTCCTGATCGATGCGATCGATCCCCTTTCGTATTTCTTCTATGTCCATAGATTACCTCTTCCTTCCCGTCCACATTCGACCGGTCATGGCAAAGGTCCTTCCGCCGGCGCCCGGGTCTGCCCGGCCGGCCAGCAAAAAAGGTCATGGAGGATTCCATGACCTTCAGATCAAAAAAAGGCCATGGGGTGCGCCCATGGCCTTGCCTTACCATCCTAAAGCAAAAAGAGCCCCGGGCGGGTTCTGTCCCGATAGTAATAAAAATAGGCGGCGGAGCTTCTTTTCGCTGAGAACAACATGATCGATTAGTCTAGTAGCATGGATATCCCGTGTCAAGCGAATTCATCCAGCCCTTGGGGGGTGAGCCTATCACGACCGTTCGCCTCAAGCCGGTGTGATTTCTCTTGTAATACACTTAGAATTATAGAACAATTAGGCGCAGGAGGCGCTATCCTCCGTACCATTCCTGTTATGGTACAACACCGTCAACTCCTCGCCGGGGGCAGGGGGGGTTGTGAAAGGCCCGTGTACCACGCGGTCAGCATCCTTGACAATGAGACCGGAGAGAAGCTTACGGAAGCGGACATAAAGAAAAGTCTTACCATACTGGCCATCTTCCTCATGGTACTGCTGCGTGGTTTGCCTGTCTCGGCGGGGACCACCTGGGATGGTGGGGGCGCAAACACGAACATCAACACGGCCGCGAACTGGGACGACAACGTCAACCCTCCCTTTGACGGCACCCAGTCCGTGACGTTCGGGACCGGCGGCTCCACGGCCACGATCAATACCAATGTCAGTTTTCTCGGCCTCAACTTCAACCGTGACAGCAATTTCACCGTTGCGGCAGGCGCGGGGATCCTGACCATCGGGGCGGGAGGCGTCACTGCGGCTATCCCGGGAACCACGTCGCGTACCTACACCATAAGCGAGGGCATAATCCTGGATGCCGATCAAACATGGACGTCGACGAACAACGGGAGCGGGACGACGACCCTCGCCGTAAGCGGCGCCGTATCGGGGGCGGGCCGGAACCTTACGGTGACGGGCACGGGTGTGACGAACATATCCGGTGTCATCGGCACCGGCTCGGGTACCCTTACCAAGGCGGGCGCGGGCATTCTCACCCTCACGGGAGCGAACACATATTCGGGCGGCACGACGCTTCTCGACGGAACGCTGAGGGTGGGGAATAACTCGGCGCTCGGCACGGGCGAACTTCAGATCGCCGGCGGCACCCTTTCCTCCTCCTCGGGGACTGCGAGGACGATCGCCAACGACACCGTCATCGGGGCCGACATCACCCTCGGCCAGGCATCGGGCGGCACGGGCGCCCTTACCCTCTCGGGTGCCATGGACCTTGGCAGCTCCATGCGGCAGATCACGATAGCCAACACCACGGACACCATCTCGGGCGTCATCTCCGGGGCAGGGGGCATCGCCAAGGCCGGCACGGGCGCGCTTATCCTGTCCGGCGCCAACACCTATTCGGGGGGAACGGTGCTCTCAACGGGGACGCTTCTCGCGGGGGACGACGCCGCTTTCGGCACGGGGACACTGACGCTTGCCGGCGGGACCCTCGCCTCATCGTCCACAACGGCACGGACCCTGGCGAACGACATCGTCATCGGCGCCGACTTCACCCTCGGCCAGGCATCGGGCGGCACCGGCGCCCTTACCCTGTGGGGCGCCATTGATCTCGGCGGCTCCACGCGGCAGATCACCGTCAACAACCCGGCGGACACCATCTCGGGCGTCATCTCCGGGGCAGGGGGCCTGACCAAGGCCGGCATGGGAACCCTCACACTGTCGGGCAGCAATACCTATTCCGGCGGCACGACCATCAAGGCGGGAAGGGTAAGCGTGGAGAGCGACAGCAACCTGGGGGATGTGTCAGGGGGGCTCACCTTCGCCGGCGGGACCCTCCAGGTAACAGGGGGCTTCACGAGCGGCAGGAGCGTGACCCTCAGTTCCGGAGGCGGCACCTTCGATACCAACAGCTATGACCTGACCATGTCAGGCGACATGGCAGGCGCAGGCACCTTCACCAAGACCGGCGCGGGAACCCTCACCCTCTCCGGTACGAACACCTACACGGGAACGACGACGATAAGCGGCGGCATCCTTAAGGCCGGCGTCGACAACGCCCTTCCCACCGGGACGGCGGTGACCCTCTCCAACACGGCAGGTGTCGCCCTCGACCTCAACGACTTCAACGTTACCGTCGGCTCCCTCGCAGGGGGCGGTACGACAGGCGGCAACGTTACCCTCGGCTCGGGCACGCTTACCGTGGGCAACGCCTCGAGCACGACCTATGCCGGGATCGTAAGCGGCACCGGCTCCGTCGTCAAGACGGGCACGGGGACCCTCACACTCTCCGGGGCCAACACGTACACTGGCGGCACGACGGTCAGCGCCGGGACCCTTCAAGGCAACGCGACGAGCCTTCAGGGCGCGATCACGAACAACGCCGCGGTCACCTTCAGTCAGACGACGGACGGGACATACGCCGGCGACATGACGGGTACGGGCCGTATCACCAAGACCGGCGCGGGAACCCTCACCCTCTCCGGTACGAACACCTACACGGGAACGACGACGATAAGCGGCGGCATCCTTGCTCTCAACGGGGACGCTTCTCGCGGGGGACGACGCCGCTTTCGGCACGGGGACACTGACGCTTGCCGGCGGGACCCTCGCCTCATCGTCCACAACGGCACGGACCCTGGCGAACGACATCGTCATCGGCGCCGACTTCACCCTCGGCCAGGCATCGGGCGGCACCGGCGCCCTTACCCTGTGGGGCGCCATTGATCTCGGCGGCTCCACGCGGCAGATCACCGTCAACAACCCGGCGGACACCATCTCGGGCGTCATCTCCGGGGCAGGGGGCATCGCCAAGGCCGGCACGGGCGCCCTCACCCTCTCCGGCACCAACACCTACGCGGGTACGACAACGATAAACGCAGGTATTCTCAGGGCCGGCGCCGGCAATACCCTTCCCACGGGAGGGGCCGTCACCCTGGCGAACACGGCGGGAGCCGCCCTCGACCTCAACGGTTTCAACGTGACCATCGGCTCCCTCGCGGGAGGCGGCACCACGGGCGGGAACGTCAGCCTCGGCTCGGGCACGCTTACCGTGGGCAACACCTCGAGCACCAGCTACGCGGGCGTCATCAGCGGTACCGGCTCGGTCATCAAGACAGACTCGGGCACCCTTACCCTCACCGGGGCCAACACCTTCTCCGGCGGCACGACCCTTTCTTCCGGGTCCCTTCTCGTCGGCAACAACGCAGCACTCGGCACGGGCACGCTTGAGCTTGTTGGCGGAACACTCGCCTCATCGTCGACCACGGCGAGGACGCTGACGAACCTGACCTCCGTGACGGGAGACCTCACCCTCGGCCAGGCATCGGGTGGCACGGGCGCACTTACGCTCTCCGGTGCCATGACTCTCGGTGCCGGCCTGCATCAGGTCACCGTCGACAATGTGTCGGACACCATCTCGGGGGTCATCTCCGGGGCAGGGGGTATCGCAAAGACCGGCACGGGCACCCTCATCCTGTCCGGCGCCAACACCTTCTCCGGCGGCACGACCCTTTCTTCCGGGTCCCTTCTCGTCGGCAACAACGCAGCACTCGGCACGGGCACGCTTGAGCTTGTTGGCGGAACACTCGCCTCATCGTCCACAACGGCGAGGACGATAACCAACGACAGCACTTTGAACGGAGACTTCACCCTCGGCCAGGCATCGGGCGGCACGGGCGCCCTTACCCTCTCCGGTGCCATGACCCTCGGCGCCGGCCTCCACCAGATCACCGTGGACAATGCGTCGGACACCATCTCGGGGGTCATCTCCGGGGCAGGGGGCCTGACTAAGGCGGGCACGGGAACGCTCGTGCTGACGGGAGCCAACACGTACACCGGAGGGACGACGGTGAGCACCGGCACCCTTCAGGGAGATTCTACGAGCCTCCAGGGTGCCATCACGAACGATTCGCAGGTGACCTTCAACCAGGCCGCGGCGGGAACGTACGCGGGCAGCATGACAGGCATGGGTTCTCTCACCAAGGCCGGCACGGGCGCCCTCACCCTCTCCGGCACCAACACCTACGCGGGTACGACAACGATAAACGCAGGTATTCTCAGGGCCGGCGCCGGCAATACCCTTCCCACGGGAGGGGCCGTCACCCTGGCGAACACGGCGGGAGCCGCCCTCGACCTCAACGGTTTCAACGTGACCATCGGCTCCCTCGCGGGAGGCGGCACCACGGGCGGGAACGTCAGCCTCGGCTCGGGCACGCTTACCGTGGGCAACACCTCGAGCACCAGCTACGCGGGCGTCATCAGCGGTACCGGCTCGGTCATCAAGACAGACTCGGGCACCCTTACCCTCACCGGGGCCAACACCTTCTCCGGCGGCACGACCCTTTCTTCCGGGTCCCTTCTCGTCGGCAACAACGCAGCACTCGGCACGGGCACGCTTGAGCTTGTTGGCGGAACACTCGCCTCATCGTCGACCACGGCGAGGACGCTGACGAACCTGACCTCCGTGACGGGAGACCTCACCCTCGGCCAGGCATCGGGTGGCACGGGCGCACTTACGCTCTCCGGTGCCATGACTCTCGGTGCCGGCCTGCATCAGGTCACCGTCGACAATGTGTCGGACACCATCTCGGGGGTCATCTCCGGGGCAGGGGGTATCGCAAAGACCGGCACGGGCACCCTCATCCTGTCCGGCGCCAACACCTTCTCCGGCGGCACGACCCTTTCTTCCGGGTCCCTTCTCGTCGGCAACAACGCAGCACTCGGCACGGGCACGCTTGAGCTTGTTGGCGGAACACTCGCCTCATCGTCCACAACGGCGAGGACGATAACCAACGACAGCACTTTGAACGGAGACTTCACCCTCGGCCAGGCATCGGGCGGCACGGGCGCCCTTACCCTCTCCGGTGCCATGACCCTCGGAGCCGGCCTCCACGAGATCACCGTCGACAATGCGTCGGACACCATCTCGGGCGTCATCTCGGGGGCAGGGGGCCTGACTAAGGCGGGCACGGGAACGCTCGTGCTGACGGGAGCCAACACGTACACCGGAGGGACGACGGTGAGCACCGGCACCCTTCAGGTTGGGGCCGGCGACGCCCTTCCCTCGGGGACGGCTGTAACCCTTACGAACACGGCGGGAGCCGCCCTCGACCTCAACGACTTCAACGTCACCATCGGCTCCCTCGCGGGAGGCGGCACCACGGGCGGGAACGTCGCACTCGGCACGGGCACCCTCACCGTTGGCGGCGCGTCAAGCGGCACCTATGCTGGGGTCATCTCCGGGACGGGCGGACTCACCAAGGCGGGCACCGGCACCCTCGTTCTCTCCGGGGTAAACACCTACACCGGGACGACAACGCTCGATGGCGGGTCGCTGGCGGTGACGGGCAGTATACAGAGTCCCGTCGTCATCAACCCCTCGGGGGTACTGACGAGCAACAGCAACATCGTCGGCAACGTCACGAACAACGGCAAGGTCGCACCGGGGAACTCGATCGGTGTCATCACGATCACTGGCAACTATACCCATAATCCTGGTTCTGTGTACGAGGTGGAGACGAACCCCGAGGGACAGTCGGACAAACTCGTCGTCACCGGTACCGCGACGCTCAATGGCGGCACCGTGTCGGTTCTTGCGGGCTCAGGGGTCTACAAGATGAGGACATACTACACGATCCTCACGGCGGGAAACGTGACGGGGGCCTTCGCGAACGTCACGAGCGACCTCGCCTACCTTACGCCTTCCCTCAGCTACGACGCGGGCCACGTTTATCTTCTACTCGCCCGCAATTCGACGGATTTTTCGGGCGTGGCATCGACGGGCAACCAGAAGGCGGTGGCCTGTGCGCTCGACCGCATATCGACGTCGGCAAGGGGTGACATGGAGGATGTCGTCAACGCCGTCCTGGGACTCTCCGCGCCGGGAGCCAGGAGCGCTTACGAGCAGATGGGCGGACTGTCCCACACTGCCCTTGCGGCGACGACCTTCTCATCTTTTCGGGGTTACATGGGGGCCATGACGGAACGATCGAGGAGCCTGATGACGGGCCAACCCTCATCGGCCTTCGCCGCGCGCCCCGTCATGCTCGCTTTCAAGGGCGGTGACAGAGCGAGCGATGCCGGCAATACGCTCCTCGCTACCCTTGGCAGGGCCGGTGGCACCGATCTGCCCTACCGGGGTCTGTGGGTGCAGGGGTATGGCGGAACGGGTGACAGGGGCGGCGGCGATACGGCGTCGCGCTATGGATATGACATGGCAGGTATCGTCGCCGGATTCGACAGGCACGTGGCCGATTCCTTCATTCTCGGCATCTCCCTGGGATATTCCAGCACAAGGACCTCCATGCGGGATCTCACGGACAAGGCCACGGTGTCGAGCTACCAGGCAGGCCTCTACGGCATAATGAGGCGCGACCCCTGGTACCTGAGCGCTACCGCAGCCTTCGGGTATAACCGCTACGACACGCAGAGGGATATATCCTTCGGGGAGATCGTGAGGTCGGCGAAAGCCCGCTACGACGGCCATTCACTGGGGGGGTACCTGGAGACGGGTTACCGGGTAGAGACAAGGGGTGCGGACATCATACCCATGGTGTCCCTGATGGGTGGACGCCTCACGCGGGACGGTTTCCGGGAAAGAAATGCCGGGGCCGTGAGCCTCGATGTGGACGGGGAGCTCTCCTCTTTCCTTCTTGGCTCCCTGGGCGTGAGGCTCAGGAAGGATTACGCCTTTTCTTCCGGCGTTTTCACGCCGGAGATCACGGTGCGCTGGGACCACGATCTCGTTGGCGATGACTACGTTCTCGACGGTCGCTTTGCCGGGCAGCCATTGTCCGTTTTTACCACCAGAGGCGAAAGGGGCGACAGGAACAGCTTTGTCCCGGGTTTCGGGCTCACCCTCCGGACGGAGAAGAACGTGTATTTCCAGTTGACCTACGACGGGAGCTTTGCCGGCGACAGTACGCAGCACCGGGCGACTCTGGGCCTCAGATACACGTGGTAGAATCTTATGATAGAGAGTCGGATGTTTACGGGAGATTTCAGGTGAGGGTAATGGTCGGGATGACTGGATTTGAACCAGCGGCCTCTTGCTCCCGAAGCAAGCGCTCTACACCATGCTGAGCTACATCCCGTAGGCACTAAAATACCAGACTTGGAGGAAAATTTCCATTGATTTTTTACGGTTGCCGTGATACTAGTTCGGACTTTATTGAAGGGGGTTTTTAAGCTATGGAGAAGAAGCCGGTCAAGATAACGGACCTGACATTAAGGGACGGTCACCAGTCCCTTTTTGCCACGAGGATGAGAACGGAGGATATGCTGCCCATCGCTGAGAAGATGGATTCCGTGGGATTCTACTCGATGGAAGTCTGGGGCGGGGCCACGTTTGACGTGATGACCCGGTTCCTCGATGAAGATCCCTGGGAGAGGGTGCGGCTCCTCAAGGAAAAGATGCCCAATACGAAGTTTCAGATGCTTCTCCGGGGGCAGAACCTGGTCGGTTACCGGAACTACGCCGACGATGTCGTCGATGCCTTTGTCGAGAAGAGCTCTGAGGTGGGTATAGACATATTCCGGGTCTTCGACGCCCTCAACGACGAACGCAATTTCATAGCCGCCTTCCGGGCCATCAAGCGCTGCGGCAGGCATATTCAGGGGGCCATTTCGTATTCGTTGACGGAAGCGAGGCTGGGAGGCCCCATATTCAATCTCGAATATTACCTCAGCAAGGCGAAGAAGATAGAGGATATGGGGGCGGATTCACTGTGCATTAAGGACATGGCGGGGATCATCTCGCCCTATGACGCCTACGAGCTCGTGTCCCGCCTCAAAGAGACCCTGTCCATTCCCGTTCATCTCCATACGCATTATACAAGCGGAATGGCCTCGATGTCGCTGCTCAAGGCCATCGAGGCAGGCGCCGACGGTATCGATACCTGCCTCGCCCCCTTTGCGTACCGGTCCTCGCATTCGTCTTCCGAGGCCTTTGCCGTCGCGCTCAAGGACACCCCCTGCGATCCGAAACTGGATTTGGAGAAGATGTCGGAGGTGGACGACTATCTCGAGAGGATCGTTCCGGAGAAGCTCCAGGCCTTTTCCGACCAAACCCGCTACGCTGTTATCGATATCGGGGTCCTCATCCATCAGATTCCCGGGGGCATGATCTCGAACCTTGTGAGCCAGCTGAAGCAGGCCAAGGCGCTCCACAGGCTTGAGGAGGTTTACGAGGAGATACCGAGGACGAGGCAGGACATGGGTTTCCCGCCGCTCGTAACACCCACGAGCCAGATCGTCGGGGTACAGGCCGTCTTCAACGTCATCGCGGGCCGGTACAAGATGATCACGAACGAGGTGAGGGATTATTTCTACGGCCTCTACGGCCGCCCCCCCGTGCCCGTCAACGAGGAGATAAAAGCGAAGGCATTGAAGGGCTATTCCAGGGGAACGACACCCATCGATGTGCGCCCGGCGGACATTCTCGAGCCGGAGCTTCCCGCAGCCCGGGAGGCGTTGAAGGGCATATCGGAGGACATGGGCGATATCCTCACCTACGCCCTGTATCCCGCAACGGGCCTGGCATTCCTGAAGAAGAAGTACGGGAAGCAGGGGTGAGAATTCAGGAGGCAGGGGAACGGGGCAGGGGACAGAGAGGGCAAGGTCTTTAATAGGACCAATAGGAGAATAGGACCTATAGGACCAATAAGACCCATAGGACGCTTAGGACCTATAGGACGGATCCATTGCCCGGTGCGAGCGGGCAACTGTCTTCGGCAGTCCTATAGGTCGTATCTGTCCTATAGGTCCTATTCTCCTATAGGTCCTATTCTCCTATTGGTCCTATCATTCCCTGTCCTCTGATTCCTGCCTTTCTTCCCCTTGCAAAGCCTCTTCCCCGATGGTATCTTAACCCCATGAGCAAATTCCTTGTCGCGGTAGGCTCGAAGGAGAATGTCGTCGAGGATATCCATGTCCTGGCACGCCGGTTCGGCGAGCATCCCGGGATCGTCATAGCCCAGGGTAAGGATCTCAGGCAGGTTGTCATCGAGAAGGCATCCAATCTGTTCCTTGCCGAAGAGCTTGTCGTGGCCATAGTGGATCCGACAGCGCAGGATGTGGCCGTGCTGCGGCCCCACCTCGAAGCATTGAAGGAGAGGGTGGGGGTTGTTGTCTATTTCACCTCCGACGCCGGCGAACTCGCGGAAAGCCTGGGAGGCAAGGTGATCGTCCTGGAAAAGGACAGGGAAAAGAGGATACGACAGCGGGTCCTCGGCATCCTCAAGGCCAACGGCAAAAAGATGACAGACAAGGCTTTCAACCTCCTGACATCGAGGGTCAGGGATGAGTCCATACTCGAGCAGGAGGTCCTCAAGCTGATAGGGTATTCGGGTGAAAGAGCGACCATCGAATCCCGGGACATCCGCGCCGTCGTGACGGAGACGAACGAAGAGACCCTGATGGCTCTCTTCGACGCTTTCTCGAGGATGGACAAGAAGGAGGTTCTCACCATCTTCGAAGACCTTCTGGAGAATGGCCAGCACATCCTTGCCATACACAGCTACCTCGTGAACCAGATGCGCCTTCTCATCCAGGCGAAGGACCTGGAGCCTTTTGTGCAGGATGCAAAGGCATATCCGGCCTTTTCCGCCGAGTTCAAGCGATGGAAGGAGAGGGTGAATGTGAGCACATCGGGCAGGAAACGGTACCTGCCTTTTCAACACCCCTACTACGCCTTCAAACTTGCGGGAACGTCACGGAAGATCTCCCGAAAGAGCCTCGTGGAGTTCTATGAGTTTCTGAGTTCTCTCGACTTGAAGATCAAGACGGGCACGAAACATGACCGCGTCCTTATGGAATACGGGCTCCTGAAGGTCTAGATCCCCGATGGTTTCCGTCCACATCCTTCTCTTCCTGGCGACAATAGCATCGACGGTGCTCGTGGGAGGTTTTCTTTACAGCCTGGCCATCATGACGATTCTCCTGTGCCACGAGTTGGGGCATTATCTGATGGGCAGGCGTTACGGCATCCCGAGCACGCTGCCCTTCTTCATTCCCCTGCCCCTGCCGCCTTTCGGTACATTCGGTGCCGTAATAAAGATGAAAGGAGGCTTTGTCAACAGGAGCACGCTTTTCGATGTCGGCATAGCGGGCCCCTTGAGCGGATTCGTGGCCGCCCTCCCTTTCATCGTAGCGGGCATGAAGATGTCCACGGTGACGCCTCTTTCGGGGATACCGGCCGCCGCCAGCTATATGCAGCTCGGGGATCCGCTCCTGTTCCGGGTTCTTCAGCCGCTGCTCGTCGGCGATATTCCCGAGGGTCACGATCTTGTCCTCCATCCTTTTGCCTATGCCGGTTGGGTGGGTCTCTTCGTAACCTCCTTGAACCTCCTGCCCGTCGGTCAGCTTGACGGGGGCCACGTTGTCTATGCCATCTTCGGAGAGAAGAGCAAGTGGGTCTACCGTGCCGTCATCCTGGGTCTCGGAATCCTGGCGGCCCTTACGAACATCGGCTGGCTTACCCTGGTAATCCTCCTTCTCATCTTCGGCATGCGCCACCCCAGGCCATTCGACGACGAAACGGAGCTCGACGGGCGGCGCAAGAAGCTGGCGATCGCGGTCCTCGCCATCTTCATCCTCTCCTTCATCCCCTCCCCCTTCCCCGAAATGAACCTGACGAACATCATAGAAAAAGGGTTCTAGACCGTTCTTCACCGTGTCCACCCGTTAGGCGCTTCGGCGCCGACCCGTGTGCCCGTCCACGCAACAAAAAGGCCGCAGGTCACCCTGCGGCCTTTTTGTTGCACAGCTTTCTCTAAAAGACCGGCCGTATCGGTTTTGCCGGTTTCAGTTCCGTGCTTGACATGACCTCGGACTGGTCGATCGCCTCGGCGAGGCTGATTCTGCCTTCAAGGTAAGCCTTCGCTGCGTCTTCGGGAAAGAAGATATAGAGGTACTCGATATGCCCGCCATACGTGTCACACTGGGAATAGTCCCTGGCAGCCCAGTAAATACCGAAGGCGAGGCCCTCAATATGGTCGCCGTCAAGGTCGCTCGGCTTGATCCTCTTAACGTACTTGGGGACGAAATCCCGGATGATCTTCGCGATGCGCTCTTCGGGTTTCGTCGAAGTGCCATCAAAGGAGGCTTCCTTGGGTCTGACATACACCATGATGTAGTGGAGCTGTTGCTTGTCGAAGTCCTCGAGTGTCGTGACGCCTATGCCGTCCTGGTAGATGCCCACGTTATCGGTGCTGTAGCGGTTATAGATGTCTTTGAAGAGCCTTGCGTTCTTGTCGAACACAGACTGGGCATGCTGGTCGTTGTAATTCCTTTTGACACTGTCCGTTTCGTCTTTGGCCACGTAGACCGGCCCCGGTGTGCAGGAGCACAGGACGAAGGCAAGAAGCACTGCGGTGATGATGTTTCTCATTTGATCTGTTTCTCCTCTTGTTTTAGCATTGCGACGAGTTCGGTAAGTTCCTCCCGAATCTCATTGAGAATCCGTTTGTGGTTTGCGAGGTATTGTTTCGCGCCGTCGATGGTGAATCGCTTCTCGTGGAGGAGTTTCTTGATGGTGAAGATGATCTCGAGGTCCTTCTTTTTATAGAGGCGCTGTCCGGTGGGACTCTTGACGGGCTTGATATCCTTGAATTCCTGCTCCCAGTAGCGAAGGACGTGAGGTTTCAGCCCGGTCAGTGTGCAGACTTCCTTGATACGGTAAAAGACCCTGTCGGGTATTTCTCTGCCGTTCATTCGTGCCTTCTGCTGTCGTTGATTTCGTCCTTCAATACCTGGCTCAGCCTGAAGCTCAGCACCTTGCGCTCCGTTATCTTGATCTCTTCGCCGGTCTGCGGGTTCCGTCCACGGCGGGCCTTCTTCTTCCGGACGAAGAAATTGCCGAAACCGGAAATCTTTACGTTTTCATCGGTGGCGAGAGTGTCCTTTATGATTTCGAAGAACCGGTCGACGATATGCGCGCACTCCCGTTTGGAGAATCCGAGCTTCTCGTAAAGATCGGTTACAATATCTATTTTCGTCATAACTCCTCCTTATGCCCTTAACGAAATTCCGTCAGTATTCGTCAGCTCGCCGATGATTCTTTCCTGCAAGGCGTTGACACGTTCGTCGGTGAGAGTATCTTCGTGGGATTGGAACACCACGCGGATGGATACGCTCCGCATCTCCTTCCGGAACATGTCGAATATCCCCACTGAGACGATAAGGGGTGAAATACCCTTGATCTTCTCAACAAGCGTAGCTATGGGTACCCTGTCGTCCACAAAGAACGAAAAATCCCGTGTAACCTGTGGATAACGGGGTATCGGCCTGTATTGAAGCGTCAAGTTCCCTTTTTCTAAGATTATATCAAATCGTAACTCAGCGCAATAAATAGTTTGTTCGATTTCATAGAGCCCGAGAACGTCGTCACGAACGGCTCCGGCCCAACCGGCTTTCACACCGTCGACCATGATGTCGGCGCTCCGGCTGCGATCGAGAAATGGTTCGATGGTCGGGACGACCTCAAAACTCACCCCGAGCCTCTCCATCAAACCCTCGATGACTCCCTTGATGTCGAAGAAGTCATAGTCTGCATGCTTTTCCTTCCAGAAATACTCCTTTTCCCTGCCCGTAAGGGCGAAGCAGAGGGAGACACGCTCGCCGATCCGCTCGTTCTCCTGGAAGAAGACCTTTCCTTTCTCGAAGAACCGGAGGTTCTTCGAACCCCTGTTGAGGTTATAAGCCATGCATCTCAGGACGGAGGGTGTCATCATGGTCCTCATGACTCCCCAGTCGCGGGAGATGGGGTTCATAATGGACACGAACCTCGTGCGTTCGTCACCCTCGGGGATACGGAGATTCTCGATGTCTCTGGTGGAGAAGAAAGAGAAGTTGATGATCTCGTAGAAGCCCGTTCCCAGGCAATACTCCTTTATCATGGTCAGGAAGCGTTCCTGCCGGGTAACCTTCCGCGGTTTGAGGACCGTCACGGGGCTTGTGTCAGGAATATGCTCGAACCCGTGCACCCGGGCTATCTCCTCGATGACGTCGGCTGCTTCGCCGATGTCATGCCTGAAGTTTGGTACGGATACGACAAATCCGTTCTCATCTTCTTTCATGATAAGGAGATCGATGGAGTTAAGGGCCCGCGCGATGGCATCCCGGCTGATGTGGGTTCCCAGGAGTCCGTTGGTATTGCTATAGGTAATGTAGATCGTTCGAGGCTCCTTCTTCTCGAAGATCTCTCTGGTTCCCCTTATAACCTCACCGCCGGCCAGCTCGTGCATGAGGTACATTGCCCTGTCGGCTGCATACCCGACATTGTCCATGTCGATGCCCTTCTCGAACCTCAGGGACGCCTCGGACCTGATCCCGAGCCTCCTGGCGGTCGCCCGTATGGAGTAAGGATTGAAATAGGCGGCTTCGAGGGCCATGTTCCTCGTTGTGCCGGTGATCTCCGAGTTCTCGCCGCCCATGATGCCGGCGATCGCCACGGGGCCCGAGCCGTCACAGATGAGGATATCTCCGGCTTCTATGGGCCGGTCGATGCTGTCAAGGGTGCGGAACGTCGATGCCCCCCCGGCTACCTTCACCTCTATTCTCGACTCGAGGAGGCGCTCGAAGTCGAAGGCGTGGAGGGGTTGACCGAGTTCGAGCATGACGTAGTTGGTCACGTCCACTATGTTGTTGATGGGTCTCATGCCGCATCGGGTGATCCTCCGCCTCATCCAGAAGGGAGAAGGGGCGATGGTTATTCCCTTGATGAGCTTGAGAACATAGCGGGGACAGGCCGTCGTGTCCCATATCTGGAGGGCTATCTCGTCTTCCACGGTGCCTTCCGTGCCGGCTTTGAGCTTGAATCCGGGCAGCTTTGCCTTCTGCCTCAGTATGCTTGCCGCCTCCCGCGCGATGCCGAGGATGCTCAGGCAATCGCCGCGGTTCGGAGGAACGCTGACGTCGAGCACTATGTCCTGAGAAATGGGGTGATCGGCAAGGACGCTTCCGTTTGCGATCTCATCGGGCAGGATGAAGATGCCGCTGTGATCGTCGGAAAGACCAAGTTCCTTTTCGGAACAGAGCATACCGAATGATTCGATACCGCGCACCTTTCGCTTGCCAACGACGAACTCCCTGTCAAGGGCGGCGCCCACGGTCGCCAAAGGAACCCTGTCGCCGACGGAGATGTTCGGCGCTCCGCAGACCACGGTCAGCGCCTCCCTGCCCGTGTCTATGGAGCAGACGGAAAGGTTGTCGGCGTTGGGATGAGCCTCGATCGTGGCTATGGTGCCAGCCACTACCCCGGTGAAACGCGGGGTGAGCCTCTCGATGCCTTCCACCTCCAGCCCGCGCATCGTAAGCCGTTTGGCGAGATCCTCGGGTTCTATGTCAATGACAACGAATTCATTCAGCCACTCGATGGGTACCTTCAATTGATCTCACCTCAGAACTGCGAAAGAAACCTGATGTCGTTATAGTAAAATTGACGGATATCGTCGATGCCGAACTTGATCATGGCGATGCGTTCGACCCCCATGCCGAAGGCAAAGCCCGTGATCTCCTCCTGGTCGTAACCGACATTTCGGAAGACCTGGGGATGGACCATACCGGAACCGAGTATCTCCAGCCAGCCCGTATCCTTGCATACCCGGCAGCCCGCGCCCCGACATATCACGCAGCCTATGTCCACCTCTGCGGAAGGTTCCGTAAAGGGGAAGTAGCTGGGCCGAAATCTCAAAGGGGTGTCGGGACCGAACATCTCGTGGATGAATATGCTCAGCATCCCCTTCAGATCGGAGAAGCGGACGTTCTTGTCCACCATTAACCCTTCGACCTGGTGGAACATCGGCGTGTGGGAGATGTCGTTGTCGCAGCGGTAAACTGAGCCGGGTGCGATGATCTTGACCGGCGGCAGCTGCGCTTCCATGGTTCGTATCTGCACCGGCGAAGTGTGTGTTCTCAGGACAACACCGGGTCTTATGTAGAACGTGTCCTGCATGTCCCGGGCCGGATGGTCCGAAGGGATATTGAGGGCCTCGAAATTGTAGTATTCCGCCTCGATATCAGGGCCTTCCGCCACGGCGAAGCCGAGGGAGCCGAAGATCCTTATGATCTCTTCGAGCGTGAGCGTTATGGGGTGCTTCTTCCCGAAAAGCGGGGAGGTGCCGGGCATGGTAATATCGATGAGAGAGGCCTGTTCCCTTTTTTGCCTTTCGATCTCACCAAAGTGCTTTTCAAGCTCGCCGACCTTCAGGTCCGCCCACGTCTTGATCTCGTTGATGGCCTTGCCGGCGTCGCGGCGCCGGTCCTTGTCGAGGGTTTTTAGTTTATCGAGGTAGTCGGCGATGATACCTTTTCTCCCGAGAAGGGATACCTTCACCCGCTTGAGGTCCTCGATGTTCCCGATCCGGGATATTTCGCCTTCTATCTTCTCTTTCAGTCCGCTTATGTCCAAGCGCCACCCTAGTGCGTGACCACTGCCTTGACCTTTGCCACCACCTCGCCGAATCCCGCGGGGTCATTGACGGCCATATCGGCGAGCGATTTGCGGTTGAGGGCGATGTTTGCGACCTTCAAACCGTTGATGAAGCGGTTATAGGGTATGCCGTAGGAACGGCAGGCCGCGTTGATACGAACGATCCACAGCGATCTGAAATCACGTTTACGTTCCTTCCGCCCCACGTAGGCGTACTTGAGGGCCTTGAAGACGCTCCTCTTTGCCACGCTGTACACATTCTTCCTGCGCTGCGTCATACCCTTCGCAAGCTTGAATATCTTCTTTCTTCTCTGTCTTGCCTTGAATCCTCGTTTTGCCCTTGGCATGGTTTTGTACCTCTCTCGAACCTTTCTACAGATAGGGTATTAGTGACTTGATCCTCTTCGCATCCGCCGGATGGACGGTGTCGGCTTTGGAGAGCCTTCTTTTCATCTTCGGTGTTTTCGAAGACAGAAGATGGCTGTGAAAGGCCTTGCCGCGTTTTATCTTGCCGCCGGCGGTGACCTTCACGCGCTTCGCCAGCCCTCGATGAGTCTTTATCTTTGGCATCTGAACCTCCTCAAATGATCACAGGGGGGCAAAGATCATCACGATGTTTCTACCGTCAAACCTGGACCTTTGCTCCAATTCCCCTACATCTTTCAATGAATCTACAACCTTTTGCGCCAGCTTCTCACCCATGTCAACGTGGAGGATTTCACGCCCCCTGAACATGATGATAATCTTCAGTTTGTGACCTTCTTCGAGGAACCCCCTGAGATGTTTCATCTTGAACTGAAAATCGTGCTCCTCGATCTTGAGTCCCAGCTTCATTTCCTTGATCTGGATCAGGGTCTGTTTCTTCTTCGCTTCCTGGGCCTTCTTCGAAAGCTGGTACTTGTATTTCCCGTAATCCATGATCTTGCAGACCGGCGGCGAGGATTTCCCCGACACCTCCACAAGGTCAAGTTCCCGTTCCTTTGCCATCCGTAAGGCATCCACCGTGGGAACGATCCCGAGTTGCTCTCCGTTCTCGTCGATAAGGCGTACCTCACGAACCCGGATCCTTTCGTTGACACCGACGTCTTTGTCTTTGTAGTCTTTTCCTGCTATAGGGCTCACCTCCTGGTTATATTCTCATCCTTTACCCGGCCCACAAAATCCTGAAGCCCGATATCTTTGAGCTCGCCACCATCGCGCACACGGACGGTGAGAGTGTTGCTCTCCATTTCCTTCTTGCCTGCAATTACCATATAGGGGATTTTCTTTACCACACTTTCGCGGATTTTTAAACCTAGTTTTTCGTTCCTGAGGTCCGTTTCGACACGGATACCCTCACCTGTGAGGGTATCGGCTATGTTTTTCACGTAGGCCGTCTGCTCGTCGGTGATGTTCATGACCACGACCTGCACGGGTGCCAGCCAGACGGGGAATCTTCCGCCGTAATGCTCTATGAGAACACCCATGAACCTCTCAAGCGCCCCGAGGACGACACGGTGGAGCATCACGGGGCGTTTTCTCAGGCCGTCGGAATCGGTATAATGGAGGTCAAAACGCTCGGGGAGGGCGAAATCGCACTGGATGGTGGCACACTGCCACTTTCTCCCCAGGGCGTCCTTGAGCTTTATGTCGATCTTCGGCCCGTAGAAGGCGCCGTCACCCTCGTTGAGATCGTAGGGCAGGCCCTCGGTATCGAGCACTTCCTTGAGGGCCTTCTCGGCCCTTTCCCAATCCTCGTCGCTCCCGATGGATTTTGACGGCCTCGTGCTTATCTCCATCTCGAACTCGAAACCGAAGATCGCCATGACGTCCTGCACGAAGCGGATGATGGCCAGGATCTCCTCATGGAGCTGGTCGGGGCGAAGGAAGATGTGGGCGTCGTCCTGCGTAAACTCCCTGACCCTCATGAGACCGTGGAGAACGCCGGACTTTTCATGCCGGCAGACGGTCCCTAGCTCGAAATATCTCAGCGGCAGCTCGCGGTAGCTCCGTACCTGCGACTTGTAGACCATGATGTGGGAGAGACAGTTCATCGGCTTTATGCCGTATTCCACCTCATCGACCTTTGTGAAGTACATATTCTCGCGGTAGTTCTCGAAATGGCCCGACTTCTTCCACATGTCCATCTTCAGTATGTGGGGGCCGACGACGAACTGGTAGCCCCTTTTCAGGTGCTCTCTCCGTTCGAAGTCCTCGAGGAGCCAGCGGAGAAGGGCCCCCTTGGGGTGATAGATGACGAGCCCTGCGCCGACCTCGTCGGATATGCTGAAGAGGTCGAGGTCCTTCCCGATCCTCCTGTGGTCCCTTTTTTTCACCTCTTCGAGGAAGGTGAGGTAGTCCTTGAGCGCTTTCTCATCGGCAAAGGCGGTGCCGTAGATGCGGGTGAGCATCTTGTTGCGTTCGTCGCCTCTCCAGTATGCGCCGGCGAGGCTCAGGAGCTTGAAGGCCTTGATCCCGGCCGTCGAGGGCAGGTGGGGGCCCCGGCAGAGGTCGGTGAAGGAACCCTGGGTGTATGTGCTCACCTCGTCATCACCGATGGCCTCGAGAAGCTCCACCTTGTATGGTTCACCCATTTCCCTGAACATGGCTATGGCATCCTGCCTTTTCACAACCTTGCGTTCAATGGGGATATCCTGAGCTGCCAGCTCATGCATGCGTTTTTCGATTTTCGGCAGGTCTTCTTCCGTGAAGCCCGGCTCGTAGTCAAAATCGTAATAGAATCCCGTCTCTATCGAGGGACCGATGGCGACGCGAACCCCGGGATAGAGGTCCCTGACGGCCTGAGCCATAAGGTGCGACGCGCTGTGACGTATCATGTCGAGGTTTTCATCCATTTTGCTATCCTTTGATTACCCTCTTCCTCTTATACCAGACCTGAGCAACATTGTCTGAACAGAAAGATATTATTAACATTTTTGTGTTTCTGTTGTCAATTTTATAGTTAATGAATGATGAGGAAAAATGATGGGGCGGGGGAGAGGGGGCGGGAAGAGAGGGAAGGGCGCGGTTTTCGATAGGGCCAATAGGACAGAATAGGACCAATAAGAGAAATAAGACCTATAGGACCAATAAGACCTATAGGACGCTTAGGACCTATAGGACGGCCCGGTTGCATGCTGCAGGCGGCGATCGCACTTCACCACGTCCTATAGGTCCTATAGTGTCCTATAAGTCCAATATGTCCTATAGGTCCTATTTCTCCTATAGGTCCTATCCGCCCCCCACCTCTTCCCTGGAACCTGGAACCTGGAACCTGGAACCTGGAACCGTTTTTTCTACTTCGCGTCCTTCAGGCTGCCCTTCTTCTTGTAGAGTTCTTCGAGGGGGTTGATGTGTTCCGTGTCGATTGTCAGGTCCTTGACCTGCATGGGGATCAGCCTGACGGCAAGGGTGAGTATGGCGACGTTACGCACCGTCCGCTTTCCGTCGCGGGAAAAGAGGTATTTTACAATGGGAATCTTTGAGAGGAAGGGGATGCCGACCTGTTCCCTGTACTCGGCGTCGTTCACGAAGGTGCCGACAACGTATCGTGCGTTGTTCGCCTTGAGGACCCTTGTGGTGGCGAAGGTCTTCGTCGTGTACTCCGGGGCTGTTGTCGTCGCGTTGTAGGTGTGGTTTGCCGTCACGACGCTGATCTTCACGAGCACGTCGACGCGGACCTGGCTTTCCTCGGGCTTGTCCTTCCTGTAATCGATCGTGGTGGGAATGACATCTACGCTCGTCTCCAGTTGCTGATAGGATGTCATGACGTTGTTGTTGAAGTCGGTGCTGAAAATGGGGACCTGCTGGATATTGGTCAACAGGGCCTTGGTCCCGTTGCGGGTATAAACCTCGCTGGAGACGAGGACCTTGCTCCTGTCAAGGGCCTGGTTGAGCTGGGCGATCTTGGCGAAAGAAACGGAGTTGAGGTCCGCAGATCCCGAGACTGAATACTGGGCCGGCTCCGATGACTGGAAGAGCATCCCGGCTGAGGTCGAGATCGTCGCCCCTATGATATCCGGGCTCAGGGTCAGTCCTATGTTCATCGCGTCGTCGTCACTCAATTCGCGGAGGCTGGCGGATATGACGACCATGTGCGCCTGGTTCTGGTCGGGTATGAACCGCTTCAGGAGGAGAAGCTTCTGATGAAGCTCCTCTTTTTCTCCCATGAGAATGAGCATGGGAGTGAATCCGGCGGCGGAATAGACGATACCTCTGACCTTGCCGAGGGCGCCCGTTTGTTCAAGCTGTGAGATGAGATTGCGCATCGCTTCAGCGCTCTCCCTGTCGAAGAGTATGGTGGCGACGGTCCCGTCGGGGCTGAGCTTGAAATCAAGGGGGCTTGCCTCCGGTTTTAGCAGCGGCTCGGACGAACCTACCGCGGCTGCGTCAGCCGGTTCGCCGCTTCCTATTCTTAGAGACGGTCCGGCAGGATCCGGCGGTGTCCCTGTTTCATCTGATGGCGCTGAAGGAGTTGTCGCCGCGCCCACGGCGGAGGGCGGCCCGGGAGGAACTACGGTGGGCGGCATCATCGGCCCTGCCTGACACAGGGTTCGTGAGATCAACAGAAACCCTGCAAGGATCATCAAGAATGACGGACGGTTTCTTCCCACGTGATATTCTCCGATCGAAATGATGAAGCCGGTATCAAGATGGTGATACCGGCTTCATGATGATTATGCAATGCCAGAAACAAGGGGCACCTGTCTCCTTATGGGCAGAAAGTGACCTGATATGCGGTGGCCACGCAGGAGAAGGTACTGTTGTTGTCGTCCTGAGGCCAGGCGTACGCATCGGGACATTTCTTCTTAAAGAAGTCCGAATAGGAAGTGGACTTGCAGTTGCCGGCATCGGACCGGTTTTCGGGCCCGAAATAGCTTCCCGTGCAGCAGTACTTCGAATTGGCCATCCTGTCCGCATGGCCGGCATCAAACGCCTGGCAGGCGCTGGTGCAGCCCACGAGGGTTCCTCTCGAGTTGCGGACCTTGAGGTCGTTAAGGCAATAGGTCGCGTCCTGTGCATTGGCTTCCTGGACGAAGTTGAAGCTGCACGCCGAGGTTCCGCAGCCGTACTTGTCATGGCGAGGGTTCTGTATGATGGCCGTGGGTTTTATCTGCACCGGCACATTGAAACCGTCGACGAGGCTGATGTCATAGAAATCGTTCCCGTTCTGGTCGAAGCGGAATTCGGCGAGCGACTTGGGCGGCGCTCCGCCGACCCCGGGTTTGCAGTGCAGCTGGTCGCCGCATCCGCCGGTCTCACAAAGCCCGATGGTGGTGTTCTTGAAATCGCATCCGGTGCGGGGATAGAAGTTGCCGCTCCAGACCATGTTGTTGCCGCATCCCTTTTCAAGGTTGACGGTGATGGTCTGACGGCCGCCCTGCCTGGCGAGCTTGTCGCCGCCGTTGCCGGGCATGGCGAAGAAGCCGCTTCCGCAGTCCTTGCCCTTGTCGCTCGTTATGACCGCCCACCATACGTCCACCTTGCAGTTGTTGACGAATGTGACGGTCCTCGTGTTGCCCGCCGTTTGTTTGACCATCGTAGCGCCGCTGCGCGGTCCCATGCGCTGGGCGTTAAGCGGAACGGTAAAGACCATGATAAAAGCCATGGTGCAGATAGTGAACAGAGCAAACCCCTTCCAGGATGTCATTGCACCTTCCTCCTTGATCGTTTGAGAGATGGAAACAGAATGACCTTAGCTGCCATTGTCACCAGTTGTGGGTATTTACAGCGTGAGAAGATCAAAAAAATGGTAGGCGCTAGGGGTATTGAACCCCTGACCTCTACCGCGTCAAGGTAGCGCTCTCCCACTGAGCTAAGCGCCTACAGCAATCCCTTTATATCAACTATACGGAAAAAAAGTCAAGACAAACTTTGGGGGGGAGGGCCGGGGCCTTTCGTATGGCAACCCCGGCCCTTCGTATGAAGCTTATTTCGAGAAGACCACCTCGCCCTTTCCGTCGACGTCCACCTTCACGGTGTCGCCTTCCCTGACTTCGCCTTTGAGGATCATGAGCGCCAGAGCGTCCTGTATCTTCTTCTGGATGAGGCGCTTGAGAGGCCGCGCGCCGTAGGCGGGGTCGTAGCCTTCCTTCGAGATCAGCCCCTCGAGCCTGTCAGTGAAGACGAGTCCGATATTGCGCTCCAGCGCCCGTTTTGCCATGATGTCGAGCTGGAGTTTGACGATCTCTTTGATGTTCTCCGCCGACAGGCCGCGGAAGATGATGATGTCGTCGATGCGGTTCACGAACTCCGGTTTGAAGTGGGCCTTCACCGCCTCACCCACGCGGCTTCTCATCTCGTCGTAGTCCCTGTCGGTGAGGTCCGTTATCCACTGGCTCCCGATGTTGGAGGTCATGATGATGACGGAGTTCTTGAAATCCACCGTGCGTCCCTGGCCGTCGGTGAGGCGGCCGTCGTCGAGGACCTGGAGGAGCACGTTGAAGACCTCCGGGTGGGCCTTCTCCACCTCGTCGAGGAGGATGATGGAGTAGGGCCGCCTGCGGACCGCCTCGGTCAGGTAGCCGCCCTCCTCGTATCCCACGTATCCCGGGGGTGCCCCGATGAGCCGGGACACGGAGTGCTTTTCCATGAATTCGCTCATATCGATGCGGACGATGGCCTGCTCGTCATCGAAGAGGAATTCCGCAAGGGCCCGGGCCAGCTCCGTCTTGCCGACACCCGTGGGGCCGAGGAAGAGGAACGACCCCAGGGGCCGGTTGGGGTCCTGGAGCCCTGCCCGTGCGCGCCTGATGGTGTTCGCGACGGCCCCGATGGCCTCATCCTGCCCGATGACGCGCTTGTGGATGTTGTCTTCCATGTGCACGAGCTTGTCCATCTCCCCCTCGAGCATCCTGGAGACGGGTATGCCCGTCCACTTGGAGACGACGCGGGCTATATCCTCTTCGTCGACCTCCTCCTTGAGCATCTTCTTTCCCTTCTGGAGGGCGGCGAGATCGTCGTTCCTCTGCTTCAGTTCCTGCTCCAGGGCGGATATGGTGCCGTAGCGGATCTCCGCGACCTGTCCGAAATCGCCCTTGCGTTCGAGGTCGTCGGCCCGGGTCCTCGCCTGGTCGATCTTTTCCTTCGTCTCGGAGATACCCGTGATGAGGGCCTTCTCCTTCTCCCAGTGTCCGCGCTTCTCCTGCACCTCTTTCTTAAGCTCTGCGAGTTCGTCCTCGAGCTTCTTCCTGCGCTCCTTCGACGCCTCGTCCTTTTCCTTCTTCAGGGCCTCGACCTCGATCTGGGACTGGATGATCTTCCGATCGACCTCGTCGATCTCGGTGGGAACGCTGTCTATCTCCATGCGCAGCCGCGATGACGCCTCGTCCACAAGGTCGATGGCCTTGTCGGGGAGGAACCTGTCCGTGATGTAGCGATGGGAAAGCGTGGCCGCCGCAATGAGGGCGGGGTCCTTTATGACGACGCCGTGGTGAAGCTCGTATTTTTCCTTAAGGCCCCTCAGTATGGCGATCGTCTCCTCGACGGAGGGCTCGCCCACGTAGACGGGCTGGAAACGCCGCTCCAGCGCGGCATCCTTCTCTATATACTTGCGGTACTCGTCGAGGGTCGTGGCGCCTATACAGCGCAACTCCCCCCGGGCGAGGGCCGGCTTGAGCATGTTCGACGCGTCGACGGCGCCCTGGGCTCCGCCGGCGCCGACGATGGTGTGGAGTTCGTCGATAAACAGGACGATCGTTCCCGCCGCCTCGTCGATCTCCTTGAGGACGGCCTTCAGCCTGTCTTCGAACTCGCCGCGGTACTTTGCTCCCGCGAGCAGGGACCCAAGGTCGAGGGAGAGGACGCGCTTTCCCTTCAGGGTCTCCGGGATGTCGCCCGAGATTATCCTCTGGGCGAGGCCTTCCACGATGGCCGTCTTGCCCACGCCGGGTTCGCCGATGATGACGGGGTTGTTCTTGGTCCTGCGCGACAGGACCTGCATGACCCTGCGGACCTCCTCGTCGCGTCCGATCACGGGGTCGAGCCTGCCCTTCCGGGCCTCTTCCGTGAGGTCGCGGCAGTACCGCTGGAGGGCCTGGTATTTTTCCTCCGGGGCCTGGTCCGTCACCCGCTGGGTGCCCCTTAAGTCCTTGAGTACCGCGTAAATGCTGTCCTTCGTCACGCCGTATGTCCTGAGGGTGGCCGCCGCCGGCCCCTCCTTGCCGTCGGCTATGCCGATGAGCAGGTGCTCCGTGCTCACGAACTCGTCCTTGAGCCTCTCAGCCTCCGTGAAGGCCGTGTCGAGGGTCTGCTTGAAGCGCGACGATATGTAGGTCTGGCTCGCGCCTTCCACGCGGGGTATCCGGGCAAGCTCGCGATCGAGGTCGCGGGAGACCATGTCCGCCTTCACCCCGAGCTTTTCGAGCAGGGGCCGTATGATCCCGTCTTTCTGGGATATGAGGGCAAAGAGCAGGTGCTCGTTCTCGATACTCTGCTGGCCCAGCGATTCAGCCTTCTTCTGGGCCTCCTGAATGGCCTCCTGGGCCTTTATGGTAAGTTTTTCCCAGTTCATAATCTTCACCTCGTGACAGGATATGTCAAACCCTCCGAAGCCCGTCTCGCTACGGGAGAAACCTCCAGGGTCTGCTTCAAAGGGTGAGATCCGAAATCTTGCTTAGAATATAAGCATGATATATGGATAATCAACTGACCCGCCCGGGTGCCGGTCTTTTTGACATCACCCCGTCGTTGTGCTAAGAAATTAGCCATGCAGGTCAACTGGGAGGGAAAAGAGTACGTCTTCGACAAGCCGATGCTCGTGTCCCGTCTCCTCCAGGAACTCAACGTCAGCAAAGAGGGCCATCTCGTTGTAGCGAACAACAGACTCGTCACCGAAGACCACAGGCTCGGCGCCGACGATAACGTAAAGGTCATACGGGTCGTATCGGGCGGATGAAATGCAGGGTATGCGGACAAACGGCAAGCATCAGCCTGCGGTCCCACAAGACCGCCTTCTGTGACACACATTTCATTACTTTCTTTGAGAAGAGGGTAAGCACCACGATCCGGCGTTACCGGCTCATCGGCGAGACCGACCGTCCCGTGGTGGCCGTCTCGGGGGGCAAGGACTCCCTGTCGCTGTGGCTCCTGTTGACGAAGATGGGCATCGCGGCGGACGGTGTCTACGTCGACCTCGGCATAGGCGACTACTCCCGCGTGTCGCTGGAAAAGATAAAGTCCGTCGCCGACAGGATCGGCAGGAAGGTCCAGGTCTTCCATGTCCCCGAGATCTTCGGCAGGGACATCAGCGAGGTGGCGAAAGGGCTGCGCCGTGCTCCCTGTTCGGCATGCGGGATGATAAAGCGCTACGTCATGAACAAGGTCTGCATGGACAAGGGCTACAACCTCCTGCTCACCGGACACAACCTTGACGACGAGGCCGCCGCCCTTTTCGGGAACATCCTTTACTGGAAGAAGGAATACCTCTGGAAAAAAGACATCGCCCTCGATGCCCGGGAAGGGCACCTGTCGAGGAAGGCCAAGCCTTTCTTCCTGTGTTCGGAGCGCGAGGTGGCGGCATACGCCATCATCTCCGGCATTGACTACATATACGAGGAGTGCCCCTTCTCGAAGGGCGCCAAGACGATCACCTACAAGGGCATCCTGGGCGGTCTCGAGGAGGCCTCCCCGGGAACGAAGCTCATGTTCGTGAAGGGATACCTGAAGGAGCTTCGCGGACTGAAGGAAGCGATGCGTGAGGAGGATAAACACGCCACGGGACCACAGGAGAGCTTCTGTCCCGTCTGCGGATATCCCTCCGGCGGCGGGGAATGCGGTTTCTGCCGGGCCCTTCAGAAGTTCGAGTTTCCCTACTCCGCCCGGTTCGAGGAGTACGGTTGATATCAATTGACAGTGGCCGGTGCTGGTGACATAATTCGGGTATAATAATGATAGACAGGTTGTCGCAGCTTATCTTCAATATCTACGAGGCGTTCACCGTCGCCCTGTACCTGAGGGAAAGGGATTCGCTGAACTGCGTCTCTTCCGTGACCTTCGCGAAAAGCTTCGACGAGAAGAAGAGCATCCCCGTGGAGGGAACCCTTCCCGGCTGGGTGATAAAGCACAACGCTCCGCTTGTCATACCCAATTTCGACAGGGACGAAGAGGCCCTGGGCTACTACGGGGCCAGTGAGGGGATCAAGTCCTTCATGGGGTACCCCATGGACACGAAGGGTGTTATCATCGTCGACAGCAAGAAGAAATATGTGTTCACCGACAAGGAAAAGAAGATACTCGGTTCCTTCGCGTCCCTCATTCACGAGGAGATCGAGCAGGAAAGAAGGGCCCTTAACGCCGAAGAGACCATGGAAGAGCTCTATGCCGAAAGACGGATCCTCGGCCTCCTCTCCGCTCTCAACACGGCGAAGATCTCCACGACCGACGTGCTCGAGGAGATACTGGGCCTCTCGGGGGGCACCTTCTGCTTCATCGGCATGGAGAAGAAGGGGCGTCTCGTCATCCACGATGTCGCCGGGATCGAGAACGGCGACGCCATCAGGAAGGAATGTCACAGCGGGGAGAGCATCGCCTCCGTTGTCCTCGAGGGAGGCAGGGAGCTTCTTCTCCCCCACGGCAGCGCGTACCTCAGGGAGAAGCCGCTCTTTTTTCCCAATGAACCCGTAAGGGCCCGGCAGTTCTTCGGCTTTCCCCTCATAACGGAGGACACGACCTTCGGCGTCATAGGTTTTGTGTCCCTCAATGAGGCGGAGCTCAAGGAAAGCGCCATAGGGGCGCTGAGAAACCTTTCGAGCCTTCTTTCGCTTTATTTCACCGCCCGGTGGATGCGGGAGCACCTGGACAGGATACGCGATTTCGATCCCGTCACGGGCGCCGTGCAATTCCCCGTCTTCCTCGGCGTCGTCGAGACGATGGCCAGGAAGAAACAGCGGTTCTCCGTCCTCAGTGTGAAGCTGGGGAACATGGTCCTTTACAACAGAAAGATGGGCGCCGAAGGCACGAACGACCTCTTAAGGAAGGTCTGCCAGGTCATCAGGTACTGCGCCGGAGGGAATGCCTTTGTGGCCCGCAAGAGCGGAGGCCGGTTCTTTGTCCTTCTCAAGGGCGGAGAGACCTTTGAAACACGGAACATGATGAAGCTCCTTTACCACGCGGTGGGCAAGAGCCTTGCCGAGCAGGGGCTCTCGGCGGGAGCGGGCGTGGTGGAACTCGGAACGGTCAGCTTCCCCGATGATTCGCCTGACCTCTGGGAGCTTTTCGACAGGATAGAAGAGAAGAAGATACGAAAATTCATCGAATAAGGAGGAAGGGGGATGGGTTTCTTCAAGAATTTGTTCGGGATGTTCTCCACGCACCTTGCCATGGACCTTGGCACCGCCAACACCCTGATATACATGAAGGGGGAAGGCATTGTCCTCAATCAACCTTCCGTTGTCGCCATCGATAACAACTCCGGAAAGGTCATCGCCGTCGGCAAGGAGGCAAAGGAATACATCGGCAGGACTCCTCCCAACATCAGCGCCATACGGCCCCTGAAGGACGGGGTCATCGCGGACTTCGACGTGGCCAAGGCGATGATCAAGTACTTCCTCAAGGTGGTGAGCAACGAGCGGAAGGTATCGAAGCCCAGGATGGTGGTAGGTGTCCCCTCGGGCATCACCCAGGTGGAGAAGAAGGCCGTCATCGACGCCTGCTTCCAGGTGGGCATCCGTGACGTCCATCTCATAGAAGAGCCCATGGCGGCGTCCATAGGCGCGGGCATGCCCATCGAACTGCCGCGGGGCAACATGATAATAGACATCGGCGGCGGCACGACGGAAGTGGCCATCATCAGCCTCTCGGCCGTGGCCTACAGCGAGTCCCTGCGGGTTGCCGGCGACGAGCTCGACGAGGCCATCGTCCGCTACCTCCAGAAGAAGCACCAGCTTGCGATAGGGGTCATCGCGGCGGAGAAGATCAAGATAGAAGGGGCCTCCGCGTTCCCCATAGACTCCTTGAGTGACTCGATAAATGTCGTGGGGAAGGACCTGCTCACAAGCATACCGCGGAGCCTCAAAATATCGAAGGAGGAGGTCCGCGAGGCCATCGAGGAGCCCATCTCGGCGATTATCGACTCCGTGAGGAGGGCCCTCGAGAAACTTCCCGCCGAATTCGTCTCCGACCTCAACGAGACGGGCATCGTGCTCACCGGAGGCGGAGCGCTCCTCAAGGGGCTCGACCAGCGGATAGAGAACGAGACGGGAATAAACGTGATCGTCGCCGAGGACCCTCTCGTCTCCGTCACCATGGGCTGCGGCAAGGCCCTGGAAGAGATGGCGAAGTACAAGAAAGTGTTCATCAACTGAGCAAAAGACAGTTTGAACAGCTTGAACCGCTTGAGCGTGAAAGACAACGACGGAAAGCGGTCTGGAACATCTGACGGGTGCTGGTGATCTTTGACGGATTAGCGTGGTTGTACGCGTCGGGGGTTCCAGGGTTCTTCCGTTCCCCCACTTTCTTCTATTCTGAGTATCACTTTGAAGTTCCCGGTTTTTTTGACGTTCAACAGGCTGTTGACAAAGTGATTTCTGAAGACGATTCGTGCTCTTTCGTCATTCCGGCGAAGGCCGGAATCCAGGAAAAACGAGGGGTTAGAGAAACCTCTGGATTCCGGCCTTCGCCGGAATGACGTAGAAAATGGGTTTATCAACAGCCTGTCAAGCGGCTCAAGCCGTTCAAGCGGTTCAAGCCGTCTTTCAGTATTCCGAAAGCGCCCACTCCTCGTACTTTCCTCCGTCGAGCTCGGCGAGGAAGCGGGAGGGGCGCATGATGATGTGGCCGGCCTGGCGGTCGAAGGCGAGGATGGGGTAACACAGGTACAGTTCGTCCATGGCGCGTGTCGATGCCACGTAGAAGAGGCGCCTTTCCTCTTCGATGGCTCCCTCCTCCACCGCCCTGGGGTTCGGGAACCTTCCCTCGGCGCACCAGATGATGAAGACGATCTGCCATTCCAGGCCCTTGGCCTGGTGAATGGTGCTCAGTATGACCCGTTCATCGTCCGTGTCGCCGGCGGCGGCGATCTCTTCGCCGGCGATGCCGCTCATGAGGGAGAGTTCGCTGAGGAATGTCTCCAGGGAGTGGTACCTCGTCGAGAAGTTGATGAGCTGTCCCAGGTCTTCGAGGCGCGCCTCGTAGTTGGGATAGGTGAGCTTGAGGTACTCGATATAGCCGTGCTTCAGGATGGCGGAGATCATGTCCCCCGGGGCCTCGTCGCTGAAGAGGTCCTTCAGTTCGCCGAAGAGCTCCGACCACACCTCGACGTTCTCCTTCCTGATGCCCTTGAAGGTGTCCGCGATCCTGCCCGAGATGAGGGGATCGAAGGGGTCGCTTTGTTCCTTGAGGTAGGCATAGATGTGGTCGGCGGTCTTCTTGCCGATGCGGGGAAAGATCCTGAGCATCCGTTTCCATGAGACCTCGTCGTCGGGGTTCGACATGACGCGCAGGAAGGAGACGACGTCCTTGATGTGGGCCTGTTCGAAGAACCTGAGCCCGCTTCGGATCTCGAAGGGAATGCCCCGGCGGGTGAGTTCCATCTGCACTTCCATCGAATGATAGTGCGCGCGGTAGAGGACCGATATCCTGTCGAGGGGGACGCCCTCGTCGGAGAGCTCCAGTATCCGCTGGGCCACGAACTCGGCCTGCTGGATCACGTCCCGCGACGGTGCGACGACGGGGACGACGCCGCTCTTCTTCACGCTCCGCAGGTTCTTTTCGAACTGGTTGAAATTGAAGGAGATGGAGTTGTTCGCGAGGTCCAGGATCTCCGGGGTGCTGCGGTAGTTTGTTTCCAGCTTGTACACCTTTGCCTCGCCGTAGCGCTTCGGGAAATCGAGGATGTTCTGGAAGTTTGCGCCCCGGAAGGAGTAGATGCTTTGGGCGTCGTCGCCGACAACCATGACGTTGCGGTTCAGGAGCCCCATGAAGTCGATGATCTCCGACTGGATGCGGTTGGTGTCCTGGTACTCGTCGACGAGGATATGACGGAAGGTCATCGCGTAGAGCTTACGCAGTTCCTCGTCCTCGGCGAGGAGCCGGTGCCAGTATGTGAGCAGGTCGTCGAAGTCCATGGCGTTCGTTTCCCGCTTCTTTTCCATGTAGATCCTGTGCACCGCCATCATTTCGTCGGCGATGTCGTAGAAGAAGGGGCTGCGTTCCCGGATGGCGTCGTCGACGGCCTGCATGGTATTGGCGGCGTAGCTGAAGAGCTCTTTCACCACCCCGCCCTTGGGGAACATCCTCGCCTTCGTGTCGATGCCCGATGCCTTGATGGCGAGCTCCACGACATCCTTCGCGTCCTCGTTGTCGAGGATGGTGAAGCTCCTGCGGTAGCCTACGCGCTCGGCGTGCTGGCGCAGGATGAGATTGCCGATGTGGTGGAACGTGCCGCCCCAGATGTAGCGGGTGTCCATTTTTACGAGATGCTCGACGCGATGAAGCATCTCCCGGGCCGCCTTGTTCGTGAACGTGAGGAGCAATATGCCTCCCGGTGGAACGCCCCGCTCGAGGAGGCGGGCCACCCTGTAGGTGACGACCCTCGTTTTGCCGCTCCCGGCCCCGGCGATGACGAGGATGGGCCCGTCGTCGGAGAGGACCACGTTAAGCTGCTCTTCGTTGAGCTCCCGGGAGTAGTCGATGACGGTCTTCACGGGGGAGACGTCGCGGTGGATGGTATACTTTTTCACAGGCCTACATTATGCCCCCGCCCCGTCCGGCATGTCAAGCCGGCACGCGGAGGGTCGATCAAGGGGGCAAAGAGAGTTTTTGTCGGTGATTTTTCTCGATTTTTTTGGTAAACTCAGGGAAATTTCGTGTCCGATCATTAATCACGCAAAGGAGGATCTATCATGCGTATCGTATTATTGGGAGCGCCGGGAGCCGGCAAGGGTACAGTTGCGAAGTCGTTGACGGAGTTTGACGGGTCCGTGCAGATCTCGACCGGGGACATTCTGCGCAACGCCGTGAAGGCGGGGTCCGAACTGGGCAAGAAGGCGAAGGGTTACATGGAACGGGGAGAGCTCGTGCCCGACGACCTCATCATGGACATCATGGAAGTCCGGATGAAGGAGCCCGATTGCCAGAAGGGTTTTCTTCTCGACGGTTTCCCGAGGACCATCCCCCAGGCGGAGGCGTTGAAGAAGCTCCTCGAAAAGATCGGTATGAAGCTCGACGCCGCCATCAACCTCGACGTCCCGACGGATGTCATCCTCGACAGGCTGACGACGAGACGGACCTGCTCCAACCCTGACTGCCAGGAGATCTACAACATAAAGAGCAAGCCGCCGAAACCCGACGGGACCTGCTTCAAGTGCGGTTCTCCCGCGGTGCAGCGCGCCGACGAGACGGAAGAGGCCATCAAGCAGAGGCTGGCCACATACAACGAAAAGACCGCCCCCCTCATCGACTTCTACAAGAAGGAAGGGCTTCTGAAGATCGTCAGCTCCCTGAACAGCTCGGAGATTGTGGAAGAGATTAAGAAGGCAGTGAAGAAGTAAGAATACAGGTGATGGGTGATGGGTGATGGGTGATGGGGAAAGGACCCCGGAGACCTTGCGCGTGCTGTCGGACATCGCGTCTCTTGTTTTCCGGTTGTTCCCATAACCCATGGCCTATTACCCATAACCCGCCTCTATCATGCACTTCGGCGTATCCACATATTTTCTCACCAATGACGGTCTCGACGGTGTCATCGATAGTATTATCGCCGCCGGGATCGGGGTCGTCGAGCTTTCCTATGAGCCTCCCCATCTCTTCTCCCTCGACGGCGCACTGACGGACAAGGTGCGGCGCCTGGCGGCTGAGGGGATCGGGTTTTCCATGCACGGTCCCTTCCTCGAGATGAACCTGGGGAGCTACCTCGACGAGATACGGAAGGTCTCCCGGGAAAGGATGCTCTCCGCCCTCAGACTCTCCGCCCGGCTCGGCGCCGACCCGGTCGTGGTCCATCCGGGATACTCCTTCTTCCGCAAGCTCGAGGATTACGACAGGGAGTTGCGGGCCCGGTTCATCGAGGACCTCGGCGTCATTCAGGAAGAGGCCCGCTCTCTCGGGGTCAGGATCGCCCTGGAGAACGTCTTTATGTCCTACTTCTACTTCCAGCAGCTGGACGAGTTCGCCGCCATCAATGAGGCGGTTCCCGGGGTAGGGGTCACCCTTGACATCGGCCACGCCTACATCTCGAAATGTGCGGCGAAGCATCCCGATCCCGAAGGCGCGATCATCGACGATGTCCGCCGCATGGGGCTCGAGAACCTCTTCCATGTCCACCTGCACAACAACGGCGGCATCCGCGACGACCACGACTTCGTGGAAGGTTCGATAGACATGGCAAGGGTGTTGAAGGGCCTGACCGACCTCGGCTACGACGGCAAGGTTGTCATCGAGACCCTGGACATCGAACGCCTCGGCTTCCCCCCGGTCCTCCAAAAACTGAAACAGATTACGCCCTGACGGGCGCGCTGGAACCGTTAAGAATCGTTAGAACGTTGGCGACCAACTTGCATTTGAAAAGTCAAAGGTCTGTTGATAAGAGAAAAAGGGAGGGCTCTCAGGTCTGGTTCGTGCGGAAAGCATCCTTGTGCTCTTGAGGAGATGCTTGAAGGCGATGATGAGGATCGGAGCTATGATCGTAAGGACATCCACATTATACCCCCCGAAAACGTCGATGTAGAGGTGATTTGCAGTCTATTTGTTCACTATGGAAAACATACCATTACATAGCATTTTTTCCATTCCTCCGCAAGGCCTTAACTGTGGCCAATTACTTGATATCAGGGCATTTTCGGCCTTGTGATTTTTATTGACAAAGCAAAGGAGAAAAGGATATAAGAAAGTGAAATTAGTAACAATATCAAACTCAGGGGGTACAGGGATGTTAAAAGAGTCGTTGATAAGCGAATTTCAAAAGATCGTGGGCAAGGACAACGTCCTGACAGCACCAGAGGCTCTGAAAGCGTACTCGTACGACGGAACGACAAGCTGGGTCCATGAGCCGGATGTCGTCATCTTCCCTACGTCTACGGATGAAGTGTCCCGTATCATGAAGCTGGCCAACGCTGAAAAGATACCCGTAACCCCCAGGGGCGGCGGCACAAACGTCAGTGGAGGGTCTGTTCCCTGGCATGGCGGCATTGTCTTGGTCATGACGAAATTCAACCAGATACTCAAGGTTGACAAGGAAAACCTGACCGCCACGGTCGAGCCGGGCGTTGTCCTCCAGGACCTCACCCTCCGGCTCGCGAAGGAAGGTTTGTTCTTCCCGCCCGACCCGCAGAGTTTCCTCGGTGCGACGATGGGCGGTATCATATCTGAGAATGCCGGCGGTCCCGCCGGCGTGAAATATGGCGTCACAAAACAGTATGTTCTGGGTGTCGAGGTGGTCCTTCCGAGCGGCGAGGTCATTCATCTCGGTGGCAGAACGCTGAAGAATGTCGTTGGCTACGACCTGCTTCATATTTTCATCAGCTCCGAGGGAACACTCGGGGTTATCACCAAAGCCGAATTGAAATTGAACCCCCTGCCACAGGCAAGAAAGACGCTCTGCGTTGTCTATGATGATGTCTCGGTCGCTGGCGAAGGCGTTTTCCGCGTGCTCGAGAACGGCGTTATTCCCTGCAAGATCGAAATGGTTGATAACTGGGTCATCAACAGGATCGAAGAGATGATGCCGATCGGCCTGCCGAAGGATGCCGACGCATGCCTCTTCTTCGAGGTCGATGGGATCCCTGAGGTTGTCGAGAAGGAAGCGCAGAAGATCGCAGAGGTCACAAAGCAGTACGGTGCAAAAGAAGCCCGCATCGCACCAAATATGGACGAGGCCAACAAATACTGGATGGCCCGGCGCGCCGGTTTTGCCGCTGTATTTGGAAAAGCCAAGCAGGTATTCGCGGAAGACGTCACGGTACCGCGTGGAAATATCCCCAAGTTCGTCAAGAAGATCAGGGAACTGGCCAAGAAATATGATGTCGAGATCGTCGTCCTCGGCCATGCCGGTGACGGAAACCTCCATCCGGCCGTTCTGACAGATCCTGCCAATAAGGACCATTACGAGCGCGCCTTAAAGGCGGTGGATGAGATCATCGAAAGCGCCGCCGTTGAGTTTGGCGGAGTACTCTCCGGAGAACACGGTATCGGCCTCGAGAAACAGAAATTTATGAGGAAGGTCACCGAACCGGCCGTCATAAACATGATGAAAGGGATCAAGGCCCTCATCGACCCGAACAACATCATGAACCCGGGCAAGATCTGGGAGTAGTCCATAAAGGGGGTTGCGAGTGAAAGACCTGAAAGAGCTTAAAAAAATAGAACAATATGCCGACCAGTGCATGAAGTGCGGTTTCTGCAGCTTCTTCTGCCCTGTCTACCAGGAAGAGAAGATGGAAACGTCTGTAGCGCGCGGAAAGAATTACCTCGTGAAACAGGTGTTGGCAGGAAAGCAGGAATTCACGCCCGAGATGGCCGATATTATCGGAAAGTGCCTTCTCTGTAAACGCTGCGCGGCGAACTGCCCCGCGAAGACGCAGATAGACCGCGTCGTCGTGGCCGCCCGGGCTGAACTGGTAAAAGAGAAAGGCCTCGGTGCCATCAAGAATTTCGCATTCCGCAAGGTCATGGCAAATAGAAAGGCCTTCGGGAAGTACGCAAGGCTCATGCAGAAGTTCCAGTGGATGATGCCCACGACGGAAGGCAAGATCAAGCACCTTCCCGATTTCGTAAAGGGCCTTGGAAAGAGGAATTTTCCCAGCCTCTCAAAGACGTTCCTGAGAGACCAGATAAAGCCGGTCTACAAACCCCAGAACGGCGAGAAGCCCAAGATGCGGGTCGGTTTCTTCATGGGGTGCGCAACGGACTTCGTCTACCCCGAACTGGGTCTCAAGCTCATCGATTTCCTGACCCGGCACGGAGTGGAAGTGGTTGTGCCCGAGGACCAGAATTGCTGCGGTGCAGCAATATATTTCAGCGGTGATGTCGAAACGGGCCGGATGCTGGCGGACCTCAACATCAAGGCTTACAAGGACCTCAACGTGGATTACATTGTGACGGCCTGCGGGACGTGCAGCTCCACGCTGAAGGATTATCAGAAATATCTCCCGGATACCGAGGAGCAGAAACAGCGCTACGAGGAATTCGAGAAGAAGATCAAGGATAGTACGGAATTTGTCATAGATATCCTCAAGATCCCTCCGCAGGACTTCAAGTTGAGAAAGGAGTTCGAAGGGAAGACAGTAACGTGGCATGACCCCTGCCATCTTGTCAGGTACCAGAACATCAAAGATCAGCCGAGGGCTATCCTTAAGGCCCTCAAGGGTATCAAGTATGTCGAAATGCCCAACGCCGATATGTGTTGTGGAATGGGTGGTTCATTCAGTGTGTACCATTACGATCTGACCAAGAAAATAGCGGGCAAGAAGATGGATGGCATCAAAGCGACCGGTGCGGATATCGTCGTAACCGCTTGCCCAGGCTGCATGATCAACCTTATTGATAACGTTTTGCTAAACAAAATGCCACAGAAGGTGCATCATTTCCTGGAGCTGGTAGAGTAGCAGATCGATATCCCTAGGACAACCGTACATCTACATCTCAAACTCACAGGAGGAGTACACATGAAGAACGGCCACTGGATGACAGCGAAGGATGTTCTAAGGATTCAAGCATTTAAGTACCCCAACAAGGTTGGGGCGAAAGACCTTTACAAGCAGTTCACCTTCAAAGAATGGAATGATAGGGCCTGCCGGCTCGCGAATGCCCTTGCCGATCTGGGTCTGAAGAAAGGCGACCGTTTCGCGGTCCTCGCCTACAACTGCGTCGAATGGATGGATTTTTACGGCGCGGCCGCAAAGGGCGGCTTCCTCTGCGTGCCCCTCATGTTCCGGCTTGCGGCACCGGAGATGGAATACATCATCAATCACTGCGAAGCAAAGGCCTTCATCGTCCAGAGCGGAAAGGATCCCGAGGACGGCAAGGAATTCCCCTGGATCGAACAGGTCAACGGTATGAAAAAGAATCTGAAGACCGTTGAGCACTATATCAACTTCGCCGTTGACAGCCCCAGCTACGACGGCTTCATCAACTACGAGCAGATGCTGGCGAAGGCGAGCTCCGCTGAGCCGGATGTCGAAGTGACCCCCGACGATATCTGGGTCATCATGTACACCGGCGGTACGACAGGTCTGCCCAAGGGCGTCATGAAGAGCCATGCCAACCTCTTTTCCCAGTATTTCATCATGATCTACGACCATGAGTTCAATTATGACGACACCATTCTGCTCGTCATGCCTTGCTGCCACGTCAACTCCCTTTTCTACTCCTTCGTCGTGACCTGGGTCGGCGGCACCGTCATGTGCTACAACATGGTTTCATTCAACCCCGAGAACCTCATCAAGTGTTTCTCCGATCACGGGATCACCTTCACGTCACTCGTCCCGACGCACTACATCATGATGCTGGCGCTCCCGGACGAGGTAAAGGCGAAGTACAACCTCAACGCCATCAAGAAGCTCCTGTGCTCCTCGGCACCGGCGCGGCGCGACACGAAGCAGGGTATCCTGGCAATGTTTCCGAACTCGAGACTCTTCGAGGCATACGGATCGACCGAGGCAGGCTGCGTGACGATCCTGAAACCGGAAGAGCAGATGAAGAAACTCGGCTCCATCGGGCGTGAGGCCATCGGGACTGACATCATCCAGATCTACGACGAAGACGGCAAGCTCATCACCGAGCCCAACAAGATCGGCGAACTCTATTCCCGCAGCCCCATGATCTTCGAGAGCTACTGGAAAGACCCGGAAAAGACCAAAAACGCAATGAAGGGCCAGTACTTCAGCGCCGGCGACATGGGCTATCGCGATGAGGAAGGCTACTACTATCTCGTCGACAGAAAGGCCAACATGATCATCTCCGGCGGTGAGAACGTCTTCCCGTCGGAAGTCGAGAATTGTGTGGGTTCACACCCCGACATCAAGGACGTGGCTGTCATCGGTATTCCCCACGAGAAATGGGGCGAACAGGTAACGGCAGTCGTCGTTCTCCACGAAGGCAAGAAGATGGAGCCCAAAGAAGTCACCGAATGGTGCAAGGGCAAGATTGCCGGTTTCAAGGTTCCGAAGAACATTTACATCATCCCTGACGAAGAGATGCCGCGTTCCGGCGCCGGCAAGATCCTCCACAGGATCCTCCGCGAGCGTTACGGCAAGTGGGGAGACCAGCAGTAAGATTTTTCAACTGAACCAAAAACGGGGACTTCGGTCCCCGTTTTTTTTGGGTCGGGAGAGGATAGGACCAATAGGGGAGGATAGGACCAATAGGACTTATAGGACCTATAGGACGCTTAGGACCTATAGGACGACGGGTCGATTGCGGGTAATTGCGTTCAGTCCTATAGGTCCTATCTGTCCTATGGGTCTTATAGGTCGAATAGGTCCTATTTCCTATAGGTCCTATAACCTTTGTTGGTAAACAGCGATCGGGGAATTGCAGGGGGGGTGGGTTATTGCACTGTTCCGGTCAGCGGCGGCATTTTAGTATTGCAAAAAAACCCCGTGTAGGGTAAAAGATGGTGTACAAGGTTTTATTTGGGTTAAGGGGTTACGTGAGAAGCTGTAGGGGCGCTATTTTCATGGCTGGTCTTTATTCTGACGGCACGATTCCATTTCACTACTGGATTGTATGTTGCTGCAGAGTTACACGTACTGCCTGCTTCTGAGCACGATGCCCTGCTGATCCGTCGGCAGGGCTGCATAACGGGATTTTCATCAATCACACTAAGGAGGGTTTTGTTATGAAGAACGGTCATTGGATGACGGCTAAGGATGTGTTGAGGGTGAATGCGTTTAAGTGGCCTGACAAGGTGGGTATCAAGGACCTGTACAAGTCCTACACCTTCAAGCAGTGGAATGAAAGGGCCTGCAGACTTGCAAACGCCCTTGCTGATCTGGGAATGAAGAAAGGCGACCGTTTCGCAGTCCTCGGATACAATTGTGTCGAGTGGCTGGAGTTCTACGCGGCCGCGGCAAAAGGTGGATTCCTGTGCGTGCCCCTCATGTTCAGGCTTGCCACCCCGGAGATGGAATACATCATCAATCACTGCGAAGCAAAGGTCTTCATCGTTCAGAGCGGGATAGACAAGGCGGACGGCAAGGACTTCCCCTGGATCGACCAGGTGAACGGCATGAAGAAGAACCTGCCGACAGTTCAGCATTACGTGAACTTCGCCGTTGACAGCCCGAGCTACGACGGCTTCATCAACTACGAACAGATGCTCGCGAAGGCAAGCCCGGCGGAGCCCGATGTTGTTGTCGACGCCGACGATATCTGGGTCATCATGTACACAGGCGGCACGACAGGCCTGCCCAAGGGCGTCATGAAGAGCCACGCGAACCTGTTCTCCCAGTATTTCATCATGATCTACGACCACAGCTTCAACTTCGACGACTGCAACCTGCTCGTCATGCCTTGCTGCCACGTCAACTCCCTGTTCTATTCATTCGTTGTGACCTGGGTGGGCGGTACGGTCATGGCCTACAACATGGTTTCCTTCAACCCCGAAGACCTCATCAAAACCTTCGCGGATTTCGGTGTCACCTTCACCTCCCTCGTCCCGACACATTACATCATGATGCTGGCACTCCCGGACGAGGTAAAGGCGAAGTACAACCTCAACGCCATCAAGAAGCTCCTGTGCTCCTCGGCACCGGCGCGGCGCGACACGAAGCAGGGCATCCTCAAGATGTTCCCCAACTCGGCATTGTATGAGGCCTACGGCTCCACGGAAGCAGGTATCGTCACCATCCTGAAACCCCATGAACAGATGACGAAGCTCGGCTCCATCGGCCGCGAGGTTATTGGTACCGATATCCTTCAGCTCTATGATGAAGACGGAAACCTCATCGACAAACCGAATGTAGTCGGTGAACTCTATTCACGGAGCCCTCAGATCTTCGAGCAGTACTGGAAAGACCCGGAAAAGACCAAGGCGGCGATGAAGGGCGAATACTTCAGCGCAGGCGACATGGCCATGAGGGATGAGGAGGGCTACTACACACTGGTCGACAGAAAGGCCAACATGATCATCTCCGGTGGCGAGAACGTCTTCCCGTCGGAAGTCGAGAACTGCGTGGGCGGCCACCCGGATGTTAAGGACGTGGCTGTCATCGGCGTACCTCACGAAAAGTGGGGCGAACAGGTAACGGCGGTCATCGTCCTGCACGAGGGCAAGACCATGGACGCGAAGGACGTCGGCGCGTGGTGCAAGGGCAAGATCGCCGGTTTCAAGGTCCCGAAGAACATTGTTTTCATCAAGGACGAGGAGATGCCGCGTTCCGGCGCCGGCAAGATCCTCCACAGGATCCTTCGCGAGCGTTACGGCAAATGGGCCGATCATCAGTAAGAGAAGAAGAAGACAAAAAACGGGGACTACGGTCCCCGTTTTTTTTTCGGAGAATAGGACCAATAGGAGAGAATAGGACCTATAGGACTTATAGGACCTATAGGACGCGTAGGACCTATAGGACGAACCGGTTGCCCGCTGTGAGCAGCGATTGCCTTCAATAAATCCTATGGGTCCTATGGGTCCTATTGGTCTTATTTTCTATAGGTCCTATACTACTCGTCCCACCAGTCCTATCTCTCCCTGCCTCTTCCTTGTTCCCCCCCCTCATTTATGATATGCTTAGCCGATGATAGCGGACTACTCCCTGTATCTCCAGGTTGGCGATCGGGTGTATCATAAGAGGTATACACGGTGGGGCATGGGGATCGTTGTCGAAGAGCGGCGGTCCGAGTTGCCCGGCGGGTTCTGCTACGTGCGGGTCGATTTTCAGGACGGCAAGGTACGTGTTTTCGACAACAATTACAAGAGTGTGAATTGCTGCTACTACGCCGGGATCGAGAAGATAGAGGAAAGACATACCTCCCTGGAGGAAGCCCCGCGGCGCAGGAGGAGATCGAAAAAGATGCTCCCGCCCTGAATGAGGGGAAGCGCGCTGTAGAGATAAGGAGGTTAAGTGGACACGGAACTGACAAAGTTTGTCCGCGGCGGCGGGTGAGCGTCGAAGATAGGTCCGGGTGACCTGGCGAACATCCTCTGCGGGATAGATATCCCGGCGGATGAAAACGTCATTGTGGGTATTGAAGGCTTTGAGGACGCGGGGGTCTACAAGGTGACGGACGATATCGCCCTCGTTCAGACGGTGGATTTCTTTACTCCTGTCGTGGACGACCCATACTGGTTCGGACAGATAGCAGCGGCGAACTCCTTAAGCGATATATATGCCATGGGGGCCATCCCGAAAACGGCCCTCAACCTCGTCTGTTTCTCGCCGAGGAGATTCGACATATCGATCCTCAAGGAGATCATCCGCGGCGGGGCGGACAAGATGAGAGAGGCCGGGGTAAGTCTTCTCGGCGGCCACAGCGTGGACGACGATGAGATAAAGTACGGGCTCGCGGTGACAGGGATCGTCCATCCCGACAAGGTCCTCCTCAACGAAGGAGCGAAGCCCTGGGACATCCTCGTGCTCACCAAGCCTCTCGGCACGGGTATCATGAATACCGCCATCAAAGGGAAGCTGCTCAATGACGATGCCGCGATGGGTCTTGCCATGGTCATGGCCGGCCTCAACAGTACGGCGGCCGAGGCGATGCTCTCCGTCAACGTTCATGCATGTACCGATGTTACGGGCTTTGGCCTGGCTGGTCACCTCAAGGAGATGATACGGGAGTCCCTGGGGGTCGAGCTCCACGCCGAAAGGCTCCCCTATTTCGGGGAAGCCGTGGAATTCGCCGCATCGGGCCTGGTGCCCGGAGGGCTCTACCGCAACAGGGATTTCTACAGGGAACACGTGGTCACCACACGCTCCGATTTCTTCTTCGACATCATATTCGATCCCCAGACCTCGGGCGGTCTGCTCATGGCCCTTGACCCAGCGGACAGGGCGAAATTCGAAGAGACAGCCACCCGCCTCGGCGTGGAATACCACATCATAGGCACCTTCCTCGACGAACCGAAGGGGAAGATACTGCTCAGGTAAAAGACCGCTTGAACCGCTCGAACCGTTTGAACCGCTTGAACGGGAAAGACAAAACGGAATAGAACAGATCAGATCCCCTGAAGCTGTCCGGTGTAGTCCCTTCAGACAATCTCACTGACAGGCCGTCGAAACGCAAGCGGACATTCCGGAATTCCCTGCAAAGTGTCTGGTATTTAGACATTCGAGCGGCTTAATCGGCTCAACAGGCTGTTGACAAAGTGATTTCTGAAGACGGTTCGTGTTCTTTCGTCATTCCGGCGAAGGCCGGAATCCAGGAAAAACGAGGGGTTAGAGAAACCTCTGGATTCCGGCCTAAGAGACTGTGTCGCAATTGTTTTGTTCGTATGAGCGATAAGGGAATAATTCTTCTTTCCGTCGTCCCGGACCCGGTCCCTTTGGGATTTAGTGCTCACCGTTTTTGCTGAATGAAGGGTGTAGTAA
>Ga0228536_1000306_pt1 | contig 108521 bp, 94 predicted proteins | sample SJ1Smetagenome_FD_168611 | JGI IMG/M metagenome (GOLD analysis project Ga0228536, IMG submission 168611) | Enriched culture of PCE-dechlorinating microbial communities from Ithaca, New York, USA - SJ1.S | ecosystem: Engineered > Modeled > Simulated communities (microbial... > Unclassified...
GCTCAAGCAGCTGCACTAAGCGGTTGCAACCGGCCCAGAGAAGTGATTCCAACCACCCCGTAAACTCGATCAGGCGTTAAAATTTACAAAAACACCGACGTCTTCCCGAGCTGTATTCAGGTTGCTCATTTCTCTGTTCTGTACATCTAGAATAGCACTTTTTGTGCATCTTGGCTGCCCTTATAGGGCCGTTTTCTGGCTTCCCTGGCTGTATTTTTCAATTTTCAGGACTTAACCTTTGCAAACGGGCGGTAAACTTTTCAGTTAACCGCGGCTCATTGCTTATTTCCGTGAAAGGCATGTAAAAAATGCAGCGGATTCCAGCAAGAGTGGTCATGGGGTACAGAAGATTTGAGTCGTGCCAGTTTTGACTGCAGGTCTGGTTTGCTTTCACATCATTGAAGCTCCTTGGCCGGCAGGTCTGGCACCTTGGATGGAAAATTCCTCTTTTGGGGTCGGCCCACCAAAACGGTACTAATCAAATGGGTCTCGAAGCCCCTGCAGCAGAGGCTTTTCCAGATCATGCCTAGATCTTCCCCAAAAGTGCTCCGACATAGGAAGGGAAGTTTCCGCCGCTAGGTCGGAGTACCTTTTCGGAACATTTTCGATGAGGCGTCAACCTGTTGCGGCTGTAAGCTTCACAAGCGCATTCCAAATTTTCCCAATAAGTGGACCGACCCCAAATCGTGAACATTCCGCATAAAGGGCCAGACTTGGCCGTAAGTCTGGCCCCGTTTCGTGAATAATCCGCACAAAGGGCCACCCCTCGCGTCACCTCCGACCCCATTTCGTGAATATTCCGCATACAGGACCAACCCTGGTCGCAGGTCTGGCACCTTGGATGGAACATTTCCTCCAAAAGTGTCCCACTTTTCACAGTAACATCACGGTAACAAGCAAAGAGCCTTTGCCGCGGTTCTTTGGGCTGTGAAAAACGAGGTCGGGGTCGTTTTTGTGCAATTACGAGCCTTCGAACCGCAGAGTGCCTGCGGCTGTAAGCTTTGGTGTCGCAGAACCACGAGGTGTTTGACTTATTAGGGTGGCCCCGGATTGTGCAACTTCCGCCCGCGGGGCCAGCCTTCGCGCCACTCTTGGCCCCGGATTATGAAATTTCCCTCCGCAGTGCCAACCTTCACACGCCCCCACCCCTGGCCCCGATTCATGCAATCTGCCGCAATCGGATGGTATTTATTGCCAATCTCTCGATGTTTTGCTATGCTGATAAAAATATTTGACAATCAAAGTATCGTCGGAGAAATGGCTGCTGAATGCAAGTCGTGGCGAACTGATCAGTCGAGTGGGAGGAACCTGACATGCAAACTGTGATCGGCAAAACATACTATCAAGTCCCTCGTTTCGAAACTCTGCGTGACCTGATCCGCTACAGCGTCGAACACTATGGTGACACACCGGCCTATCGCTACCACGAGAAACCCGGCGGTCCAGATGTCGTCCGCACCTACCGTGAATTCAGCCAGGCGATCGATGAAATGGGCACAGGCCTTCTGGCCATGGGCTTTAAGGATCAGCACCTGGTGGTTGTCGGTGACAATTGCTATGAATGGGCGGTGGCTAATACTGCGATCGTCAATGGCGTCGGGGTCACGGTGCCGCTGGATAAGCAGCTGCCGGTTTCCGAGGTGATCAACCTGACCCAGCGGGGCAAGGCGGTTGCGTTCATCTACCACCCCAAGCATCATGAAATCGCCAAGGCGGTTGCTGAATCCGTGCCGCAGGTGCGTAGCCTGATCTGCATGAAAGCCGATGTGATCGAGCCTGAACTGGCCCAGGCTGACCAGCGATTCACCGATATGGACCAGGTGCTTGCCACCGGTCGTCAGGCGCTGGCCGCAGGGGATCGCTCATTCGTTGATGCGGTCATCGACCCGGAGAAGATGTCCTCGCTGCTCTTCACCTCCGGCACGACGGCCATGTCCAAGGGTGTCATGCTCTGCCATCGCAACATCACACACAATGTATTTTCGGTCATGTCGACGATCAAGCTTGAGGCGGGCCAGCGCGCTTTATCGGTCTTGCCCCTGCACCACACCTTTGAAAACACCGTCGGCATGTACATGATGCTCGGTTTTGGCATCAACATCTGTTTCACCGATGGTTTGCGCTACCTCGTCGACAACATGAAGGAATGGAAAATCAACATCATCCTGGCAGTGCCGCTCCTTTTTGAAAACATCTACCATGCGGTGCAGAAGAAATTGGCTAAGTCGGGCAAGCTGGCCCTGGTCAACAAGCTGCGGGTGGTTGCCCGGTTCCTGCGCAAGGCCGGCATTGACATCCGTAAAAAGCTGTTCCACAAGATCCATGAGGGTGTTGGTGGTGGTTTGTCGCTGTGTGTCAGCGGTGCCGCAGCCATCGACAAGGAAATCACCGCTTTCTTCAATGATATCGGGATTGAATTCTGGTCAGGCTATGGCCTGACCGAGACGTCGCCGGTTATCTCCTGCAACAATTATTTTGTCAATGTCTATGGCAGCGTCGGCAATCCGCTGGCGACGATCGAAGTCGGTATCGATGCGGACAGCGATGAACCGGGCGCCATTGGTGAGATCCTCTCCCGCAGCCCCAGCAACATGCTGGGCTATTATGAAAATCCTGAGGCCACGGCGGAAGTGCTCACTTCGGACGGCTGGGTCCGCACCGGTGACATCGGCTACCTCGACAAACGGGGTTGCGTGTTCATCACTGGCCGGAAAAAGTCGATGATCGTCCTGCCCAACGGCAAAAAGGCCTTCCCAGAGGAGATCGAATTTGTCATCAACCGCATCGAAGGCATCAAGGAATCGATCGTCTGGGGTGACGAACTCAACCGCGACACACTGGATATCTGTGCCAAGATCGTGGTCAGCGATGAATTGCTGCCCGAAGGTCTCGCCGGGGATGCAGAGAAAATCAGTGCCTATCTGGCCGAGCAGATCAAGCTGGTGAATAAGGACATGCCAGTCTACAAAGCCGTGCGCAACTTTGTCTGGACGACCGAAGAGCTGATCAAGACCACCACACTCAAGGTCAAGCGGCCTGAGGAAAGCAAAAAAATCAAAGCCTGGCTCGAAGACCACCAGACTACCATGCGTGCCATGTCCGGCCAGCGCATGAGCTGACAAATGCCAGCGTTCCATGCACCACAAACACCGCGCTGCCTCGCTTGGGCAGTGCGGTGTTTTTGCCAATGCCAGCTCAGCTGGCTCTTGCCACCGTTCAATTGACCAAAAACTGCGAACTGCCCCGCCTTGGCAGTTCACAGTTTTTGCCAATGCCAAGGCATATGCCGTGGCTATTACCACCCCTGGCTTGCCACCAGATCCGCGAGATCCTGGGCCATCTGGGTCCGGCTGATGCCAAATCCTCCAGGCATGTCCCTGTTGGCTGCTATCGCCTGAGACAGGATTTCGGACCGGAACGGCAGGTTCAGCAGGGAGCGCTCCATGTGGGCGATCCAGTCACTGTCCAAGGCATCTGAGAAGAAACGAACCGCGCTGACATGGCCATGCTCAACTTTGAATCCGAGACGGACATGACCCCAGCCCAAATGCTCATCCAGCTCAGCGTCAAAACGCAGCGTTTCGCCAAAGCGCCAGTCCCAGGAGGCAAATTTCTCTTCGAGATGGAGCAGCAGAGGATCCTGGCGATAATCATGACTGGTTGTATGGATGATATCTGACGTCTGCTGGGTGCCGTCTTTGGCATGGACGAAGGACTCCAGGAAAACCTCCTCGAGCTGGTCCATCCAATAGGCGATGTCTAGGTCGGGCCGGAACGCATTGAGATTCGTGATCCGCGACCGGACCGATGCGACTCCGCGTGCCTGCAATTTGGCCGGAGCAACCGTCAGGTAGCGGCCAACGCGTTCGAAAGCGGAGGAAACCAGCAAGGTCCCATGGTGCAAGCCTACCCCGTGGTCAATCCGGAAGGCATTGCCGGAAAACTTCAAACCGTCAGCGAGGATATCATTGCGTCCGGAACGTTCGGCCGGGATATTCGCCCGGCGAACGGTGTCGACAATCATCTGGAAATTGCGACCAATGTCAAAATCAGCTTGGGGCATTAAAAGTGAAAAATTGAGGTTGCCCAGGTCGTGGAACACCGCTCCGCCTCCAGTTGTCCGCCGCGCCAGACGCCCGCCTTCGGCTTCCAGGAGTTCGGTCTTGCATTCAGCCCAGGCATTCTGGTTGCGTCCGATCACGACGGTGTTTTCGTTCTGCCACAGGTAAAGGATTGCCTGCAGCGATTCTTTCTGTGCGCCAGCCATTTGCTGCAGCAGATAGTCTTCCAGAGCCAGGTTGAAGTAAGGGTCATGGGAGTGGCTTTTGACGATCAGGGTGCTCATGCGTGTCATCCTCCGCAAGTATCGTATGATATAATGCTACCAGCAAAATGGCGGAGGGCAAACCCATCAAACTGGAAGGCAAGCTATTTCGCGGCAATCTGATGCTGCGCTCTCAAGAGGTCGAGTTTAGCGATCCCAACCTGACCTTTACCAAGATCCTGGAGAAATGCCTGGTGGACCTTTGCCGTGGCCTGGAGGTGCCGATCCCGCTCTGGCTGGAGAAAAACACCCGCGAGTTTGCCCGGTTTCACCAGACGTTGTTTTTCGACGGCCAGTTCACGGAGCCGATTGCCTTTGACCGCTTCCAGATCCGCTGGATTGAATGAGAGGATAGACATGGATTCCGAAAGACAATCACTGCCGGTGTTTGACCTGGCTTCCGACACGTTTACAGTCAAGGAACAGTATACAATCGAAGAATTGCGCACAATCATGGCGTTTTTGCGCAGTGATAATGGTTGCCCATGGGACAAGGTCCAGACCCATGATTCGATCAAGAAAAACCTGCTCGAGGAAGCGTACGAAGCGATCGACGCCATCGAAAGCGGCGACCCTGCCTTGATGGCCGATGAGCTCGGCGATGTCCTGATGCAGGTCGTTTTCCATGCCCAGATGGCCAGCGAGCAGGCTGCGTTTGATTTCGACACCGTGGTGTCCAATATCTGCCGCAAGCTGGTTTCGCGCCATACACATTTGTTTGGCCAGGACCAGGCGGATTCGCCGGAAGCCGTGCTCGACACCTGGGAGAAAAACAAACTCAAGGAAAAAGGCTTCGCCAGCCAGTCCCAGGTCCTGGTCGATGTGCCGCGTTCGCTGCCTGCCCTGCAGCGTGCTTTCAAAGTCCAGCAGAAGGCGGCCCAGGTGGGGTTTGACTGGGACAATCCGGAGGGGCCGAAGGAGAAAATCCTCGAGGAGCTGGACGAAATCCGGGAGATCCTCGAACAGACCCGGGAGCAGGTTGCCCAGGAACTGCTCACAGCAGAGCAGGCTGGCCGGGCGGTTGCAGCTGAAGTCGGTGATCTGTTGTTTGCGGTTGTCAATTATGCCCGCCATCTCAAGGTGCAGCCGGAAATAGCCCTGACCCAGACAACGGACAAATTCATCCACCGCTTCACGGAGATGGAAGTCCTGGCCGAAGAAGATGACAAAGACCTCGATGAGCTGACTATGAATGAACTGGATGCGCTGTGGGAAGCAGCCAAGGCTGGAGAAAAGGAGCATCAGGCATGAGACTGGACAAGTATCTCAAAGTGGCTCGCGTGATCAAGCGCCGCACCATCGCCAATGAAGTCAGCGCAGCTGGCCGGGTCAGTGTCAATGGCAAGACAGCCAAGCCCAGCACGGATATCAAGCCTGGCGACATCATCGAAATCGCTTTTGGTTCTGGCTTGAGCCGGATCCGGGTCCTGGCGGTCAAGGAGACCGTGCGCAAAAATGAAGCCAGCGAACTATTCGAAATCCTTGAGGCCGGAGATGCGCTCAAAGAGTAACCTCAACGTAAAATAACCGGGTTGCCGGATAGTCACGTTAAAAGGTACAATAAATCATATTGATTTTGCGGAAAGGACTGTGCAAATGGCCCGAGCCATGGGATACCCGCACCCTCGTCGTCATCATGTACCCCACGTAGCTGGCCACCAACTGGTTGTCCGCATCATTCTGGGCCTTTTATTTGTCCTTGCTGCCGCCTCGGCCGTTGCCATCTATTTCCAACAAGAAGAGCAATTTACGCGTATAGCTGCCCGCCGGGCCGAACTGATTCAGGCACAGGCCATTGCGGACCGCCGCCATGAGGATCTGCTGGCCTTGAAGAACCAGGTCGATTCCGATGCCTACATCGAGCGTATCGCCCGGGAAAAGCTCGGCATGGTCCGGCCGAATGAGATCCTGTTCGAAGAACCATAAGAGGCCGACCGGACAGGCCGGTTAGAACATGCATCATAAGACAGTGACTGATTGAAAGATGAGTGACTGTCTTTTTTGTTGGCTTTTTCTGAATGTTTCCGAATCTTTTCTTGAACGAGTGTGTCCAGAGTGTTAACATGTTATCAAGATTGAGTGGCGCGGGGGCTTTTGTTCAACAATTGTCATCGCGCCATCATCGTCATAGAACACAAGGAGGAAGCACCATGAACAAACGACTGATTACGATCATGAGCCTGTTGCTTGCCCTGGTCTTGATGGCCACCGCCTGCGGAGGCCAGGCCACCACCGCTGCCACAACGGCAGCAGCTGGCGAGACCACCGCCGCAACCACTGCCCCACTCAAAGATCTGCCTTCACTCAAACTGATCTACAACACCAGCACGGGCCACCAGCTGATCGCTGAAACGGTCCAGGCCATGTGGAAAGAAGCCCTCGGCCTCGATATCACTCTGGAAAACTCCGAATGGGCCGTTTTCCAGGAAACCCGCAACAATGGCGACTACCAGATCGCCCGCCACGGCTGGCTCGGTGACTACACCGATCCGATGACCTTCCTGGACATGTGGGTCTCAGAGAGTGGCCAGAATGACGCCGACTGGAAAAACCCCGAGTTTGACGCCCTGATCGCCACTGCCAAGTCGTCCAATGATCCAGCTGTCCGCATGCAGGCCATGCATGACGCGGAAAAGATCCTGATGACTGAACTGCCGATCATCCCGGTCTACTACTACACCAACGTCTGGCTCGACAATGGCAAAGTCAAGAACTACGTTCATGACGCCCTGCTCGGCCACATGATGTTCACCTGGGCCACCAAGGACGGCGGCGAGCCGATCCTTTACCACCTTGGTGCCACCCCGGCGACCCTGGACCCGCAGCTGAACAATGCCACCGACGGCGCTGTCACGATCCAGCACCTCTTTGTTGGCCTGACCACGAAGAACGAAAAGAATGAGATCGTCCCCGGTGTTGCCGAGAAGTGGGACATCAGCGAAGACGGCCTGACCTGGACCTTCCACTTGCGTGATGATGCAGTCTGGACCGACGGCAAACCCGTCACCGCCAATGACTTCATCTATGCCTGGAAGCGCGCCCTCGATCCGGCCACCGGTTCTGAGTATGCCTATCAAGTGTATTACGTCAAGAACGCGGCCAAGATCAACGCAGGTGAACTCGGCGTTGAAGAACTCGGTGTCAAAGCCATCGATGACAAGACCCTCGAAGTCACCCTCGAAGCTGCCACCCCTTATTTCACCCAGCTGACTGCTTTCCCGACCCTCTACCCGGTCCGTGAGGATGTCGTCTCCAAGAACCCGGATGCATGGGCCAATGATCCCAAGACCCTGATTTCCAATGGTCCGTATAAGCTGACCAAGTTCGAAATCAAAAATGAAATCGTCCTGGAAAAGAACGACAAGTACTATGATGCCGCCAGCCTGCCTGGCACCAAGCTGATCTTCAAACTGACCGATGATGACGCCGCTGCCCTGTCTGCTTTCAAGACGGGTGAGCTCGACATCGCCGAATCCTTCCCGGCCGAGGAAACCGACGCCATGAAGGCAGCTGGACAATACAATGTTGAACCGATTATCGGTACCTATTTCTTCAGCGTTGAAGTCCAGCCGCGCGAAGGCAATCCGGAGATCCTCCAGGATCCGAAATTCAGAAAAGCCCTCGCCCTGACCATCGACCGTGACTATGTCATCGAAGTCGCCCAGAACAATGCCCTGCCGGCCTACGCCTTCGTCCCGAACGGCATGGCAGACGCAGACGGTGGTGACTTCCGTGAAAACGGCGGCAACTACTTCGGCAGTGGCGACTATGCTGCTGACGTAGCAGAAGCCAAAGCCCTGCTGAACGAAATCGGCTACAAGACCCCGTAAGAGTTTCTGAACCAGACAACCGATCCTGCACCGGCAGACTCCATATGATTGAGAGAAAACCGTATCAGGGACCGCTTCAGCCGAGGCGGTCCCTTTTATATACACCTGTTCGATGAACTGATGTGACATGTAAGAAACGCATGATACACGCAGGAGCAATCCCCTGTATAATATAAATGTAATGAATTGAATATAAACTAAGAGCTGCAAGGAGTGGGCTATGGTAGAACCGGCTCCGAATGTAAGGGACCTCTCGATCGGCTCTCTGTGCGCAGTCGACCAGGATCGGGAAAAGATGCTCTGTGACCAGGAAATATTTTTTGACACAATACCAGATTTGCTCTGCATCACTCAAACCGATGGGCTTTTCCTCAAAGTCAATCGAGCTTGCAAAAAGATCCTTGGCTATGAGGTTGCAGAAATGGAAGGATCCTATGCGCCCCAATTTGTCCACCCGGAAGAAACAGCCGCACTGGAACAGACCATTCAAGAGATTCTGTCTGGCTCAGAGCACACCGAATTCAATCACTACATCAACCGCTACCGGCACAAGGACGGCTCTTATCGATATCTGGAATGGAATACCCGTCTCTATCAGGACCGATATTATTGTATTGCCCGGGACATTTCGGACAGGATCGAATATGAGCAAAAAATTGAATACTTGAGTTATCACGACGCCTTGACGGGTCTTTACAACCGTCGTTTTTGTGAAGAAGAAATCAGACGGATGGACACGGCCAGAAACCTGCCCATATCGATCATCATGGGCGATTTAAATCGCTTGAAACTGATGAATGATAGCTTTGGCCATGAAAAAGGTGACGAATACATTCGGGTGGCTGCCCAGGTCATTCAGGCTGACTGCCGTCCCGATGACATCATCGCTCGCTGGGGTGGCGATGAATTCATCATCCTTCTTCCCAAGACCAGCCAAGTGGATGCCAGGAAAATAATCGACCGGTTTGTTGTGAGCAAAAAGAAACGAGAGGTCAATGGGATCCCACTGAGCATCGCGTTTGGCCAGGCAACAAAATCCTTGCCTGGTGAAAATCTGGGCACGATCATTCATCAAGCTGAAAAAGACATGTATCGCTCCAAAGCGCAAAGTGAAAGGTCCCGGAAAGATTTCATCGATTCGATAATCGACCTGCTTTTTGAAAAATCGGCTGTTGAATCACAACATGCCGAACGGGTGCGACATCTCTGTGAACAGACAGCGATTGCTTTAGGATTTGAACACGAGATGGTCGAACGAGTTGCAATGGCAGGATTTTTGCATGATATTGGCAAAATTGCAATCAGTCCCCAAATCCTGGAAAAAGTTGAATCCTTAACGGATGAAGAAAAAAAAGAGGTCCAGAAACATACGACCATAGGCTCCCACATTATTGGAAAAAGCCACGACTGGCTCGATATAGGCAAAGCCATCCTGAGTCACCACGAAAAAATTGACGGGTCCGGATACCCCAAAGGAATTTCCCATACAAACATTTCCGTTATCGCCAGGATCATTTCCCTGGCCGAGAGTTATGATGTGATGACTCATGATAACCCTTATAGGGAAAAAATTTCTGAAGATCAAGCCATCACCGAAATTCGCAGATGTGCAGGGAGCCAGTTTGACTCTGACCTGGCTGAAATTTTCATCAAGCAGGTCCTTCATCAATCCTGAGTGCCCCTTTAGGTTCTCCTGGCAAACAGGTACAATCTAGCCATCCCTATTCAAAGAGCCAAGGACAGGAGGTCCCGTTCATGGATTCAGTCACGACTTTGGAATGGCAGGATGGTGTGCTGATCTTGCTCGACCAGACTTTGCTGCCCAGGCAGATCATCTACCGGGTATTGGACACGGTCGAGCAAGTGAGCGATGCGATTCGTGAGATGGTGGTCCGGGGTGCTCCGGCGATCGGTGTGGCTGCCGCCTATGGCATGGTCCTGGCTGCTCGACAGGCTGCGATGACTCATGAGCAGGCCTTCTATCCTGTGCTGGCAAAATTGGGCCGGGTGCTGGCCCAGTCACGGCCAACCGCGGTCAATCTCAGCTGGGCGATCGATCGGATGCTGGCCAAGGCCCGCGCCTGCAGCGATCTGCCCGTCAACCAGATCGTGTCCGAACTCGAACAAGAGGCGATCATCATCCATCAGGAGGACATCGCCATCAACCGGGCGATTGGATTGAATCTACTTTCCTTGCTTAATCCGGGTGACACGGTGCTGACGCATTGCAATGCTGGGGCACTGGCCACTGCTGGTTACGGTACCGCACTTTCGGTGTTCTTTGTCGCCCAGGAGCAAGGTATTGAGCTGAAAGCTTTTGTCGATGAAACTCGTCCTCGTCTGCAAGGGGCGCGTCTGACCGCGTTTGAACTGGTGCAGGCGGGTGTCGATGCGACATTGATCAGCGACAACATGGCAGCCGTCGTCATGGCCCAGGGCAAGGTCCAGGCGGTCATCGTCGGTTGTGACCGGATCGCCGCCAATGGGGATACAGCCAATAAAATCGGCACCTTTGGTCTTTCGATCCTGGCCAGGCATTTCGGCATCCCTTTCTACATTGCTGCGCCGTCACCAACGATTGACTGGTCCTGCCCGACCGGCCAGGATATTCCGATCGAGGAACGCAGTGGTGAAGAAATCACAGTGATCAATGGTGAATGGATAGCCCCAGCTGGTGTGAAAACCTATAATCCCAGCTTTGATGTCACACCGGCGGCCCATATTACCGCGATTGTGACCGAACGCGGCATCGTCCGACCGCCCTTCAGTGAGAGCCTGAGTAAGATCCGGCCCTGAACGAACAAAACCAACGATTAAAAGACACCGCGTGATGGCAATGTCGCGCGGTGTCTTTGCTTCTGTGCTGTCATGGATCATCTGTCCAGGAGCGGTTCAGGACATTTCCTTTTACGTGCCAGCCTCACCATTGACCACAAAACAGGCGACGAAGTGGCCGGGTTTGGTTTCGATCATTGGCGGCCGTTTTTCTTTGCAGACTGGCATGGCTTTCGGACAGCGTGTCACAAACGGACAGCCAGCCGGGGGATCGATCGGGGTAGGAACGTCGCCCTCGAGGATGATCCGCTTGCGCCGTGAGGTTTCATCCGGGTCTGGCACGGGGATGGCGGAGAGAAGCGCCTGGGTATAGGGGTGGAGCGGCTCATCGTAGAGCGTGCGGCTTTCGGCCAGCTCGACCAGATGACCAAGATACATGACCCCGATGCGGTGCGAGATGTGCTGGACCATCGACAGGTCGTGGGCGATGAACAGGTAGGTCAGGCCTTTATCCTTCTGCAGGTCTTCGAGCAGGTTGATGACCTGGGCCTGGATCGAAACGTCGAGAGCAGAGATCGGCTCATCGCAGATGATCAGCTCAGGTTCCAGGGCCAGGGCACGGGCGATGCCGATGCGCTGGCGTTGGCCACCGGAGAATTCGTGCGGGAAACGGTTGGCGTGTTCCTTGGTCAGGCCGACGCTCTCCAGCAGGTCATAGATTTTTTTCTGCCGTTCCGGCCCGACTGCGATCTTGTGGATATCCAGCGGCTCACCGACGATGTCACCGACGGTCATGCGTGGGTTGAGCGAGGCATAGGGATCCTGGAAAATGACCTGCATCTTGCGCCGGAAAGGGCGCAGCTGCTTCTGGTTGAGGTGGGCAATGTCGGTGCCACTGATCTTGATCAGACCGGCCGTTGGCTTGTAAAGACGGGCAATCGTGCGGCCGATCGTGGTCTTGCCACAGCCAGATTCACCAACCAGACCGAAAGTCTCGCCTTTGAAGATCTGGAACGAGACATCGTCGACTGCCTTGAGTTTTCCTGTGCGGCCAAAACCACGGCTGACATGGAAATATTTCTTGAGATTCTGGACTTCGAGCAGGACCTCGCGGCTGCCCGTGCCTGACTTGGCTTGCTGGTTCATGACTGGAACGTCCCCCTGGTTCATGCCTGCCCCTCCAACTTGTCCTGCTGTGTCTGGGCGGCAAAAAGTGGTGCGGCAACGGCCTCGGCCTGCGCATGATTGAGCCAGCAGGCGGATCGGTGCTCATGCCCCTGGCCTGCCTTGATCAGCGGCGGCTGTTGTTGCTGGCAGATCGCCATGACGTGCGGACAGCGTTCAGCGAAAGCACACCCGGCCGGTGGTTTGAGAAGATCCGGTGGCTGGCCATCGATCGGGACCAGGCGTTCCTTCTCCTCAATGTTGATTTTGGGGATCGAATTCAGAAGGCCCCAGGTATAGGGGTGGCGCGGTTCATAGAAAATATCGCGGGTCTTGCCTTCTTCGACGATCTTTCCGGCATACATGACCCGGATGCTGTCGCAGAGATTGGCCACGACACCGAGATCATGGGTGATCAGGATGATGGAGCTGTTGATCTTGTTCCGGAGGTCTTTCATCAGCTCGAGGATCTGGGCCTGGATGGTCACATCCAGGGCCGTCGTCGGTTCGTCTGCGATCAGGAGGTCCGGATCACAGGCCAGGGACATGGCGATCATGACGCGTTGGCGCATACCGCCGGAGAATTCGAACGGATACTGGTCGAGCCGGCTCTCCGGACTGGGGATACCGACCAGACGCAGCAGCTCGATGGCACGCTTGCGGGCGTCTTCGCGTGAGATGTTCTGATGCAGGTGCAACACTTCCGTGATCTGGCCGCCGATCTTTTTGACTGGGTTGAGCGAGGTCATCGGATCTTGGAAAATCATCGCGATCTTGTTGCCACGGATTTTTCTCAGGTCTTTGTCAGTCATCTTGGCCAGGTCCTGGCCGTTGAAGAGGATTTCGCCACCGACGATTTTGCCGGGATTGGCGACCAGGCCCATGATCGACATCGACATGACGCTTTTGCCACAGCCAGATTCGCCGACAATACCGACGGCTTCACCGCGTTCGACGACCAGGTCTACACTGCGCACGGCTTGGACGGGTCCAACATGGGTGAAAAAGGTGGTTTCCAGCTGGCGGATATCGAGGAGGACATCGGCCGAGGGGTTGTTTTTTTCCATAGATTTGCCGTTCACGTGCGCTGCCTCACTTTCTCATCCGCGGGTCGAGTGCGTCACGCAAGCCGTCACCCATGATGTTGAAGGCCAGGACGGTCACCGAAATGGCCAGGGCCGGGAAAAACAGGAGATACGGGTAGCTGGCCAAGCCTTTGTAGGCATCGCTGGCCAGGGATCCCCAGCTGGCCATCGGAGCCGAAACACCGATGCCGATGAAGCTGAGGAATGATTCAGTGAAAATGGCTCCCGGGATCGACATCGTCACAGTGACGATGATCTGGCCGACGGTATTGGGAACAAGGTGGCGCATGATGATCCGCCAGCCCGAGGCACCCATCGAGCGGGCTGCCAGGACATATTCGTTGTTTTTGATCGAGAGGACCTGGCCGCGGACCATGCGGGCCATGCCGACCCAGTAGACCGAACCGAGCACAATATAGATCAGGATCAGTTCCGGACCGAGGTATTTGAGATGGCGCAGGAACGTCGTCTCAAAGGCGGCTTTGATGGAATCCTGGAAAACGACTTTGAGCAGGATGACATACAAGATCAGAGGAATGCTGTAGAGGACATCGACGATGCGCATCATGAAGTTGTCGACTTTGCCACCGATGTAGCCTGAAATACCGCCATAGATGACGCCGATCGTCAGGTTGATGATGCTGGCGACAATACCGATTGACAGTGAAATGCGCGCGCCATAGACGGTGCGGATAAAAAGGTCGCGGCCGAGCTTGTCGGTGCCGAAAAGATGCTGCAGATTGGGGGCCAGATTGCGAGCCGTACGGATCTGCTGGTCATAGGTGTAAGGGTAAAAAAATGGGATAAAGATCGCGCCCAGGATGATGACCAGAAGGACCGCTGCAGCGACCAGGGCGGGTTTGTGGCGGCGGAAACGGCGCCAGGCATCCTGCCAGTAGGTGATACTGGGCCGGACGATGCCACTGCTGATCCGCTCGCTTTCCTGAATGGGTGTGAACAGTTCCTGGTTGAATTCCATTGTTTCATGCCTCCTTGATGTTGCCAATCTTGATCCGGGGGTCGATAAAGCCATAGATGATATCGACCAGGAAGTTCAAGATGATCAGGATGGCGGCATAGAAGATGGTGGAACCCATGATCATGGTGTAGTCACGATTACCGATGCTGTCGACATACTGGTAGCCGATACCCGGAATGGTGAACATTTTCTCGATGACGAAACTGCCTGTCACCAGGGCGGCAATCGTCGGCCCCAGATAGGTGACAACCGGCAGGATGGCATTTTTCAAGGCATGCTCCATGATGACGCGCATCTCGGAAAGTCCCTTGGCACGGGCGGTGCGGATGTAGTCCTGGCCGATGACATCGAGCATGCTCGAACGCATCAGGCGCGTGATGAACGACATGGAGTAGCCGGACAAGGCGATCATCGGCAGGATGTACTGGGAAATGGCCAGCCAGCCAGATGCATCTGTGGTCCAGATGACAGGAAACCAGCCCAGCCGGACGCAGAAGACATAGATCAGGACGGATGCCAGGACGAATCCCGGCACGGTGACACCGAGCGTAGCCAGGAACATGAAGGAGTAGTCCTGCCATTTGTTCTGCTTCAGGGCAGAGATGATTCCCATCGGGACACTGAGGATCACCGTGACCAGAACCGCCAGGATGCCGATCCTAGCCGTGATCGGGAAACCGGCTCCGATCAGTTCATTGACCGTGCGGCCGCGGAACTTGAACGAAGGGCCGAAATCCCCGCGCAGCAGATCGCCCATGTAATCGGTATACTGCTTGAACAAGGGATCATCGAGATGGTATTTCTCGTTCAGGGCTGCGATGATCGCTGCTTCAAGCGGTTTTTCTCGGGTGAAAGGGCCTCCGGGGATCGCATGCATCAGGAAAAACGTGATCGTTGAAATCGCGAAGAGCGTCAGGATCATCGCGATCGCCCGCTGCAGAATGTATCTCGTCATGGGCTTTCGTCTCCTTTGGGAAAAAATGTCAAAAAAAGGGCCGTCTTGCAACGACCGCGTTTTGTGAAATTATAACACAAAAACTGATTGAAAACGCACCATCCCAAGGTTTTTTAGTCATAAATAACACGATTTTCACTCGAGAAAGGTTTTGATGGACGTCTGTTCAGATCTCGCGCCGGCCTTCCATGGCACGGGCCAGGGTGACTTCGTCGGCATATTCGAGATCGCCACCCATCGGAATACCATGGGCAATCCGGGTCGTGCGGATATTGGCTGGCTTCAAGAGCCGGGCGATGTAGAGAGCAGTGGCCTCCCCTTCGACGGTTGGATTGGTGGCCAGGATGACTTCCGTTATGGTTTCATCGGAGCGCAGGCGGGCCAGGAGTTCCCGCAGGCGGATCTGGTCCGGCCCGATATTTTGCAGGGGCGAAATGACCCCGTGCAGGACGTGGTACAGTCCTTTGTACTCATGGATGCGTTCCATGGCGGCTACATCGCGCGGATTTTCAACGACACAGATAACGGTGCGGTCACGACCGGACGAAGCACAGATATCACAGGGATCCTGGTCGGTCAGGTTGCAGCAGACGGAACACAGCCGGGTGGATCGCCTGGCGTCAAGAATCGCCTCGGCGAGCGCCTCCACACGGTCCTGTGGCTGGGCCAGCAAATGGAAAGCCAGGCGCTGGGCAGATTTGCTGCCGATACCTGGCAATTTGCCGAGCTCCGAGATCAGTCTGGCAATCGTAGGTGAATAGCGGGCCATCGCTGGATCAGAATGGGAGACGGGCGCCGCCAGTGACTTTGGCCATCCGTTGCTCAGAGATTTCGTCTATTTTGCGCAGGGCTTCATTGACCGCGACCATGACCAGGTCCTGGAGCATCTCAACATCGTCCGGATCGACAGCTGCCGGGTCGATCACCAGGCTTTGCAGCTGCTTCTGGCCATTGACGGTGACTTTGACAACTCCGCCACCTGCCGTAGCATCTGCAGTCAAGGCTGCGATTTCTTCCTGGGCTTTCTCCATTTCACGCTGCATGCGCTGGGCTTGCTGCATCAGCTGGTTCATGTTGCCCATGCCGCCACCCATACCGCCGGGAAATCCTCCGCGAGGTCCTTTTGCCATTGTCATTAATCCTCCATTGTCATTGGAATGCCGAATACCTCGGCCGAATGCTGTAATTTGCTGATCCATTCTGGTTGGGCATCAGCTGCTGGCTGAGCCCCGGTCTGGCTTGGTTTTTTCGGATTGACCTGACCTTCCAGGACCACGTCGACTTCAAATACCTGTCCTGTCAAGCTCTGCAGAATGTCACGCAGGAGCTTGAGAGCACCTGCGGAACGGAATTCATCATAATGCACTTGGTCTTTTCTGGCAAACTCGAGCTGCAGGGTAGTCGCAGCTGGCAGCTGTGCCTTGGCGGCACGGCCGAACAAGAACAGGGTCATCTGGCCAGTATCGCCCAGTTTGCCCAGGACTTGCTGCCAAAGATCGGCAGCAACAAAGGTTTGTACGGGAGTCGATTCAGTCTCCTGACTGGACGGGGCCGCTGGCGCTGCATCACCAAATGGAGGGTATTCATCAGCGTCCTGCTGTGCCTGGGACTGCGAGGATACCGCGTCTCTGGTAACAACCGGCTCTTCTGGCAATGGCGGCTCCTCGGGGAGTGGGGGGCGTGTACCAGACGCTGGGGCAACGGGTATGAATGCCTCGTCATCCATAAGGGGTGGTTCTTCGGGAAGCGGGGGCTCCTCCGGTGGCTCGGGAGCGGCCGTCGTGACAGGCACGGCTTTTTCTGATGGTGCTACAGATACCACTTTCGATGGTCTTGGCTGCCGCAAATCCCTGGCCACAGGCGGTGTCGTATCGCCGGTCGTTGTTTCACTGACCAGGCGCAGCAGGCCGACTTCCAGGATCGTGCGAGTGTCAGCTGCCCAGCGCAGGTCGCCGGAGAGGCTGGAGAGTCCCTTGATCCAGGCCATCAGCTGGTTCTGGGAGGCGATCTGGGCCAGACGGTTCATCTGGAGCAGGCTGTCGGCTGTGGTCTGGATCAGGCGCTCCGGGCGGTCCGAAACCTGGCAGACCAGGAGGTTGCGGAACAACTGGGCCAGGTCCGGAACCAGGCGGGCCATGTCTCGGCCAGCCATCACCAATTGATCGACCAGATCGAGGGTTGCCGCTGCTTCGCCGCGGATCAGGGCGTCTGCCAGCTCGAGTAAAGCGTCATCTTTTGTCAGTCCGGCCAGGGCCAGGATGTCATCGCGGACGATGGTCCCCTGGCAGCTCATGCGCGCCTGGTCCAGCAGGCTGATCGCATCGCGCAGAGCGCCGTCTGCAAATGAGGCGATGGTTTCCAGACCGCTGGCATCGATGGTGATCCCGTCGGATGTGGCTATTTCGCGCAGGCGGGCGGTGATGCTCTCGACTGGGATACGGCGGAAATCATAGCGCTGGCAACGCGACAGGATTGTCGCCGGAATGCGGTGCGGTTCGGTGGTCGCCAGGATGAAGACGGCATGGGCAGGGGGTTCTTCGAGTGTTTTCAACAGGGCGTTGAAAGCACCGGGCGTCAGCATGTGGACTTCGTCAATGATGTAGACCTTGTAGTGCGCTTTGGCCGGCATGAAATTGACTTCGTCTGTGATCCGGCGGATATTGTCGACACTGTTATTGGAAGCTGCGTCCATCTCGACCACATCGAGCAGGGAGCCATCGAGAACGCCGCGGCAGATCTCACACTGGTTGCACGGATTGCCATCCTGGGGATCGAGACAATTGATAGCCCGGGAGAAAATCTTGGCCAGGGTGGTCTTGCCGGTGCCGCGGGTGCCGCTGAACAGATAGGCATGGGCGATCTGGCGGCTGATGACCGCCTGGCGCAGGGCAAAAACCGCGTGTTTTTGCTCGACAACCTCATCAAAAGTACGGGGGCGCCATTCACGATAGAGGGCCAGATAGGACATGGGCGGACCTCCGGGAAATAAATTCGCCATGTCTGACCTGCAGCCGTCGCAGGCTTTGCTGTAACACATGCGGTTGACCGCTTACCGCTGCTTCCTTCCGGACCTGACGGGGTTCACGGGCCACATCGCACAGGACCAGCGATCGGCTGCAGATCAGACACGGCGCGTGCTGATGCCCTGAGATTATACCATAGATCACGGCGATGATGCTACAATAAACCCGAGCAGGAGGGAAAGACTCATGACAGCAACACAGAGAAGTAAAAAACGACTGCGGCGCACCGGCTACATCCCGCCGGCCAAAGACCTTTTCCAGCTGGTTCTTGGCTCGTTGATCTCCGCCATGGCAGTCAATGTCTTCTATGTTCCACTCCGCCTGACCATGGGCGGTGTCACCGGTATCGCCACGATCGTCTACCAGCTGGCCCGTCCCTATGTCCAGTTGCCACTGGGCCTGCTGGTCATCCTGCTCAATGTGCCGATTTTTGCCCTGGGCATCACCAAGATCAGCCGCTCCTTTGCCTGGCGCAGCCTGATCGGGACCCTGGCTTATTCGGTGGTCATTGACCTGACTGCCCCGACCATGGCTCCCTGGTTCGAGGCTTACATCAACCGGCCGCTGCTGAATGGCCGGCCGGATCCATTGCTCTATTGTGTTTTCGGCGGCGTGCTGTTTGGCATCGGAGCCGGCCTGATTTTCCGCTCCGGTTTCACAACCGGCGGCACAGATATCCTCGCTTTTGTGATCAAGCGCAAGCACCCTGGCTTCAGCACCGGTCAGTTCCTGATGATCCTCGACGCCACGATCGTCCTGGCATCCGTGGTTTTCTACCGCAATTCGGCCGAGCCCAGCATCCTCCTGGCCATGTATTCTTTCATCGCCATGTTCCTGACGTCCAAAGCCGTAGATATCCTGCTCGAAGGTTTTGACTACACCCGCACCGCGCTGATCGTGTCCGACAAAGCTGCGGAAATTGCTTCCCGGATCCTGCATGAGATCAGCCGCGGGGTGACCTCGCTTGCTGGCCGGGGCATGTACACCGGACACAAGAAGGATGTCCTGATGTGTGTTTTGTCCAGCAAGCAAGTGCCAGAGCTCAAGTCGATCGTCGAAGAGATCGACGAAACGGCTTTCATGATCGTGTTTGAAGCGAGGGAGGTCGTCGGTGAAGGCTTTGGTGCCGGACATGAGATTGAATGAGTGCAGTCCGCGTTATCGCAGCGGGTGGCTGCACCAGGGACAATACTTGAATCCCGCTTCCGGATCAATCGGCTTGCCACACGCAGGACAAGTGTTCATCCGTTTGGTGAGGACTCGCCACGTCTCTCCATCGCGTTCCAGCAAGGTGCCGCAGCAATGGGCCTGGGCTAATTCGCGAACATTCCAGCGAAACACGGGTATGAAAAAGATGTGGAAATAGTCATAGTCTTTCCGCAGCTTGAAATGAGTATAAGCACCACAAGCCGGGCAGGTGACATTGTTTTCCGTGCCCATCTCTTTGCTGGCGTGGTCGATGCCAAAGATCCCGATGAAAAACATCTAACGGTACCCCCGCAAGTTAGAGCAGCGCTTCCAGCGCTTTCTGTTACCAAGTCTCATTTTCAGCAGGCTTCATTTCGTCACTTCGTGGCAGCATGCTTTCAGGCAAAATGACCGTAAAAGCAGATCCCTTGCCAAGTTCACTGCTGACCTCGATTTCAGCTCCGCAGAGATCGAGAATCCGTTTCACCAGGGCCAGACCAAGTCCGTTGCCTTTGATCGCATGTGCCGTGTCACCCTGGTAGAATTGCTCGAAAATCCTGGCCCGGGTCTGCTCGTCCATGCCGATTCCCGTATCAGAGACCGTGACATGGCCAGCTCTGCTGTTGCGGATCTGGATCTGTCCACCGGAGGGTGTGAATTTGATGGCATTGCCGATCAGGTTGAGCCAGACCTGGCGCATGAGTTCTTCATTAGCATGACATTCAAGTGGTTCGAGTTCGACATCGACTTGGAGTTTCTTGCTTTGCCATTGCGGCTCTAAAAGCAGGATGCAGCGGCGAATCTGCTCGTCGAGCAGAAAGGTGGTCTGCCCGGTCACCGTGGATTGATTCTCCAGGCGGGACAGGGCGAGGACATTGCTCGACAGCTGGACCAGCCGGTCGGATTCATCGATGATGATGTCGAGGTATTCGGCCTGCTCGGATGCACTGAGCGTGCCGGTGCGCAGGAGCTTGGCAAAGCCTTTGATGGAGACGATTGGGGTGCGGAATTCATGGGAAAAGTTGTTGATGAAATCTTTGCGCAAGGCCTCGACACTGCCCAGCTCCTCGGTCATGGTGTTGAAATCGTCGATCAGCTCGTTGAGTTCGGGGACCGGACAGGGGCTGACCCGGACGGCGAAATTGCCGCTGGCCACCTCGCGCATGGCCTTTTTCAGTTTGCGGATCGGCCGCAGGGGCACATGGCCGAGAATGGCCACCAGCGAAGTGCCGATGACGACACTGAAGATCATCAGCATGATCAGGCCGCTCAGCAATCCGCCATGGCTTTCACCACGGAATGAAACCAAGTCGAAATGGATCAGGGCACCCGCAACAAGTCCAATCAGCAGGACTGTCACAACCAGGATGCCAAACACAAAAAAGGTCAGAGCCAGGACCATGGATGGGATTTTTTTCCGCCAGGCCACTCGGCTGTTGCCAGGGTTCTTCAGTTGTCTCTTCCCGTTTCTCATGAGTGCTTGACAGCTTTGTAGCCCAAGCCACGGACCGTGATGATTTCGAACTCCGGCCAGCTGCCAAACCGTTCGCGCAGGCGGTTGATGTGGACATTGACGGTCCGGTCGTCCGTCTCGGAATCCATGCCCCAGATTTCATCCATCAGCTGGAGCCGGGTGAAGATGACATCCGGATACGAAAGCAGCTTGAACAGGAGATAAAACTCCTTCTGGGGCAGAGTCTGGCTCTGGCCCTCCCGGCTGACTGACAGGGCGTCATAGTCCAGGAGCACCGGCCCGATCGTGAGGCGGCGTTCACTGACGATCCGGGCCCGCCGGAGCAGTGCGCGGATCCGAAGGATCATTTCCTCATCATCGACCGGTTTGACCATGTAGTCATCGGTACCGACAAGAAAGCCCTGCCGCTTGTTCTCCGGCATCTGGAGGGCTGTCAGCATCAGGACCGGTAAAGTCGAACCACTGGCGCGCAGCTGGCGGGTCAGGTTCAGCCCGTCTAAATTGGGCATCATGATGTCAGCAATCAACAGGTCAACCGGGTAATGATCCAGCAGATCCAGAGCGGCCTGCCCATCCTCAGCCAAGATCGGATTGAAGCCATTGGCGCGGAGAACAGCTGCAAGCCATTTCCGTGTATTGGTGTCATCTTCGGCTACCAGAATATTAAACATGGCTCACCGGCCCTTTCTTGTTTCGAGTGTTTCTGATTTATGTCCATTATTGCTGTAAACTATGTAGTCAAAAGCGTAAGCCTGAATGATCAACTCAAGATCAACTCGCACGTTCAGGTGATGAACAGGCTGCGGGCTGACCCCGGAAGGATCGGATTGTTTATCTCGAGTTTACCAAAGTCTGGCACGCTTAAGGTCCACAAGACAACAGCAGTTAATTGGAGGAGTCAATTGTGAGCAGATTTTCACTTTTCCTGGGCAGGCACCGCAAAGGTTTGGTTATCCTGATCGTGGTGGCTCTTGTCGCTGGTATCGGCAGTGCCGTCTTCCTGACCCGACAGGGCGGATCCACAGCCAAACCGGAAACCAATGTCACGGTCCTCAAGCAGAAGGACCTCGATCGTGTGATCACGACCAAGGGTGTGGTCCAGAGCACCGACACACATACGGTCTATACCCAGCTCGCCTACAAAGTCACTGAACTGGCCGTTGAGGTCGGTGACAAGGTCGCTGCCGGCGATTTCCTGGCCCAGCTGGACACCCGCGACATCGCACAAAGCATTGCAGACCTGGAAAAAACGCTGGGCACCACATCCAGTTTGCAGAGCGCCCAGATCAGCCAGGCGCAGCGTAACGTGGCCAATGCCAAGGATCAGCTGGCCCTCGATACCAAAACCTACCAGGATGCCATCGATGAGGCAGCCAAGGATATCGAGCGATTGAAGCATGAGGCTGATGACAAGGCTAGCGGCAGCGCCGGACCGGCGGCCGATGCGGCAGTGGCGTCCAATACCCGGGTGGTCAATGCCAGAGCGGTCGTATCTGCAGCCCAGACGGCTGTCAATAGTAAGCAGGCGGAAATCAATGCGCTGGAGGCAGATATTGTCTCTGCAGAATCCTTGGTTACTGCAAAGGAAGTTGAAATCGCAGTCAAAAACGCTGAAATTCTGGCGGCTGCAACACCGGAAGAAGTCACAACACTGCAAGCAGAACTTGACGTGCTTGAAGATGAATTAGCAGACCTTGAAAGTGAGGTCACATCTTTGAAAGCAGCCCTTGAAACAAAGCGTTCTGACCTGGCAACACTTAAGATTGCCCTCGACCAGGCCCAGTCCGACTACGACAACATTTACGAAGACGTCGAGGATGACATCTGGGAAGACGAATTCGAAGAAGCGTACGATGATGTCTACGACACCTATGCCACCGCTTTCGTTACCAAGTACAATCTCTATGACCAGGCGGTCAAGAACCTGGAAAATATCCAGCGCAGCAACAATCTGACCATCCAGTCCCGGAACGATGCCCTGACCAATACGAAACTGTCCGATAGCACAACGTCGATCGAAAGCCAGCTGACGACAGCCAGGAACAATCTGGAGGACGCCACGGTCACAGCCCCCGTCAGCGGTACCATCACGGAAGTCCTGGCAACGCTTGGCGTCCGGGCCAATGGCGCGATGTTCGTCATCCAGGACACTGAATCCCTCGAGCTTTCCACCACCGTGGCCGAGTATGACATACCCCTGATCAAAGAAGGGCAAGCCGTCCAGTTCACGACCGACGCCACCGGCTCGGACATCCTCAGTGGCACCGTTGATCGCATATCACCGACTGCGATCAATACTGATGGTGACTTTACTGTTACTGTCCGGATCGACCAGCCCGACGAGCGTCTCCGGATTGGCATGAATGCCAAGCTGACGATCGTTCTCGAAAGCCGTCCGGCCACGTTTGCTGTGCCCTATGACGCGATCACCACCAATGCAGCTGGCCAGACCATCGTGATGGCGTTGCGTGAAGATGGCGTGACCCGTTATGAAGTACCGGTGACCGTCGGTATGGAAACCGATTATTTTGTCGAAATCAGCGGGCCGGAGGTCCAGCCGGGCCTTGTGGTCCTCAATGATCCCGAAGGCAAGAACGTCGCCAATTCCAGCATGCCTGCCGGTCCCTTTGGAGGCTGAAATGGCATCTGACAACATGATCGAGCTTCGTGAGGTGCGCAAAAGTTATTTCATTGGCCACCCCAACGAGTTCGAAGTCCTGCACGGAATCAACCTGGAGATCCGGCGTGGCGAGTTTGTCGCCATTGTCGGAGCCTCCGGGTCCGGCAAATCGACCCTCATGAACATCATTGGCGTGCTCGACCGGCCGACCAGCGGCTCCTATTCGCTCGATGACGTGGCGATCAATACGCTGCATGACCGCGAGTTGTCCCGCATCCGCAACCACAAGATCGGCTTTATTTTCCAGAATTTCAACCTGATTGCCCGCTCCACGGCGATCCACAATGTTGAATTGCCCATGCTTTATGCCGGTTTCTCCCGCCATGAGCGTCACGAACGGGCCAAGGAACTGATGGCTATGGTCGACATGACCGACCGCGCCCGCCACCAGCCGAACGAATTGTCCGGTGGCCAGAAGCAACGTGTCGCCATTGCCCGGGCCATGGCCAACGATCCGGCGATCCTTTTGGCAGATGAGCCTACGGGCAATCTGGACTCCGCGACCGAACGGATGGTCATGGACATCTTCCACCGGCTGCACGAGGAGCAAGGCAAGACCATTGTCCTGATCACGCATAGCCCAGATTTGGCGAAAGAAACCGACCGCGTCGTCACCCTGCGTGACGGCCAGATCATTGATGACCGAAAGGGGGCGAGCCACGCATGAATCTCTGGGAAAATGTCCACCTGGCGATCACCAGCCTGATGGCTAATAAAATGCGTGCCCTCCTGACCATGCTGGGTATCATCATCGGCATCGGTTCTGTCATCGGTATCCTGACTGTGGGTGACTCCCTGAGCGGCAGCATCAGCGAAGATATCCAGTCGCTTGGGGCGCGCAATGTGGCAGTCACCATCCAGGCCAGAGAGAGCGACATCAGCCGGGCGCCTGCATTTGTACAGGCCCTGCGCAATGGCAGCAATGCCGCCGCAGACAAAGACCTGATCACAAGCGAAATGCTCACTAATCTGAAAACCGCATTTCCAGATAGCATTGAAGCCATCAGCCTGACCGAAACGGTCGGAATCGGTGAAGTCCGGGATGGCCAGCGCTATGCCAACCTGACGCTGACAGGGGTCAATGCTGATTTCACGGTTGCCAATGAACTGACAATCCTGGGTGGCCATTTCCTGACTGCCGAAGAGACCCAGTCATTCAAGAAAGTTGCTGTCGTGTCCGACAAATTGGTGGACAATCTGTTTGGCAAACAAAACCCGCTGGGACAGACGATCGATGTCGTCATTGAAGGCATTGCCGATCGCTACACCATTGTCGGCGTTTACGAATACGAAGAATCCTCCCTCAATCCCAGCATGGAAGCAGATGCAGATTTGAACACCTCGGTATACATCCCGTTAAATACCGCCCTGCATCGCACCGGTTCGGCTGGTTATCAGAGTTTGACGCTTGTGACGACCAGCACGACAGATGCGGTTGCATTCGCACCTACGGTCGAAGCTTTTTTCAAATTCTATTATGATAAAAATCCTGACTATGTTGTGCGGGCCTTCAGCTTGGAAAGCATGGCAAACACGATTAACGATGTCCTGGGTACAATCACCATTGCCATTTCCCTGATCGCTGCCATCTCCCTGCTTGTAGGTGGGATTGGTGTCATGAACATCATGCTGGTTTCGATCACCGAACGGACCCGCGAGATTGGCACCCGCAAAGCACTGGGTGCACCCAACAGCTCGATCCGGATCCAATTCATCGTCGAATCCATGATCATTTGCCTGATCGGCGGGGCAATCGGGATTGTACTTGGCCTTGTCCTGGGTACGGTTGGTGCCTATTTCCTGGAGTCCCCGGCCAGGGCTTCAATCGGCAATATCTCACTGGCGGTTGGATTCTCGATGGCCATCGGCATTTTCTTTGGATACTATCCTGCCAACAAGGCAGCCAAGCTCGACCCGATCGAGGCTCTGCGCTACGAGTAATCTACAAAGGAGATGATCCATTTGGCAGATGCTGCATTGGTTAAGAAACTGCGGCTGGAGAAATTCCCCCACCGCCTGATGCTCCAGAATCCCGGAACTGTCACAGAACTGGAAGGGATCGCGTTTGATAGTCAGATCTTACATAAGCCCTATGACCTTGCTCTTGCCTTCGTATTTTCCCTGGACGAGATGGCAAAAATGGTCTTTCAAGCTGCTGACGAGAATTGGCTGAGTGACGATGGCCTGTTATACCTGTGTTACCCCAAAAAGGGTAACAAAACCTACCCGGACTACATTGGCCGGGATGACATCTTCCCCTATCTCAAGGTCGACCTGGACACCGGCATGGTTCCCGGTACCCATCTCAAATTCAACAGCATGGCTGCATTCAATGATGTTTTCACGGTCATCGGGTTAAAGCAACTCAGCGAAAAAGCTTATAACAAGCTCACGAATATTTGAATGTTGACGATACGCACAAAAGACCCTTCCGGACTTTCGTCTGGAGGGGTCTTTGCTGTGACACGGGTGTTTCGCTGGTTAAGCAGCCTAGTTATTATCGCCGAAGAAGGTACCCAGGCCAATATTGCCCAGTAGGCTGCCTTCGCCTTTCTTCTGGCCGCCGACGCGACTGGCGGTGACAATGCGGTCGGCCAGGCGGGAAAACGGCAGCGATTGCAGCCAGACGGTGCCAGGTCCGGTCAGGGAGGCCAGCATCAGGCCTTCGCCGCCAAACAGGGCACTTTTGATGTTGCCGATGAACTGCACGTCGTAATGGACCGATGGTGTCAAAGCAACCAGGCAGCCGGTGTCGAGCTTGAGCTGCTCGCCGGGCTGGAGATCTTTGCGGATGATGGTCCCACCGGCATGGAGAAAAGCCAGTCCGTCCCCCTCCAGCCGCTCCATGATGAACCCCTCGCCACCAAACAGGCCGACGCCAATTTTCTTCTGGAATGCGATGCCGACGGAAATGCCCATGGCAGCGCAGAGGAACGAATCTTTCTGGCAGATCAGTACGCCGCCATGTTCAGACAAATCAAACGGGATCACCTTGCCCGGGTAAGGGGCGGCAAAGGCGACACACTTTTTCATGGCCCCCTGATTGGTGAACGTGGTCATGAACAAGCTTTCCCCCGTCAGCAGGCGTTTGCCGGCAGAGAAAAGCTTGCCTACGAAATCGCCGCCGCCGGATGAGCCATCGCCGAAAATGGTGTCCATGGTGATGGCGCTGTCCATGTACATCATGACACCAGCCTCCGCCAGCATCGTTTCGCGCGGGTCGAGCATGATCTCAACAAACTGCAGATCATCGCCCAGAATCTGGAATTCTACTTCATGTGCTTTTCTCATGTGCTTTCCTCCGGTTCAAGATGTCCGTTTCATTCTATCACCGGCAGATCGATTGGGATATCCGTACTGGGATTCGATAAAAAAGGGCCGCCTGGCGGCGGCCCCTTCTGAAGTTTATGGGTGTGGTTCCCCGGTTTTTGTCTGGATCAGACGCAACCCTGGGCCTTCATGGCTTCGGCGACTTTCAGGAAGCCAGCGATGTTTGCACCGGCCATATAGTTGCCGGGCATGCCGTATTCGGCAGCAGCGGATTCACAGGCCTTGAAGATGCTGACCATGATGTTCTTGAGCTTGGCGTCGACTTCCTCGAAGGTCCAGGAGAGGCGGGCCGAGTTCTGGGACATTTCCAGACCAGAGGTGGCAACACCACCCGCATTGGCAGCCTTGGCCGGTCCGTAGAGGACTTTGTTAGCCAGGTAGACTTCGATGGCTTCCGGGGTGGAAGGCATGTTGGCGCCTTCGGCGACACAGAAGCAACCGTTCTTGACCAGCATTTCAGCGCTGGCCTTGTCGATTTCATTCTGGGTTGCGCTGGGCAGGGCGATGTCGCAGGGGATTTCCCAGATATTGGTGGATCCTTCGACATACTTGGCTTCCGGATGGTACTTGACGTACTCGCGGATGCGCTTGCGCTCGACTTCCTTGAGGCGCTTGACCAGCGGCAGGTCGATGCCACGCTCGTCATAGATGTAGCCGTCGCTGTCAGACAGGGTGACAACCTTGGCGCCGAGCTCGGTGGCTTTCTGGGTCGCATAGATGGCGACATTGCCGGAACCAGAGATCGAGACGATCTTGTCCTGGAAGCTCATGCCGTTGGCCTTGAGCATTTCTTCGGTGAAGTAGCACAGGCCGTAGCCAGTGGCTTCGGTGCGGGCGAGAGAGCCACCATAGGTCAGGCCCTTGCCGGTCAAAACACCGGTGTATTCGTTGACGATGCGCTTGTACTGACCATACATGAAGCCGATTTCACGTGCACCGGTGCCGATGTCACCAGCCGGAACGTCACAGTCTGGACCAATGTGGCGGTACAGTTCAGTCATGAAGCTCTGACAGAAACGCATGACTTCGCCGTCGCTCTTGCCTTTGGGATCAAAGTCGGAACCGCCCTTGGCACCGCCCATGGGCAAGGTGGTCAGGCTGTTCTTGAGGACCTGCTCGAAACCGAGGAACTTGATGATGCCCAGGTAGACGGAGGGGTGCAGGCGCAGTCCGCCCTTGTAGGGTCCGATGGCGGAGCTGTACTGGATGCGGAAACCGCGGTTGACTTGGGTCTTGCCTTTGTCATCCACCCACGGAACGCGGAAGATGATCTGGCGCTCAGGCTCGACCATGCGGTCGAGAATGCCCGCCTCAACGAGATCCGGGCGGCGGTCGATGACCGCTTCGAGTGATTCGAAAACCTCGGTCACGGCCTGGATGAATTCCGGCTCGGCCTGGTTTCTTTTTTTGATCGTCTCCAGAAGATCGATCATGTACTGATTTTTTAACGCCATTGTTAAAAACCTCCAGCAAGAATTATATTACCTGTTTCGGACCCTGAGTACCCTGAGGTTCCGTAAGGTGCAAAAATGGAGAATCAGTTCGGCCCTAAGGCCCTTTATTCAATTGTTGTCGCAAGAAGAAACCAACCAGCTTGCAAATGCAAGTTGGTAATCACTATCTTGCAAATCCTTTCTTATCGTAGCACTCGAATCAGGAAATGACAATAAAAAGTTCATGGGCCGGGTCAAGAATTGATAAAAAAAATAGCGAAAAACCGGCAGCTTTTCCACTCCCGGGGTAAAAGACCCCGGGTAGCCAACTAATAAACAAAACCCCGGGTCACCACTCCCGGGGTCTTTGTTCGAAGGAGGAGAAAAGGAGGAGATCATGAAGAGGTTCGTTTGCTCTCGTCCAGCAGTGTGTTTTAACTGCTATGTTCTTAGCATAACAATGAAATATGAACAAAAAATGTGGTGTTTGTGATCAAATTCCGAGATTTCTGCGAACATTGCGGGACAAATATTTTGCCGGACCTGCAGGCACTGCGGTATGCTGGAAAAAATTGGGCCCGATTTCTCGGGTGTCAGCATGTTTCCTGGAGGATAACCATGAAAAGTTACCGGCATGTCCTGAAATTCAATCTCCCGACACGGCGTGGCTTTGTGAATATTACGCCACAGGTGCAACAGTGCCTTTCCGAGAGCACTGTCCAGGAAGGCCTAGTCCTGGTCAATGCGATGAACATCACCGCAAGCGTATTTATCAATGATGATGAAGCTGGTCTGCATCGCGATTTCGAACGCTGGCTTGAAAAGCTGGCTCCCGAAAAGCCGCACAGCCAGTATGATCACAACGGCTATGAAGACAATGCCGATGCTCATCTCAAGCGGACAATCATGGGCCGCGAAGTCGTTGTCGCTATCACAAACGGGCAGCTGGACTTTGGCACGTGGGAACAGATTTTCTATGGTGAATTTGACGGCAAACGGACCAAACAGGTTCTGGTCAAAATTATCGGCGATTAAGCGGCTATTTCTTTTTCGGGTCGTGCCCTTCGAAAAATGACAGGACCAGGGCTGCGACACACAGGACGATGGCCAGATAAAGCAGGGAACGGCTCTGGGATGTATACGGGCAGGCTCCCGCTGGTAATTCGCGGGCCAGGCGGTAGGTGCCGATCAGGGTGATGGCACCAATAAATGCGCCCAATGCAAGGAGAGCGTTGCTGATCCATTTGATGATGGTATGGCGATCATGTTTCATAGGCCGATTTTAGCCCGCCTTCCGGTTTTAGTCAAAGACTGTCTGCCAGTGCTCATCCTGGGATGCCGCGGCACAGAGCCGGATCTGGGCTTCCGTGTTTTTGCCGAGCGACAGGTCCGGCAACTGGTCGAGGTCGAAGTAATCACTGGCTTCGGTTTCGGCATTGGGCTGAAAACATCCGCCCTGCACGGTGCAAAGAACGAACGCCTTGATGATGCCATGGGCATAGGGGGGTGTGTTGTGGCGGTTGCGATCAAGCAGAGCCACCAGGCGATCAGCTGTGACCTCCAGCCCGGCCTCTTCCCAGACTTCCTTGACCGTATTTTCAGCAATCGACTGGTCGACATCCACCCAGCCACCGGGCATCGACCAGGTTCCGCCGATGCGTTCCTTGACCAGCAGGATCTTGCCGTCTTTGAAAATGGCTGCCCGCGTATCCAGCTTGGGTGTCTGGAAACCCGTTTCGCTGCAGAATACATCGTTCACTTGCGAGAGATCCAGCCCCGTCTTTTTGCTCATGATTTCAGCAGAGATCTCCCGGATCCGCTCGAACCGCTCCCGGTCATAGACATTGGTGGTGTAGGTCAGGCCGATCTGGGCCAGAGATTGTAGTTCAATGGCCCACTGGACCAGTTTGTCGTGCTCGAACATGGCGGGAAACTCCTGTCTGAGACTGTATCGGGCTGATTTTACCACAAAGAAGGAACGGACGCGTGGCAAGGTCTGGCGTATTGCCAGACCTGGTAACCGTACAGCCTTGCCAGGGGCAGACCGCCCTGTTAAAATCAAAACAAACATATGTTTGCTTTGAAAGGGGCGATCGCCATGGCTGACCGGGTCATTTTGCATTCCGATCTCAATAACTTCTACGCCTCGGTCGAGTGCCTCTACAACCCGGCCCTGCGCCGGGTGCCGCTGGTTGTGGGCGGCGATCCGCAGTTGCGCCATGGCATCGTCCTGGCTAAGAACGATCCGGCCAAAGCCTGCGGGATCGTGACCGGCGAGGCTTTGTGGCAGGCGAAGCAGAAATGCCCGGACTTGCTGGTGGTCAAGCCTGATTTCCAGCTTTATCTCCATTTTGCCCATCAGGTGAGGACCATCTATGGGGACTACACCGACCAGATCGAGCCTTTTGGTCTCGATGAAGCCTGGCTGGATGTCAGCGGCACCTGCCACCATGGCCTGACCGGGGAGCGAATCGCCAGCGAGATTCGCCGCCGCATCCGGGAGGAGCTCGGCCTGACCGCTTCAGTCGGAGTCAGTTTCAACAAGGTCTTTGCCAAGCTGGGCAGCGACCTCAGGAAACCGGACGCCACGACGGTGATCAGCCGGGCCAATTTCCGCGAGCGGGTCTGGCCTCTGCCTGCATCCGATCTGCTCTACGTCGGTCCGGCGACGAAACGCAAGCTCAGTCGCCTCGGTGTACGGACGATCGGCCAGCTGGCCCAGCTTGAGCCCTCCTTCCTCCATGCGTACCTGGGCAAATGGGGCGACGTCCTGTCCAGTTTTGCCAATGGCCAGGACAGCTCACCAGTCACTGTGTCAGGCTACCAGTCCGTGGTCAAAAGCATTGGCAACAGCACCACGACGCCGCGCGATCTGGAGACAAATGAGGACGTCTCCCTGATCTTTTTTGTCCTCAGCGAGAGTGTGGCCAGCCGGCTGCGCCAGCACCAGTTCAAATGCCAGACCGTCCAGATCTATGTCCGGGACGTCGAGCTGGACAGTTTCGAGCGCCAGGCACACCTCAACCGTCCGAGCAACCTGTCCTCAGACATCGCCCGCCTGGCCATGGCCCTGTTTACAGAGGCCTGGGACTGGCGGCGCCCCTTGCGCAGCATCGGAGTGCGTGGCTGTGACCTGGTGGATGCCGCCACTGGCATCCAGCTGAGCTTGTTTGAGAACGAACCGCTGCAGCTGCGCCTGCAGCAGCTGGAAGAGGCCCTCGATGAGATCCGCCTGCGCTTTGGCACCGGCAGTGTCCGGCGCGCCGTGACTCTCTGCGACACTGCGCTGGGCCGGATCAACCCTAAGGATGACCATGTGATCCATCCAGTTGGCTTTTTCAAGGACGGCCCCGTTTCCGAGGCCCTGCCACCCGCCACGTGAATGGACAGGGCAGGGGAATGGGCCGATGAACTTCGCAAATGATAAAACATTGAATCCTCAGTGCCAACAGCTTATAGTTTAAGAGAGACCGAAAACGAATGACAGCTGTTCACCACCACGCCGCAAGAGCATAGGAGGTAGTCCCGATGATAATTGCCATCGCCTGTGACCACGCTGGATTCGACCTCAAAGAGGAAGTCAAAAAGTTGCTCGAGCAACAGGGCCATGAGGTCATCGACTTCGGCACCACGAGCACCGAAGCCTGTGACTTGCCCGACACCGTCTACCCGGCGGCCCTGGCGGTTGCTCGAGGCCAGGCGGAGCGTGGCATCTTCATCGACGGTGTCGGTTACGGCAGCGCGATGATTGCGAACCGGATCCTCGGCCTTTCTGCGGCCGTCTGTCAGGATCCTTTCTGTGCCATGCTGGCCCGGGCTCATTCCAATACCAATGTCCTCTGCCTGGGGGCCAAGATCATCGGTTCGGCGCTTGCGATCGAGACCATCCGGGTCTGGATGAGTACCGATTTCCTGTCCGATGAAAAGTACCAGCGCCGCGTCGGCAAGGTCGACGACATTGCCCGCCGCCATCTGAAACCACTTGAAGAAATCTAAGGAGTGCACCATGCCAGCTGCAAATGATACAACGTCAAACCAGAATCCTTACGCCATCCTCGACATCGACCCCTGGCTCCAGCCTTTCCAGGGTGATATCGAGCTGCGGATGAACCGGTACAAAGGCCTCCGCCAGCATTTGATCGGAGCCAATGGTTCATTCCGGGAGTTTGCCAGCGGTCACCAGTTCTTTGGCTTCCACCGTACGGAACATGGCTGGATCTACCGCGAATGGGCACCTGCTGCCGAGGCCTTGTATTTGACCGGCGATTTCAATGGCTGGGACAGGACTTCCCATCCGCTGGAACGGCGCGATGGCTACTGGGCGATTGAACTGTCCGGTGCCGATGCCCTCAAGCACCTTTCCCGGGTCAAAGTACGGGTCAGAAGCTTCGGCATTGAACGTGACCGTATCCCGCTCTACATCCGCAAAGTCGTCCAGGATCCCAATACCAACGACTTCTCCGGCCAGATCTGGGCACCCCCGGCAGAATTTGCCTGGAATGACCAGGATTTCCGAGTCGACCATTCCAGGGCCCCGTTGATCTACGAAACCCATGTCGGCATGGCCCAGGAGAAATACGGCATCGGCACCTATGTCGAATTTGCTGACAACATCCTGCCGCGCATCAAGGCTTTGGGCTACAACACGGTCCAGATCATGGCGATCATGGAGCACCCCTACTACGCTTCCTTTGGCTACCATGTCTCCAATTACTTCGCCGCTTCATCGTGGTTCGGCACGCCAGACGATCTCAAATACCTGATCAACAAGGCCCACAGCCTCGGCCTTTCCGTCCTGATGGACATCGTGCAGTCCCATGCGGTCAAGAATCTGGCTGAGGGCATCAATGAATTTGACGGCACGGACTACCAGTTCTTTCATTCAGGAGAGCGGGGTAACCATAGCGCCTGGGATTCGAAGTGCTTTGACTACAGCCGCCACGAGGTGATCCATTTCCTGTTGTCCTCAATCAAATACTGGCTCGAGGAATTCCATTTTGATGGTTTCCGGTTCGATGGTGTTACATCGATGATTTACCAGGACCATGGCCTGGGTACGGCGTTTGACAATTACGGCAAATATTTCAGCCTCAATACCGACGTCGACGCCTTGACCTATCTGCAGTTTGCCAATGACCTGATCCGGGAGATCCGGCCGGATGCGATCACGATTTCGGAGGATATGAGCGGCATGCCAGGCATGTGCCTGCCGGTTGCGGCCGGAGGGATTGGCTTCGATTACCGCCTGGCCATGGGCATGCCAGATTTCTGGATCCGGACACTCAAGAAAAGCGACGAAGATTGGAGTATGAATGAGCTTTGGCATGAGCTGTCGACGAGCCGGCCGCAGGAAAAGCGGATCGGTTATGCTGAATCCCATGACCAGGCCCTGGTTGGCGACAAGACCCTGATCTTCCGCATGGCGGACAAGGAAATGTACTGGCACATGAACAAGGGCAGCCAGAACCTCCTGATTGAACGGGCGATCGCCCTGCACAAGATGATCCGCTGGATCACGATTTCCCTCGGATCAGAGGGGTACCTCACCTTCATGGGCAACGAATTCGGCCACCCCGAGTGGATCGACTTCCCGCGCTGGGGCAATGGCTGGAGCTATCAACACTGCCGTCGCCAGTGGAGCCTCGTCGACAATCCTGACCTGCGCTACAAGGACCTGGGAGACTTCGACCAGGCGATGGTCCAGTTCATGGACCAGAACAACCTGATGGGCCCTGGCCAGACGCCACACCCGCTCTGGATCGACCAGGATCGCAAGGTGATCGCCTATCGCAACGGGGATTACGTTTTCATCTTCAATTTCCACCCGACCGAGTCCTATCCGACCTTCGAACTGCCCATCCACGAAAATGCCAGCTTCCAGGTCGTCATGGACACGGACGAGTGGCGTTTTGGCGGTCAGGGACGGATCTATCACGATCCCGTTTACCGCACCCAGCCGTTGCCGATGAACCGGGATTATCTGGGCCTGTTGATCTACATCCCCTGCCGAACCGCCCTGGTCATGAAAAAAGTCGATTGAAGCCAATCGACTTGAATATTCCCCGGTCACAGGATATCGAGTATTCGAGGGCTTACGTCCAGCTTTGCCAGATTTCTGGCTGAAAACCAATCGTAGCCTGCCGGCCGTTGCGGACAATCGGTGTCCGCAACAGCCCGGCATGAGATAAAAGCAATTCCTCTGCCATGGGCGAGACCCCGTGGTAGGCCATGTTCAATGATTTGTATTCTGGTGCGGAAGGATTGATCAGGGCCTCCAGACCGATCGCTTTGGCAAGCGTCTGTAGTTCGCCCCGGCTGAGGTTTTTCCTGTGCAGATCCACCATCTGGTAGGGGATTTTGCGCTCTTTAAAAAAGCGCTCAGCCTTTTGCGTGTCAAAATTTTTCTTGCCGGCATAGATCTGGATGTTCATGAACTAACAAACACCTCGGATGGCATTCAGGGCGCTGGCGCCGTTTCTGCTGGCTGCGTGGCTTCAGGGGCAACTGTTTCACCAGGGACGACAGGCGCTTCAGGATTGGCCGGATCGATCGCTGGTGCACCGCCTGTATGGATCGGACAGGGCTGGGTGGGATTCAAGGCCATGCCAGGAACGAAATATTCGGTGTAAGGCGCTGGACAGGCTGCAGTGGCCAGCTGGCCTGATTCGGGACAGATGGTCATGGCCTGGACATTCTTCTGGGCCGGGAACGACCGTGTCGGCAAGTCCTGGTGCAGGGACTGCATCATGGCCTGCCAGATCAGGATGGCATTGCTCCGGTCCTGCTGGGGAATGGTTGTTCCGCCGAGCTGATTGTCATAGCCATACCAGACAGCGGCTGTGTAGTAGGGCGTGAACCCGCAAAACCATTTGTCGCGGTTATCGTCGGTCGTACCAGTTTTGCCGGCTGCCAGGGAGTTGGTCGGGCCGCGCCCGGCTGCCGTGCCGCCCGGCTGGAAAACACCCTGCATCAGGTCAGTCATGACGAAAGCGGTCTCGGGCTTGTAGACCTGGGTGAATACCGGACGGTGCTCCAATAGAACGTTGCCGTTGGCATCGAGCACCCGGGTATAGGCGTAAGGTTTGGTGTACAGCCCCTCATTGGCCAGTGTGGCATAGCCACCCGCCATTTCCAGGGCGGTCATGCCCTGGTTGAAAGCGCCAAGGGAAATCGCCACATAATTTTCCGTGCTGCGGTCAATGCCAACGGCAGCCAAGTATTTGAGCGATGTCTCGCCCTTGAGCATGTATTGCCAGATCTGGGCTGCGACAGTGTTGCAGGAGATCTTGATCGCTTCGCGCACCGTGAGGTTGCCGCGGTAGCCACTGTAGCTGTTCTTGGGGTAGAGCTTGCCCGGCTCATCCGGATTGAGGTAGACCGGGATGTCGGCAATGATCGACGCAGCTGTGATTTTACCGGTGTCTATGGCTGGACCATAGACTGCCAGGGGCTTGATGCTCGAACCAGGCTGGCGCTGGGAGGAAACCGCACGATTGAGGATGAAATTTCCGGTTTTTTCACCATAGCCGCCTACGATGGCCTTGATCTGGCCGGGATTGGGATAGTTTTCGATCACAACGGTGCTGGCTTGGGGAGATTCGGGCAGCCGGTCCAGGATGGAGGGGTCCTGCATGAAAAGCGATTGTGAATTGAAGACTTTTTCTGCCTTGGCCTGGACAGAGCTGTCGACGGTGGTTTCGATGGTCAGGCCATGGTTGTAGACTGCAACTGAAGCGACCTCGCGGCTATAGCCTCGTTCTGATACTAGGTCGGCTATGACTTGTTCGATCACATAGTCGACAAAATAGGAATTAACTTGGTTGGAGGAAACGGCCATCGGCGTTTCACGGAAGACGAGCTCCTGGTTCAGGGCATCGTCATATTCTTCTGGTGTAATCCAGCCCAAGTCATGCATTTTGCCCAGGACAATGCGCATGCGCCGCAGGGCATTGCGGCGGCCTGTCTCAGTCAGCGGATTGTAGACGGCAGGCAAATTGGGAATACCGGCCAGGAATGCGCATTCGATCAGGGACAGGTCTTTCGCGTCTTTGTCAAAATAGGCCTTGGCAGCAGACTGGACACCGACGTAGCTATTGCCCATCGGGACCAGGTTGAGATAAAGCTCCATGATTTCGTCTTTGCTGCGCTGCTGCTCCAGCTGGATGGCGTTATACCATTCCTGGATCTTGCGCTGGGCCGAACGCTGGTCGGCTCCGGAAATCATCTTGACGGTCTGCTGCGTAATCGTTGAGCCACCGTGGGTAGCTGTGCCGCCATTGGCCAGGGCGCTGACAATCGCACTGCCGATGCGGCGAGGGTCGATACCGATGTGCTCATCGTAGCGCTCGTCTTCGATCGCCTTGAAGGCCTCATCGATGTATGTTTTCTTGATCGCGGAAAACGAGACATACTCCCGGTTGATGTTCTGGCTACCGGTCAGGATCGCAATATCATTGCCTTCGCTGTCCTTGATATGGGTTGTCTCGGTTGTATTGCTCAGCATGCCGGCAGAAATTGGCTCGGCCGTCGTAATGTAGCCGACCAGCATGCCGCCGCCGATACCGGCCAGCAGGAATCCCATGATGATCAGGCTGATCAGTCCCAGTTCGATCACCCGGCCCAAGGCGACACCAAAGGTGCGGGGAATGCTCATCATGCCGCCGGCATGGGAGGGCTTGCCACGAACCCGCCGGAATAATTCCTGGCGGACTGGGTCATGGACAGGATGAGATGGATGGGCTGAGGAACGGGGACGGGTTTGGCTGTATTTGCGGCTAGGCAAGGGCAAGGCCTCCTAAAGTCAGCGGCAAACTGGATGCTGTGAATGAGACCAGATCAGGATTCCAGGATCATATTCTTGGGATTGAGCGGTTCGCCATAGAGGCGGACTTCAAAGTGGAGGTGCGAACCGGTCGAGGTTCCAGTATTGCCAACGGTCGCGATCTTGTCACCCTTCTCGACCACATCACCGACAGAGACATTGAGCTTTTTGCAATGCATGTACGTGGTCGTGAAACCATTGCCATGGTTGATGGTGACATAATAGCCCTGGGTCCGGCCATAGGTCGCTTCGGTCACTTTGCCGGCGCCAGCCGCTTTGATGGTCGTACCGGAAGGATTGGACATGTCGACGGCAGGATGGAAATGGTAGTACCGGTAAACGGGGTGATAACGGTAGCCATAACCGGAGAGGGAGCCAGGAACAGGCTTGAGGGTGGGCAAATGGGCGAGCCGGTCTGTCAAAAGACTCTCGTATTCCGTCAGGTCGATTTTTTCGGCGAGATCACTTTTTTTGAAAGCCAGAAGTTTCTTGTTGAGCTCGATCAGGTTTTTGGCTTCGGATGTGTAACTGGAAACAGAGGCACTGGAACGGGAGACCATTTTATCCGTCAGATTGGACATCAGGGCATTCAAAATCGAATCCTGCATGCCGTCAATTTCCTGCTGCTGTTCATCCAGGGCAATGGCCAGCTCGTCATTGCGATCCTTTTCCGTATCCAGTTCTTCTTTCAGGTTGATCTGCTCAACCGTCTGGATCCGGTCCTCGTCAGCAGCCCGGCTGATCTGCATCTGGGCCAGCCCGGCAGCTTCGCTGAGGGCATAAGCCTGGTCCAGATCCTTGTGTCCGGCCAGATAACCAGCCATCAGACCGATGATGACAAGAATGCTGGCTACGATTGGCCAGAAAATGGAGCGATGGGCGGCAATCCAGACCTGATGATGAGGAATCACACGAATCGTATGAAGTTTGTCGTCCAGATGGGTTTTCTTCATGCGGTTGCCTTTCGAAAATCGTGTGAAATAAGGGGTGATTTTGCAAATCGACCCTTATTATAGCCGGCTGAACGGTAAAACGCAACAAACATCATCTCATTTTGACCACGCTTGGCGAATGTTGCTCAAATTGCACAAAACGTCTGGGCGAATGGCCGGCAGGACAGTATGATGAAAGCATGAATACAGCACTTGAACTCCAGATAACCGATCTTAACCAGCAAGGCCAGGGCCTGGGCCGCCTCGACGGCCGGGTCGTCTTTGTCGACGGGGCCATTCCAGGTGACAAGGTCCGGCTAAGTCAATTGGAAGACCGTGGATCTTATGCCATCGGCCAGCTTGAACAGATTCTGGAACCTTCCCCCGCGAGGATCTTGCCCTTCTGCCCCCTGGCTGACCGCTGTGGAGGCTGTGCTTTACAGCCGATGCGCTACGACGCTCAGCTCGCACACAAGCGGCAGCACGTCGTGCAGCTCCTGGCCCGGATCGGACAGGTCCCAGACGTCGAACACAAGGTCGCAGCCACGCTCGGCATGGATCATCCTTACCAATATCGCTGCAAAATCCAGTTCCCTGTCCGCGGGACAACTCAAGCCCCCCAAATTGGTTTTTTTGCCCGCCGCAGTCATGCCGTGGTCGACGGCGATACCTGTGAAGTAGGCCATCCAGTTGGCGATCTGGTGCGATCCTGTGTCCGTGCATATATCCAGCAAAACAAGGTTAAACCCTATGAAGAGGCTCGCCATCAGGGCAGCCTGCGCCATGTCGTGGTCCGGGTGGCCCGTCGCACCGGCCAGGTCCTTGTGGTTCTGGTCAGCCGGACGCCGCACTTGCCAGCTACAGCCGCACTCGCCCGCCAGCTGTCTGACACCCTGGCAAAACTGCCGCCGCAACCAGGTGATTTTTCTCCCGACCTTCCCGCAGACCGGTGTGTCTACACCTTGGGCAGTCTGGTCCTGAATCATCAGCCAGCCAAGACCAACGTGATCATGGGGCCTGGCCAGACGGTTCTGGCTGGGGGATCCTGGATCGAAGAAGAGCTGCTGGGCATGCGTTTCCAGATTTCACCCCATTCCTTTTTCCAAGTCAATCCTGCCCAGGCAGAGGTGCTCTATAACCAGGCTGTCGCGCTGGCGCAGCTGGAACCGGACGATCTGGCCCTGGATTTATACTGCGGCACAGGGACCATTGCCCTGGCCCTGGCCCAAAAAGCGGGCTCGGTCATAGGAGTGGAATCCGTCGCTCCGGCAATTGCGGATGCCAGAATCAATGCCAGCAGGAATGGTTTTGCCAATGTCCGGTTTGAAGTTGCCCAGGCCGAAGACTGGTTGGGTGAATTCATCAAAGAATCACCTGTTTTGCCGACCGTCGCCGTGATCGACCCGCCCCGGCGTGGCTGTGACCGGTCGTTGCTGGAAGCGTTGCGGCAAGTTCCTCTGAAACGGTTGGTCTATGTGTCTTGCAACCCAGCGACCATGGCCCGGGATGTCCAGCTTTTGGCGCCTGACTATCAGGTCCGGCAAGTGGTGCCGGTTGATATGTTCCCATGGACGGACTCCATCGAATGTGTCTGTCTGCTGGACAGGATCTGACCTGCCTGCATCACCAGCGTGGCTCATTTATTTCAGTTTCATGATAAAAACCAGGAAGCCGTAGCCAAAAGCCCATTGCGCGGCTATAATTGACTCAGATTTACCGTCGATGACCATGCCCTTTTGAGATTGCCCGGGTCAGGACTGTCACCCTAAGGACCAGACAACGCGATCCAGAAAGTGTGAATCGAAGACATGAAAAAAAACCACTTGCACCACAAATTTCCGGCAACACCTGTTGTCCGTTTCTACGATATCGGTCCCAAGATCGACTTTTTCCCATTCAACAAGACTTCCCTTGCGGATAAGATCAAGCACCACCTTCCATCAGTGGCGGTTCTTGTCATCACAGCCAGTCTGGTCTTGCATTGGACGGTCGGCAGTGGGGCTGCGATCGCACCTGCAACCGCTTCTGTCCCGGATCCTGATCTGAATCAAAGCCAGACGACCCCGTTGGAACAGTCGCGGGATGCGTGGCTTCTCGCAGGTCAAGCCCCGGATTTTTCTGGATCCGAGTCGTTGAGCCGTGGCCTCAGTGCCCAGGCACTGCTTGAAGAGAAAGTCGACACGGCCCAGATCGCTGGGTCCGATGAAACGGCTTCAGCGGCTGAGCCCGACCCAGCAGAACAGGATTCCGTGCAGGTTCAGGCTGTGACCAGACCTGCTCCGACAGCTACGCCCACCCCTGTTCCGACGCCCACCCCAACCCCCGTTCCAACTCCCACCCCGACCCCTGTTCCCACACCAACACCAGCGCCGACCCCCACACCAGTACCAGAAACCAGTTCCGGCGGATTTAGTCCGGACCAGGAAACAGCCCTTAAGGAGTTGTCCCGCTCTCTGATCGGCGTGCCCTACGTTCTGGGTGGCACGACTCCTTCCGGCTTGGATTGTTCCGGCTTTACACTTTACATTTATGATGAAATTTTCGGCATCAGCTTGCCACACAAGGCTAGTGATCAGGCGCGAACCGGTACAGCCGTCAAGTCATCGGACGTCAAGACCGGTGATATCTTGTGTTTTGACTGGGATTACAACGGATCGGTCGATCATGTCGGCCTGTACGTGGGTGGCGGACATTATGTCAATGCCTCCCGGTCCCGTGGCGAGGTCTGTGAGCTGGTAGCTAATTTCAGCTCCAACCCGATCACAACCATCCGCCGCATCATCCAATAAAAACCACATTCTCTGAACGGACTGCTTTGTTGTCAGCGAAAGGAACCCTCCCATGTCTTTTCCCCAGCAGGAACCTGTGCATTACAGCACAGTCACCCCTGAACCGACTCCTCGCCGTTTCTGGTTTGCCTTGTCCCTCTCCATCTTTGGCGTCCTCCTCCTCGGAGGTGCGATCCTGGCCATCCTGACGTACCAGGCCGGCGTGCGTGAAGCCATCCGTGTCTCGGAGTCTGTTGCCTACGAAGAATTCCTGCAGAAAAAGTCAGCGCTGGATACGGATACGTTCTATCCGGGGGTATTTGTCGATGGCATTGACTTATCTGGCCGCACCCTTGCCCAGGCCAGGGAACAGTTCCAGGCCAGCCTCGCTGAAAAAGCACGGGAAGTTGCCCTGACAGTTCGCATCGACGATCAGGAAATCGTCCTGGATGCTGCTGCGATCGGATTTGCTGACAATTCAGCTGCCATTCTGGAACAGGCTTACCAGACCGGACGCACCAGCGCACAAACGGATGAGCGTGCCCGGGTTGAGGATCTTTTCAGCCAAGTTGAGCTGTTGAAAACGCAGCCACTCCATCTCGAAACGGCTTTGACCTATGATTCCGCCCGCACGGCAGATGCGATCACGGCATTTGTCGCAACCCAGCAGGTGACTGCCGAGGCAGCGGTTGCGACTGCCTTTGAAGCCGAAACAGGGGTGTTTACAATCAGTGAACGGATCATCGGCCGCAAGACCGATCCAGTCGAGGTTGTGGCCAAGGTTCTCGAGCACTTGCATCAGGGACATTACCAGGCAGTGGTGGCAATTGACTCCGAAAAAGAGATCATCGGCCTTTCCGCTGCAGAAATAGAGGCCGAACTGGGACCGCTTGGATCTGCCACCACGTATGCCTACAAAGCCGATCCGCCGCGGGACAACAATTTGAAACTGGCCAGTGACTTCATAAACGGTACCTTGCTCCAGCCGGGCGAGACCTTTTCCTTCAATGAGGTCGTCGGCCGGAGAACCGCTGAACGAGGCTTCAAGGAGGCGGGTGTCATCCTCAATGGCGCCTTGGTCAAAGACTTGGGTGGTGGTGTTTGCCAAGTGACAACCACGGTCATGCAGGCGGCCATGATGTCTGATTACAAACTGGTGGAACGAGCCCCCCACTCTTGGCCCAGCAGCTATACAGCAGTAGGGCTGGATGCAACCATCGACTGGTTCGGACCTGATTTCAAATTCCAGAACAACACCGACTTTCCCCTCGGGATTGTCGCGTCGTACGAAAAACCGACTCTGACGGTCAAAATCTACGGCCGCAAACTGGATGATGGTCTGACGATCAGCCTGCGTTCCACCAAAGATGCAACCATTCCGGTCGACCCTCCGATATACAAGTCGAATTCCAGTCTGGCCCCAGGCCAGGTGGTCGAAATCCGGGAGGGTCGTATTGGCCAGCGGGCTACGGCCTACAAAGTCTATTCCCAAAACGGCAAAGTGGTCCGTGAAGAGATTCTTTTCAAAAGCTACTATCGGCCAATCCAGGGGATTTATGAGATGGGCCCAACCGTCAAGGTCGCCCATCCACAACCGGCAACTTCCGCCGCTGCAGGATTGAGCGACTAATCCCCCAGCCTTTCCAGTTCCTCAAATAAGGCCACATCGGCAGCCAGCACATCCATGTCCAGTGCCTGGCGAGCGCTTGCCCAGCGAATCTGGTCGTGAGCTGACAAAATCAGAGATCCTTCCAGCAGCCTGACATCAAAGCACGCCAGGATGATCCTGAAACCATCGTAATCGTGCGTCAATAACTCAGCTAACGCGCCAATTTCGGCATCCAGCCCCAGTTCTTCCCGGATCTCCCGGCGCAAGGCTTCTCTGGGACTTTCACCTGCTTCAACTTTGCCACCCGGCAACTCCCATTGACCCCGGCCATGGCTAGCCGTCGCACGCCGGGCCAGCAAAAAGCGGACGGGCCCAGATTCGCCCCATTCAGTTGAAGATGCTGGCGCATTTTGCTGGAGCAACCAGGTGTGTTCACGCTCCTTGACCAATGCTCCAACCACCAGGATTTCCCGACCGGCCAGAAAATGTGTATCCCTTGAGTACAAAGAAGTATGCTGCTTGTTTGCACCATGGTCATCGCTGCCACAGGTCCGGACAAGGCCGAGATAGCAGGCCGCAGCTGATATCTCCAGGCAAGCTTCCCGGCTCGCCTCGCCATGAAAGGCCTCCACTCCCAAAAGCCCTTTGCTCCTGGCATCTTTTAATCTTTTGACCAGCCGGCTACTGACAATTGGACGTTCACCGCACCAGTGATAAATGGCAGGATGCGCCAGCACAGGTACACCTCCGGCCCGCCTGATCTGCCAGACGGCTTCGGCCAGATTAGGCCGCGGTCTTTCGATATACCCGGGCTTGCCAAACCCCAAGACGCGTTCGAATGCTTCCTGGGTCGAACGCGTGTAACCGCGTTCCGTCAGCAAAAGCGCAGCCTGCATCCGGCCCACAACACCCTGTCCTTTGTCGACCAGATCGGCCAATGTGATGTCATAACCCAGGCGTTGCAGTTGCAAGACCATCGCTGCATTGCGTTCGTGGCGGGCCCTGCGCTGCTGTGTCAGGAATTCATTCAGCTGGTGGTGACCCCCGTTCGGGAAATAGCCCAGGACGTGCAATTCCCGGCCTTCGGAAACCGATATTTCCACGCCAGGGACAAAAACGGGGCAATATGGATCGTCAGTATTCGCACAGGACGCTTGCACCAATTCGTGCATGATGTCCAGGCTGTCGAGCAGGTCGTGGTCAGTCACGGCGAAACTGGAAAGACGGTTGGCCTTGACCCGCTCGAACAACTCGCAAGGCGTGTCGGTGCCATCAGACGCGGTTGTATGCAGATGCAAGTCGCAACCACCTGCGCGAACCAATTGATCGATTTTTCCGGCGGGCGTCAAACGGCGCAGCCAGGTGCCGCGACAGCCGGAACGAACCTCTTCATACTCCGTCCAGTCCAGCTCGACGGGCAACCATGCATCCGTCAGGTTCCCTTCCAGAGGAAGAACCAGCACCTCATGCACCAAAGGCCAGATCTGGCAGATTTCCATTGGCCCGGCCATCAGGAGATGGATATGAGCCTCATCCTGTACCTGCAGGCATGTGGGGCCGACGGCATCCAGATACAGCAGATGAACTTCGCTTCCGGACAGGGTGCGCCAGGCTTCCAGCGCTTCTTGTTGCCGCTCCGCTGCAAAAGGACTTTGCGCAGGAATCGCAGGCGGGATTTGTGTACCCCAGGCAGGTACCCGGTCCATTTGATGCTGGCTGCGCCAGATGACTGGAATGATCATGCCAGATCCCTCCACTTTCGCATATCATAGATAACGGTATTCGATTGTTCTGGGAATTCTGCGACTCGCTCAAAATGAGCGTTGAAGAAAGCTTCGCTCACTTGAAAGTCCGGGTGGTGGCGCAAATCATCGTCAACCAGGAGGTAATCGATCTTCTGGTCTTTCAACACCGCGATGACATCAGGCCAGTCTGCTTCCGTGCTGGATAGAAGTTTTTTGACCAGAGCATCCCGGAAAGATGTGTCATGGCCGGCCGACCAGGCATAGTAGGCATGTCCATAGTAAGCTTGGCGTCCGGAGTAGAAAAAGGCATGGTAGTGATAGGGTGCTGTCAGGAAAACAGAACGGGGCGGCGTCTGATCCATGATCCAGCTGACCACAGGGGAATCAAGTGGCAGCGTCAGTTTGTTGTGGTTGATGTTGACCAGCAGCCTGGTTTCATAAAGACCTGTTCCCGTCAGGGTGATTGCCAGGCAACAGGCCAGGATTTTTGCCGCAACAGACCGTCGTGCCAGGAGCCTGGCCAGCGCTCCAGCCAGCGGGATGCTGACAAACATCAGGGCGATCATCAAGTATTTATGATTGGCTGTCACATCGACTGTGAGGGAGATAGAAAATAAAAACAGGATCAAAGTGGCACTGGCAGCCATCATCAGGCGCGCCAGACGGCCGAGTTCCAGTGCAGCGATCCATCCGACCGGCAAAGCCAGGCCCGTGACAAGCAGCAAGTAGAGCAGAACTCCAGCCCACGATTTGTCTTCGGCAATAAATCCCCAGAGCCTTTGCACACTGATGGCTGAGTTCCCGCTGCCAGCTCCGGCAAAAAACCGGATCTGGATCAAGGCCGAAACCAGCGCCAGTCCAGCCGCCAGAGACCAGACAAGTCTCCGCTTCAAAAACACCCACCAGGTCAGAAGCAGCAGCAAACTGGCCACCAGGACCGAACCGTGCCAGAATGGCAGGCAGACCCAGACCAGACCAGCGACCAACTGCCGGACATGCATGGATTTCAGACTGGCTCTGGTTTCCGAGAGCCAGAGGGCAGGTGTAACGGGGAAATCGAGCACGGGTGCCCGCCCGCGCGCGGCAGGTTTCAGCAGGTCAGGCAACATCAACAGGATCAGCAGGATCAGGATCGCCAGTCCGGACAAAAAATGGCGCTGGTTGATGTAGACATTCAAGGTCCACAGACCCCAGGCATCATGAGGCGTCGTGCCAATGAACTGGTTCCCTTCCCAGAGCGTTCGTATCACGCGTCCGAGTCGGGGCAGGACGGACACCTCCGCTACCGCTTCGGCATCCAATCGCCATTGCCGGCCAATTTCCAGTGGCAAGGCCAGTGAACTGCGAAAGAAGAACAATACCGGCGCCAGGACAGCTGCCAGAGCCTGGCGCATCATCGCCCGGGCCAGGAGTGCCAGCAAGATGACAACGCTCATGAACGCCAGGAGACTGGGCAGATTGATCGCCCAGTCGATTGGTAGCCCCAGGTAGTGGAAATTGGCACAAAGGAAATAGAACAGGAAATGATAGTGGATCCCATCCCCGGCAAAGTGCGGATAGCCGGTTGGCCAGTTCCAGCCGACCGCAAACGAACGGACCAGCGCCGTGTGAGGGGCAAAATCGCCAAAAATTGAGTACCCGGCTGCCAGCTGTCCCTGCTCGATCACAAATGAATCCCACATCAAAAAACTGCCCAATGCCAGGCCAGCCAACCCAATTCCCAGGGTCATGATGGTTCCAGCCGGCCCATTTTGCACAGATGGAATCGGATTTTGGCGGACAGGGCTACCAGAACTGGTACCGATAGACCTCAAGGATGGCCTGAGAACGAAGGCCAGGACCAGGCTGAGCTCGGTTATCACACTGGCATTGGCCAGCTGCAGAGGGTAGGTTACTGGGAAAAAACGGGCAGACAGAGCTGCCAGAAAATAAGTGGCGAGAGTAGCTGGCAATAGCCCGACCCACAGGCCTGCTGCCCAGCACCCGGCCAGCCGGAGCGCCTTTTCCGGTACGTCCAGAAATTCAAAAGGCCCGATTGTCTTTTGCAGCAGCAAGGTGCCGGACAGCCAGGCCAAGAGGAGGAACAGAATGGCAGCCATGCCGGGTCAGTTGTCAGAGGAACGGTCGACGTGGTCTGTTGTGGCACCGACGATGTAACGTGGCCGACCCTTGACTTCAGTGAAAATCCGGGCGATGTAGATGCCGATCAATCCCAGGCTGAGCATCAGGCTGCCACCAATCAACAACTGGAGCAGGATGACGGTCGTGAATCCACTGGCTGCAAGACCGGAAAACCAATTGACCAGTGTCTGGACCGCGATCAGGACGGAGCCGGTCAGCATCAGCATTCCGAGCACAGAGACAAACTGCAGCGGCATGACCGAGAAGCTGGTGATGGCGTTGATGCTCAGCCCCATCAGTTTGAAAATTGACCACCGGCTGCCACCGACCTGGCGCGCGGCCACTTCAAAGGGGAAGGTGGTGCGTTTGAAACCCAGCCAGGCTGACAGCCCACGGAAAAAGGTGTCATGCTCGCCCAAACGGCGCCATTCCTGGACGACCCGGCGGTCGAGGAGTTTGAAATCTGAGGCATTGCGCAGATCGTAGCCTGAAAACCAGCGGAATAACCCGTAAAAGACCTGGGCATTCAACCGGCTGCCCAGACTTTCCTTGCCCCGGGTGACCTTGACGCCCTCGACCACCTCATAGCCCGACTGCCAGAGCTGGATCATGTCCGGGATATGCTGGGGCGGATGCTGTAGATCGCCATCCATCAGGATCACTGCATCACCAGTTGCTGCATCGAGTGCTGCACAAATGGCGGCCTCTTTGCCGAAATTGCGGGAAAAGCGGATCCCGTGGATCCGCCGATCCTCCTGGCTGGCCCGGGAGATTGCCATCCACGTCTGGTCACGGGAACCATCGTCGACCAGGACCAGCTCAAAATCATGGCCAGTACCTTCCAGAATCGGCACGACCGTTGCCAGCGTCAGAGGGATCTGCTGCTCTTCATTGTAAAAAGGAATCAGGAGTGAAATTTTCAAGTGGTTTGGACCTCCTGTGATTAGTTGCATTTTGCCACAGCTGGGAAGTTAGCGTCAAACAGGGAAATCCACTCGGCCCGATCGGCAGCAAATCCTGTCAAAACGACGAAATAGGTTCAAAATCAACCTGTTTCCGGCCATTTCGATTGAAAAGCAAGGCCTGCGGCGTTATGATATGGTGTACTGTTCACCGCAATAGATAAACAGGAGAGTGACTAAAATGGCAATGGTTCTGAAAAAATCAGTCGAGGACATCCAGGTATCCGGCAAACGTGTCATCGTTCGCGTAGACTTCAACGTGCCGCTTGACAAAAAGACCGGTGAGATCACGGATGACAAGCGTATCCGTGCGGCGCTGCCGACGATCAGCTACCTGGTCAAACAGGGTGCGAAGGTCGTTCTTGTTTCCCACCTGGGACGTCCGAAAAGCGGACCGGAAGCCAAATTTTCCATGAAACCGGCCGTGGACCGCTTGGCAGAACTGCTGGGCCAGCCTGTAGTCCTGGCTGCCGATGTCATCGGTGAGGATGCCAAGACCAAAGTTGCCGCCCTGAAGGATGGCGAAGTGGTCATGCTGGAGAATGTCCGCTTCCATAAAGAAGAGACCAAGAATACACCCTCCTTTGCCCGCGAATTGGCTTCTTTGGCCGATATTTTCGTCAATGATGCCTTCGGCACTGCGCACCGTGCCCATGCCTCGACTGCCGGCCTGGCCAACTACCTGCCTGCTGTCAGCGGCTACCTGATCCAGAAAGAACTCGATGTCATGGGCAATGCCCTGGACAATCCGAAGCGCCCCTTCGTGGCCATCCTCGGTGGTGCCAAAGTCTCTGACAAAATCGGCGTCATCGAGAATTTGATCGACAAAGTCGACACCCTGATCATCGGTGGCGGCATGGCTTACACTTTCTTCGTCGCCCAGGGCCATACCATCGGCAATTCCCTGGTCGAAGCTGATAAGGTCGAGATCGCCAAGGCGCTCCTGGAGAAAGCTGCTGCCAAGGGCATCAACATGCTCCTGCCGGTTGACAATGTCATCGGCACCCATTTTGCTGCCGACTGCGAATCCAAGTCCATTCCATCGGATGAAATTCCGGATGGCTGGATGGGGCTCGATATTGGTCCAGAAACAGTCAAGAACTTCACCGGTGCCGTCAAAGATGCCGGAACCGTCGTCTGGAACGGCCCGATGGGTGTGTTTGAATTTGACCGTTTTGCCAATGGTACACGTGAAGTTGCTAAAGCGATCTCAGAATCCAACGCCATTTCCATCATCGGTGGCGGCGACTCCGCTGCAGCAGTCGAGCTTCTGGGCTTCGCCGACAAGGTCAGCCACATCTCCACCGGAGGTGGTGCGTCGCTCGAATACCTCGAAGGCAAAGTCCTGCCCGGCGTCGACTGCCTGATGGACAAGAATCCCCGCCGCACCTTTGCTGCCGGCAACTGGAAGATGAACAAAGGCGTCCCGGCTGATGCCGTCAAGATGATCAACGAGCTCAAACCCCTGGTGGCTCATGCAGGATCCCAGATTGCCCTTGGTATCCCGTTCACCGCTCTGTCGGCCGCTCTCGAAGCCACCGCCTACAGCAATGTCAAAGTGGCCGCCCAGAACTGCCATTTCGAAGACTCTGGCGCTTTCACCGGTGAAATCTCAGCCCGCATGCTGGCTGAAATGGGCGTCCCGTACGTCATCATCGGTCACTCCGAACGCCGCGAATATTTTGCTGAAACCGACGAAACTGTCAACAAGAAAGCCAAGGCTGCCCTGGCCTGGGGCGTCCGGCCGATCATCTGCTGCGGCGAATCCCTCGCCCAGCGTGAATCTGGTGAAACGTTCACCCTGATCGAAGGTCAGATCAAAGCTGCCTTCGATGGCATCCCGGCCGAGAAAACCCACCTGATCACCATCGCCTATGAACCGATCTGGGCCATCGGCACCGGCAAAGTTGCCACCGACGAACAGGCCCAGGAAGTCTGCGCCTTCATCCGTGGCCTCGTCGCCAAGATCTACAACGAGCAGACAGCTGCCGCCATCCGCATCCAGTACGGCGGCTCGGTCAATGCCAAGAATGCAGCGGGCCTCTTTGCCCAGCCGGACATCGACGGCGGTCTCGTTGGTGGTGCCTCGCTCAAAGCCGAAGATTTCGCCGTCATCTGCAACGCCGGAGCCTGATTTGGCCAGCCGCGCCTGATTCATCCACCAGGGCCGAGGGCCCTGCCCAACAGGGCAGGATCCCGGCCTTTTGCATCGAAAGGAGCCCTTGCCATGACAACCTTACCCAAACGTCCCGTCGCCCTGATCATTCTGGACGGTTTCGGGGTCAACAACGAAACCATCGGCAATGCCGTCAAGGCGGCCAAAACACCCAATATTGACCGATATCTGGCTGAATACCCGAACACCATGGTCCGCACCAGCGGCATGGATGTCGGACTGCCCGACGGCCAGATGGGCAATTCCGAGGTCGGCCATACCAACATCGGCGCCGGCCGGATTGTCTACCAGGAACTGACCCGTATCACAAAATCCATCCGCGACGGTGATTTTTTCACCAATGACGCGATGCTCAAAGCGATTGCGAACGCGAAGGCCCAAGGCACGGCCCTGCACCTGTTTGGCCTGGTTTCAGACGGCGGCGTCCACAGCCACAACACCCACCTGTATGCCCTGGTCGAGCTGGCCAAGCGCCAGGGACTGGAAAATGTCTATGTCCACTGCTTCTTTGACGGCCGCGATGTTCCGCCGGATTCGGCCAAGGGCTTTACCGAGGAACTCGAGGCCAAGCTCAAGGAAATCGGTATCGGCAAGATTGCCTCGATCATGGGCCGCTACTATGCCATGGACCGTGACAATCGCTGGGATCGTGTCGAAAAAGCCTACCGTGCGATGGTCATGGGCGAAGGCAACCAGGCCACCGATGCCGTCGCCGCGGTCGCTGCTTCCTATGAAGCTGGCGTGATGGATGAATTCGTCATTCCGACCGTCATCACGGAAAAGGGGAATCCGGTCGCGACCATCCAGGCCAAAGACAGCGTGATCTTCTTCAATTTCCGCCCCGACCGGGCCCGCGAAATCACCCGTTGCTTCATGCAACCAGATTTTTCCGGTTTTGCCTTGCCTAAGGGCCACTTCCCCCTGACTTACATCACCCTGACCCAGTATGACAAGACCTTTAACGAATTCCCCGGCCTGACAGTTGCCTACCATCCGACCAGCTTGACCAATACCTTTGGCGACTACATCTCCCAGAACGGACTGACCCAGCTGCGCATTGCTGAAACCGAGAAATATGCCCACGTCACCTTCTTTTTCAACGGTGGTGTCGAGAAAGAATTCCCCGGTGAAGATCGCTGTCTCATCCCGTCACCCAAAGTGGCGACCTATGACCTGCAGCCGGAAATGAGCGCCTACCTGGTTGCAGAGGAAGCCGTCAAGCGGGTCAACTCAGGCAAATATGATGTCATCATCCTCAATTTCGCCAACTGCGACATGGTCGGCCATACGGGCGTCTTCGAAGCAGCGGTTGCGGCCGTCGAAGCCGTTGATTCCTGCACCGGCCAGGTTGTCGACGCGATCCTGGCCCAGGGCGGCATTGCCCTGATCACGGCTGACCATGGTAATGCCGAGCAAATGATCGATCCGGAAACTGGTGGCGCTTTCACTGCCCACACCACGTTGCCGGTACGCCTGATTGCGGTCGGGGATGGCAACATCCAGCTGCAGGAAGGTGTCCTCGCTGATCTGGCCCCCACCATGCTCGACCTGATGGAGCTGCCCCAGCCTCAGGAAATGACCGGCCACAGTTTGATCATCTGATCTTAACAAGAGAGCCCAGGCAACGCTGCCAAGTCTGGCAGAAGGTTGCCCGGGCTGTCTGTTTATAAACGAATTTGAATAAATTGTGATAAACAAACCGCAAATGTGCTCATTTTAGCCTCCAATCCGTGTTCATCGTTACGGAATTGTGCTATAATTGCGTTTGGCTCGACGCCTTCCGCGCCAGTCCGCGCGACCGTCTGCCGGGCTTACAGGATGACTCTTTGTGATCCATCATCGAACTTATTAAAGGAGAGTGTCACATGGCTAACCAAAAGAAGTACATGACCATGGACGGCAATACCGCTGCCGCGTATACCTCGTACGCGTTCACCGAAGTTGCCGGCATCTACCCCATCACCCCGTCGTCACCGATGGCTGACTACACGGATCAGTGGGCACAGGAAGGCCGCAAGAATATTTTTGGCCAGACCGTCAACGTGGTTGAAATGCAATCCGAGGGTGGCGCTGCCGCGACAACCCATGGTGCACTGGCAACCGGTGCTCTGGCGACGACCTATACAGCTTCCCAGGGTCTTTTGCTGATGATCCCCAACATGTACAAAATTTCTGGTGAGTTGCTCCCGGGTGTTTTCCATGTTACTGCCCGCGCCCTGGCTGCTCATGCCTTGTCGATTTTCGGCGACCATGCCGACGTCATGGCCTGCCGCCAGACCGGCTTCGCGATGCTCGCTTCCTCATCTGTCCAGGAAGTTGTCGACCTCGCTGCCGTCGCCCATCTCGCCGCGATCAAGGGCCGCGTCCCCTTCCTGCACTTCTTTGACGGATTCCGCACTTCACATGAAATCCAGAAAATCGAAGTCCAGGACTACGCTGACCTGGCCAAGCTCGTCGACATGGACGCCGTCAAAGCCTTCCGCGCCCGCGGCCTGTCCCCGAACCACCCCACCCTGCGCGGCACCGCCCAGAACCCGGACATCTACTTCCAGGGCCGTGAAGCTGCCAACCCGTACTACAATGCCCTGCCGGCCGTCGTCGACTACTACTTCGACGAAATGAACAAGCTCACCGGCCGCAACTACCAGGCCTTCAACTACTATGGTGCTCCGGATGCAGAACGCATCGTCATCGCCATGGGTTCTGTCTGCGAAGCGATCGAAGAAACCATCGATCTGCTGATCGCCCGTGGTGAAAAAGTCGGCATGGTCAAGGTCCACCTGTACCGTCCGTTCTCGGTTGATCGCCTGCTGGCCGCAGTACCCAAGTCGGTCAAGAAGATCGCCGTCCTCGACCGTACCAAGGAACCCGGTGCCTATGGCGAACCGCTGTTCCTGGACATCGCTGCAGCTTATGCTGGCCAGGACAATGCTCCGACCATCGTTGGCGGCCGCTATGGTCTCGGCTCCAAAGACACCACCCCGGACCAGATCATCGCTGTCTACAAGAGCCTCAAGGCTGACAAACCGAAGCACAACTTCACCATCGGCATCGTCGATGACGTGACCTTCACCTCGCTGCCGGTCGAAGAATCCGTTGATGTCGCCCAGGAAGGCACCATCGCTGCCCGATTCTGGGGTCTGGGTGCAGACGGCACCGTCGGTGCCAACAAGAACTCGATCAAGATCATCGGTGACCACACCGATATGTACGCCCAGGCCTACTTCTCCTATGACTCCAAGAAGTCCGGCGGCGTCACGATCTCTGACCTGCGCTTTGGCAAGAACCCGATTCGCTCCACCTATCTGGTCAACAAAGCAGACTTCGTCGCCTGCCACAACCAGGCTTATGTCAACCAGTACGACATGATGTCCGCCTTGAAACCAGGCGGCACCTTCCTGCTCAACACCATCTGGCACAAAGACGAACTGGAGACCATGCTCCCGGGCAGCATCAAGCGCTACCTGGCCCAGAACAACATCAAGTTCTACACGATCGATGCTGTCAGCAAAGCAGAAGAAATCGGACTTGGCGGACGCATCAACACCATCATGCAGGCTGCTTTCTTCAAACTCGCCCAGGTCATCCCGGTCGAGGACGCTGTCACCTACATGAAAAAGGCCATCTACAAATCCTATGGCAAAAAGGGTGATGATGTTGTCAACATGAACTATGCCGCCGTCGAAGCCGGCATCAATGCCGTCGTCGAAATCAAAGTGCCTGCTGAATGGGCCAGCGCTGAAGACGTAGTCGTTGAGAAAAAGCCAATTCCGGACTTTATCAAGGATGTCGTCGCAGTCATGAATGCCCAGCAGGGTGACAAGCTCCCGGTCAGTGCCTTCACCGGCCGCGAAGACGGTACCTTCCCGCAGGGCACCAGCCAGTACGAGAAGCGCATGATCGCGACCAAGATCCCGATCTGGCAGCCTGACAATTGCATCCAGTGCAACCAGTGCTCCTATGTCTGCCCACATGCCGTCATCCGTCCTTTCCTGCTCACGGACGACGAAGCTGCCAAGGCCCCGGCGGAATTCAAGACCATCAAGGGCATGAAGCCGTACGACAGCTACCAGTACCGCATCCAGGTCTCCCTGATGGACTGCACCGGCTGCGGCTCCTGCGCCGATGTCTGCCCGGCCAAGAACAAGGCCCTGATCATGGAACCGATCGAGCAGCACATGGAACAGTCCACCAATTGGGACTATGCGATCGAACTGCCAGTCAAGGCGAATCCTCTCAACAAAGAGACCGTCAAGGGCAGCCAGTTCGAGCAGCCCCTGCTCGAATTCTCCGGCGCTTGCGCAGGTTGCGGTGAGACCCCCTACACCAAGCTGATCACCCAGCTCTTTGGTGACCGCATGCAGATCTCGAACGCCACTGGCTGTTCCTCGATCTGGGGTGGTTCTGCTCCTTCGATGCCTTACCGCCCGAATGAAAAAGGCCAAGGCCCGGCCTGGGGCAACTCCTTGTTCGAAGACAACGCCGAACACGGCCTGGGCATGTACCTCGGCTACAAGCAGATCCGTTCCCGTCTGGCAGCCCAGCTGAAAGACCTGGTCTCTGTTGACGCCAGTGAAGAACTGAACACTGCAGCGAACGCCTGGATCGAGTCGAAGGAAGATGGCAAGAAGACCCGTGCCGTCACCGAAACGCTCGTAGCCGCCCTCAAGGCCTACAAGGGTGATAACGAAGCAGCCAAAGAACTGATCGCCACAGTCCTCGAAAACGAAGACTACCTCGCCAAACGTTCCCAGTGGATCATCGGTGGCGACGGCTGGGCCTATGACATCGGTTACGGCGGCCTGGACCATGTTCTCGCTTCTGGCGAAGACATCAATGTCCTCGTCCTTGACACCGAAATCTACTCCAACACTGGTGGCCAGGCCTCTAAATCGACCCCGACCGGTGCAGTTGCCCAGTTTGCCGCTGGTGGCAAACCGGTCAAGAAGAAAGATCTCGGCATGATGGCCATGACCTATGGCTACGTCTATGTCGCCCAGATCGCCATGGGTGCCAACCAGAACCAGACGCTCAAGGCCTTCGCCGAAGCCGAAGCCTATCCGGGCCCGTCCCTTGTCATTGCCTATGCACCTTGCATCAGCCATGGCATCAAGGGCGGCATGACCGTCTCCCAGCGCCAGGAGAAGAATGCGGTTGAATGTGGCTACTGGCACCTCTATCGCTACAATCCGCTGCTCAAGGCCGAGGGCAAGAATCCGTTCGTGCTCGACTCCAAGGAACCGACCGGCGATCACAAAGCCTTCCTGATGAGCGAAAACCGCTACACGACCATGCTCAAGAAGATGTCCCCTGAGCAGATCGATGCAGTCTTCGCCAAAGCCAAGCAGGACTCTGTGGATCGCTACGAGAGCTATCGCCGGATGGCTGCCGACATCGGCTGAGCCGACAAAACTCAACATAGTCCGGCAAACATGCTATAATAAAGGCTCGCCCGAAAGGGCGAGCCTTTTTGCTCAGACCGTTTTGCCAGTGATAGGGAGGCTTGACACCAGACACCATGCAGATAGATGAAAGCCGCAAACTACTCTTGTCCGATACGCTTGTTCCGGACATTTTCATAACCGAATTGATGCCCTCTCTGAGCGGCCTCTCTGTCAAAGTGTATCTCTATCTGCTCATGACTGCGCGCAACAGTCGCCAGACAACAGAGGCGGACCTGGCCCGGCGGCTTGGTTCCGATCCGGATACGATCAAGGCAGCCAATCTGGAGCTGGCCCAGGCAGGACTTCTGGTCATTCATGACCGTTCCCTGGAGCTGACCGATATCAAGGCCAGTGAAATCGAGCGGACGTATCGTCCCCGCACCAGCATGCCACCAGATGAAAATGAGCAGGATATCAATCGCTTCACGCTCCGCGAAAAACTGCTCAAAGATATTGCCAAGACCTTTTTCCAGGGGCTCATGGCTCCTTCATGGTATGCCGAGATCGAGAGCTGGTTTGACCGCTACCAGTTTGAACCAGAGGTGATCTATGCCTTGTTCCAGGAGTGCTCGCGCCGGAACAAGCTTAACAGCAAAGCCTACATCAACCGGGTTGCAGAAAACTGGGCTGCCCGGAAGATTGTCACGTACCAGGATCTAAACAACTATTTCCTCGCCTATGACAAGGTCAACAAAGCGGTCAACAAGGTCGGCAAAAAGCTCAGGAAAACCATGACTGAGTACGATGAAGAGATCGTTTCGCGCTGGATTGAACAATACAACTATGACTTCGATGTCATCGAAATTGCCTTGCGCAAAACAGTCAAACTGGCCAATCCCAATCTGGAGTTTATCGACAAGATCATCCAGGAATGGTTTTCCAACCAGCTTCGGACGATCGAACAGGTCAAATCTTACGAAGAAGAAAAGGCAGCCCGCCTTGGTAGCGAGAGGGCCCGCCATGGCCAGTCTGGCAGCTCGGCTACCTCTGCACGTCGCCAGTCGATTGGCAATTTCGATCAACGTGACTATGCAGCCGATTTTTTTGAATCCTTTTATGACAACCCGCAGACGGATGCCCAGGCAATATCGGACACATCAGGCAAGCGTGATTCCCAAGTCGAGCCGGTATCCCCGGGTGAACTTGGACAGACGGATTGAGGACAGGACGGATGGAACAGGCATCCATTGCCCGGGCGATCGCCCGGGAATATGACCGCAGGCGGCAGCAGGCGCAGGCAGATCGAGTCCGCAGGCGCGATGATGTCTACAAGTCGTGCCCGGATCTGGCTGCACTGGACCGCCAGCTGGCAACGGCCGGGGCAGACATGCTGCTTGAGATCATCGAACCAGGCCGACCCCAGAGGGCTGAATCCCGCCGGCAGGAACTCGAGCTCAGGCGCCAGGCTATCCTGGCCCAGTCCGGGATTGATCCCGATTTTGACCAGATTCGTCCGACCTGCACGCTCTGCCAGGATACAGGTGTCGCCAATGGCCAGCGCTGCACCTGCTACCGCCAGATTCTGGTCCCGCTTTTATCTGAACAGGCGAATTTGCATAATCTGGCCGGGCAGACTTTTGCCCGTTTTGATGCCACCCTGTTCTCCGATCAAAAAGATCCCGGCCGCTACCGGACCGAGCGCTCACCGCTCGAACAGATCCAGGCTCTGCGCCAGGTGTGTGAACAATATGTCAGCCAGTTTGATGAACCCAGGCAACGCAACCTCCTGTTCGTTGGCCCGCCTGGAACGGGCAAGACTTTCCTCATGGCCTGCGTGGCCAATGCCTTGCTCGACCAGGGCCGCTCCATTCTCTATACCACGGCTCCTGACCTGTTTGAGATCATGAGCAACTATCGCACCATGCTGGCCTCCTTTCATCCGGATGAAATCCGCTATGAGCAGGCTGTTGCCTTGCATGATCTCGTGTTTCATGCTGAATTGCTTCTCGTCGATGACTTGGGCACGGAACCTGCAGCTGCCAGTCGCTATGCCGATTTGCTCGGAATCATCGACCGCCGGACCGGCCAGGGTCTTGCCACCGTCATTTCCAGCAATGCCGATCCGGCTGCTTTGCGCGACACCTACGATGAACGACTTCTCAGTCGCCTGATGGGCAGTTTTGCCATCTACAGGTTCTTTGGCCCTGATGTCCGCCTGGAGCAGGGCCGGCGCCGCCGGAGCTGACTGTGCAGGTCTTGTGCGGTACCGATCTCGTCCATATCCACCGGATTGAGCAGGCCATCATGCGCCAGGGCAAACCTTTTCTGGAGCGCATCTTTACTGCGTCTGAAAAAGCTTATTGCACTTTGCCCGACGGATCGATTCGCTACACTTCCCTAGCAGCACGCTTTGCGGCCAAAGAAGCTGTAGCCAAAGCACTCGGGACCGGAATTGGACCGGCGGGCATCCAATGGACGGATATCGAGATCCTGAACCAGACAAGCGGGGCTCCCTTCGCCTGCCTGCATGGTGCAGCTCAGACTCGCTATGAAGCTTTGGGCGGACTCTCCCTCTCGATCAGCTTGACGCACGACCAGGACCTTGCCCAGGCCTTCTGTGTACTGTTGAGTGCGGACCAGGCAGACCAGTCACCTCAGGTTGACAAAAATGATCCTGTCTTCCCGGGAGTCCAGCGATGAAGCTTTTCACCAAGAAGCCCAAACCATATGAACCCCCGATGCACATTGACAAATACTGGCCGATTTACCGGGAAAATGTATTTGTAGACAAGAAAAAAAGCCGGCTGCCGTACTGGACTGCACCCCTGGTCACGCTGCTCGCCATCATCCTGACCGTGTTTTACCTGGCCCCGACAATTTCCCGCCGTATCATTAACCTGGGCCAGAACCGCGATGCCGAGGGCCAGCAAATCAGTCGCAGCTACACAGAACTCGACCGTGTTGTCCTATCGCCGGTGGCCGATGTCTATGATGCCCCTGACATCAAAGCCAGACGCCTGGTCCAGGTTCTGTACAACGAACCAGTCACATTGATCGACCAGCCGACCCATTACGGATTCAGGAAGGTTGAGCTCCAGGATGGTTTCACTGGATATATGAGGGAAAGCGATCTTTCGACCTTTTGTGATGCTGCGGAACCTTCACTGGCAGTCAACAAGCTGGTTGTTGCAACCGGATCCAAACGGATCATGAGCCATGCCAAAACGGGAACCCTGGTCGCTGAAGTCATGATGGGTACGGTCCTCTACGCTGACTACCGTGGCGACGGCATTTCGCGCGTCCTGCTTCCCAGTGGTGAATCTGGCTGGATCAGTGACGATGGCCTGATCATCCTGCCACCGGATGGCAGGGTTGTGCCAGTAGCTGAGGGCGCCCGCTATCTGACAACAACCGCCCTGACGTTCCTCAATGTGACGACCTTGGACCATGGTGTGACGATTTATGGCGCTTCTATTCCGGGGATCGTATACGTCAGTGCTACCGTCAATGGACTTGATGTGCCACGCCAGATGTCTGGCCAGCTCCAGTCAGGCCAGGCGGTCAGCCTGGTGAGAGTCGAGGAGACTGGCCTCGTGGACCCCCGGATCCTGATGCCTGGCGATATCCTGTTTTTCAGCCGCAGTGGCAGCCTTTCAGATCTGGACCAGATGGCAATCTGCATCACCCCTAACAGCCTGCTGGTTGAAAACCAGGGACGGTCATCGATCCGGCTTCTTGACCCGGCCAAAGATGAGACCTTGTGGCAAACGCTCATTTCTGTGCGCAGGTTTTTCCCATCTGACAGTGCTGCTTCAGCGCCAGAAGGCTCCGGCTGATACGAATTATCCCCAATCGATTTTTGAGACAAAAAAGAACGCTCCCCCTTGCAGGGAAGCGTTCGGTTGCATTGCTGCGATTTTGGCCGTTAAGCGACAAACGACTGTCGACAACGCGGCTCAGGCTCTCTTGACCGCGTTGGATCGGAGGCACCTGGTGCAGACATGCAGGGTTTTGGGCGTTCCATTGTCATCGACCCGGACGCTGTGGACATTCGGTTTCTGCTTCGCGAGCGCGCGACGGGAAACCTGTGAACGGGTGATGCTGATCTTTCTGCCGAAGAGAGTATCCTTCGAGCAAACGTCACACTTGGGCATCTTGTACACCTCCTGTACGTTTAGTTGCAAAACGCGCAAACAAGATGATAGCATATAAATCGTGATTGCGCAACGGTTTCATGGGCTTCTGGAAAAAGAATTTTACCTGTCAGGCTTCTTGCTTCAGGGCTGCCTTGCGGGGAGTACCGGTTGTCCTGGGCTGACCTTTGTCGTCCTGGCCCAACATGAGGCCATTGACGATGGCACCTGTCGGGCAGACGAGCTCACATTCGCCGCAATGTGTGCATTTATCATGGTCGATGATTGCCAGGGGGCCGTCCATGGTGATGGCGCCATACTGGCAGGTCTTGAAGCATTTCTGGCAACCAATACAGCCAATGGTGCAATTTTTCCGGGTCTGGGCACCGGGCCATTTGTTTTTGCATTTGACCGAATAGGCGTTTGAATGTTTCGGGACGATTTCGATCAGGTATTTGGGGCAGGTCTTGACGCAGATACCGCAGGCCGTGCACTTGGATGAATCGACATGGGCAATGCCATTGGCCATGTAGATGGCGTCATACGGACAAGCTACAGCGCAATCCCCATAGCCCATGCAGCCATAGGTGCAGGAATTGGGGCCGGAAAACAGATTCTGGGCGGCATTGCAGCTCATGGTACCGCGATATTCATAGCGCTTTTTCGTATGGTCGACCGTGCCCTGGCAATGGACGTGGGCAACCTTCGGGATAAAGGACGGGGTCGCAACACCCAAGTAACGGGATAGTTCACTGGCAACTTCGGCACCACCAACCGGACATTTGCCGGTATTGGTGTCTCCATCGGCCATCGACTGGGCATAGCCTTCACAGCCGGTGAAGCCACAGGCACCACAGTTGGCGCCGGGCAGGATCGCTTTGATGTCTTCCAGGCGAGTATCGACCGGAACGGCAAACACACGGCTGACAATGACAATGACAATACCCAGCAGCAGGGCAATGGCGCTGGCGATCAAGACCGGAGTCAGGATCGATGAGGCCTGGATCATGGCAATTCCAATCATAACGTACGCTCCTTGACGTGGCACTTAGCCGAACAATTTCTCGATCAGGCCCTTGAAGCCAAAGAACGAGATGGATACGAGGCCGGCAGAGACCAAAGTGATCGGCAAGCCCTTCATGAATTTCGGCACATCGGCACGGTCGACCTTGGTCCGGACACCTGAGAACAGGAAGAGAGCCAGCATGAAGCCCAGACCGGCACCGGCAGCGTGCATGATCGACTCGACAAAAGAATACTGGCTGTCAACATTAAGAATGGTCACACCGAGGACGGCACAGTTGGTCGTGATCAAAGGCAGATAAATGCCAAGCGCCCGGTAGAGCGCAGGAATCGATTTTCTCAAGAAGGTTTCGATAATCTGGACCAGGGAAGCGATGATGACGATGAAAACACCTGTCTGGAGATAACCCAGATTACGGGGGTACAGAATGAAGTTTTGCACCGGCCAAGTCAAAGCAGAGGCAATAACCATGACGACGATGACAGCAGCACTCATGCCCATGGCCGTCTTGACATTTTTCGAGACACCCAGGAACGGGCAGATGCCCAGAAAGCGCGACAGGACGAAATTGTCGACCAGGATCGCAGAAAAGAGGATGATCAATAATTCTTTCATGCCTTGTCTCCCTTCTGGTCTTGTGCAGCTTCGTCGGATTGGTCCTTGAAACCATGGGTCTCGCGGAACTTGGTGCCGACGCTGCAGGCGCCGCAAAGGGCACAGGCAGAGGCTTCATTGATCGCACCGACACATTCTTCAGCCAGTGGGTCCTTGACGCCCGTGTCATTCTTCTTGTCCAGCTGTTCTGATAGCTTATTGGCCAGGGCGATCAGGATACCAAAGACAAAGAAGCCGCCCGGGGGCAGGATCATGATGATCATCGGCTCGATCCAGCCGCCAGCCTGCAGGGCAGGGAGCGGGATGTCGAGGAATGTGCCGTTGCCGAGGATCTCGCGGATGGCGCCCATCAGGAACAGGGCAGCGGTGAAACCAACGCCCATGCCCAGGCCATCGATCACCGAAGGCAGGACGGCATTTTTGCTGGCGAACATCTCCGCCCGGGCCAGGATGATGCAGTTGACGGTGATCAGGGGGATGAAAATGCCCAGGGATTTGTTCAGTTCAGGCAGATAGGCCTGCATCAGCATCTGGACGATCGAAACGAATCCGGCGATGACCGTGATAAATGCGGGAATGCGGACTTTGTCCGGGATCGATTTCCGAAGGAGTGAGACGATCAGGTTCGATCCTAAAAGGACAAAGGTTGCAGCCAAGCCCATGCCAATGCCATTCTTGGTCGACGTGGTGACCGCCAGCGTCGGGCAAGTGCCCAGGAGCAGGCGAAGGACTGGATTCTCACGGACCAGGCCCTTGGAAAATTCATAGGTCAGGGAACGTTTTTTGGGAGCCATTACTTCACCTCCGCAGCGATGGCCGGATGCAGGGCTGTCACTTGGTTGACGGCTCGGGTCACCGCATTTGAAGAAATCGTTGCACCGGCAATCGAATCAATCAGGACTTTGTCGGTTTCATTGGGTTTGACCGTGTAGATCAAGGATGCATCCAGGTTGTCGTATTGGCGGATGAAAGAATCATCGGCAATTTTCTTGCCAAGGCCAGGGGTTTCATCGTTTTCCAGCGGCAGGACGCGGGTGACCGTGTTGTTCAGGTCGATGGCGACCAGGACCGGAACCTCACCGGCATAACCACGGAAGGCGCTGCGGTACAAAAAGGCAATCAATCCGCCATTTGCATCCCGGACCGCATACGCTTCGCTGATACCGGGGTGGTCAGCAGCATAGGGGGCCAGGTCAATGGGGTCAAAGGCCGAGGCATCCGGGCAGACCGCCTGGCGATTGGCATTGGCCAGGGCGATCGCCTGGGTGTCACGAGCTGCCTGGGTCAGGGAGCTCGTCAGGGCCAGAAGCCCCGTGGTAATCAGGACAATCAGGGTGAGGATCAGGGCGGGCATGAATCCTTTATCCTTTGACATACTTGCGACCTCCGAACGGGACTGGACGGGTCCATTTTTCAATATGCGGCGTCAACAGGTTCATCAGGAGGATGGCAAACGATACGCCTTCAGTCATGGAACCAAAAAGACGGATCAGGGCTGTGATGATGCCACAGCCCAGGGCGAAGATGATCTGGCCGTTGCGGGTAACAGGGGCTGTGACATAATCGGTGGCCATGAAGAAGGCACCGATGATCAGACCAGCTGACAAGACATGGTAGAGTGGATCCTGGCCAGCCAGAGCTGTGATGACAGCTACGGTGCCGATATAGGTCAGGGGGATCCAGAGGTTGATGACTTTGCGGACGATCAGGTAGACAGCACCGATCAGGAGGGCCAGGACAGAGACTTCGCCGATGCAGCCACCCTTGATGCCGATAAACATGTCCAGATAAGAGGGCATGTCACCCTGGTTTTGCATGATGTACAAGGGGGTCGCCGTGGCAATCAGGTCGAGGCGACCCGCCTGGTCGGCAACTGCGGTTGTTGCGCTACGGGCGCGATCTGCCAGGATCGCCCAGCGTGTCATCGCTGCCGGGAAGGACAGCATCAGGATGACTCGGGCAGCCAGGGCCGGGTTCATGAAATTCTGGCCGATGCCACCGAAAAATTGCTTGACGATGATGATGGCGATAAATGAGCCAACAACAGGGATCCAGAGCGGAATTGTCGGTGGCAGGTTCATGGCCAGCAGCAGGCCGGTGACCAAGGCGCTCATGTCACCGATCGAGTTGTAGCGCTTCATGAGGCGGCGGCTGAGGTATTCAAAAAGGACAGCCGTGCCGGTTGTCAGGGCCGTGACCAGGAGGACACGCCAGCCGAAGATCCAGGTGGATGCCAGGATGGCTGGGATCAGGGCGATGACGACATCGAGCATCAGGCGCTGGGTGGTGGCTGAATCACGGATATGAGGGGATGATGATACTTGCAGCATTACTTGGTACCCTCCTTTGCCTGAGCCTGGGCCTGGCGAACATAGCCTTTGCCGGCGCGGATGCTTTGCACGAGGTAGCGTTTCGCCGGGCAAACGTAGGTGCAGCAGCCGCATTCAATGCAGTCCAGGACGTGGTAGTCTTCCAGCTGCTCGACATCTTTGTTGCGGGCTCCGACATCGAGCATGGTGGGCATCAGGTGCATCGGACAAGCTTCGACACAACGGCCACAGCGGATGCACTGGGTTTCCTGCGGAATCTCGGCTTCTTTTTTATCAAAGACGAGGATGGCGTTGTTGTGCTTGATGATGGACGCTTCAGGGCGGTCCAGCGCCACACCCATCATCGAACCACCCATGATGATTTTTCCAGCCTCGGCGGCATTGCCACCGGCATGGGAAATGACGTCCGGGATCATGGCCCCGATCGGAACATTGACATTGCAGGGCATCTTCAGGCCACTGCCATCCAGGGTCAGACGTTTTCTGACCAGCGGCATGCCCGTTTTCAAATATTTGGCGATGAAACGCACGGTGCTGACATTGAGCACAACAGCCCCGACATCAATTGGCAATTTCCCTGACGGGACTTCCCGGCCGGTCAGGCTGTAGATCAGCATTTTTTCAGCGCCCTGCGGATACATGGTCTTTAACAGATGAACCGAAATGTCCGGTTTAAGGTTTTGCTTGAGTTCGAGCTTGGTCAACTCATTCTTGAGTACCTCGGCTGCGAGCGGCTTGTTATCCTCTACTCCGATCAGTGCCTTCGGTATGTCAAGGTACTGCATGACCAGCATGATGCCTTCGATGATTTCGTCCGGGTGCTCAGCACACTGGCGGAAGTCAGCCGTGATGTAAGGCTCGCATTCAGCAGCATTGATCACGAGAAATTCCGCTGTCTTGCCTTCCGGAACCTTGAGTTTCATGTGCGTCGGGAATCCAGCGCCACCCAGGCCGACCAGACCGGAATCGCGCAGGGCCTTGAGGAAGCTCTCTGTGTCTGTGACTACCGGCGGGACAACCGATTCGTCGCGGGTGTACTGTCCATCGGATTCGATCAGGACAACCTCGACGGATCGACCGGCACTGGACACTTCTTTGCGAATGGCTGTGACCTTGCCGGAGACACTGGAATGGATCGGCACAGCCATTGGACCGGATGCTTCGCCGATCAACTGACCGACCTTGACCTGGTCACCGACCTTGACGATCGGTGTGCACGGCGGCCCGATGTGCATGCTCATGGGGATGTGGATTTCCTTGAAGTCGTCCAGACGGACCGTCGGGTAAAAATGTGTGTTCTTGTTACCCTTCGGATGAACGCCCCCGGAAAAATGACCGAACCTTAGCACGGTAGCTACCTCCTGTGGTGGTTCAAAAAATAGGAACAGCGACTGAAGTCACAAAATAGTGGCATCAAAGGCCAAAAATCACTATAGCACAGATCCAGGGACAAGTTGAGTGGCATTTTGCGAAATGTATAGAAAATCTTGCTCAAAACCACAAAAAAGCGCAAAATGCCCAAGTTTTCTCACGAGAAATGGCTACAACATGAAATGTTGCAGGATTTGAAAAATAGTCCTGCAATGTGAATATTGTCGAAAACGTTTGCGAAAAGTTGCGCTGGGGCGAGCTACCCCAATCATGCCAGTTCAGGGACCACAGGCTGCATTTGCATCTTTCAAGGCCGGCAGGCAGCCTGCACGCAATGACTGCCCTCGACTTGGGGAGCATAGCAAAAGACCGCCTCGCCAGCAGACTGACATCTGCTTTTGAGACGGCCCCTTGGGCAATCGAGTATTAGATCATGAAATTGACCGAAATCAGTGCCAAAGCACTTTGATTTCCTTATCGCCACTGAGTTTGCGGACATAATTGGCTGCTGCCATACCAGCTCTGGCACCATCGCCAACGGCGACAGCGATTTGCAGCAAGCCTCCAGTACAGTCTCCCGCTGCAAAGACACCGGGCAAATTGGTCTCCTGGTCGCGGTTGTTGACGGTAATGACTTTGCCATCGTTGGCCAATCCCAGTTTCTGGGCCAGGTCGAGGGCCGAAGCAGTGCCTTCTGCGACGAATACGCCGTCAACTTCAAGCACCGAGCCGTCCGCCATTTCGATCTGGCGGACTTTGATCTCATCACCAGTCACTTTGGCAATTTTACGCAGATCGATTGTGAAGGCTTCATCTGAAAATATGGCTTCGTAGGGCCGGTCATTGGTCAGCAAGGTGATGTGGCTGGCAAAGGGCTTGAGCTCCCGGGCTTCCTTGAAGGCATAATCGCCATTGCCGATGACGGCGACTTTTTTCCCCCGATAGAAAAACCCGTCGCAGGTGGCGCAATAGCTGACCCCGCGACCTTCGAACTCGGAAAGTCCGGGTACGGTGGCTTTTTTCCTGGGCATGCCCGTGGCGATGACCAGGGATTTGGCCTCCAGTTCCTGGGTCGTGGTATGGACGCCATAATTTTCCATGAACAGAAGTCCGGTCACTTCCTCGGTCAGGATCTCAACCCCGAGTCGCCGTGCCTGGGCTTCGCTGTCTGACATCAGTTTGGCTGCATGGATGGGTTCTGGAAAGCCAAGATAATTTTCGATCAAATCAGCAGTGGCCAAGGCCCCGGTATCGCGGCCGATCACGAGGACAGACAGTCCGGCGCGAATCGCATAAATGGCAGCAGACAGTCCGGCTGGTCCTTTGCCGACAACAATCAGATCATACAACATAAGTAACCTCCAAAAAAACAGACGACCCGGCTTCTAGACCAACCGGGTCGTCTGCACGCTAATCAATTTGTGCCACACTCAATTCAAGCTTGTCAATCAGTCTTGTTACAGACCGCACAAGGCGGGCCGGGCGGGAGGCTCCAATCTCCGCCCGGCCAATGGACAAAAAGGATCAGGCGCCGAGGATTTGCTGCATGTCGTAGTCGACATTGGAGGTCGGACGGATGCCGAACTGGTCGACGAGGACATTGAGGACATTGGCAGAAACAAAGGCAGGCAGTGTCGGGCCGAGGTAGATGTTCTTGACACCGAGGGCCAGCAGGGTCAGCAGGACGCAGACAGCCTTCTGCTCGTACCAGGAGAGGACCAAGGTCAGCGGCAGGTCATTGACGCCACAGTTGAAAGCCTCAGCCAGGGCGACGGCGACGCGGATCGCGGAATAGGAGTCGTTGCACTGGCCCATGTCCATGATGCGCGGGAACGGTCCGATGTGGCCGATATCCATGTCATTGAAGCGGAATTTGCCACAGGCCAGGGTCAGGACGATGGTGTCAGACGGGGTGGCTTTGACGAAATCGGTGTAGTAATTGCGGCCCGGCTTGGCACCGTCGCAGCCGCCAACGAGGAAGATGTGCTTGAGGGCACCGCTGTTGACAGCATCGATCACCTGGGTGGCAGCACCGAGGACGGTCGCGTGGCCGAATCCGGTCAGCAGCTTGGAGCCACCGTTGATGCCGGTCATGGTGACAGGCTCGGAGAAACCGCCGAGGGCGATTGCTTTATCGATGACCTGGGAGAAGTCTTTGTGGCCCTTCTCACCATCCGGGATATGGACCAGACCGGGATACTCGACGACAGCGGTGGTGAACACGCGATCGGCGTAGTCTTCTTTCGGGGGCATCAGGCAGTTGGTGGTAAAGAGGAAGGCAGCTGGGACGTTCTTGAATTCCTTCTGCTGGTTCTGCCAGGCGGTGCCGAAGTTGCCCTTGAGCTGGATGTATTTCTTGAGTTCCGGATAGGCATGGGCTGGCAGCATTTCGCCGTGAGTGTAGATGTTGACGCCTTTGCCTTCGGTCTGCTCGAGCAGCATCTTGAGGTCGTGCAGGTCATGGCCGGAGACGACGATGAAGGGGCCCTTTTCGATGGTCATGGTGACTTCGGTCGGAACAGGGTTGCCATAGGCGCTGGTGTTGGCATCGTCGAGGACTTCCATGCAGCGGTAGTTGTCCTTGCCGAACTTCATCAGGAGGTTGAGCCATTCTTCGACACTGTGATCGGTACCGACCGCAACCATGCCGTCAAACATGGCCTGGTTGACTTCGGCGTCCATTTTGTCGAGCATCAGGGCATGGTAGGCATAGGCAGCCATGCCGCGCAGACCCAGAAGCAGCAGGGAACGCAGGGAAACGACATCCGGATCACCGGTGAAGAGCTGGTCGCCCTGGGAAATGACGCTGTGAACAACGACCTTGTTGGCAGCACGCTTGGCAGCGGCAGCAGCTTCAACTTTGGCTACGAGCTTGTTGAGCGAGACATCATCGAAGCTGACATTGGTGATGGTGGTAAACAGGCCTTCCATCATCAGCTGGGCGTCAGCAGCGGTGATTTCCTGCCCCTGGTTGGCGAGAGCGAAATTGATCAGGGCAAGCGTCAGGTCATCCTGAAGGTTGGATGTGTCGGCACTTTTGCCACAGGCACCGGCTACGGTGCAGCCTTTGCCACCGACGGTTTGTTCGCACTGGAAACAGAACATGTTGGACATAGGGGAATCCTCCGATATTTTTTATTGGCTTGGAGCCTTTGGATACTGGTTTAAGTGATGCAAAACTGGTTCTTGATCCTGGATCAGTCTTCGAGGATGCGGCCATCGGTCGTGATGGTCACGACCTGCCAGGGGATCATCTTGCCGCTCTGCTGCAGGGCTTTCTTGGCGGCGAAGTCGAGACCGCCACAGCACGGAACTTCCATGCGGACGATGGTGACGCTGCGGATGTCATTCTGGCGGAAAATCTCCGTCAGTTTTTCGGTGTAATCCCCTGCGTCGAGCTTGGGACAGCCGATCATGGTGACTTTGCCCTTGATGAATTCCTCGTGGAAATTGGCCCGGGAGTAAGCGGCGCAATCGGCAGCGATCAGGAGCTTGGCGCCCTGGTAAAATGGAGCCTTGACCGGGAGCAGCTTGATCTGGACCGGCCATTGCTTGAGCTCGGAGTTGGCGGCATAAGGATCAACCGGAGCCTTGGTGGCCATAGGGGTTGGTGCAGCAGCAACCGGAGCTTCGGCACGGTCGAAGGTGCGCTGGGCATTGCCTGGGCAGCCGCGGAAGACCGGTTGGGCTGCAGCAGCGGTTTTTGCAGCTGCTTCGGCTTTCATCTCGAGATCGGCCGGGGAACCTGGGGCGGGCGCTGTGAATTCGTCAGCTTCACGTTCCTCGATCGTGATGGCGTCGGTCGGGCAGGTCGGCAGGCAAGCACCCAGTCCGTCACAGTACGACTCCTTGATCAGGCGGGCTTTGCCATTGATCAGGGCCAGGGCGCCCTCGTGACAACCGATGATGCAATTGCCGCAGCCATTGCACTTTTCTTCATCGATCACAATAATGTTACGCTTCATGAGAAGATCCTTTCGTGTCGCCGGCCTGGTTTGGAGCCGCCGGTGCAGTGGGTTCAACTTGTTTTCTGGCGTCAGTGTACTATAATGAACACAGGCACGCTGTAGCCATAGCAACAAAGAAGAAGGTGGAACATGATCGAGAAATGGTTGCCCATATTGACCCGCTGCGGGATTTTCGAAGGGCTCCAGGCGTCGGACATTCTCGACATGATGCCCTGCTTCCAGCCCGCCATCAAAACGTACGCCAAGGATGACATCCTTTGCCGGATCGGTGATCCCCAGGACACCTTCGGGGTCGTCCTTGAGGGTGAAATCATCGTCCAGAAAGAAGACTACGCTGGCAATCGCCTGATCATGGGCACATTCGGCCCTGCAGAACTGTTTGGTGAAGTGGCCGCTTTTGCCCGGATCGGCACCTGGCCGAACATGGTCGTCGCCAACAGCCGCTGCCAGATCCTGTTCCTGCCCATCGGTAAATTCACCAAGCCCTGCTGCAAGATCTGCAATGCCCACCAGCTCCTGATCGAAAACATGCTGCGCATTGTCTCCCGCAAGGCCTTGATCATGAACAACCGGATCTCTTACCTCAAGGTCAAGAGCATGCGCGAGAAACTGGCCGCTTTCCTCTACGAACAGCACCAGATGACCGGCAACCGGACCTTCATGATCCCGATGAACCGTGAGCAGCTGGCAGATTACCTCAATGTGTCCCGTCCCTCCATGTCCCGTGAACTCGGCCGGATTCGTGACGAAGGCGTGATCGATTTCTATCGCTCGTCGTTCACGATCAAGGATATCGAAGCCCTGCGCCGCATGCACTGAAGCGGCATTCATCCAAGGAGGCCTCCCATGACTGAGCACACCATCCTGATCATCCGTGTCAACCAGCGTCTGCACAGCGCCGACAAACTCCAGAAGGTCTTTTCCCAATACGGCTGCAGCATCAAGACCAGGCTGGGCCTGCATGAGGCTGGTGACGTCTGCGCCACCGACGGCCTGATCATCCTCCAGCTCGTCCGTGGCGCCGATGACCTCAATGCTTTCCGCAATGAGCTCAATGCCCTGGATGGTGTGACAGCGATCCTGGTCGAAATCTGACCTTCCCAGCCTGGCGTTGCAACAGAGGAGAACCGACAGCATGACAGAACCCATTCTTGAAACCACCCTGGTGACGCCAGCCCAGATTAAAGAATCGTTGCAGTCTCTCGGTGTCCACCCGGGTCAGATTCTGATCGTCCATAGCTCAATGAAAAGGATCGGCTGGGTCATTGGTGGAGCCCGGACCGTTGTTGATGCGCTCCTTTCCGTCCTGGGACCGACAGGCACCCTGGTCATGCCAGCCCAGAGTGGCGACAACAGCGAGCCTTCCTTCTGGGTTGCCCCGCCTGTGCCGTCAGACTGGTGGCCGCAGATCCGCGAACTCACACCAGCATTTGATCCCCAGGTCACACCTCTGCGGCGCATGGGTGCCATTGCCGAGTGCTTCTGGCATTATCCCGGTGTCCAGAGAAGCAACCACCCGCTAGACTCTTTTATTGCCCATGGCCCCGCGGCAACTGGCATTGTCTCCAGCCAGCCCCTGGAAGCAGGCCTTGGGGAGCAATCACCCACGCAAAAACTCTACGACCTCGATGCCCGTGTCCTCCTGCTCGGTGTCGATTACGACAATTGCACGGTGATGCATCTGGCAGAGTTCCTGTCCCGCAGCCGGATCACGGTGCGCCAGGGCTCAGCCATTCTGGAGAACGGCCAGCGTGTCTGGCGTGAATACCAGGATCTGGCGCTCGACAGCGACGAATTCATCCAGCCTGGCCGATTGCTTGATGCCACAGGCCAAGTCAGGCGCGGCCAAGTCGGCCTGGCCGACTGCCGCCTGTTCAGAGTCCGCGATGCTGTCGATGAAACCGTCAGCTGGCTCAAGGCCAACCGCCACCACCGGATCCTGCCGGAAGAAAAGCCCGCGCTTCTGGAAACACTCAAAAAAAAGCCGATCGAAAATCTTTTTGCGATTGGAGACCTGGAGAATTTCCCGCTTGAAGCGGATTTTCTCGATGTTCTTGCTCTGTACCAGCCTGATTCAGCCCAAAGACTCGACAGCCTGGTCGTTCGATATCACCAGAATCTCATCGTGGCCTGCCCGGAAAAAACCTGCCTGATGGAACCCCTCCGGTCGGTAAGCGACCACCCGTCGATCCAATTCATTTCTGGCCGGACAGATGTCCTCAAACAGCTGATGCCACATCGACCAGAATTCGATTTCCGGTCGATGTCCCTGTTGTCTATCGAAAAATCAAATTTCCGGCCTTTTGAACCCACACCAGCGATGGCTGCGCAACTGGCGACCTATCAAGAACCCGAGGTGGCAAGCCTTGCGGATATCCCGGCCCTTGCCGACCTTTTTGCCAGCATCACCGAGTTTTCACACAGCACAGATCGCGAGGAACGGATCCGTGAACTGACAACGGCGATGGAAAGCGGTAGCTGCCACTACTCTATTCAGCGTGACCAGGGCCAGATCATTGCCTCTGCAGGAACGACAGCAGAAAACAGCACATCTGCGATGATTGTCGGCGTGTGCACAGCCCTTCAACATCGTGGCCGCGGAATCGCCAGCCGGCTGGTATCATCCCTCTGCAACCAATTAATCGGACAGCGATTCCAAAGCCTGGCCCTGTTCTATGACAATCCAGATGCTGGCCGCATCTATCGCCGCCTCGGCTTCACCGATACCGGCGACTGGATGATGGCCTCTCGAAAAAACCAGACCGTTCTGCAAACACTCGAAAGGAATTGACCCATGCACGATCCAAGGTTGGACCGACTGGCCCAGATGCTCCTGAACCACTCCCTGCGTCTGTCTCCTGGCGACATTTTCCAGATCAATGCCATCCCCGAGGCCCAGCCCCTGGTCAAAGCGCTCTACCGCGAAGCTCGTCGCCAGCGCCTGTACCCGGTTGTATTCTGGACCGATGACGAAATTGCCCGGCTGGAATACGATCTGCTGGATCCTGACTTGCCAGCGACAGCCGAGTTCCTGGAAAAACGCACCGCCTGGAACGCCGCCCGGGTGGCCGATCTCAAAGCCGTCCTGACCATTCGTGGCACCGTGAACGAGCGGGAACTCAGCGGTGTCGATCCGATCCGCCAGCAAATGGTCAGCAAAGCAGGGGAAATCGTCTCCCGCACCATCATCAATGACCGCCAGTGGGTTCTATTCTATTGGCCGACCCCCGCCCAGGCTCAGAAAGCGGGGATGTCCTTTGACGACTATTTTGATTTCGTCCTCAACGTCAGTCTGGTCGATTATGAGCGCCTGTTCCATTTTGAGCAGATCCTCGCTGCGCGGATGGAACGGGCCAGCCGGGTCCGGATCAAGGGACCAGGCACCGACCTCTCCTTTTCCATCCAGGGCCTGCCAGCCGTCTGCTGCTATGGCCGGCGCAATGTCCCGGATGGCGAGGTCTACACCGCACCGGTCCGCGACTCGGTCAACGGCACCATCACCTACAATGTTCCTGCCCAGTACTGGGGCAAGACCTTCAACAACATCCAGCTGACTTTTTTGAATGGGCGCATCAGCGAAGCCAGCTGTGATGGTGACAACGAGACACTGGGCAAGATTTTTGACACCGATGAAGGTGCCCGCTTCATCGGGGAATTCTCGTTTGGCGTCAATCCCATGATCCGGGAACCGATCGGCAGTACCTTGTTTGATGAGAAAATTGCCGGTTCGATTCACTTCACACCGGGCAATTCCTATGCCAAGGCCGACAATGGCAACCGGTCGGCGATCCACTGGGACCTGATCCTGATCCAGCGCCCGGAACATGGCGGCGGAGAGATCTGGCTCGACGATGTCCTTTTCCGCCAGGATGGCCGCTTTGTGCCCGAGGACTTGCAAGACCTCAATCCTTGAAGCGCTGCCCAGAATCGACTAAAATGGTGAAACAGCTGACTTTTTGGAGGAAACCATGCTCGATATCAACCTCATCCGCGAAAATCCCGCACTCGTTGCGGAAAAACTGGCCCGCAAAGGCTACACAGCCGATTTCACCGACTTTCTGGCCCGCGATGAAAAGCGCCGCCAGCTGATCTTTGCTACCGAATCCCTGAAGGCTGAGAAGAACAAAACCTCGGCCGAGATTCCGAAGCTGAAGAAAGAAGGCAAAGACGTCCAGCCGATTTTCGACCGGATGAAGCAGATCTCCGAGCAGATCAGCACCCAGGATTCAGAGCTGTCAGCCCTTGAGGCACAGCAGCAGGCTTTCCTCGAAGCCTTGCCGAACTTGCCGGCCGATGATGTTGTTGCCGGTGGCAAGGAAAACAATGCCGTGGTGACTGTATTTGGCGAAAAGCCCCAGTTCGACTTCACACCGAAGCACCACGTTGACCTGGTTGAAGGACTCGGCATGATCGACTATGCCCGCGGGGCCAAACTCGGCGGCAGCGGCTTCTGGGTCTACCGCAAAGATGGCGCCCTGCTGGAATGGGCCCTGCTCAACTACTTCATGGCTGAGCACCTCAGGGACGGCTATGAAATGATGCTGCCGCCACACATTCTGACCTACCAGTGTGGCTACACCGCTGGCCAGTTCCCCAAATTCAAAGACGATGTTTTCCAGCTGCGCAAGGACGAAGGCGAAGGCTTCACGCATTTCATCCTGCCCACGGCTGAAACCGCCCTGGTCAACCTCCACCGTGACGAGATCCTCGACGAAGACGCCCTGCCCTTCAAATATTTTGCCTACACCCCCTGCTATCGCAAAGAAGCCGGCAGCTACCGTGCCGAGGAACGTGGCATGATCCGCGGCCACCAGTTCAACAAGATCGAGATGTTCCAGTACGCTCTGCCGGAGCAGTCAGATGATGCCCTGGAAGAGCTCGTCGACAAAGCCGCCGCACTGGTCCGCGGCCTCGGGCTGCATCACCGGGTCAGCAAGCTCGCCGCCGGCGATTGCAGCGCCTCGATGGTCAAGACCTACGACATCGAAGTCTGGATCCCCAGCATGAACGATTACAAGGAAGTCAGCTCGGCCAGTAATGCCGGTGACTACCAGGCCCGCCGCGGCAATATGAAGTTCCGCCGCAAATCGACTGGCAAGCTGGAGTTTGTCCACACCCTCAATGCATCCGGCCTGGCAACTTCGCGCATCCTGCCTGCGATTGTCGAGCATTACCAGCAAGCCGATGGCAGCATCGTCATCCCAGAGGTTCTCAGACCCTGGATGGGTGGCAGGAGTGTGATCGAACGGATCTAAGTCCGGTCATTTCCATATCAAACCGGTTAACTTCATGTTAAAATAAGGATGGTTCATTCTTCATACGTGATCTTGACCTGAACCGGCGATCCAAATGTCTCAAAGGGAGGGTACTCGCATGCTCGTTCGCAATTGCTCCGGTGGACTCGTTTTCCACGACGACAAAATCCTGCTTTTGAAAAACGACAAGCATGAATGGGTCTTCCCCAAAGGAGTCCTGCGGGAAGGCGACGAACCCTCAGAACTGGCTGTCCGTCGTGTCATGATCGAGGCAGGCATCCGGGCCAAGATCATCGCCCCGGCTGGCAAGACCGCCTATGAATTCTACTCCCTGTCACGCCAGCGTCCGGTTGCCAACAAGATCACCTGGTACATCATGACCTGTGAAGAAGAGTCGGTCGTTCCCAGTGTCTCGAATAATTTCAGTGCCGGAGGCTTTTTCACGGTTGAGGAAGCCATGGACATGGTCACCTACAGCCAGGACAAATCCCTCCTGATGATGTCCTTCCAGAAATACAAGGAGCTCGTCTGACGTTTTGGCTTTGCGCAATCAGTACCGGACTGTCCGGCAAGCCGCCCGGATCGAATTCATCGACCGCAAGTCCCGCTTCATCGCCGATTGCCGTCCATTGGCCAACGAGTCCCAAGCACAGCACTTCATCCGTGGCATCCGGGACGAGTTTCCGGATGCCACGCATCATGTTTACGCCTGGATCCTGGGCGGGGATAACCAGCTCCAGCGCTATTCCGATGATGGAGAACCTCAGGGCACAGCCGGCCTGCCTGTGCTCGATGTTCTCAGGAAACCAGGCATCGAACAGGCTGGTATCGTGGTTACCCGCTACTTCGGGGGCACGCTCCTGGGCAGCGGTGGCCTGGTCCACGCCTATGGCACCTCAGCAGCCATGGCCCTGGAGGCTGCCGGTCCAATCACCCTCCAGCTGTGTGACCGGGTCCTCCTGACGATTGAATACAATCAGCTTGACCTGGTCCGTCACCGTCTGGCGCAGGCAGGATTTCTGTTGGAACCGGTCCAATTCGGCCTCGATGCTGAATTAACCGTGGGTACGCCACCGGACCGGATGGACGAACTCATCCGCCTGGTCAATGACCTGACTTCGGCTGGCGCCCTGATTGAATCCCTCGAAAGTGCCTACATTCCTGTCGACCAGACACCCTGACTTGCGAAAGACGGATCCAAGCTCGTATAATAGTAGCGCCAAAACACGTTAGCTGGCAGACATACTGCTGGTCAGACCGATACCAGACGAGGAGAATCCACATGTCCGGCCATTCCAAATGGAACAACATCAAACGCAAAAAAGGCGAAGCGGATGCCCAGCGCGGGGCGATTTTCACCAAGCTTGGCCGTGAAATCCAGGTCGCAGTCAAGAATGGCGGAGCTGATCCGGAAGGCAACAGCCGGCTCAAAGACGTCATTGCCAAGGCAAAAGCTGCCAACATGCCCAATGACAACATCCAGCGCAGCATCAAGAAAGCCTCCGGCGCCAACGACAGCGACAGTTTCGAAGAGATTGTCTACGAAGGATATGGTCCCGGCGGTGTCGCCATGATGGTCCGCACACTCTCCGACAATCGCAACCGCACAGCAGGGGATGTTCGCCATATCTTCGACAAATTTGGCGGCAACATGGGCACCAATGGATGTGTCTCCTTCCTGTTCCAGGAAAAGGGTACGATCATCATCGACCGCGAGCTGTACGAGGACGAAGAAGCTGTGATGATGGATGCCCTCGACTCCGGTGCCGAAGATTTTGCTGCTGAGGACGAGGTTTATGAAATCACAACCGCGCCGGAGGAATTCCATGCCGTGCGCGACAATCTCGAGAAGAAACACTATGAATTCGTCGATGTCTCCCTGGGCCCGGTTCCCGTTACCTGGACTGAGATCAGTGATCCCGAGCTGGCTGAGAAAATGGAGAAACTGATCGACAAAATGGAAGAACTCGACGATGTCCAGGAAGTCTACCATAACTGGGACCGCTGATCGTTCAAATCAATTGCAGACCGACCCTACGAACAAGCAAGGAGGTGAGGAGCCATGGCGAAACGCACGGACAAACCCAAGTCCGGAGCTGAGGGCCAGCCCTCATCTCTTTTAAATTCAGTCGCATCAGTTGCCGGAGCCGCAACTCATCCTCTGAGCCGTCTGGCCGAGGCCGTCAACCGCACCGTCAGCACAGCCACGTCTGGCCAAGATTCACGTGAAGAAGATGAAGCGTTGCAGGCGGCGCTTAAAACCATTGCCGTCGTTGCTTTTGTCGGCCCGCCCGGCACCGGCAAAAGCACCCGGGCCATCCGCGTTGCCCGGGAAAACAACATCGAATTCCTGATAGACGACGGCCTTCTGATCCGGGGCAGCCGCATCGTGGCCGGGACATCAGCCAAGCGTGCGGCCTCAAAAATCGACTCTGTGCGCCAGGCGATCTTTGCCGACGAAACCCGGGCCCAGACCATGCGCCGGACCCTGGCTGACCATCAGCCAGCAGCGCTGATGATTCTGGGCACTTCAGATGCCATGCTGGAAAAAATCTGTGTCAACCTCTGGCTCAATCCGCCGGCCATGCTGATCCGCATTGAGGACGTCAGCAGCGAGGAGGAAATGCGCCAGGCCCGCCAGACCCGCATGACAGAGGGCAAACACACCATTCCAGTCCCGAGCATGGAGATCAAGCACGAATTCTCCGGCACCTTCCTCAATCCGATTTCCCGTCTGCGCCGCCGCTTTGACCGTGACCGCGGTGTCCAGCCGGTGCAAAATGATGCCGAGAGGACCGTCGTCCGACCTACTTTTTCCACCCTGGGCAGCTATTCCATCTCGGACGAAGCCCTGCGCAGCATGATCGAGCTGATCTTGCGCCGCATCCGCGGGGTATCGCACGTTGTAGACTGCAGAATTACCAAGGAAATCTATGGCGTGGTCATCCATCTGGACCTCGCATTGCTGTATGGATTCAATGCCCAGATCGTTTTGCGCGAAGCCCAGGAAAAAGTCAGCCATCTGGTCGAGGAATTCACTTCCATCAACGTGATGGTTGTCAATGTCAAAGCGCGCCGCGTCGTCTACCAGACAGCCGGCCAACCCGCAGGAGGTTCGCAGTGAAAGAGAAGATCTATACCATCCCCGTTCACGACGCTTACAACCAAGCGACTGCCTGTCCTCTGTGCACCTTGGAGAAGACTCTGACCGACGAACTGGTCGCCTATTATCTCGGCCCGGCCCTGATGGAACCGGATGTCCGCGTTGTCACCAATGACCGGGGCTTCTGCCGCGATCACTGGCGTGGGCTCTATGACAGCGAAGCCAATCGTCTCGGCTTGGGCCTGCTGTTGCACACCCATGTCGGTGACATCACCGATGACTTGCACAAATCCCTGGGGAAAGCCATTCCTGCCCCCCAGAAAGGCCTTTTTTCCGGTAAACAGAAGGACTACAAGGACAAAATCCTCGAGGTAGCCGAGGCCATCGAACAGCGCGTCCAGTCCTGCGCCATCTGCGACCGCCTCGACCAGACCATGGGCCATTACCTCGACGTGATTTTCTACGAATATTTTCACGAGCCCGAATTCCGCCGCCAGTTTGATGCCGGCCATGGTTATTGCCTGCCACACCTGGCCCTGCTCCTGCGCGGCGCAGCCCGGTTCCTTGGCCAGAACCAGGCGGCTGAATTCATCACCAACCTCACAACCCAGCAGCATCAGTCTCTGTCAGCACTGCGCGACGATGTGGAATGGTTCACCCTCAAATTCGACTACCGCAATGCCAAGGCTGACTGGAAAAACAGCAAGGATGCTCTGCCCAGGGCGATCCGCCAATTGAATGGCCGTACCGACCTGAAAAATCAGTGACCTGGACTTAACCCGCAACCTTTCATAAATAGCATTGTCATGGAAAGAAGGGATCGCTTGAAAAAGAAGAACCTGGAAGCAAAGTTTGGCCAGCCAGAAAATGGCCAAGCCACCGTGACCCAGCCAACCGTCACAGCTGGACCGATCAAATTACCCAAATCCTTGCAGATTTTCAGCGACAATCCTGCCGAACCCGTCACCATCGTCCTTGGGTCCGACCGCCTGGGTGACGGAGATCCCGCCCTGGGCCTGGATTTGCTCAAGTCATTTCTCATGGCCCTCGATGAACAGCCCAAGCCACCCGAAGCGTTGATCTTGTATAATTCGGCCGTGCTTTTGACACAGCAGGATTCGCCCGCTTTCAAGATCCTCCAGGATCTGCAGAAGAAACGCACTGAAATCCTGGTCTGTTCGATGAGCCTGCAGCATTATTGCCCGAATGAGCCTCTGCATGTCGGCGAGATCCGCACCATGGCCATGCTGGTCGAACGCATGATGACCGCTCACCACATTCTCTGGCCCAAATAGGCAGATTCAACAATAATAACACCTTTCCATCAGACAAATTAACAAGAAGATCCAATCAAGTAGCTCTGGAATCTGCTATACTGATCTGCAGCAAAGAGCAAAAAGAGGAGTATAACTTCCATGAATATCTGGCATGATATTTCCGATTCCCGGATCAAACCCGAGAAATTCATCGCCGTCATCGAGATTCCCAAGGGCGGCAAGCAGAAATACGAGATGGACAAGGCCACCGGCATGCTCAAGCTTGACCGCATCCTGTACACCTCGACCCACTATCCTGCTAACTACGGATTCATCCCGCGCACCCTGGCCGATGATGGTGACCCGCTCGACGTTCTCGTCCTGTGCACAGAACAGCTCCAGCCCATGTGCCTCGTCGAATGCTACCCGATCGGCGTCTTCTCCATGACTGACGACGACGAACTCGATGAAAAAATCATCGCCATCCCCTTCGAAGAGCCCCAGATGAACCAATGGAAGGACATCACCGACCTGCCCAAGCACGTCTTCACCGAAATCCAGCACTTCTTCTCGGTTTACAAATCCCTCGAGCACACCGATACCAGCCTCCAGGAAGTCGAGGACCGTGCCCGAGCCATCGAAATCATCGACAAATGCCTCAAGACCTACAAAGTCCACTTCCGCATCCACGATTGAAGCTTACCCCAGTGTTGACCGGCCATCGCCTGTGATTGGAATCGTTTCGCCCAGATAGGTTGGCTTGGCATGGAACAGGCAATCCAGAAACGCCTTAACACGGGCGAAATACTCTCTTAGCCGGTAATAATCCGCTCCGGCATACGTGCGTGGATCACTGGCCACCCCATAGACATCCAGCCCCAGCTCCTGGCCAATGTACAAGGCTCGCAGCAGATGAAATTCCTGCGTCACCACCACCGCCTTCTCTACCAGGAAAATGTCCCGTGCCCGGTACATCGTGTCATACGTGTCAAAGCCAGCATGATCGAGAAAAATCGCCTCGATGGGCACGCCCTGCTCCAGCAGGTAGTTGCGCATCACAATGACCTCGTTATAATCAAGCTGGCCATTGTCGCCCGAGACCAGGATCCGGTCCGTCTTGCCACTGTTGTAATATGCCAGCGCCCTGTCGAGCCGGTCCTGCAGCATCTGGCTGGGCGTGCCATTGGCAAAAACTTGTGCTCCAGGAACGATCACGCAATCAGCAACAGGCGCATCCTCCAGCGCGACCACGCGACCCCGGCCGATGGATGCGACCTGTGCATCGATTGCCAGGACCACAAAGACCAGGACTATGGCCAGAGCCAGGATGATCGATACTCCTCGAATCAGGAAACGAATCGTTTTTTTCATGGGACTATTATATCAGCTTCACGAAAGGAGTCATGGGATGAGTCAAAAGCGTGCAGTCGGTCTGGCTATCCTCGCTGCTGCTCTGTATGGAATCAGTTCGCCTTTATCGAAAGGACTGCTAGAGCACATACCGCCGACGTTGATGGCCGCCCTGCTGTATCTCGGTGCTGGCCTGGGCATGCTGCTGGTCAATCTAGGCCGATCGCTCACCACACGTCCAAGCAGCGAAGCCAGGCTGACCCGCGCAGAACGCCCTTTTGTCCTGGGCATGATCCTTTTGGACATAGCAGCGCCTGTTTTCCTGATGATCGCCCTGACGCAGACAACAGCGGCTAACGTCTCCCTGCTCAACAATTTCGAGATCGTCGCTACAGCCATCATCGCCATGGTTCTTTTCCGGGAAGCAATCGGGCGCACCATGTGGGTGGCCATCGCCCTGATCACGATTGCCAGTGTGATCTTGTCTTTCGAAGATCTGAGTAGCCTTTCTTTTTCCGTCGGTTCACTTTTTGCCATCCTGGCTTGCCTGTGCTGGGGTTTTGAAAACAACTTCACCCGCAAGATCTCCCTGAAAGACCCCATGCAGATTGTCGTGATCAAAGGAATCGGATCCGGTGTCGGGGCCTTGATAATCGCTTTTGTGATGAGGCAGGTCAACGCCAATGTCCTGCCCATCGGATTAGCTTTGCTGCTCGGCTTTGTTGCCTATGGTCTGAGTATCTACTTCTATGTTTCGGCCCAGCGAACCCTCGGTGCCGCCAGGACCAGCGCCTATTACGCAGTTGCCCCATTTATCGGCGTGCTACTTTCGATCATCCTATATGGACAGGCGCTAACAGCCTCGTTTGTGATCGCCCTGACCATCATGCTTCTGGGTGCCTATTTTGCTGCCAGAGAGCATCACAAGCATGTCCACTGGCATGAACCTTTAGCCCATGACCATCGCCATCACCATCACGATGGGCATCACACCCACAGCCATGACCGACCGGATGCACAGGATCCCGAACACAGCCATTTCCACACCCACGAAGCACACGAACACACCCACCGGCACACACCAGATACCCACCATCAACACAACCACTGAACCAACACCGGTTTAGCCCCATTTGACATTTCTGATCAACGATGGTACTATTTGCGATGCGTGTCACAAAAACGCACCAATCGTAGCTTGGAGAGATGGCTGAGCTGGTCTAAGGCGCATGACTGGAAATCATGTGTTGGCTAACCCCAACCGAGAGTTCGAATCTCTCTCTCTCCGCCACCAACAGAACCCTGAAATGCCTGCTAATAGGGCGTCTCGGGGTTTTGTTATGTCAAAGCTGGGGTGCATCTTTTCAATAAAATCATCTCGATAAGGCCAAATGGAGGAAAAATGGAGGCAAAGCTCACACACCAAGTCATAAAAATATGTATCAGGTGATAAGAACAGGCTTTCAGTCCTTCGCACTTACCGCTCCAGAGCACGAGATTTTTCTTTCAGAACTGCCTGGTGGCAGGCATGCCATTCAATTGCTAAGCAAAAACTTTCACATCCATTGCTAATATCAGGGTTGGCTTTTCGTTCAATATCCTTGCCGTAGCATGCCTGCAAGTTTAGGATCAAAGAAATTGCTCTGCTCGACAACTGTTGCAGTTTTTTCCACATCGTAAGGGACTTCATAAATCTCCACTTCAAGTTCCAAACCCTTGATATCAATAACAATATATGTTGCATTGGCATTGCCGTGTTTCGGTTTGCCAACGGAACCTGCATTGATTATATGCTTGCCCTGAATAATCCGATGGTAAGGGACATGGGTGTGACCGCTGATGATGACATCGTCTTGGACCCCACCGACGATCGATTCAAGTAAATCTAAATCGTCATGCATATATTCATCTATTCGTCTTGGACTGCCATGGATTAGGAGCAGTTTATATTCGCCGACAGTCATCCTCAGGTTCTCCGGTAAAAATCTGAGATACTGTCTGTTATCTTCAGTCACAACCCTGTTGGTAAAAACTGCGCTGGCACCAGCAATTAAGTCCCGAGCATTCAGTTTGAGCACATCATCCTTTGATAATGGTTTTCCCATAGCGATAGTGCAATCATGGTTGCCCTGAACGGATAGAATTCGGTTTTCCCGGATTAGATGGATGACTTCATTCGGAAAAGGTAAGTAACCAACCAGGTCGCCAGTCGACAAGATACAGTCAACATTTCGGCATGTAATATCTTCAAGTACAGAGACCAGAGCATGAATGTTGCCATGAATATCCCCAATAACTGCAATTCTCATTGTTTTCTCCCAGAAAGCTGTGTGTGCCATGAAACATAAATCTCATTCACCATTCTAGTTTAACCTTGAAGATGAAAAAAAGACCGCCTGAAAATGCAAGCAGTCCAAAGTTGAACTTCCAATCCAAAAGCAAGTTTTATTCGACGTTGTAAACCCGGATGAACTCTTCAATCCTTGTCCTGATCTGATCCCGCACCTCGCGGGTTTTCTGCAAGACGTCCTCCTCGGATCCTTTGAAACTTGAAGGATCATTGAAACTCCAATTTAACGAGGCATTGGCAGATGGGAAAATCGGGCAACGTTGACCATTGACTTGATCACAGACTTTGATGACAAGATCATATTGACGGCCTTGCTTAAGAAATTCATAAACTGAATTACAGGGATTATTTGTGATATCGTAACCAATTTCCTTCATGACTTGGATAACATTCTGGTTTAATGAATCTGGTTCCAGCCCTGCGCTTTCAGCCGAGAATTTTCCTTTTCCAAGATCGTTGAGGAACTCCTGGGCCATTTGGCTTCTGGCAGAATTATGAATACAGACGAAGAGTACTTTGAGCATGCTAAATGACCACCTTTTTCCGAATTTAAATTTTATTGAATATTTTCATCCATTTTATTATTTCAATTTGTAGTTACATTTGAATTAGGATGAAGTAATCTTCGCGTTAAAAAGGAATTGCCAATAACATCCCTGATGATTCTTTCAACATTAAGAACTGAACGTCGTTGTGATCTTCAACGATTGTCGGAAAGATCATTACTGAGTGAAAGTAAATGCAAAGCTGCTGTCGAGAGACTTGTTGAATCTGGTTTGGTTGAGGGACATGGTAATGGTCGCGGCAGAATTTACATGCTGAGCTCAAAAATTTATCGTGAAAACAAGAAATCACTTGATTAGGTTCGCCAAAGTGGTATCGATTCGGTCAAGCATCCGGAATTAGTTTGAAATTGACTAAACAGCAAGGTGAGATCAGCAGAGAGAATGTATGCGAATTGCTTGGCTTGAGTGGTCCTCAGGCCTACCGGATACTTATATCTTTGAAAGAACGGAATCAATTGTCCCTTCAAGGCCATGGCCGAAGTGCAAAGTACCTATTTAGTCCGGGCCACTGACCATAGATGGATTCAATTGAAACAGATTAATGTTGCAGTCTATCTGACCGCTCGGATCATCATGATCAATTATCGATGGCTTTAATCAGTTCGATCAGGATAACCAACCGTTGATGTTTGAACCAACAGTACCACCCATCGCAAAAATGGCTCCATAACAACACAGTTATCATATTGAATTTCATTTATTTCATTGCCGATTTCCTGCCATAGAGTTCGTCTTTTTACAGGTGCATTTCGATTGCACTCACCGGTATGGAAATGTCAAAGAAATATCGTTTGGGCTGCATGCGGTCAGTGATGCTGTCATTGCGGTTGTGGGGAAAACGGTCTCACTTGTGAACCGGGACCACATCGAACTGATTCTTGGTGGCATCGGCGACCATGCAGTTTTAGATCAGACGTCATCATCTCAATTGAAACCTCTAATATACAGCTCTTTCAATCAATGCTATTTATCTCTAAGGCCAGAAGGAAATAATATTTCGACATACAAAACCATATAGTCTAGAAATCGAAAAATAAGATACATATGTGCGATATGCATAAAATATTCGGGTTATTTACTTGATATATCAGCAATAAAATAATGACATAACCATTTTGAACGATCATTAGACCTGTTCAATGATCTCGGAACCACAAAATTGAGGGAGGAATCAAATGAGAAGTTTGAAACGTACGATTGCCATCGCTCTTGTGACAGCTATGAGTGCAGCCATGCTGATGACAGGCTGTGGGGTCAAAGGCGCAGCGCCCGCGGCAACAACTCAGGAAGCTGACACACAAGCGACGACAGCCCAAACGGTCGCCACAGCATCGGAAGCCAAAACTGGTCTGCATGTCCTGACCCAAGAAGACATCACAGAAATGTATAATCCTGAAGCTTCAGCCTCTTTCAAAGATGCAACCATGGAAAAAGCTGTTGTCTCCGGATCGAGCGAAGACCTTGAGCTGACCGAAGCCGAAAAAGAAATCATCCGTGGTATGAAATTGCGAATTGGTTTGGAACAAGATCATCTTGATGATGCCATGAAGCTAATCCAGCAGGCGTTTCGGGATCAGTGCCAGGAACTGGGCATTGAGCTGTCGGATATCTGGATGGCTGCCGATCAGGACGGCGGTTCACAAATGAACGACTACCAGAATTTCCTGGCCATCGCCGACCAGTATGATGGTTTCTTCACCTGCCTGTCTGATGCCTCCATCAACTCGGATATTCTGAAGCAGATAATGGAAAAGACAGATGTCGGCTTCATGCTAGCCGTTCCGTTCGACCTCGACTGGGCAAACCCGAATTTTGTCGGCATCACCGATATCAACGCCTATGAAGCCGGTGTATCATCTGCCAAGGCGGCCATCAAAATCCTGAATGGGCAGGGAAAAATTGGCACGATCGGTTATGTAAATGGCCAGAATGGCTCGATCAACACATGCTACCAGCGGTATCTGGGTTGGGATGAGGTATTTAAGGCTAATCCCGATGTTCCGGTTGTCCAAGCCTGGTACGACAACCCGTCTGATTCCAAAGCCGTTGTGGCAGCCTTGCTTGCGGCCAATCCTGATATCAAAACCTTGCTGGTTGACTGGTCCTATCCGCCCGCGGACAATGCCATGCAGGCATGTCAGGAACTTGGACTCGTCCCTGGCAAAGATATCTCACTGGTATCAATCGATTTTGACAACGTCGTGACAATCCCAATGGCGTCTAAGGGTGCCGAATCTTATGCGGCTGCCTGTGTCGCTCAGACTTGGTACACCGCCGGTGCCAATCTTGTAAAAATGTATGCCCGTCATATTCTGGACGAAGGCAAAAATGTGAAGTTTGTCGCCAGCAATCCTGCCCCTGTGACGACACCCATGAACGTCAAGACAAATTTTCGAATTATCGTGCCCGAGACTGTCTCGGCGATTCCGATGCCTAAGGAAATCGAAGCTCTGAGCGATCAGTGGACGCTTGAAGAACTAGGTGTGGAAAATATCTGGAAGTAACAAGTGTCTATTGCTCAGAAATATCGAGCGTGGAGCAATAAAAGTACAAGTTCGGGGCCGGTTGGCGAGCTAAACCGCCAATCGGCCCTGGGTGCTAAACGAGGGGGTCAAGAAATTGAACCGGACTTCTGCGGATGAATTGATACGAGTGGAAGGGATCAGCAAGCATTTTGGTGCGGTCCAAGCGCTCAGGAATGTAGATTTTACACTGAAAAAAGGCGAGATTCTTGGTCTGGCTGGCCATAATGGAGCTGGCAAGAGCGTTCTGATCAAAGTCATGGGCGGAATTTACAAAGCAGACAGCGGAAAAATGTATTTCGACCAGAAGGAATTGATCATGCGCAACGCAAATGATGCTCAAGAATGGGGTTACTATGTGGTTCCACAAGAACTTAATCTGGCCCGAAAGCTATCAGTTGCGGAAAACATCTTCCTGGGGCGCATCGAGTTTGCCGGTAAAGGACTGGGGGTTGTCAATTGGAAATATATCCAATCTGAATCAAAGCGATTGATGAAACAGTATTTCGACATCGATCTGGACCCGACGCTGGCTGTCGGTGATCTGGATTCTGTAACACAGCGTATTGTCCAGGTTGTTCGCTGCCTGCGAGATGGTGCTAAAGTAGTTGTCTTCGATGAAACAACCGCAGGTCTGACCCAGAACGAGCGAGACACACTGTTCAAACACATCAGGGCGCTGGCCGACAAAGGACTCGGTATCATTTTTGTATCACACATGATTTCCGAGATGATTAACATCTGTGATACTGTGACAACCCTGCGCAGCGGTGAGAATGTTGGTTCTCATCCGATTGGTGAGCTCAATGAAAATAAACTTGTGGAGTTGATCGTTGGTAAAGAACATACCAATCCTGATTATGAGAAATCAATTCCATCAGAGGATGTGATCTTGTCTGTCAGAAAAGCGGACTCACACAATGGTAATCTGGGTGATGTTTGTTTCGACCTTCGCAAAGGCGAGATTCTTGGTATATATGGACTGCGCAACCAAGGTCAGGGACTGTTGCTGGACATCATTTATGGGGCATACAGCAAGTGTTCACTTGATCTTATTTTTGACGGCAAATCGATGAAGAAGATGACTCCGACTAATTCGGTGCGGAATGGGCTTTCATTTCTGCCTGAACGTGGCTACAAGACCGTTTTTATCGACAAGACGATTACGGATAATATGATTGTCCAGACCTCTTTCTTCAAGGACAAACATCCTTTTGTCAATAAAAGCAGGGAACGGGAATTTGCCCAAAACCAGATCCGGAAATATTTCATTAGAGGGCATTCATCGCCGGACAACAATCTCAACAGCCTGTCTGGCGGCAACATGCAGAAAGTGCTAATTGCGCGGACTATGGTGATGAACCCGAAGATGCTGATGATGGTCGAACCGACGCAAGGTATCGATATCGGTGCGAAAGAGGAGGTCAAGAAGCTTATTCTGCAATCGGCCAGGGAAGGTCGGGCGGTGATAATCGTGACCTCCGAAATTGATGACATCATCGACATCTGCAACCGGACCTTGATCATTCGCGAAGGAAAACTCCAGGCAATCTTTGATGCTGACAAAGTAAACAAGCCTGCCATAGTTAAATGCTGTGTCAGCTGTTGATCGCCGGTTAATTATCAAGATGGAGATGATATACACATGATTACGAAAACAGTGGGTGTCCGAAGTAAAAAGCAATATCAAAACGGCATCCTATATCTATCAATTGCATTATTTGTCGTTCTGTTCACAGTGCTGAAACCCAGCTTCCTTTCATTTTCGAACTTGAACGCAGTTCTGCAATCGATGGCTTCGCTGACGGTCTTGGGGATCGGAGCGACCTTCATCTTGACAGTTGGTGAAATTGATATTTCCAACGGTGCGATGATGTCGATCGCCCCTTGTACGATCGCTCTGCTGATTGTCAATGGCTGGCCCAGTTTCCTCAGCGTCCTTATTGGCTTGATGATTGTATTGTCCTTGGGTCTTCTCAATGGAATCCTGACTGCCCGGATCGGTATCCCAAGCTTTATTTCGACCCTCGGAGTACAGGGCATCGCCATGGGGCTGACCAGAACAATAACAGCCAACAGGCCGGTCCTTCTGGATAATGACAAACTGCTCTGGATATTTGGCGGAAAAATGGGGCCAGTTTCAAATGATGTCATCTGGATGTTCATTCTGCTTGTTGTTGGATGGTTTATCCTTAGAAAGACCCGCTTCGGCCGTAGCCTGCATTGTATCGGTGACAACAGCGAGGCTGCAACCCAATACGGGATCAATGTTCGCCGTTACAAGATCGGTACGTTCCTCATAACCAGCGGGTTCATCTTTTTTGCCGGCATGATGGAGTCACTGCGCTCGTCATACATGCGCCCAGGTTTCGGTGAATCGCTTACGCTCTACTCCATCGTGGTTGCGCTGATCGGCGGCAGCTCTGTGCGTGGCGGTCAATCCAATATCTTCGGGACGTTTGTTGGCGCCCTATTTGTAACTATTGTTCGTAACGGACTATTTTTGATGGCGATGAGCTCCTATATGCAGAACATCCTCATTGGCCTCGTTATCATTTTTGTGCTGACCATTAACGCGGTTCTGGAAAACCGGGAGCGCGAATTGAAGCGCATTTGATCTGGAGGAAACAATATGGAAGAGATAATAGACCATACCATTCAAACCAAGGGTGTCAAAGCCAGGGCTGCAGCGGGTCAAATCCCGAATAAGCTCAATCTGACCCACCAAGGGATTCTCGGCATAGTCACCGTCGCTGTCTTTGTCCTGTTTGCTGTGACTGCCAATGGATTTCTGTCAATGTCAAATTTCTTTACCATCCTGAGATCGATGAGCATCGTCACGGTTCTTGCTGTCGGTGTGACATTTGTAATCACATTGGGCGAGATAGATTTGTCGATCCAGTCAATTCCTGGACTGTGTGCAGCAATCTTCTGCGTCATGGTGGAACGTGATCTTCCAGTCTATATAGCCATCGTGGCCGTATTTATAGTTGCAATGTTATTCGGATTAGTCAATGGGCTAATCATTCAGAAGACTTCATTGCCGAGTATCATTATCACCTTGGCAACTACGATGATTGCGACCGGTCTGACAGATATTGTCACCGAACATCGGGCTGTTGTGATTTCGAATCCCGCTTTTGTCCGGTTTTTTGCCGGGACCATCGGGCGCTTTCCGACGATTGCCCTGTGGATGCTGGTCATGGTAGCCATCAGCTATTTTGTTCTTCACCGAATGAAATTTGGCCGAAATATAGCTTTTGTCGGAGCAAACAAGGAAGCAGCCAGATATGCAGGCATGCATATTGGTTCGATCGTCCTGGCCTCATTCATGCTTACTGCAGGATTCTCGTTCATGGCCGGCATGCTTGGTGCGGCGCAGGCCTCCAATGCGACGCCAGGTATGTTGCAGCAGTATATGCTGACAGCAATTGCAGCGACTGTCATTGGTGGAACGCTTATGTCAGGCGGCAAAAGCAACATCCTTGGGGCAGTCCTTGGAGCATTTTTCCTTGCCATGATTGAGAACGGTTTTCTGATTTCCGGAATCGATCAGTGGGTTCTATATGCCATCAACGGTTTGGTCATTATTGGTACGCTGAGTTGGCGGTATCTGTCGTTGCAGCGACAGGAATAAGCTGCTGACCATCAATCGTTAGCAATCTCACTAACAAAGCAGGTCTATTCAATTGGATCATTTGTCAAGGTACTGAATAAGCAAAAATAGAAGGGGGGTGTCCAGCATGAGGATGGATCAGAAAAAAGTCGATGCTGCAACAAAGGCCATTGAAGAACTGTGCTTGAATTGTGAAAACCACAGCGAGACGTGTTATATTGCCGTCGCCAAAAGGGCAATGGCAACCTTGAAAGCCAAGAATGACACATCTGTAAAATCCTGATGGGATCCTGATTTCCCAAACAGAAAAAGGAAGGGAAGAGAACCATGCGAATATTGGTGGATTTTGAAATCAAGCAATTTGATGACAGCAAGGCAGCAGCCGCGATGGATGCATGCCAGGCGATATGTGAGACCTGTGATGATGACCTGGCCTTTTGTTTGCTCAATACAACCGACTGTCCTGTCAAGAATGCCATCGAAGCATTAGGAGGTCTTATCCGGACTGGCCAGGGTATCCGACGCTACAAGGAGATCGGGGATCTCTAAGTGAAGGGTCCAGGAGATCTTGATGCTAAGTGACAGTCGAAGATCAGCAGCCAACAATTGAATGAAAGATGAGGAATCCCATGCACAGCACGATGATCAAACAGAAAAATGTCAGTGAATTTTCCCTTAAATCTTACGAACAAATGACTCGCACTGAACGACTCAAGAAAAGGTTGCTGGATACGGTGCCTGAGGTTGACAGCGAACGGATGCGTCTGATCACCGAATCATACCGGCAGTCCGAAGGTGAAGAAATCCAGATTCGTCGCGCCAAGGCTTTCGCCTATATCGTTGAGAATATGACCCTGCGACTCATCCCGGATGAGCTCGTTGTCGGCAATCACGGACGCTATATCAAGGGTGGTGTGTTATACCCTGAAAACAATGTGAATTGGATCGAGCACGACCTTGACCTGTTTGAAGTTCGTCCGCAAGATCCTTACAAGTGTACCGAGGAGACTAAAAACGAAATCCGCAAGCATATTCCTTACTGGAAAGCACGCAGCAAGATGAACCTGTTCCAGTCAATGATCCCTGATGAGACGATGAAGGTTTATGAAACTGGAATCTACAACGCAGGTCTGGCGCTAAACTATGGCATCGGCCATGCGAACTGTTCTTATGGCAAAGTGTTGCGCGAAGGATTTCAGGGTATCAAGTCCGAGATCTTGCAAAGATTAGCTGAAGTATCGATAGCCCACCATCCCGAAGATCTTGAGAAATATAATTTCTATCGAGCTGCCTTGATTACGATTGAGGCAGCGATCCATTATGGTCAGAGATACGCTGATTTTGTCACTAAAGCGGCGATGGTGGAACTTGATCCAGTCCGTCGTCGAGAACTCATGGATATTGCTTCCATCTGCAGCCGAGTCAGTGCTCAACCGGCCCGAAATTTCCGAGAAGCTTGCCAACTTTTCATGTTCACCCAAGAGCTCCAATGGATCGAACAGGATGGGTTCTCTTATACACCTGGCCGCTTTGACCAGTACATGTTTCCATACTACGAGGGTGACGTGGTGGAAGGACGGATCACGCGAGACGAGGCTCAGGAACTGGTCGAATGTCTGTATATAAAAATGAGTGAGATAACACAATTCATTGATACTGGCAGTTCTCGCTATTGGGCTGGGGACCCGACCGGACAGGACCTCAATATCGGCGGTATTGACAGCCTGGGTCGGGATGCAACCAATGAGATGAGCTACATCTGTCTAGATGCAATGGAGCATATCCAGTTGATTCAACCGAATCTGTCGGTCCAGTACCACAACGGAACGCCTGAGAAGCTGAGACTGCGTGCTGCAGAAGTCATTAAGACTGGTATCGGCATGCCGCAGAATTTCAACGCCCATGTCGCGATCGATGCATTGCTGAACCGTGGTGTGTCCCTCAAAGATGCGCGTAATTTCTGTATCATCGGATGTGTAGAATTAGTAGTTGGTGAGGATAATTGGGGCAATGGCGGGGCTGCCTGGGTGACCGTTCCCAAGATGCTGGAATTAGCCCTCAACCAGGGTGTCAGTCGGTATGGCAAAAACAAAGGCCAGCGAATCGGGCCAGTGACGCCAGATCCGCGGACTTTCGAATCTTACGTAGATCTTTGGAGCGCATTCGAAGCACAGCTCAAATACTTCGTTGAACATGGCGCGATCATCATGAATTTGGCTGACTGGATCCATGGTGAACTGACACCACAGCCATTTTTCTCGTCGCTTTGCCTAAATCCCCTGATGAATGGAGTCGATGCCACTCGAGGCGGCACCCGCTATAATGTCTTGTGCCCGCAGGCAGTCGGCATTGTTAATGTCGGTGACTCTTTAGCGGCGATCAAACGGCTGGTTTTTGAAAACAAGGTCTTTACTATGCCACAAATCATCGACATGCTTGACAGCAATTTCTCAGGCATGGAAGCAGAGCGGCAGATGCTGCTCAATCGTGCACCGAAATATGGCAATGATGATGACTATGTTGACAACATTGTCTCTGCGATTGGGAAACTGTGGTGCGAGGAGATCGAGAAATATACGATCCCGCGTCGTGGCGGTGTCCATTCGCCAGGTATTTACACAGTTATTTCCAACGTGCCGTTCGGATCTCTGGTCGGTGCTTTGCCCTCAGGTCGTTTAGCCGGATTTCCGTTGGCTGATGGGGGCTTGTCTCCACAAGTCGGGTCGGATAAAAAAGGACCGTCAGCTGTGATAAATTCGGCTTCGAAGGTCGACCAAAGGATGGCATCTAACGGTACACTCCTCAATCAGCGTTTCCACCCTGCGGCATTGGCGGGCAAAGAAGGCACCCATAATCTGGCATCACTGATCAAGACTTACTTTGAAAAAGGAGGTTACCATATCCAGTTCAACGTTGTGTCCAGCGAAACCTTGCGTGATGCCCAAAGGGATCCGGATAGCTATCGAGACTTGCTGGTGCGTGTTGCCGGCTATAGTGCCTATTTCACCAGTCTTTCTCCAGAGGTCCAGGATAATATTATCCGACGAGCCGAGATACATTAAGAAAATCGTATCATTTCAATGGAGGAGAATCCCCTCACGATTGCCCTCCGCAAGATTATAACTCCGAACTGACTCAGCCTGAACAGCCGGCCTGCTCTTCAGGTCGGCTGTTCAGTTCTGACGGAACTTGAGGATTGAAGCATGAACAACACAGAAAATAATCCAAATGGCAACACAATGCTTTCCGGAGCGGTATTCAATATTCAGCGATTTTCGGTGCAGGATGGCCCTGGCATCCGGACAATTGTTTTTCTGAAAGGTTGTCCACTAAAATGCCTCTGGTGTTGCAATCCGGAATCACAGACGAATGGCCGCGAGTTGCTTTTTGATTCCCGGCGATGCATTGATTGTGGACGCTGTCTGACAGTCTGCCCGGAGAATGTGATCTCTGCACAAGGCAACATGAGGATAATCGACCGCAATCGATGCACTGGATGTGGGGATTGTGCCGATACTTGCTATTCTGGAGCCCTCGAAATGATTGGTGAACAAAAATCGGTTCAGGACGTTATCGGAGAAATCGTCAGGGACTCGGATATATACCGCAATTCGCATGGGGGAGTGACGTTGAGCGGCGGCGAACCGATGCAACAGTCCGCTTTTTCCATAGCAATTCTGAAATCCTGTAAATTTCAAAATATTCACACTGCAATTGAGACCTGTGGATTTTCTGCATGGGAAAATTATCAGGAAATATTACCGTTTGTTGACTTGTTTTTGTATGACATCAAGCATTTGGATGATCAGAAGCACAGACAGCTAACCGGTCAATCCAATCAATTAATCCTGGCAAATCTAGAACGCATAGCCAAATCCGGTAAATCAATCATTGCCCGAATTCCGCTAATCCCAGGTCAGAATACAAACTCTGAAAATATCGCGGAAACCATCAATCTTCTGCAGCGCCTTGCGATCACAACAGCCCATTTGCTGCCTTACCATCAGCTCGGCACACATAAATACGCCGAGCTTGGCTTGGACTACCCGATGCCTGAGCCAACAGCATGGACCGATGATGATATCGAGGCGATTAAATATCAGTTCGAACAGGCCGGGATAGATGTCATCCTATTCAATCATGGTTGAACAACCGGCTTACCAATAAGAACTTCCTCAATCCGATGAGGTGTAATCGAGTCAACATAGGCTTTGCGCATCCGTTCCAGACCTCGCTGCTTGACGATTTTCTCCCAATCTTCAGCTATTGCATCAACTGCCTGCTGAGCTGTCATCTTCCCCGCCAGGGCTTTGGATCGGTAGATTTCGATGGCATCGTACATCTGGACAGCCCCAGGGATGCGGAGATCCGGAACAGCGACTGCATGGCTGAGTGCCAGGGATGAAAGATAACTTGGCGCATCCTGGAATTCTGCGATCACTTGAGGATCAGTCCATTCCCATTGCTTTACAGGTTCGTATTCCCAATAGACTTTCTGGGTATTATGAATCAAACGATCACCCGTTGTCATCCAGCGCATCAAATCGAAGGCGGCTTCTTTGTCTTTGCATGTGTCAACAAGGGATAATTGCCAGCCGTGGGCCAGTATGGTTGCTCGATGTGGCTCCTTTAGTTGCCTCCAACTTCCGCTTTCAGCGTCATAGACATCCCTGCTGCCTGGAATTACGGAATAGCCAGTGCTGGAAATGCCGCCTGGGATGGCACTGCCAGGTCTCCTTGCAATGTTGATCATTGCGGGCCAGGTGAACTGGATAGCCGTCTTTCCTTGGTGCCAGGCCTTCTGCATTTCCGTCCAGCCGAAAGAAGCTGCGTTGGCAGCTGAGTATTGGGGGCGAACGCTTTTAATAGAGTCAACCATGGCCTTGACTCCAGCCGGTGAATTAATCAGCGGCTTCATTGTATTGCGGTCAAAGTAGACATCACCATTCAACATGTCATCTTTTTGCAGGAAACTGACATAGCGGGTAAGGAAGTGCCAGGCCGATGCCCGGCTTCGGATATTGATGTCGACGGTGCCATAATAATCGTCCAAGTTGTTGAAAAATGCAGCAATATCATAATACTGGCTCCAAGTTTCAGGAAACATTGGATCGCCGGGCCGTAAGGCATACCCATATTGTTCCTGGAATTCATCCGCATACTGAAGCCAGAGATCCTTGCGATAGGCGACTTGAAAAATATCACCATCGACAGGCAGAGAATAAATGTGTCCATCATACCAGCAATAAATTTCGCGGAAATTACGAAAATAGGAGTCCCATTCCAGACCGCCTTCTGCGTAATTGTTATTGATTGTTTCTGGATCCATAAGCGTTTCTAACTGCACAAGCTTGCCGGTGCCCATGATGTCGCCGCTCAAATAGTGAGGATAAAGAACAATATCATAGGTTCCACTGCCACTAAGGATGTCGGTGGCAACCTGCTCGAATAGCTGGTTAAACTGGAGTTCAACCACCCTCAGTTCTGCACCGGTTCGCCTGGCCCATTCCTGTCCGTCGACATGCAGGAATTCTGCCATGCGCCCTGTAGCGCAGGCTACTGTGATGTTTGCCTGGCTGAACTTTCTCGAAGAAGGTTCGGGTTCGCGATTAGTCAGGATGACTGAGTCGATCCCAGAGCTGAAATCAGGTTGCAGTAGACCATTGTCGATGATCTGGCCGACTTTGGCCGAATAACTGACAGACAGCTCGTCTGAGTATGCTGTAGGTTCACCTGTGCGGTCTGGGCAGCCACTGGCAATTAGTAGCATTGAGATCAGAACTCCTGCGATTAGCAGTCTTACATATTGTTTTTGATGTAGATGACAGACTGGGTGACGGATTAATAGATGGTTCAATAGTCGGTTCAGCATCCGATGGATCTCCTGTATTGGGACGGCGATTGCCCCGTCACTTTCTTGAAAACCCGGCAGAAATATTTGGGGTTTGCATAACCGACTCGGACGCCGATGTCGTAGGTTTTCAAGGCTGGATTTTTCATCAGTTTCTTCACTTCTCGAATCCTAAGTTCAGTGATGTAGTCCATAATGTTTTGGCCGGTTTCGGATTTGAACAAGGCAGACAAGTAACTGGGAGTCAGATAAACTTGCCGAGCAATATCGGTTAAAGAGAGCTCGGTTGTAAATCGTGCTTCAATGAATTGGCGGGCCTTGGCGACCGCTGAGCTTTTTATTTCCTGAGTAGACGCGATTCCTTTGCAGGCCGAATCGAAAAGACTGACAATCCATTGCTGGATCCGGTCCAGTGAATTAAGTTTATCAATAGTAGTGAAAAGTTCAATTTCCTCCATCTTGAGATAGGATGGTGAGATCCCGGCAGCATAGATTCCCTTTAGAATTAGGGAAATAAAGCGATAATATACCATTTTAATTGTTTCTGGACTGTTTGTATGTATCGAACCAAAGCGGTTGAAAATAGTATGGATAATCATGTGGCCTCTCTCCAGATTGGACTGATGTATGGCGTCAGCCAACTCTTGCTCATCGGCATTGCTGATGATATCTTTCTGGAGATCGCCAGGCACTTCCAGAAATGAGAGGATGTGGTTCGAACCATAAAGATAACGCAGAGCTAAAGCACGCCGGGCTTCTGAATAGGATGCATTGACACAGCTCCATTCATGAATCGTGCTGCCCAGCCCCAGTGCGGCCGGAATTCGACGGTTGCATGCCAGATCGTTTAGGATTCTCTGGCTGCCGGCTACAATTTTCTGCTCAAAAAGATCATCAGGTTCTTTGCTGGTCAAAAGGCCAATGCACTCTTTTTGCCTGATGACAAACCAAGTATTAAAACCCATCTCTCTGAACTGCTGTTCGGCTGACGACCGGACATCCTGTTGAATCTTATCAGGAAATTCTGCTGATCCGTCCGATAATCGATTGTCAACATCAATCAGAATAGATAATACCTTAAGTGGATGACTGGTGCCATCGCTGATAAACTGCAGTTTTTCAGCAATTTCCAGCTCGCTGTATACTTGGCCATCCAGCAAATCAAGCAGAATCAGTCTTGCTCTTAAGGACTGATTTTCCATTTGAATCGATTCGACTTGCGACCGCTTGACCAATGTTTGATCATGCCTGAAGATCTCCTGCCCGATTTTTTCGACTGCCCGTTTTAAAGATTCAACTTCAATCGGCTTAAGCAAGTAGTCAACAGCATTGTGACAGATTGCACTGCGCATAAATTCATATGTATTGTAGCCGCTCAGGATCAGAAACAGAATATCCGGGTTGATGTCGTTGGCTTTCCTAATCAGGACTGCGCCATCCATTTCCGGCATATCCATATCTGAAATGACGACCCGTGGTTGCAGTATCCTGATTTTTTCAAGTGCGTCTTTCCCATTGAAGGCCTCACCGACAATTTCCAGATCGTAATCGGCCCAGTTAATACAATTTCTGATCCACATACGGACATATTTTTCATCATCGACAATCAGAACACCATGCATTTAATACACCTCGCTTGTATATATACTGTCTGAATTTGCGAGCGGCAAGCGGATTCTGACAGTTGTTCCGATTCCCTCAGTACTGTCGAGGTCAATTCCATATTGGGGACCAAAAAATTGCTTGATACGACCATTCACATTATGGATTCCCAGACCGCCCTTGCGTTCGACACTGAAACTGTGATCTCCTTTAGCTAATAATGGCTTTAGATCCGATAATTTTTCTGCTGGGATAATACAGCCATCATTGTGGATGGACAATGTCAGTTCGTCGACCTTGGCGACTGAAGAAATGATGATCTGACAATCCTGCTGCATATTCCGTAAACCGTGAATGATGGCATTCTCAATTAACGGCTCAAGCGTGAACCGAACGATGCGGGTGTTCATTGCGACATCATCAAGTTGATTGACTAATTCGACCTGCCAATCGAAACGCAAGTTATGTATGGTCAGATAATCTTTGACATGTTGGATCTCATCTCTGACACGAACGAGATAATCAACCGCCAGATTATATTTAAATGTATTTGACAAAGCCTGGATTGCGACTATGATTTTCCCTTTCGGATCATCCGAATAAAGAAGGCCTTTCATCATCTCCAAGGTGTTATATAGGAAATGTGGATTGATCTGGGTCTGCAGTGCATGTAACTCAGCTTCTTTTTTAAGGATGTCTAGTTCATATTTTTCATTGATCAGGGAGTTTTCCTGTTGATAATGCTTCTCGAGCTCCTGGACGAGCGAGTGGATTCGCTCAAGCATTTCTTTGAAGTGGTGTGAAACCTGACCGATTTCATCATTACCAGAAATTTCCACATTGATTTCAAGATTGTCGCGTGCTGCACGGTCGATTGTATTTGAAAGAAGCCGTATCCGCCTGGACACCAGCGCGGAAAAAATATAGGTTCCTATAAACCCTACGAAGATTGAGAGCAATGAAATTACTAAGATGAAATTGCGGATTTCAATTGTACCCCTTTGGAATTCGGTTGCAGGAATTGAGCCGATTACCAGCCAGCCCAGTTTCTTGTTACGGCTAAAAACCAGGAAATCGCTATGTCCATCAATTTCTGCAGTAAATGCATTCGACTGAGTGTTGTTTTGAACCACTCGGTCAATTTTTGTCCGATAATTTCCAAGTCCTTCCGGAGTCAGCCCCTGGCTGTATATGAGATCTCCATTCTCCCTGGCGACAAAGACCACGCCCTGTCGACCGAGGGCGAAAGTATCAATTGCGGCGAAGAGCTTTTTCTTATCTACATCCATGCGTAGTATTGCCTGCGGGCGGTTTGTCTGCTCATCAAAGACGGTAGTATAGCAATAGACAGAATCGGTGATGCCTGCCCGGAACCCCGTATCGTCCGCCTCGTTGGACCAGAGGAACGAGTTTGCAAAATTATCAGTGAGAAGAGGCTCGATCCATGGTTCATTATCAATAACACCGGAACTATAAATCGATGAGTTATCCCAGGGGATCGCATCATCAAAGGAGAAGATGCGCAGATCCAACACATCACTATTGACCCTCTTGTATGTTGAGATCTGATTACTGACGGCTCGGAAATAGACCAGCATATCGTTATAATTTTCAATATGGGTCGGGATAAGGGAATCGAATCGATTTCCAGCATAAAAAGAATTGAATGAAATTTCAAACTTGTTGACGTTATAGTCAATATTGTTGTTGATCAGTTCAAAAACCTGGACCAGAGAATCGCCATAATTATTTCTGATGACATTTTCCATGCGCTTGAAAGTTAGGAAACTGAACAAAAGTGTATAGATGAGGATAGACAACCCTAAGAACATGAAAATTTTAGTCCGGATTTTCACGTTGATCATGCTGAAAGTGAAAAATTTTTGAAAAAGCATATTCACTACAATTAAAAAATGCCAATTAATAAATTAAAAAAAGATTCTTTTTGTTAAATTAAACACAAACATAAATGACGGAATACCTCCTAGATTTAGAGTCAAATCAAATCATCTTGTCAAATGTGTATATTATAGCATGTAAGTTTCATTGTAAAATTTTGAGAAAATAAATGTCACAAAACAGGGCAATTTTGCATATAATGCATAAACGAGTGGGTTGTTAATGATATCAAAAACGACTTTTAATTTTTTATGAAACAAAATCAATGGTTTAAACGTCATGCTCACCAGTGCTATGTATTTCGTTTTAGACAACACTGAACTTTTGAAAATAAATTGATTTACGGAATTGAATGAACGACAAGGACATGTCTTGATTTGAAAGAAATTGACATTGTTGATATTATTTAGAAAATTGCATGACAGGAATGTTTGTCGCTGTATTTAGGTGCAATCATAGAAATGATATAGCATGAATTTTGGGGGATTGATTCAATGGCAAATCCATTAAGGGTGTTTATTGCTGAAGATGAGGCAATTATTCTTGATAATTTTGTCATGAGAATCGAGAAGATGGGACACAAAGTAGTGGGCATTGCCTTGGATGGTTATGAGGCAAAAGATAAAATTGCTCAATTGAAGCCAGACTTGATACTGATGGATATCAATATGCCGCATCAGGACGGATTGTCCGTCATGGAAGAGATCAATAAGGACCGCGTCATTCCTTGCATCATCATCACCGGTCATTATTCGGATCAATTGATTGAGCGCGCCAATCAGGCGGGTGTTTTTGGCTACCTGATCAAACCTGTCGATGAGAAACAACTGGAAGCGACCGTCAATATCGTACAGACTCGTTACGCGGATTTTCAACAATTGATTCAGGAAACAGAAAATATGAAGAATGCCTTGGAAGACCGTAAGTATATCGAGAAAGCCAAGGGTATCCTTATGGACCGCTTTATGCTCAAGGAAGTTGATGCGATGAAACAGTTGCAGAAGCAGAGCAAGGATAAGAACAAGAAGCTTGTCGTTGTGGCCAAAGAGATAATCGCAGCTGAAAAGCTGCTGAACATCTGATGATCAACGGTGTACTGCATGTTTTTTATTGATCATGTCAACGGACACAGCAATAATAGCAGGATAAAAGACTTCAGTTTTCAGATCGAGAAACCGGTCATCCATGCTTTGCTTTGCCCGAGCATTTCATTTCTTGATGAACTGATGAATATTTTATTGCGCGATGAATCGATCGCTTCTGGCAGGATTTTGATTAATAATCAGGACTATTTTAGCCGAATGAATGATCGCGAAGTTCAATTTATTACAGGCGATGATCTTCTTCATAGCAACTTAAGTATTTTGGAGAATGTATTTTTCTCGGATCGATCGTTAGTGATTCTGAATAAGAAAAGAAATGCCGACCGATTTAAAAAATTACTTGAAGAAACTGGGTTTATCTTGAATGATAAAGAAAATATCGAGAATTTATCCGGTGAACAACGCAAAGTTATCGAAATCCTGAAATGTTACCATTCCATGCCCAAACTGGTTATTGTTCGGGAAGTATCAAATCTGCTGACGTTCAAGAACTTCGCCTTGTTTTTAAGTGTGTTGGAGAAAATGAAACAGAAAGGTGTCATGATCCTTTATCTGACAAGCCAATGGGAAGAGGTCGTCAAGGTAGCAGATGAGGTTACCGTCGTGGCACACCGGCAAAACTATGGTCAGTTCTCGGTGGACGAGATCAAGCGCGATCCCAGTCAACTATATTACCTGATCATGGGCGGGAATAAGTTTCTGCCCAATCACAATGATCATGACAAGGAAGTTGAAATCTTAAGGATGCTGAACAGCAACATTCAAAAGCTGTCGAGTGGGTATGATCTGCAGAATGCCTTGCAGAATTTTGCCCAATATCTTGTACAAAATCTCGCTGCGACAAACTGTGTCATGTATTTAATCGATGAAGAGCGTAAAAGCATTCTTGATATCGTGGCGCAAAATGAGACTGATGCGCAGGTTCCACTTATGAAACAAGAGAGCATCAAAGCCATCATCGATGGTGGGAGATTGGTGTATCTGAATCGATATGAATCGAATTTTGAAGTTTTTTTTAATAATATTCATACTATGAAAACAATAATGGTTTACCCAGTGGAGATGAGCAGTGACATATCTTGCCTGATTCAGATGGGATACAAAGAATTCTATATTCATAACGAGCATGACAGCCTTGTCATGAATTGGATTTCTAAAGAGATTGCAATCATCATTGAGAATTCCAGACTAATGGGCCGGTCCGTACTCTTGCAGGAAAGCAATCACCGCATAAAAAACAATCTACAGATCATCATTAGCTTGATGGAAATGGAAAAGAGTTTTCTTTCTCAAAAAATCAACGATCAAGAAAGCTATGCAAAAATCGAAGAGATCATCGATAATGTAGTAGGCAGAGTTAAAAGTATTTCCAAGGTCCAAGATCTGCTGGCCAGGGATAAGGTGATAAACAATATCGTAGACATGTATGTCATCGTCAATGAAATTTGCCATTTCTACCATGGTATCTCGAAGGTTGAACTTGACTTTGACAAAATGTATATTCCTTATTCAAAAGCTGTCTCAATCGCTCTGATTACCAATGAGTTGATTAATAACAGCATCAAATACAATCGTGAGCGATTGAACCAACTGATCATCAGCATTAAATGCCGCGAGGATCGAAGTGATAAAAAATTTCGTATTTTATACAAAGATAATGGGATTGGATTTCCATCCGGATTCAATGCCAAATCACAAGATGGTGTCGGTATGCGACTGATTCAATCGATTATAGGTTATGAGTTCAGAGGAACAACCGAATTTTACAACCTTGACGGTGCCTGTGTCGAAATATCGATTCCAACAGAGTCATTTCTGGCGGTTCAACCCCGCTTAGAGAACAAATAAGGACTGTGAATGAGTTCTTCTCTCTCGTGCACTGTCCAGAAAAATGAGCGACAAAAGTGCTGTTTTTGGGTAATACGTATAACTGAGGCTTTAATTATTGTTGAAAATGGCAAAATATTTTCCTTGAATTCATATTGACTTATTAAATCTATCCACATAGAATAAAAGCAATTGAATATGGCTTCGAGGTTAATGACTGACCGCGAGTGCCGCCCGGATTGCGTAAGTTATGATAGCTAGCATTAATGATAATGCTGGCTATTTTTTATTTTTCAAACTGAATAGACATGATTTGGACTACCTTAGATTCAGACCAAATCATTCTAGATAAAAAATTCAGGAGGAATAGGTCATGAAAAAAAATCGACTCATAGCATTGGTTCTGGTTCTGTGCATGGTGGGTACTTTACTCGTCGGATGCTCGCAGAACACCACTCCTACGGCTGCTGCAACTGTAGCCGCCACGACCGCCAGTGAGGCAGCCGGCACGACTGCTGCTGGCAGTGAACCGGCTTTCGTCGGATTTTCGATCGGTTTCAGCAAAGTTCAGCATTGGCAGCTGGAAACGCTGGGTGCTCAGAAAGCAGCTGAAGAGATGGGGCTCAAATTCACGCATATTTATGCCAATGGCAATGCCACCCAGCAGATCGCCGATGTCGAGAACATGAAAGAAATGGGCATCGACATGCTGCTTATCGGACCGGCCGATTCTGAAGGTATTGTGCCGACCATCAAATCACTCCAGAATGCGGGCGTCAAAGTCGCTACGAGTGACATCGGGGTTACTGGTGCTGAAGTCGCATCCCATGTCGCCTCTGACAATTATGCCATAGGTGTTTCTGCAGCCGAATATGTCGGTGAATTACTCAAGGGCAAAGGCCGCATTGCTGTTGTTGGTTGGGCTGCTGCATCAGCCACAGCTGATCGCGAAAAAGGATTTGTCGACACCATCAAAGCCAAATTCCCGGATATCGAGATTATTGTCAGCCAAGATGTGCAGTCTGATCGTCAAGTATCTCTGGCTGCTTGTGAAAGCATCATCCAGGCGAACAGCGATATCAATTTGATTTTCGGTGCCAATGCCGAATGTGCACTGGGTGCGTATGCCGCGACTCAGTCCACCAATCGTAATGACATCTATGTCATCTCTGTTGATACCGATAATGAAGTTATGGATGCGATTGCGGCCGGTACAAATCTGGTTGCGACAGTCGCCCAAGATCCTTATACCATGGGTTACCAAGCCATGATGAATTGTGCCAAATACCTGAAGGGCGAAGCTGTTGAAGATATTGCAATTCCGCATGAAATTGTGACCAAAGATAATGTCGCTAAAATCGTCGCACGCGACCAAGCCTATTTGGCAGAAGCTGAATAAATACCAGGACTATATTTTGACAAAAGCAGGGAATTGCCAGTCAGAATAGTCAACTGGCAATTCCCTGTTGCAAAATCGGAGAGCAGCATCTAGATGAATAATACAATCTTGAAAATGTCGAATATCAGCAAGCAGTTCTCAGGTGTTACTGTGCTGGATCATGTGAATTTTTCCTTGGAAAAAGGCGAAGTTCATGTGCTCTGTGGTGAGAATGGTGCAGGCAAATCGACTCTGATGAAAATTTTAACCGGAGTGTATCAGCGGGACGACGGTGAGATTTTTCTTCAGGATGAGACAGGCGAATTGAAACCAACAGAATTCGCCAGTCCCAAAGCGGCATTGGACACTGGCATCAGCATGGTGTTCCAGGAATTCAATCTGATGGACAATATGAGTATCGCTGAAAACATTTATATTGGATATGAACCGACCAAGCATGGTCTCGTGGATCACAAAACCATTAGCAAGCAGGCAGATGAGCAACTGAAGCGACTTAGTTTGAATATACCTTCGACACGCGTCGTCAATACATTGACCACTGCAGAAAAGCAGTGTGTGGAAATTGCTAAATGCCTTTCGCACAAGGCAAAAATTATTATTCTCGATGAACCTACGTCTAGTCTTTCAGAAAAAGAAGTAGTCACTTTGTTCGAACTGATCCGACTTCTGAAATCTCAAGGAATCAGCATCATCTATATATCCCACCGCATGGAAGAAATTTTTGAAATTGGCGACCGGATTACAGTATTTCGCGATGGACAGCTCATCGATACAGTCAATGTCAACGAGACCGACACCAATGAATTGGTAAAAATGATCATTGGCCGGGAATTCAAGGAAAGCACCTCGGAGTTTAATTCCGAACAAGATAAAACCGTATTGCTAGAATGTCGGGATATCTCAGTTGGAAATTTTGATGCGAAATTCGATTTTAAAGCCTATGCGGGCGAAATCGTTGGTGTTTTCGGATTGGTTGGAGCAGGAAGGACCGAGCTGGCGCGAACAATTTTCGGTCTTGATCCGATCAGGGACGGCAAGATATTCAAGAATGGACAAGCCATCAAAGTAACATCCCCTTCGAGTGCAATCAAACATGGTATTGGACTGGTTCCGGAGGACCGGAAAACCCAGGGGCTGATCCTGACACACAACATTCGTGATAACCTTACATTGAGCAAATTGCGTGATCTCCCATGGGTTTTGATATCTAGGATAAAAGAAATTCAGATAACCGACAAATACATGAACCTTTTGTCGATTGCATGTCATAGCCAGAAGCAAATGGTTGAACGGCTTAGCGGTGGTAATCAGCAGAAAGTGGTCATTGCAAAATGGCTGTCTCTCGATCTGGATGTCCTTATCATGGATGAACCAACACGTGGTGTAGACGTAGGCGCCAAGGCAGAAATTTATGAAATCATGCGTGATCTGGCCAAAGCAGGAAAATGCATCATCATGATTTCGTCTGACTTGCCAGAAATTCTCCGAGTCAGCCATCGCGTCAAAGTGATGCACGACGGTAACATTACACTGGATGCACCCATTACCGGCCTAAACCAGGAAATCATTATGCATGCGGCAATAAGCTAGGGGTTAACGAAACATGATTGAATTGACCAAAAATAGAGATATCATTCGACAAAGCACACTATTGGTTTTGCTCCTGTTTGAAATCGTTTTATTTTCTCTTCTTTCCCAAACGTTTATGACCAGTTCCAACATGATCAACATCCTGCGCCAAGTTTCAATCACCGGAGTATCGTCGGTTGGCATGTTCATGATTATTCTGCTAGGCGGTATTGACCTGTCAGTCGGGGCGATGTATGCGTTTATCGGAGTAGTCAGTGCCTATGTCTTTCTGGGAACTCAAAGCACAGCATTAACAGTGCTAACCGCACTAGGTCTTGGCACAGTGATCGGCTGGTTTAACGGCACTGTCACAGCTAAATTCAAGATTCCACCTTTTATAACAACACTGGCAACCATGAGTATGTGCCGTGGTGCTAGTTACGTCATAACAGGAGGCACTCCAATTGGTGTATCCAACCGTAATTTCACGATCCTGGGTTCAGGTTACGTTTTCAATTTTATCCCAATCCCTGTCATCATCATGATATTTGTCCTGATGATTGGCTTTTTCATCATGAGCTACACTCGATTTGGCCGCCACATTTATGCCTGCGGGGGGAATGAGCAGGCAAGTCGGCTCTCGGGATTGAAGACAGATTTGATTAAAATCGTAGTTTTTACACTTGCAGGAACTTTGAATGGGTTGGCTGCAATCATTCTGGCTGGTCGACTTGGCGGTGGATTGCCCGCATCTGGTTACAATTCGGAAATGGATGTAATCACTGCTGTTGTTCTGGGTGGAACCAGTATGACCGGCGGCAAGGGTAAACTCTGGGGAGTTATCACCGGCGTACTGTTGATCGGTATTCTCACGAATGGACTGACCATGATCAACGTTTCGACTTATTGGCAACAAATCATCAAAGGTATGATTATCCTTCTGGCAGTTATCTTTGATACCAAAGCATCCAGGAAGAGCTAAGAAATCATAGTTAAGAATATATCGTGAACTGAAATTTACATCATGGAGATTAGGGGTAAGTATATGAATGAAATGATGAACGCTGTTACATTTAAAGACATTGCAACCTATGAAATTGGTGCTCGCCCGGCACCGAAAATTGTCAAACCGGATGACGTTCTGGTGGCGATGGAAGCTTGCAGCATCTGTGGCACTGATGTCCATTTGCTGGCTGATCCGCCAGGTTTTCTTGGCACAAAAGGGATCGTACTGGGTCATGAATGTGTCGGTAAAGTCGAAGCAGTGGGCAGCCATGTCGGTGGGTTAAAGCCCGGTGACCGGGTTGTACTTGAACCCAATGTGGCCTGTGGCTACTGCGACTATTGCCGCATGGGTGTTCCAAACATGTGCCTGAATGACAAGATTCTTGGCGTCACGATCGATGGCGTTTTCGCTGACTATTTTGTTGCCCCGGAAAAGGCCTTAGTAAAGATCCCGCAAGAAATGCCGGCCGAGATAGCCGTCTTTGCCGAACCTGTCAACTGTGTTATGGGCGCGATGAGCAAAATTCGACTGCTGCCAGGTGAGAATGTGCTCGTTCTAGGTGCTGGTCCAATTGGTCTCTATTTCACCATGCTCCTGAAAAGCAATGGTGCCGGTAAAGTCATCGTGTCTGAAACATCCGAGTTCCGCGCTGAGTATGCAAAAAAGTGCGGTGCTGATCTCGTGATCAATCCGATGAAAGAAAATTTGTCCGATGTAGTGAAGCAGCATACTGGTGGATTGGGCGCTGATGTTACGGTCGATGCGGTAGGCGTCTTGATGCCAGATGCCGTTGCTGCGACCCGCCGGGCCGGCCGAATCGTGCTTTTCGGACAAAATGGTGCAGTCAAAGAAACCCTTTGCCAAAACGATATTACACGCAATGGCCTCACCGTCATTGGTAACTACATCGGACTGTTCACCCTTACCTCTACAGTCAAACTATTGGCAGCAGGTTTGCTCCCAGTTGAGAAGATCATCACCCACCAGTTGCCATTGTCTGAATTTCCAACCGGTTTAGAGGCTATGCGCAGTGGCCAAGCATTGGAAATTATCCTTTATCCAGATAAGAAATGAGAAACAAAAAGATTCTTAGTTAAAAATGTAAACATACATGAATCGCATATTTCCAGGAAGGCTCAAGCAGGAGGCTAGCTATGTTCAAGTATAGTTTTGATACATTGGTTTATGGTGATGAACCGGTTCGCAAAAGCATTGAGCGTCTGGCCAAATTTGGTTATGACGCAGTAGAATTGGTTGGTGAAGCTGAGAAATACAGCATCCCGGAAGTTCGTTCGGCCTGCGCCGACAACGGAATAGTGGTGTCCTCACTGTGCTCAATTTTCGATGCCGAGAGAGACATGGTGCACCCGGATCCCAAAGTTCGCCAGAATACCCTCGATTACGTGCAAAAAACCCTCGAATTTGGCGCTGAAGTCGGCGCATCCGTTGTGATTGTCCGCCCCTCGCCCTGTATGAAGACAGCGCCTCTGGCCGATGCGGTGACGGAGCATGCATGGGCAGTTGAAAACATGCGGAAAAGTGCAGAGATGGCAGCCAAGCTTAATTTGAAAATTGTCATTGAGTGTTGGAACAGATACGAAGCCTACATGTTGAATCGACTGGACCAAGCGCTTGCCCTTGCAAAAGAAGTCAATATGCCGAATTGTGGGGTCATGGGCGATACCTTCCACATGTGTTTGGAAGAGCTAGATCTCGCAGCTGCTTTCCGAAGCTGTGGAGAGATGCTGTACCATGTCCATCTCGCAGATAGCAATCGTGCCGCCCCGGGCATTGCCCATCTTGACTTTGTGCCGATTTTGAAAGCATTAAAAGATATCAACTATCAGGGATATTTATCTTTCGAGATCTTGCCAGCAGCTGCAGATCCGTTTGCTGTCTTATCTAACGGTGGTGCAACTGAATTTTTGGATCCTTATACGAAATTTGGCATTGATCACATGAAGAAATGTGAAAAATTAATCTAAGAGGTCATTAAGATGAAAATTGGTGCTAGCACTTTCATCTGGGTATCCCCATTTTCAAACGATACTTTTCATCTCTTTAGTAAAGTGAAAAAAATGGGTTTTGATATCCTGGAAATCTGTGTTGAAAATCCGCAAACAATTGATCCGGTGCTTATCAGGCAGGCCTCTCTTGCAGAGGGTGTCGAGGTGTTGATTTGCGGTGCATTCGGGATGGACCGCGATATCAGTGCCGATGATGAAGCCACTCGACTAAACGGCATAAATTACATTAAGTGTTGTATTGATATTGCAGCTGAGGTCGGCTCTCCTCTAGTCTCTGGTCCCATGTATTCAGCCACGGGAAAGACCCGACTGTTAGATCCTATAGCCAAGAAGAAGCAAATATCGCTCGCAGTAGCGAACATGCGAATTGTTGCAGATTATGCTGATCAGGTTGGAATTTCTCTGGCGGTTGAACCATTGAACCGGTACGAAACTGACTTTATCAATACTGTTGACCAGGGCTTAGATTTCTTTGATCAGATTGGCAAGGATAACGTTGGATTCTTGATCGATACATTTCACATGAACATTGAAGAGAAGAGTATCGGAGAAGCGATTCGCCGAGCTGATAAAAAAGTCTTCAATTTTCATGCCTGCGCCAACGACCGAGGGACGCCTGGCGTGGACCATCTCAACTGGATCGAGATCAAGTGCGCTCTGGAACAAATTGGCTACGATAGGTATATGGTCATTGAATCCTTTACCACTGAGATTACGGAAATTGCCCGAGCCGTTTCCCAATGGCGCCCCCTGGCTTCTTCGGCAGATATGCTGGCCAGTGAAGGGATCAAATTCCTGAAGAAGACATTCATCTAACGACCAAACGAGGAGAACACATGATTAACGTCGCGATTGCTGGTTGTGGTTCCATAACCCGTATTAGACATGCTCCGGAATATAAAGATAATCCCAAATGTATAATCACCGGCTTCTATGACTATTTCACTGATCGGGCAGACGAGCTGGTTGCGGAATATGGAGGCAAAGTCTACCCGACTTTTGAAGATCTGCTTGCCGACCCTAAAGTCGATGCTGTCAGTATTTGCACGGCAAACAAATATCATGCTTCGATGACAATCCAGGCTCTAAAGGCTGGAAAACATGTCCTGTGTGAAAAGCCAATGGCCCTGACAAGTGAAGATGCTCAGGCGATGATCGAAGTTGCCTTGGAAAGTGGTAAGCATCTGATGGTTGACCACAACCAGCGTCTGGCCTCTGCACATCAAAAAGCCTTTGAATTGGTTCAAACCGGCGAAATTGGTCAGATACTGACGTTTAAAACTTGTTTTGGCCATGCTGGTCCTGAGAGCTGGAGTATTGATAAGAGCGCCAGCACCTGGTTTTTCGACAAGAACATGACGACAATTGGTTCGCTGGGCGATCTAGGAGTGCATAAAATCGATCTGATACGATGGTTGCTTCAGGATGAGTTTGACGAGGTTTCGGCTTTCACAGCCACTTTGGACAAGCGCAATAGCGCCGGTGAGCTGATCGGTATTGACGACAATGTTGTGTGTATTCTGAAAACCAAGAAGGGTCTGATCGGTACATTGTCAAACAGCTGGACCTATTATGGAGAAGAAGACAATAGCACAATTTTATATGGGACAAAAGGGATCCTAAAAATTTATGCCCATCCGGACTTCCCCCTTGAACTGATCAAGCGAGATGGGTCTTTAACTCACTATCAGGTCGGCAAGATTGCTACCAACAGCGATCAAGTCAAATCAGGGATCATGGATCTTTTTGTTGAATCTCTGATTTGTAATGAACAGCCACCGATCACCGGGGTCGATGGCCTGCGTTCGATCCAGGTCGTCAACGCCATCTTGGAATCCGTGGAGACCAAAAAAACTGTCGCCTTATTGTGAACGTTTGATGCCGTTAAATGAGGGATTAACATGCAATTTGGATTTGTCAGCGCCATCCTGGCCGAAAAAACCTATGAAGAAGTCATCGACTTTGCCGCCGACCATGGATTTTCATGTGTCGAGATGATGTGCTGGCCTGTTGGCAAGGCC